>Ga0302312_10000346_pt1 | contig 38717 bp, 32 predicted proteins | sample III_Palsa_N2_1_FD_200529 | JGI IMG/M metagenome (GOLD analysis project Ga0302312, IMG submission 200529) | Peat permafrost microbial communities from Stordalen Mire near Abisko, Sweden - III_Palsa_N2_1 | ecosystem: Environmental > Terrestrial > Soil > Palsa > Peat permafrost | place: Sweden... | reverse complement strand
GCGGCCTTCACATGGTCCCATTCCTTCAGCCATCCTGTGGAACCGCAAACCACGGGAATACCCGCATCCCGGCAGAGCAGCAAGTTCTCCACCGCGCTTTCGGGGCCGGTAAACTCAATGGCGACTGTGGCTTCGCTTAACTGGGCGGCGGTCAGGCCGGGGCGATTCTTATCGTCGATTTTCAGAATGGCTTCATGGCCTCTGGGAGCCATCAGGCTTTCAATGGCCTTGCCCATTTTGCCGTATCCGATTAATGCAATTTTCATGTGTCCTGCCTTTGAGGGATCTTTAGGAATTAGAATAATGGATGGACCAACAGGGGGCAGGGCTTGTGCTTAGGCTTGTGGATATCCAGCACCAGGCCAACGCCCGTGAGTCCTTCAGTGAATTTGTTCGCAGGGGCGATCTTCAGCGTCAGGTCATCGGATACGTCAAAGGTGTCCAGGTGAGCGTCTATGGTCGCGTCAATCACATTCAAGCCCCAGATCAGGATGAAAGCCAGCGCAGAATAGTCCACATATTGCCTGGCCGCGTTCCTGGCATATTGAATGTCTTCAGGACTGAACTGGTAGTAAATCGGGTCTATGGTCTTATAGCGGGTGGAATCTCCGTTCTGCACGGCGATTACCACGGAGTAAATATTCCTGTAGAATTTGTACTGCTGTAAGTTATAATTGAATATGAAACCACAGGTGACCAGAGCTCCGTAAACCAGGGGGACCTTCCAGTACTTATGATTATAGATCTGTCCCCAGCCGGGGATGATGGCGGAACGAATGGTCGCTTTGTCCGGGTCCCGACCGATCATTTTCTTTTTGCCTGTGGTGTCCTTCGCTATCCCTGCCGTGTCTCTTGCCGCTCGCGTGCCAACTGCGACACTATCAATACGCATGATCTGGGAAGTGGCTTTTCCTGGCGCCAATATTGCCAGGAACACACATACATTCAGGACCCTTACAAATGATTTACACAGTAACATGCATTTTTTCTAGGAGGGCATTCAGCTCCTGGATGGAATAATATTCCAGCGTGATGGATCCGTGCCCCTTTTTAGTATGATTGAGTTTCGCTTTTGTACCAAAATGAGAAGCTAAATTATCCTCTATCTTTCTGAAAGCGGTGGGGAGGGCATTTTTTGTGGCATTTTTAACAGCGGCTGACCCGTGCCGGTAAAGTTTGCGCACCAGTTCTTCGGTTTGCCTGACCGACAGGTGGCGTTCCTTGATTTCCTTAAAGACGTATAACTGATTATCGACTTCGTCCACATTGATCAGGGCCCGGGCGTGCCCCATCGTCAGGGTATTGTTCCGGACGGCGATCTGGATATCCGGTGGCAATTTCAAAAGTCGGATATAATTAGTGACGGTGGTCCGGTCCTTCCCCATCCGTTCGGCCACCTGTTCCTGGGTATGCTCCAATTCCTCCATCAGCCGTTTGTAGCTGAGGCCTATTTCTATGGCGTTCAGGTTTTCCCTTTGCAGGTTTTCGAGCAGGGCCAGTTCCAGGAGTTCCAGGTCATTTGCCTGCCGGATATAAGCCGGGATATCCGTTAGTCCCGCGATCTTTGCGGCCCGGAGCCGGCGCTCGCCGGCGATGAGCCGGTATTTGCCATCGGCCGTCCGGGAGACGGTGATCGGCTGGATAATATCATGGATCCGGATAGAGGCGGCGAGTTCGTTCAAGGCCTGTTCGTCAAAATCATGACGGGGTTGCTTGGGGTTCACCGATATCTGATCCAGCGTGATCCGTAAACTGGAGGTAGCAGCTTCCACCGCCGTACTCTTCAAGGAACCCGATGTTGTCTTAAGGTCTGCATCAATATTCTGCAGCAATGAACGGATCCCTTTTCCTAACGCTTCTTTTTTATTCGGACTTGTCATGGTGTGCTTCTGTTAGAATTCTATCTTCTTGTTTTATTTTAGTAAGGTCATTCTTTTGGAGGATTTCTTTGGCCAGGTTCAGGTAGTTCAGGGTTCCCTTGCTTTCGGCATCGTATAAAATGACGGGCTTCCCGAAACTGGGAGCTTCGCTCAAACGGGTATTGCGATGGACGATGGATTCAAAAACCAGTTCCTCGAAATGCCTTCTGACTTCACTGACCACCTGGTTGCATAACCGGAGGCGACCATCATACATGGTCATTAATATACCTTCAATCGCCAACTCCGGATTTAACCTGTTCTGTACGATCTTAATGGTGTTCAACAATTTTCCCAGTCCTTCCAGGGCGAAAAACTCACATTGAACGGGAACGATCACACTGTCGGCTGCCGTTAAGGCGTTCACTGTGATCAGGCCCAGGGAGGGAGAACAATCTATGATGATAATATCATATTCATCCTTGATCTGGGCCAATATCCCTTTCATGACGGTTTCCCGCTGGGGATGGTTGATCATCTCAATTTCCGCGCCTACCAGATCAATATGGGAAGGTACGACATCCAGGTATTGAATATCGCTTTTGAGTACCACGTCCCTGATCTTGGTTTCATTAACCATGCAATCGTAAAGGCTTTGAGTGATATTGTGCAGGTCAAATCCTGTTCCAGTTGTACTATTAGCCTGGGGGTCGGCATCGACCAGCAACGTTTTATACTCCAGCACCGCAAAGCTGGCGGCCAGGTTGATGGCGGTAGTTGTTTTACCTACTCCCCCCTTTTGATTGGCTATTCCAATGATTCTTCCCATGCTAGTGTGTAATGTATTAAGGTTTTTATAAAGATATGGAGACTGTTTCCCCTATGGCCGGCAATTTTAATGAGATACCTGCCTGTTCGAACAATGCACGGGTTTTGTCTTTGTCTATTTTAATAAAGCCAAAGGTATCGTAATGCACCCCTACCACCGTCTTACTCTTTACCCATTGAGCGGCCTTCACCGCGTCTTCGGCTCCCATGGTCAGGTTGTCCCCTATGGGCAGCACGGAGAAGCCGGGTACGGCAAAATCAGGAATGAGCTGCATGTCCAGGGTCAGGGCAGTGTCTCCGCTGTAGTAGAAGTTGCCTTCTGCCGTTTGGAAAACAAAGCCCACCGGGTTGCCCGCGTAAGAGCCATCCGCGAAACTGCTGGAGTGCTGGGCCACCACCGCTTTCACGGTACCAAAGTCAAAGGTCCACTTACCCCCGGTATTCATGGGGTGGACGTTTTCTATTCCCTGGTTCTGTAACCAGGTACATATTTCGAACACACTTACCACTTTGGCCCCCGTCCGCCGGGCAATGCTTACGGCGTCGGCCACATGATCCTGGTGCCCATGAGATAAGAAAATATAGTCGGCCTGGATGTCGTTTGCGTCCACAATTCCCTTGGCCAGGTCGTTATATGTAATAAAAGGATCAAACAATATTCTTTTCCCTCCCACTTCTACCAAAAAGGTGGAATGGCCATAATAGGTTAAGTTCATGTGTTATGATTGATTGCTCCGGCGGCTGGCCAGAACGTCAAAAATACGTTTTCGGAGCAAAAATCGGGAACAAATCTGACTATTTGGATTTTGCACCCCCAAGTGTGTGTAACTTGTGATGTTTTGTATGGAATACACGATCATTTCCGCCACCAACAGGAAGGACAGTAACACATTAAGGGTAGCTGAAGCCTACCAGAATCTCCTTAGGGAGAAGGGAATCCAGGCGCAGTTGCTGACCCTGGAAGGCTTGAACGTACTGGATAGGAACCCCGACCTGGAGGCCGCCGAAGCAAAATTCCTGATCCCTGCGGATAAATTTATTTTTATCACGCCCGAATACAACGGCAGCTTCCCCGGCATCTTAAAAGCATTGATGGATAATTCGGATATCAGCCACGCGTGGTGGGGGAAGAAGGCGTTATTGACGGGCGTATCCACCGGCAGAGCGGGGAATTTGCGGGGCATGGAGCACCTGACGGGGATCCTGCACTATTTAAAGGTGTCTGTTTATCATAACAAGCTCCCCATTTCTGTCGTAAACCAACTACTTGACTCAGAAGGAAAGTTAATAGATCCCGCTACCTTGAAGGCGATTAACCAACAATTGGATGAATTTATTTTGTTCTAAAACCTGATTTGGCTATGCACGGACGTACGATCTGGATCATTATTGTATTGATGTTGTTATTAGACCTGTATGTTTTTCAGGTAGTCAAATTTCTTACCCACGGATATTCCCCCAAACTACGTCTATGGATAGGGATAGGATATTGGAGTCTTTCGGTGGGAGTGGTTCTCTTAATATCGGTCATCCCATCCCTTAGTCAGTCTAAAAGTTCGCTGATTCTAAGGAACTACCTGCTTGCCATTGTCCTGGGATTATTTTTAGCGAAATTACTGGCATCCGTTTTTTTCCTGGCTGACGATGCGAGGAGATTGATCCAGTGGTTGGTAGGGAAGCTCTTTTTTGACCGCTCAGAAGGTGAAGTGGTGGCTGGCGACAGTGTCAGCCGTTCTGTATTTTTAAGCTGGGTAGGCATTATTATAGGGGGAGGGTTATTTGGAACTTTGCTCTACGGCTTTAGGAATAAATACAATTACCAGGTTAAACGGATCACGCTTGCCTTTCCCAACCTGCCTCCCGGTTTTCAGGGCTGGAAGATGATCCAGGTTTCAGATATACATTCCGGCAGCTTTACGAATAAAGCCGCTGTATCCCACGGTGTGGATATGATCCTGAGGGAAAATGCGGATTGTATTCTCTTTACTGGGGATTTGGTGAACGACATGTCGGTGGAAATGGATGATTATAAGGACGTATTCCAAAGGCTCAATGCGCCTATGGGCGTTTACTCCACCCTGGGAAACCATGATTATGGGGATTATGCCTGGTGGCCTTCGGACCAGGCCAAGAAAGAAAACCTGGAAAGGCTAAAAAATATCCATGCTGACCTGGGATGGCGCCTACTGATGAATGAACACGTGATCCTGGAAAGGGGAGGAAGCAAAATTGCTCTTTTGGGGGTTGAGAACTGGAGCGCAAAGGCGCGTTTTCCGAAACACGGCAGGATGGACCTGGCTTATCCCGGAACGGAGCCCTATCCCTTTAAGATCCTGATGAGCCACGACCCTTCGCATTGGGATGCGGAAATAAGGCCCAAATATCCTGATGTAGATCTGATGCTGGCCGGTCATACCCATGGCATGCAATTTGGCGTAGAGATCCCGGGGTTTAAATGGAGCCCTGTAGAATATGTCTACAAGCAATGGGCCGGCCTTTATGAAGAAGGAAAACAGAAATTATATGTGAACAGGGGCTATGGTTTCATTGGGTATCCGGGACGCGTGGGTATATTGCCGGAAATCACCGTATTTGAATTTGTTCGTTCATGAGAATAGTGCGCATATCGATCTTTAGTCTTGCTTTACTTTTATCCGTGGCTTTTCGGGTAAAGGGGCAGCACGCGGATTCGAGTCGTCCTATCTCCATGGCCTTTGTGGATTCGGTGATGAGCAATGACAGCCTGATGAAAGACCTCACGGCATTTATTGACTCGGCACAAAGGCCAAAGACCCTTTTAGCTATTGAGCTGGGTGCGGGAAATGGATTCTTCACCTCCAAGAATGCTACCGCGGCAACCGGATATAGCACCAAGAATTTTTTGAGCCCTACCATTACCTATGTACACAAGAGCGGACTTGGGATCTCCGCCTCCGCCTATGCTACCCAGGATCTTGGCGAAACCGTCATCTACCAGGGCGTCATCACCCCCACTTTTGGTATTTCCAAAAAGAACTGGTCGGCAGGCATTTCTTATTCAAGGTATATTAATAAGGATTCCGTTTCTTTTGGGTTAAACCCTTTAAAGAACGACCTGTACGCCTACGGGATCTACAAAAAGTACTGGATCGAACCCGGGGCGGCCTTTGATTTTTCCTTTGATTCTTACAAGCTGGAGGAGCACCTGACCATTACGGATAATCCGTTGGTAACGGTCATTAATACGTACAATATTCACGCACACACCATGTCTGCTATTGGCACCGTACAGCATGATTTTAATTGGTATGGTCTTTTGACAGGAGGCGACCTCCTCGCTATTACTCCTACATTAATGGCTCTCTTTGACGCCTCCAACTATGATATCTCTGTTATCGATCACCTGAAGGCTGGGATCAGGGAACGTTGGGCGGGCAACTTTCAGAAAACAGGTAAAGCAACCGGTTTTTCCATGCAATCTGTCAGTGGATTGCTGGATGCAGTATACACTTTCCGGCATTATCTAATAGAACCACAGGTCCTGGGCAACTATTTTGTGAACACAGACCCCGGAGTCTCCCCTTTTCGGATTTCTTTTTTAGTTAACGTAGGGTTGGTATTCTAATTGCATACGTAATATTTGCAATGATTATCCGTTACATATACTACACTAACTCAAAAAACGAATCCAATGAAGAAAGTACTTACATTAATGGTAATTGTACTAGGGTTGCATTTCGGTGCCTCGGCTCAGAGTTTCAGCCTGGGTGCTATGGCTGGAGCTAACCTGAGTAAGATCAACAGCTCCTCTTTCAACACGGCCTTTAAGACCGGCTACCTGGCAGGCGCCTACGCCCAGTTGAGGTTCGGGGACCATTGGGGACTCCAGCCGGAAGTCTTATTTGTACAAAGTCAGACCCAGACGGACTCGTCGTTTAACCAGATCTATGGGAGCCAACTGACGGATCCCAATAATCTCAAGAATATTAAACTGGATTACCTGGCGGTGCCTGTATTGCTGACTTACCGGATACTGAAAGTCCTGGATTTGCAGGCGGGGCCTCAATTCGGTATCCTACTCAACAAGGACAATACCTTGTTGCAGAATGGGCAAAATGCATTCAAGAGCGGGGATGTGACGCTCCTGGCGGGTGCAGAGGTGCATATCTTTAAGTTAAGGGTGTTTGCCCGGTATGGCTGGGGCCTGGGAAATGTGAAAAACATCAATGCCTCTGAAGTTTCAAGCTCCGACACCTGGAAGAATCAGAGCATTCAATTGGGCCTCGGGATTAATATTCTTTAATCTCGTTAGCTTTTTACAAGCGTCCTGCTAAATTAAACGTTATATATGGAGGGGCACCGTTTCCGGCGGTGCCTCTTTTTTGCGCCAGAGGCCCGCTAGTTTAGTACTATGGCGCAAAATGGCATTAATCTTGACCCATATAAGGTTCTGCTCTTGCGACAAAAATGGGTGAGAGATTTGTGACATATTGTCTAACATTGAATTATGAGTTTTTCGAATTTTTTTCTGAAACCGGAAAGTGAAATGGAGTTTTTACCGATCATTCCTATCAATGATCAGGATGGTGATAATAGTGATGAGCAGGAGATTCCGTCTGAATTGCCGTTACTCCCGTTGAGGAATACGGTCTTGTTCCCGGGTGTGGTTCTGCCCATTACAGTTGGAAGGGATAAAAGTATAAAGGCCGTCAACGATGCCTATAAAGCTGACAAATTGGTAGGTGTACTGGCGCAAAAAGACAGTAATGTCGAGGACCCCGGGATCCTTGATCTGGAAAAAGTGGGGACCGTGGCCCGTATTATCAAGCTGATTAAAATGCCTGATGGCGGCACGACGGTGATCATCCAGGGGAGGAAGCGTTTTTCGGTCAAGGAATTCACGAGTGAAGACCCCTATTTCAAAGCGTCGATACAGCTCCTGGAGGAAGAGACGATACTGGAGAATCAGCATTTTGACGCAACGGTCAGTTCTATTAAAGACCTGGCTGCGCAGATCATACAATTATCACCCAATTTGCCTTCGGAGGCGACGGTGATTCTGAGGAATATTGAAAATCCGTCTTTTCTCGTCCATTTCGTCAGCAGTAACTTGAACGGGGAGTTGTCCGAGAAACAAAAGTTGCTGGAAATCAATGATTTAAGGGAAAGGGCTGAATTGCTCATGAACTTTTTAAACCGGGAATTACAGTTTGCAGAACTAAAGAACCAGGTAACCAATAAAACGAAATCGGAGCTGGACAAGCAGCAGCGGGAATACTTCCTGCAGCAGCAAATGAAGAGCATAAAGGATGAACTGGGGGGAGATAGCAATGAACGGGAGATCAAGGAAATGCAAAAGCGGGCGGAGATCAAGGAGTGGCCCCTCGCAGCAAAGGAAGCCTTTCGCAAAGGCGTGGAGAAGCTGGAAAGAATGCATCCCAGCACACCTGATTACTCTGTGGTGTATAACCACCTGGATCTGTTGTTAGACCTTCCATGGGACGAACGTACCAAGGATGCGTATGACCTGAAAAAGGCAAAGAAGGTATTGGATGCGGATCATTATGGAATGGCAAAGATCAAAGAGCGTATCCTGGAATATCTGGCGGTATTAAAGCTGAAAGGGGATATGAAAAGTCCTATCCTCTGTTTCGTCGGCCCCCCTGGCATTGGTAAGACCTCCCTGGGGAAAAGCATCGCCTCTGCGATCGGCAGGAAATATGTCCGCCTTAGCTTCGGAGGATTACATGATGAGAGTGAAATACGGGGGCACAGGAAAACATATATTGGGGCTATGCCGGGCAGGATCATTCAGGCACTCAGAAAGGTCAAGTCTTCGAACCCTGTGATGATACTGGATGAGGTAGACAAGATTGGCAAGGATTTCAGGGGAGATCCCAGCAGTGCGTTACTGGAAGTGTTGGACCCTGAACAGAATAATACCTTCTATGATAACTACCTGGAACTGGAATATGACCTTTCAAAGGTACTGTTCATAGCCACGGCCAACAGCGTCCAGGATATCCAGCCGGCCCTCAGAGACCGCCTGGAAATCATCGAGCTTAGTGGGTATGCTGTGGAAGAAAAGATAGAGATTGCCAAAAGACACCTCTTTCCTAAAGAACAGGAGGCTCATGGGTTGAAGGGATTGCCCATCAAGACGGGGGACAAGGTATTGGAAAAGGTGATTGAAGAATATACGCGGGAAAGCGGGGTGAGAGAACTGGATCGGCAACTGGCGGCGATCATGCGATCCCTGGCCAAGAATTTTGCGTTGTCCGGTAAGCTGAAAAGTGTTCTTTCTCAAGCAGATATATCCAAAATACTGGGTAAGCCGCGGTATAATAATGAATTGTATAAAACGGCGCAGTTGCCGGGCGTCACCGTCGGGCTTGCATGGACATATGTAGGTGGGGATATTCTCTTTATTGAGACATTACTCAGCGAAGGAAAGGGGGAGTTGAAGCTGACAGGTAACCTGGGAAATGTGATGAAAGAAAGCGCGACTACGGCCCTGAGTTATATCCAAGGCAACGCTAAAAAAATTGGTATTGATCCTGAACTGTTTAACAAGCGGAATATCCATATACACGTCCCTGAAGGAGCCGTTCCCAAGGATGGTCCGAGTGCGGGTATTACGATGATGACTTCAATTGTCAGCGCCTTCAAGAATCATAAGGTGAAGCCGTACCTGGCCATGACAGGAGAGATCACATTACGCGGTCAGGTATTACCGGTAGGTGGGATTAAAGAAAAAGTATTGGCTGCTAAAAGGGCTGGGATAAAAGAAGTAATTTTATGTTGGCAAAATGAAAGGGATGTCAGTGAAATCAACTCCGAATTTATTGGGGGTATGCAATTTCACTATGTAAGAAATATGCTACAGGTATTAGATATTGCGCTCAGCTAGAATAGATTTATTTATAGAAAATATAACAATATGTAATAAACTAGTTGGATTGATTGTTATTAATATTGTGACATTCAAAAAGATATTTGTCGAAATTTTTCATGTTGGTTGTTTTAAGGGTTAAAGAAATTCCCCCATTTCCATGGGGGAATAGTTTTTTGGGGCTATTCTATTCTAATATTCACCAAAATGGGCATTTTCAACTTACTTGATAAGATTATTACACGGGGGCAGCAGAAAGAATCATCGACTTTTATTTAATAGCCCGGAACAGGGAGAAAGCGGAGTGTGCTTACAGGACCTTGCATCAATATTTTATATTGGAGAAAAACCCAACCGCACCTCATATTGTCCAGGGTATTTTAGACCGCGGTTCAATGTTTGATCTGGGTACGGGGTAGGGCGATGAGCCGAATCCTTTATATTCGCTGATAGTTGTGGGAAAAAGACTGCTTATAAGGATAATTGGCGCATTCCTGGCCGTGGGGCTGGGGGTGATGGGACCGGAATGCGGGCTTAGGGCTCAGACATTGGGCGGTCAAACGATATTCAACTTTTTAAGGGCGTCTAATTCACCGCTTCTCAGTGCGCTGGGGGGAGTAAACCTAACTAATAACGGGAATGACCTTAGCCTGGCGTTTATGCAGCCTGCATTGCTGAGGGACTCTATGGACGCACAAGTGGCCGCCAACTTTAATAGTCAATATGCAGGAGTCAATGACTACAACCTAATGATGGCCTATCATCATCCCGGGTTGAATATGAATTTTGCCCTGGGCACGGAATACGTGGACTATGGAAGCATCACCCAGACAGATCCTTCCGGGAACATCCTGGGAGATTTTCATCCCAGGGATTTCGTAGTACAGGGAACGGTGGCCGGCAAGTACCTGGAACGGTGGTTTTATGGTTTTACAATGAAATATATCGGGTCAGACCTGGGAATTTATCGTAGCAATGGGGTTGCGATGGACGTGGGCCTGAACTATCAGATACAGGACAAGGGATGGCAAATAGGCCTTGCCGCAGTGAACATGGGGACTCAGCTTAAAAGCTATGATGAAGGCAACAAAGAGGAACTACCCTTTGATTTGCAAGTAGGTGTGTCCAAGCGATTATTAAACGCGCCTATCCAGTTCTCCCTTACTTTTGACCACATACACGAATGGAACCTGAATTATTCGGATTCCACATTCAATGCTTCTGTCGGCGTAACGCCCAAGGATGGCTTTGCCCAACATTTACTGGAACACATGATCTTTGCCGCCCAGGCATATGCCTCCAAGTATATAGAAGTGACGGTAGGGTATAATTATCTGTTGAGGCAGGAATTATCCCTGGTCACCGCTTCCAATGGATTGACCGGTTTCTCCCTGGGGGTGGGTGTATTACTGCCCCAATTCAGCTTTCGCTATGCCCGCACCAGTTACCAAAACAATAATGGGTATAACCAGATCGGGATTGACCTGCCCCTGCATAAATACATAGGCCACGCTCAATAGCCGCACGCTGCCAAAGGCGCGCTCAACAAATAGTCCTGGTCTACTATATGTTCACCCCTCCGGAAACTTCAATGCGTTGAGCATTTATCCATTTGGCCTCTTCCGTACATAGAAAGGCTACCACACCTCCTATGTCATCTGGACGACCCACGCGACCCAATGCGGTTATGCTGGCGATGTGCTGGTTAACCTGCGGATTGTCCCTTACCACACCTCCCCCGAAATCGGTTTCAATGGCTCCCGGCGCCACTACGTTTACGGCAATGCCCCGGGTCCCGAGTTCTTTGGCCATGTATCTGGTCAGCGTTTCAATACCGCCTTTCATGGAGGCATAGGCAGCATAACCGGGATTAGAGAAGCGGGCCAGGCCGCTGGACAAATTAATGATCCTGCCACCGTCATTGATCAGCGGGAGTGCTTTTTGGGTTAAGAAGAACACTCCTTTAAAGTGTACGTTCATCAGTTCGTCAAACTGGTCTTCCGTCGTCTCTGCAAACGAGGCACCGATGCCGATACCTGCGTTGTTCACTAAAAAGTCAAAATGATCCGTACCGAAAGTATTTTTCAATACGTCACTCACCCGGATAAGAAATGCGTCAAAGCTTTTAACGTCCCCTGCATTCAATTGTAATGCTGCGGCTTTCTGACCGGCCTTTTCAATTTCGGCTACCACTGCAAGGGATTCCTCCTGTTTGCTATTATAAGTCAGGATGACATCGATCCCTTTTTTAGCAATGTTGATGGCCATGTCTTTGCCCAGTCCCCTGCTACCGCCGGTTACCAGTGCGATTTTATTTTTTGACGCCATTTTGATTCGATTTTTAATTTGAATGGAACAAAGGTAGGATGGGAATGGGCTTGGGTACTTGCAAAAATCAATCTAATCTTTGTGAAATTCAAATATGGGAGCCGGCCCAAAGGGCTTATAATCAATCACTATTCCGAATTCGATGACTATTTTACAAAATCCCGACCGTTTTGGATCGCTCATACGTCCAAAAGATAAACACGATCAAAATGGAGACGTTAAAAAACAAAGTAGCAGTAGTATTCGCAGCATCCGGAGAAATTGCCGGAGCGGTTGCGCGGTCATTTGCACAACACGGTGCAAAAGTGTATGTCACAGGCCGTAATCTCACCGCCATAAAAGCCCTTGCCGACGAGATCAAAGCAGACGGCGGTAAGGCTGAGGCAGGAAAAGTGGACGCGTTGAACGAGGCCGAGATTGAAACCTATTTACAAAAGGTCGTTGCCGGCAACGGAAAATTGGATGTTGTATTCAATGGCATCGGGACCTACTACAGGGATGCAGGTAGCGGCACGCCCTCAACAGTGGCCACTTTCGAGCAATTCCTGAATCCTTTGCAAAGGCTCGTTGGCTCGCAGTTCCTTACTTCGAGGGCCGCCGCGAAGCAGATGATCCAATCCGGGTCCGAAGGCACCATCTTATTGTTCAATGCCTCTATGGCGAGGACCAAGACTCCCAACATGGCTGGGTTCGCGTCCGCCTGCGCGGCTATTGAAGGATTGACAAGAGTATTGGCTACCGAGTTTGGCAAGCATGGGATCAAGGTGACCTGCATTTGCTCCGGCGCCATTTACGAGTCACATAAGATCTCGGAAATGATCAGTGATTTTTCCCAAAACTTGGGCATTTCCCGGGAAGAGATGGCTTCGCAATACAGAAGGTTTGATATCCTAAAATCAGAGGTGACGTTGAAACGAGTAGGGGAGACGGCTGCCTTCCTGGCTTCTGAAAACGGGGTAGTATTCAACAGTCATATTGTTGACGTGGATTGCGGAAAACAAAATTTATTGTAATATATTCATCTGGCTGCGGCCTTCCGGCGAAGGCTGCGGCCCGTTTTATAACTTACGACTAAAATTGAATAAATGGAAAGAGAAGCAATTCTTAAAAAAGCGCTGGCCGGCGATATCAATTCGTTCCAAACATTGTTTGCTGAATTTCAAAACCAATTGAGATCATACCTCTATCGCCTACTCACCGATCGGAACGATGTGCACGACCTGACACATGATACCTTCATCAGGGCGTTTGACAAAATATCCACCTTTAACCAAGACTCCTCCCTCAAGACCTGGGTATTCAAAATAGCCACCAACCTGGCCTATGATCACTTGAGGAAATTAAAGAGATGGCCGACCGACGCCCAGGATCAGGGAGCGTATTTGGCCATTGGCACAGAAGAGATCGGACAGGCCTTCCGGATTGTTCACCAGACTTCCAACGTCGGGGCCTACGAAATGAAGGAACATATCGATTTTTGTTTCACCTGCATTTCGAAGACCTTACCCATCGAAAACCAGGTAGCGCTGATCTTAAAAGATGTGTATGATTTCCCCGTCAAAGAGATCTGCCTTATCATCGATAAAACGGAAGGAATAGTAAAACACCTTTTGATTGACGCCAGGGATACTATGACAGGCATTTTTGACAACAGGTGCAGCTTGGTAAACAAAAACGGCGTCTGTGACCAATGTAGCCAGCTGAATGGAATATTTAATCCCAAACAAGATCAGCAAGAACAGCGAATGAAACTTGAATTAGTAAAGGGGTCGACAAAATTTGACCGGGTGGAGCTTTTTAAAATGAGAACCGCCCTTGTAAAAGCCATTGATCCGTTGGATAGTTCCGGAACAGACTTGCATGATATTATTTTTAGGTGTACCAAAACGGCCATCGGTGAAATAAATGATTTTTTCGATTCGCCCCAGGTCAAAACAGACCGCTGAGCCCCCTCCTATAACGGCATTTTTAACACATTTACTCAATTAAAAAATGTAGTATGAAAAAAATTATCTTTTCCCTATTTATTTGTTCCCTGTTTTTTCACCAACGAATATTTGCACAGGAATTGAGATCGGAATCTTTATTTGATTTGGGGATCGATCTTAATCCGCCACAGGTAGTCGGACCTGTATTGAAGGGAACGCGACTGATTTCCCCATTTAAGAATGGCTTTGTAAAAAGCGATAAAATAAACGGTAAAATAGTAGAAGGTAGCGGAGACTGGGGTCTTATCATTGACTCCACAACCTTTAAAGTAGACAGTCGTGTCACTATTGAAACAGAGGATGGCGCGCTTATCTACATGACATCTTCCGGATATAGTCACTCGAGTGCAAAAATTGCCGCTATGATAGGTGCCGGTAAAGGTGGTGAACTTTCCCCTTCTGACTATTATTTCAGAACAAGTGTATCATTTGAAACAGGCTCCCCCAAATATGCGTGGCTTAATAGCATTGTTGCAATAGGCGTGGGTCGTTTTCCGGCTGCCGGCAAAGTCGCTTACCGAATTTATGCAATTAAGTAAATGCGTTATGGACACCTTTTACAAACTGCATAAAAAACCCTGGGAGTGGTCCGACCTGTCCCTGCAAGTGGGCAAAAGAAAGTTCTCTTTTCAACACACAATCTTCGAGGGCAATGACCCTTAACTGCCCGGCTGCTACTTCTTTGGTGATGGTTCGGATGGAGACGATGCTGCAGCATGGCGCTTCCTGTATATAGGATTTAATGCCTTCGCTGCTGCCCAGGTAGATGCGGACGTTCAGGTCTCTGAGGGACAATCCCTGGCGGCGCAGGAATTTCTCCAGGACTTCGAGGGTGCCGCTGCCTTTCTCCCGAAGCACCAGGGGGATCCCGGTGAGGGTCTTTAATGAAACAGGTTCTTTTTTGTATAGCTTGTGATTGGTGGCGGTAACAAGTACCAATTCGTCGTCGAGGAAGGGAATATATTTCAGGCCTTTGTTGCGGGAAGAATTCTCCACCAACCCAAGGTCAATCTCTTTTTCGAAAAGTGCTTTTTCGATGATGCGACTGTTTTCATTGATCAGGGTGACGCGTATTTCAGGGAAACGTTGATTGAATGACGCGAGGAAAGTGGGGAGTACGTATTGGGAGATGGTGGTGCTCGCCCCCAGACGGAGACGTCCGGACAGTTGGTGTTTGAGGGTGCTGACGTCAAATTCCAGTTGACGGTAGGTATCCAATATATGTTCGGCGTGCGCTCTTACAATGATGCCGGCTTCGGTCAATTGGATGCTGTTGCCTTTGCGTTCAAACAGGGGGAGACCTAGTTCAGATTCCAGTTCATGGATATGTTTGGTTACCGCGGGTTGCGTAATATAGAGGGCTTCTGCGGCTTTGGTGAAGCTGCCGAGGGTGGCTACTGTATAAAATGTACGGAGTCTGAAGTCTGACATCAGTAACGGAGTTGTTTAAAATTGCAGTTGCCGCCGGTATAATTGGATGCTGTTTTCCAGGCCCAGGTACAAGGCGTCGCAGATCAGGGCATGCCCTATGGATACTTCGGCCAGGCCGGGTGTATGTTCTGCAAAATAGTGCAGGTTATGCAGGTCCAGGTCGTGCCCCGCATTGATGCCCAGTCCCAGCTCCATGGCCTTGCGGGCTGCTGCTGCGTAGGGTGCAACGGCTGCGTTCTTGTCCTTCAGGAATGCCTGGGCGTACCCTTCGGTATATAGTTCGATACGGTCCGTACCGGTGGCGGCAGCGCCTTCTATCATGTCAATGACGGGGTCAACGAATATGGAGGTACGGATGCCCGCAGCTTTAAAAACTTTAATGATGGCGGTCAGGTAATCTTTGTTCGCGCGCGTGTCCCATCCGTGATCGGATGTAAGTTGCCCACCGGCATCTGGCACCAATGTGACTTGTGCAGGGACCACTTCCAGTACGAGGTCCACAAACTTTTGTTCCCGGCAATTCCCTTCAATATTAAATTCCGTGGTGAGAACGCTTTTGAGCGCTCTTACATCGCCGTAGCGGATATGGCGTTCGTCCGGCCTCGGGTGGACGGTAATACCTTCAGCCCCAAAAAGCTCCGCATCCAGGGCCGCTTTGATAACGTCAGGATTATTTCCACCCCTGCTGTTGCGGAGGGTGGCGATTTTATTGATATTCACGGATAGCTTGGTCATAATACCGGTCACATTTTTACAAAGGTCTTAATTCATCAGCAGATATCTGCACGCAAGTCCTATTAAAATGGAAGTGCTAAAACTCATTAATGTACCGATGAGGATATACTCGGTTTCTGTCCGGTTGTCTCCTTCTTTCCTATCCCCGAAACGGAGGATGGACTTAGCGGCAATCAGGAACCCGATGCCTTCAAAATGATTCGTCAATATAAAGGTCAGCACCAGCATGCGTTCAAAAACCCCTATCCATTTCCCGGCCTGGCCAATACTGGGGCCGGGGTGAGGTGCTCCACTGGCGGCGCTGGCCAGGCCGACGCCGCTTTCCGTGCCGATGCCACTTGCCGCACCGATGCCGCTTGCCACGCCGCCGCCGGCTGCGGTTCCGGGCCTTTCCTGAGTGATGCGCTGCTCCACGGCCTCTCTCCATTGCTTGGTTAGATATCCCAGTACCAATGCGCTGGGCCATATAATAATAATATAAGCGGCTACGATTATCCACAGGGAGGGGCGGCCCAGGATGACCCGGCACGCTGTAAAGAAGGCCGACCTGTCTGCTGCCTGGTACCACCACCAAAGGGCCGCCAGGACGGCGATATGGAGGAATTGATCCAGCAGGAAATAAAACAGGCTATCCTTCCGGTATAGTTTCCATAAGTCTATGGCGAAATGGGTGATGATGACCGCCAGCGGGAGCTCCCAGTTGGTCCACCAGCCGGTCAGCAGGTATATCAGGGCTCCGTGTATGCAGACGTGCAGATACAGGTAACCGGACCGGGCTTTGTATTTTCGTTTGTGGAGTACCATTGCCCGGGACTGGAATGTAAAATCCCCCAGCAGGTGTGCACAAAACCATTTAAAGAAGATCAGCATGGACTGAAGTTACAAATCTTTCCAGGATCGCGTCCATTACGGCCCATCCTGTAGCCTGCAATCGCTGTTGGACGGCGGGTTGTTTTACCTGCAGGTCCCTTGCGGTTTCTTCCTGGGTGAGGCCCTGCAATTGAGCCAGGACTGCTTCGGCCTGGGGGATAGTCCATCGCTGTAGTAGGTAACTGAGGGATAGGGCATGGACCTTCCATTCTTTATTGAAGGAGTCCGAATGGCCCAATATGGCTACGGGCTGATTTTTCTTCTTTAATTCGTCCAGGGCGGGTCCTGATAGCTGGAAGGCGGTCCCGTCAGAGGTCAGGATGCTGTCACTGTCAAAATTGACTTCGCCCAGGCCCAGGGCGATCCTTACCCCGAATGCCTCTTTGTGCAGCAGGGCCTGCAGGAGCATTAAGGCCCGTAAAGCCAATTCAGGTTCAGGGGAAATGACGGCCTGGAAGCTATCGCCCCTGAATTGTTCGGCGCGGAAACCCGGTATTTGACGGGTCACTTCGCCAAATGCCGCGGTAAGCGTGTGTGGTAATTGTTGCCTTCTGTCGGGGCTTAGTGCCGAGGATTGGATAATATCTCCCGTCAGGACGGCGGCCTTTCTGCTCACTTTTTTTTATAAATATAAGCCTTATATCTTATAATTGTTAATTATAAGGCTATAGACTTATAATATGTATTTATAAGTTTGATAGCTTATAAAAGGGGAATAATCGGATATTACAGCCGGAAGAAGTGAACAGCCCTTTAAAAATAACGACGGATAACCGAAACTTTAGTAATTTGACAATATGTCCCCATCCACCAAAACTGCACAGGATGATGCGTCTCTTTGGCGACAATTAAAACAGGGAGACGAAAAGGCTTTTGAGGCGTTGTACAGGAAGTACATAGGGGATCTTTTGCAGTATGGAGAACGGATGGGCATGGGAGAAGAATTGATAAAGGACCTCGTGCAGGACCTGTTCATCGAAATCTGGAAGTCCCGGGAAAGACTAGCCGATATGGACAGTGCCAAATTCTACTTATTTAAGGCCTTGCGCTATAAAATGCTCCGGCACCATCAAAAGGCCCAGGCTTCGGTGCCAATGAACAGGGATTGGCAGGACTCAGAAGAGTCTATCGAGCATCGGATATTACATGCTGAACAAGAGTGGCTGACATCCCGGAACCTGCAGCAGGCCATTGCCAGGCTTCCCAAAAGGCAGCAAGAGATCATTCACCTCCGTTTTTTCCAGGGATTCAGTAACCGGCAGATAGCGGCCCTGATGAACCTTCAATATCAATCTGCTACTAATTTAATACACAGGAGCTTGCAGTCTATGAAGCAATACCTCCGGTCCCCCGTTTTGCCGATCATATGGGCAATCATGGCATTTTCCCTCTGGGCCTGACAAAGGCAAAAAGGGCCTAAACCGGGCCCTTTAAAAAAAAGTTAATTCTTTTTGAGTATAAAAGATCAGTTCATGTCATTTATTAGACAACGATTGAGATAATGACTGAAATGGACTGTTGGAAATTGCTTGAAAACGACGACTTTGTCCACTGGGTATTACACCCGGATGAAGTAGCGGACAAATACTGGGAAGCCTGGATGCTCCAGGACCCAGAACACATATCCCTGGTGGAGCAAGCCAGAGAGGTCCTGCAACAACTCCAGGTTTTACCCGTTAATAAAAAAGATAAAGCAGCCTTGTCCCATGAAATTTGGGAAGGCATACAAAGAGAATTACACTCCGGTCAGCAGACCCTTATCCTACCTGTAGGTAGCTCTTCGCGTCTAGGTAACTCTTCGCGTCGTTGGTGGGCAGTAGCCGCCTCTGTTCTTATACTGGTATCGGCAGGCGCGGGAATATGGTACACGTCCAGTCGCAATACGCCTCCCCCGTTAAGCCTTTCGGAAGCCATAGCCGTTAGCCCTGTGGCCGGCAAAGGCCTTATTCAATGCCGCAATCAGTCCAATAAGCCTCAGCGAATCTACCTGGTAGACGGCAGCATCGTTACCCTGGAGCCCCATAGCACCTTATCCTATGAAACGCTGCTTGGGCAGAAGAGCAGGGAAGTAACCCTCAGTGGAAACGCCTTCTTTGAGATTGCCGGCGACCCCAAACGTCCCTTCCTCGTCCGCACGGGTGATATCGTCACCCAGGTATTGGGAACCAGTTTCAGGGAGAACGCCGACCCCAGCCAGGAAGACGTTCATGTCGCCGTAAGCACAGGAAAGGTGTCGGTATACAAGGAAGCTGATTTTAATAAGGGGAAAAAGGCATTTTTCATATTGCTTCCCCACCAGGAAGCGATTTTCCATAGAAAAGAGCGGAACCTGGCTTTTAAACCCAATGCCGAAGAGAAGATGCTACAGTTGCCTGCTGTAGAAAGCGAGACATTGAATTTTGATGACGCGCCGGTCATTGCCATATTGGACAGTCTGGAAAAAATGTATCATGTCCATATCCAGTATAACAAGGACAGCTTACAACAGTGCAGGCTGACGACTTCCCTCCAGGAAGAAAAACTGGCCGACAAGCTGGATATTATCTGTAAAGCCATCAATGCAGCATACCATATTGAAGGAAATGCGATCGTGATTGACGGGGGACATTGCCAATAAAGAAGAAAGAACAGAGAACTGATAGTCCATATTTACCAAAACACAATCAAATTAATGCTTATGCCATACCTCTATTTACCCACGTAATATAAAAAAAATCTGATGGCGGAAACCGCCACCAGAAGGACTCCCCTGATGCCAGACAGATTGGACCCCGGAAGGCATTTGGAGGGGAGAGAGTCATTGTATTCCTATTCGTCATTACAACAACCCGTTTAAAGTTATGAACAAATGCGGAAAACCCAATCTAACATTAAGATTGCTTATGAGAATTACTGTGTTACAACTCCTGCTTGCAGGAGGGCTTGTAATTAGTGTATCAGCCAAAAATGTCCACGGTCAGGGTATCCTGGACCGGAAAATATCCTTGTCTGAGACCGGTCAAAACCTGAAAAGGGTACTGCGCAATATTGAAGCGATTGCGGATGTGAAATTTACGTATGACAGCCGGTTGGTAGCTTCCCAGAGGCAAGTCAGCCTGGAAGTAAAGGACGAACAATTGAAAGCAGTGTTGGACAGGTTGCTCAATCCTTTAAGTATCCAGTATGAAGTCATAGATGACCAAATTGTTTTACGGAGGAATGGGCTGAGCGATGTTCCGGGAACGGCGGCATTGCCCGATATCATATCCGGCACCGTTTCTTCCCAGGAAGGTGTTTCATTGCCCGGGGTCAGCGTCAGCATTCAGGGAACCAAAAGGGGGACCATGACAGATGCCCAGGGTCATTTTCAAATCGATGCTAAACCGGGAGACGTATTGATCTTCTCCTATATTGGATATGGGGCGTATAAGATGACTGTAAAGAACGGAGGTGCGCTGAGCATCGTCCTGACAAAATCGGACAATGCTCTTGGGGAAGTCGTCGTTACCAGTTTGGGTATCAAGAGGGAAGCGAAATCCATCGGATATTCTGTTCAGCAGGTTTCCGGCGCTGACGTGATCAAGGCAGATCCGCCGAATATTTCACAAGGCCTGATGGGAAAAGTGGCCGGTTTGAATATCACCATCCCCAATGGGGTAGAAGGTGGATCCAGTCGCATTGTCATTCGCGGCAATAACAGCCTGTTCGGCAATAATCAGCCATTGATCGTGGTCGACGGGGTGATGGTAGATAATGAACCCATCTTACCCCAGGGACAGAACCAGTCTATCACCAATGTTCTGAACCAGGGAACCACGGATGTTTCGCAGCCTGGCACTGATTATGGATCATTCCTGAATACCATTAATCCCGATGATGTAGAAAGTATTAACGTATTAAAAGGACCCACTGCCGCCGCTCTTTATGGGGCAAGGGGCGCAAACGGGGTAATTTTGATCGTTTCCAAGAAGGGCGCCAAAGAAAGGGGACTCGGCTTGAACTACAATTTCTCGGTACGTTGGAATGACCCTTACCGGTTTATAAAGACCCAGCATGAATATGGGAGCGGTATGACGACAACGTTGTATTCCGCCAACACGCCCTTTGTTAAAGATGCCAATGGCAACGACAGGGAATTCGTCGAGGGTGACCAGTATGGGACATATCAAAATATTCCCGGCGGCGGCGGGCCATTCTATAATTACATAGGATTTCCCGGTGATGGTGCCTCATGGGGCCCAAAAATGTCGGGACAGCCTTTGGTTTGGTGGGATGGGGTTACCCGGCCCTACACGGCCAATCCCAATATTTTCAAAAGCTTTTATAAGACGGGGAATACGGTTACCCATAATGTATCCTTCTCCGGTGGTGGAGATGCGGGAACCCTTCGCGTTTCCTATACAAGGACCACCAACGACGCTATTACCTATAATAGCAATTTTACACAGAACGTGTTTAACATCGGTTCTTCCATTAACGTAAGCAAAAAGGTAAAAGCGGAAGCCACTGTCAGCTATACCAATATTGACAGGTTAAATGCGCCCAACATTTTCGGAGAGAATCTTAGCGTACCCAGCAACCAATATACGACGTCGGGGATAGGATATATCACGATGTATCATCTGCCCACAGACTACAAACCGCTGGAAAGGGGAGAAACCTACAACGCCGACGGTTCGAAAAATAGTTCGACGCTCAACAATAACCCTTATCCTTCTTCCAGTATGGGCAATTACTGGTGGAATACTTTCAATAATAATACCGTATTCACACAGAATCAATTACTGGGATCCGTGAAGCTAACGGCGGACATCCTTCCCTGGTTGAATGCTACGGGACATGTAGGTATAGACTATTTTACCAATCAGTTTGAAACGAAGAACAAGCCGGTAGACGCTGCCGGAATAGACGGGGACTATTCAAATGACCTGTCTACCGTTTCTACAGAGAATTTGGATGCATTGTTGACGGCCCATAAAGAAGGTCTCTTTAAGAATATTGACGCTAGTTTGAGCGTGGGCGGGAGTTATTACCATAACAAACTATATGATATCTCCGCCGTTAACCCTGGTCCGTTTAACTATCCCTTTACTTATAATTTAACCAATTATGCGGGAACGACCGCCAACTACCCGAGGCCTGGCGAAAACAGACAGGAGTCGGAGATCAATTCCGTGTTGGGTATTTTGAACCTGAGTTATAAAAAATACCTGTTCCTGGAAGCGAGTGGCAGGAATGACTGGTCTTCGACCTTACCCGCCAACAATTGGTCGTTTTTCTATCCTTCCGCCACATTGAGTTTCGTCTTCACAGATGCCTTCGACATGGGGATGGCGAAAAATTGGCTTAGCTATGGCAAGGTGCGTCTGGGAGAAGCAGCCAGTGCAAACGGATATATACCTTACCAGACTGTCTTCAATTATGGCTCTGTCGGAACGGCAGGATTTACGACAGGCCTTCAGGTGCCTACCCAGTTGCCTTCCCAAACGATTGCTCCCCAACACTCGAGGTCGTTTGAAGTAGGGACCGATCTGGGCTTCTTAAACAACAGGATCAACCTGAATTTTACCTATTATAATACTTACTCTTACGATCAGATCCTGCCAATACCCATTGCTACTTCATCAGGAACGGACGCCGTCACCATCAATTCGGGTGCTTTGAGGAACAAGGGGATCGAATTTATCATTAATGCCAAGATCATCAATCACAGTGCTTTCAGTTGGGACGTGACCGTTAATGGCGCACATAACCAAAACAAAGTGGTGTCCCTGGAAAAGGGTATAAATGAATTACCGCTTGGATCCTGGTTCGGTGGAGATGGAATTGCTATGAATGTGAAAGTGGGCGATAATTATGGCGGTATTTATGGACGCAATTATGTCTATCTGAACGGCCAAAAGGTGGTCAACCTGATCTACGCCGGTGGAACCAATACCGGAAGTGGACCCGTCATTGGCGCTCAATATGCGGTCTCTCCGGATGTACAGAAAATCGGGGATGCCACACCCAAGATCACCGGAGGTATATCCAATACATTCAACTACAAAAATTTCAGTGTATATGTGTTGACCGACTTTAATATTGGTGGACAGATCTGGTCAGGTGATTATGCTACCATGATGGGCCAGGGCGAGGCGCCTGAAACCACCCATGAAAGGGACGGTCACGGGCTGCCTTATACTTTTCCTGATGGAACTACAGCAAACGTAGGTGTCATATTACCTGGGGTAACACCTGATGGGAAGACCAATACGGCGGTGGTGAATTCCTGGTGGAAGTACGCTGGAAATTATCAGTCATGGGATAATGATGCCATCGTTAGGGGCAACTCCATTTTCACCAATACCTGGGGCAAATTGCGTGAGTTTACCCTGACCTACCGGATTCCTACTTCCATTGCCGCTAAAACCCGGATATTCCAGCGTTTGTCGGTTTCCCTGGTCGGACGGGATCTGTTCTACCTGTTTACCAAACTACCTGATCGCATTAACCCTGAAAGTATCAGCGGAAGTACCAATGTGCAAGGCGTTCAGTTCGGCGGATTACCAGGAGTGCGCTCATATGGCATTTCTGTAAAAGCCGGATTCTAAAAGGTAAACAGATCTGTCAAAAACTATAAATAATTCTTTATGACCAAATATATCAGAAGCCGCTTATTACCGATACTCGTTGTATCAGTATTTGCTTTGGGGCTTGCATCGTGTACGAAGAACTTTAAAGCCATCAATACGCCCTGGGACGGATCACCTACCCCTACCTTGCCTCAGTTATATGTCGCCTATGTAGCGAATTTAGACAACACGGCAAACTCGGAACAAAGGGATGATAACGGGTGGCTATATCCTATTACCCAGCAGGGAGCGATTTATACACATTCAGATTATTCGTATGGGGGCAGCACTAGCGCCTGGTCGGATTTTTACCATAATCTATCCAACTACTATGCTGCCATGAATCTCATCGCGGCTACTCCGGACACAGCGATCTATACCAATGTAAAGGCGATGTTGAAGACGTTAAAGGTATATCAGGCCATCAAGGTGTCTGACTTCTACGGGGATATCCCTTATTCCGCCGCAGGAAAAGCGGTGGATTATCAAACGAGCAGCTATACCCCTGCCTATGACAGTCAGCAAAGTATCTATTTGTCCTGCCTGAGCGATCTGACCTGGGCCGTCAATAATTTTAGCGCCACGGATGCCACGCAGTTTTCATTGGGAAGCAGTGACGGTGTATTATTGAATAACATTACACAATGGATAAAATTTGCCAATTCACTCCGGTTGCGCTTAGCCCTTAATATATATGGAAAGGATCCTACTGATGCAGCGCCTATAATCGTCGATGCTTTATCCAAGCCCCTGTTATCAGATTACCTGGCGGATGATATCGGCCTTTATTCGGCTAATATTCCGGGACTATCCTTCCCTGCCAGGGCCTATTCTTTTGGCACGGAATGCCGTCTTCGGATGGGTACTGCCATGTGGCAGATGATGTCAAGCACCAATGCGGAAGACGGAAGCGGGATATTTGATCCCAGGTGCCTCATTTATTTTGAGCCCAATAACGATTCCCTTTGGAATCCGTATCCGCAAAATCCCACTGCATCCACTATTCCCGAACAAGGCGATCCATACAATACTTTAAGAGATGCGGATTGGCCGAATAAGGACGGGGCGGCTCCAAACCAAACTCCTAATTTGTATGCTAACTTTAATTACTACTGGAGCAGGGACGGAGAAGTATCTGGCAGCAACGGAGCGATTCCGGAACTGTTTATGACGGCCGCAGAAGTACACTTTCTGAAAGCCGAAGTATATGCAATGGGCGTTACAGGCGTGTCCCAGAATTTGGCTACCGCCCAGACAGAATATAATGCCGGTGTGACGGCATCCGTGAATTTCTGGACCACGATGGCTATCAATTCCAGTGTTTGGGTAGTGAATAAACCCACCGGTTTGCCAAGTACAACCGCTATGACCGCGTTCCTTAACAATCCTGTCGTACTCTTTAATGCGGCAACCGCCCTCCAGCAAATTTATGCACAGGAATGGATCGATATGATCCGCCAGCCATGGGACGCCTGGACGCTGTTGCGTAGGACAGGGGGACAAACACCGATGGATCCTAATAACGCTTCTTACTATACGCAGACATACAGCGCCTATCAACGATACCAATACCCTGCTTCAGAATCGGAATATAACTATGCGAATTGGTATGCAGAGACCAAGGGCAATGATCTGACAAGCACAAAGATCTGGATCGCAAAATAGTCGGGTTTACACAATACAGTTGGTTTCGGTTTTGATATAAAGGCTGTCCCGCAAGGGGCAGCCTTTTTTCGTTGCGGGTAATCGCAACCATTCCAATTAATTATATAAAATAATCATATTTAGTAAAATTTCTAATTTGGCTATTTTTCTACGCAAATCATTGCATTTTTAATTGTTTTATGCGATTTTTTTAAATAAAAACGAGTTTTGGTGAGTATAAAAGATAAATTAGTGTCATTTATACAATATAAGAGGATATAGTAAATAAAAATAATTAGTTCTATTCATCAATCATAACCAAACCTGCTGCTCATGCCCCCTCATTATTTACCCACTTAGCAAAAAAAATCTGATGGCGGAACCGCCACCAGATGACTTCCCCTATTGCCGGACAGATTGGCCTCCGGAAGGCAATGGATGGGGGAGAAGGTCATTGTATTCCTATTAGTCATTCCAACAACCTGTTTAAAGTTATGAACAAATGCGGAAAACTCAACAACCCAACACTGAGACTGCTTACGAGAATTACCATGTTACAACTCCTGCTGGCAGGGGGTTTTGCAATGAATACGTCAGCAGGGAATATCCACGGACGAAGTACCCCGGAGGGGAAGGTATCCTTTGAACTGCCAAAGCCCGCGATCAAGGGAACAGTGGTCTCAGGAAAGGATGGCACTCCCATACCAGGGGCTAGTGTCACCATAGAAGGCACCAAAAGAGGCGTAACGACAGACGCGCAGGGGCGGTTTGAGATCGAGGCAAAGGAAGGCGATGTCCTGGTCTTTTCAGGAATCGGATTCGCGACAACCAAAGTGACGGTCGGAAAAGAAGCGGTGCTTTCCATCAAGTTGGGCGAAGGCAAGAGTGAATTGGGTGAAGTGGTGGTGACGGCCCTGGGTATTAAACGCAGTACCCGGTCCCTGGGATATTCCCAGGAACAGATAGGGGGGACGGAAATAGCCCGGTCGAATGCGCCGAATGTCGTTAATGCGTTGAGCGGAAAGATGGCCGGGGTAAATATTACCAGCCCTAACGGGGTGGATGGCGGTAGCACGAGGATTATCATAGGGGGAAACAATACTATAACCGGGGATAATCAGCCCCTCATTATCGTAGACGGGATGCCTATGGATAATACCATTCCGGCTGCCGCACAGGATGTAACGGCTCCCAAAGACTGGGGAAGCGCTATCAACCTGATCAACCCGCAGGATATTGAAGACATGAGTGTATTAAAAGGCCCCGCCGCCGCCGCTTTATATGGTGGTCGTGGTGCCAATGGGGTAATATTGATTACGACTAAAAAAGGATCTAAAAGGCCGGGACTGGGTGTCGATTATAATTTCGGGTACAAAATCATCGATCCCTACCGCTATATCAAAATGCAGAATGAATATGGTGCGGGTGGCATGGTATCATTAAATGCTCCTCAATACCAAACAGACGCGTCCGGTAATCCGATCCTTACGGATGGATGGAACCAGATGTTTGTTGATCAAAAAACCGGCTCCGGCCCGTATGGCGTGGCGGTCACGGACCAGGTTAGCTGGACGGGGTCAGGAGTATCCTGGGGGCATAAGATGGATGGTACGCAAATAACCTGGTGGGACGGTACTAAGAAAGCGGATGTTCCACAGCCCGATAATATAAACTCGTATTACAGGACGGGCAACCAGGTTACGCATAACGTTTCCATTTCAGGCGGAAATGAATGGGGCACCTTGCGGGCCTCTTACACGAATTTGGAAAATACAGCCATTATCCCCAATTCTAATTATTCCCAAAATACATTCAACGTTGGCACCAGCATGAAATTGAGTAAAAGGGTGACTGCGCTGGTGAACGTTTCTTATTTCACAAACGCATATCATAATGCGCCTGCATTGGGAAATACGGAAGGGACACTTCAATCCAATCTTATATACGCTTATAGCAGAAATTACAGGGGCGCATCCGACCTGGGCAACTATAAATTGGCCGACGGATCCAGGAATAACTTCACCAACTTCCCCTGGTACGGCAATGGCGACGCGCAATACCTGTATTGGTACACGTATGAAAATAATGAGACGGTGACCCGGAGAAAGCTGATAGGTTCTGCACAAATAAATTACGAGGCCACCGATTTCCTGAACTTTATGGGAAGGGCAAGCATAGATGAGAATAGTAATGAAGATCTAACCATTGATAACCCTACCGATGCGACCGGAACAGTTGGAGGAACCTACGGGCACGGACTCATCAGTGATATTGCCAATAACTATGACTGGCTGGCTACACTGCATAAGGAGAATATCGCCAAATCCGATTTCAGCGCAAAGCTGTCTTTGGGAGGCACATTCTACAAAAGGTCGATGTATGGTATTTCGGGAACAAACAGTTCAACCTACGCTAATCCGGGGTTGACCTATTTTGGCAATTATTCGGGTACTACCCAAACAAGCCAGGTACCGAATGAGTCCTGGTATGATAAGGAACTGAATTCCGTATACAGTTTTCTGAACCTTGCGTACAAAAATTATCTTTACCTGGATATCACGGCCAGGAACGACTGGTCATCGACCCTGCCCAAAGCGCAATGGTCTTATTTCTTCCCGTCTTTTTCGGCCAGTTATGTGTTCTCTGATGCCCTGAACATCGATCCGTCGGTGTTGAGTTTCGGCAAATTGAGGGCGGCATGGGCCGAAGGCGCGGTTGATGTTCCTCCTTATATCATCAATACTATTTATAATACCTCCAGTTTCGCAGGCCAACCCACGGCCAGTCTGCCTTCTGCCTTGCCCGCGGTGAATTATAAACCACAGATCAATAAAACGGCAGATATAGGCGTTAACCTTGGCTTTTTGCATAACCGTGTCAACTTTGATTTCAGGTATTATCACGGACGTGCTATTCAACAATTATTGAATTCTCCGTTGCCCGTTACTTCGGGTGTCTCAAGCATCATTATTAATACAGGGGTATTGGAAAATTCAGGAATGGAAATGATCCTGAGAGCGACAGTGATTGACAAGTCCAACCTTAAGTGGGATGTGAGCTTAAATATGTCCAACAACTACAACCGCCTTCTATCGCTTACCCAAGGAGCTAACCGGGTGGATATGGCCAATATATGGGGAGCAAGCGGGAATTATATTTCGGCGGTCGTAGGACATGAATTCGGCACCATTATGGGGTACGACCACGTGTACGATGCTACAACGCACAAACCTTTGCTGCAGAATGCCGCCCAGCTCATGCAAAACTTCGGCGTAGATGCGCCAACAGCCGCTGCCATGAAGGGTACGATGTATCAATCCACTTCGACCATTGTGCCGATCGGCAATGCGACGCCAAAATTCAGGGGAGGGATCACCAATACTATTTCGCTCAAGGGAGGCTTTTCCCTCAGCGCTTTAATAGATTGGAAAATCGGCGGACAAATATGGAGCGGGACCTATGCCTCCATGATGCAGCAGGGCACCGCACCGGAAACCCTGAAGGAAAGGGATGGCGGAGGCCTTCCCTATACCACACCGGACGGCACGGCTACCAAATGGGGGGTTATTTTGCCAGGTGTTTATTCTGATGGCACCACCAACACGACTGTAGTGCACTATTACTATAAGTATATGTCATACGGTGTATGGAGTAGCGGACCCAACGGAAATAACTGGATACACAGCACCGGAGTTTTAAATGATACATGGTACAAGCTGAGGGAGTTATCCGTCAATTATGCCATCCCCGGTAAGATCGTAAAAAAGATCAAAGCCTTCCAGGCGCTTTCTGTCTCATTGGTAGGAAGGGATTTGTTTTACCTGTTTAGTTCATTGCCCGATCATATTAACCCGGAAGGCTCCAATGGCGCCGGTAACGCGCAAGGCATAGAGTTCGCTTCTTTACCGGGCGTTCGCTCCGTAGGGGTACAGGTAAGAGCGTCATTTTAAACAAAAAAATGACCCGATTTATTCAAACATAAACTTATACCGCCATGCACTGTTCAAAAAATATATTTCTTCTATACGGACTCTCAGGCCTGCTTTTTTTCTCCTCCTGCACGAAGAATTTCCTGGATCTGAATGCCACGCATAATGCCCCGTCTTCTACGACGATAGGCCCCTTGGTCAATCGTATTGACAGTTCACTTTTACTGGGTAGCACCGAACAGGGGTCTGTTCACAATGACTATTATTATCCCGTCACGCAATTAGCCGCCACGACGGCCTTCTCGGCTTTTGTGTTATCCAATGGCGTAAATGATATCTGGGATAATTATTACAGTACGCTTCAGGACATTAACCTTGTTCAGAGTATGATCAATGCAGTTTCTGATAAGGAATCCATGAATAACATACAGGCCATCTTATATACTTTGCGGGCCTATAAAACATTCAGGGTCACCGACCAGTTTGGGGATATCCCTTATTTTAGCGCGGGCAAAGCATATACCGGCAGCGTATCGGATTTCAGGGTGGCTTATGATTCACAGCAACTGATCTATGACTCATTATTAAATGACCTGACCTGGGCTGTAAATAATATCAACACTGCCTCCAGTCCCGTGACGGCTGCAGGAAATGCCTACCAGACTTTGGGCAGCTACGAAACGGTTTTGGGTGGGAATATGGCTAAGTGGCAGAAATTTGCCAATTCCCTGCGGTTGCGATATGCTATGCAAATGGTGGAGAAAGACCCCGCTACCGCTACGCCCATCATCCTGGCTGCCATCAACAGCAGCGCCGGATTTATAGAGGATAGTGCGGATGTTTGTATGTGGCCGGCCTCACTGGGGGGATATGATCTGACATCCAGGTGGTTTAGCTTTTCCACCGGAGGAACAGGGCTGGTGCGGATGAGTAGTACGATGTGGAATATGGTTTCCGATGATACTACCAGTGCAGCCATCTTTGACCCCCGCGCACTACTTTTCGTTGAAACGAATGCCGCAGGCAGTTGGGCTCCTTATACTATAGGCGTCAGCCAGGGTGATAATGTGAATGCATACACTTATGCAACTACCGATCCGACTAAGAAGAATGGCTGTTTGTTCTCTATTCCAAACTGGTACCTGATCCGCGATGAATGGTATGTTCCGGAGCCCATCATGACCGCGGCCGAGGTGCATTTTTTAAAAGCGGAGGCGTATGCCCGGGGATTGGGTGTAGGTCTGAGCCTTGCCACTGCTCAAACAGAATATATTGCAGGGATCACTTCATCGGTTAATTTTTGGTACAATGTGGCGGCGAATACGAGTGACGTTACCGAAAATTGGTCTGCCGCCGCACCTTCAGCTCCCACTGCCGCGCAAATGCAGACCCTGTTCACCAATACAAAGGTGGCGTTCACAGGGACGGCTGCTGACGCGGTCACTAAAATTTATGCCCAGGAATGGCTGTCGTTTTTCAGGCAGCCGTGGTTGGCATTTAATTTATGGAGGAGAACAGGCAAAACCCCGGTTGACCCGTTGAGCAATCCTTCCTCTACTTATACGACATTTTACCGCCTGCCTTATGCACAGGATGAGGCGGTGAACAATGCCGATAACTACAATGCCGAGATTGCCAAAATAGGGGGGAACAGCTCGAATGTGAAAGTTTGGTGGATGCCGTAGAACGGATGATCAGAGATAAGTTGGTGTAGGCTTTGATAGATAGGCTGTCCCGCAAGGGGCAGCTTTTTTTGTGGCTGGTGGATTTAACACCACGCTAACGCGTTCTGTTTAAACAAAGGATACCTGTGCCGGTCCTATATACAGCAACACAAATTGCTCACTATTAAAACAGATGTTATGAAAACGAAATTTACACTGATGACCGCCATTGCTACCGTAGTTTTTGTAGGTGCCGCTTTTACGGCTAGTGCTCAGCGCGGATACGGATTTGCTCCCCATAGGTTTTACGCTGCTCCCGTGAGGATTATGGCTCCTGCCGTTTCTGTCAGATTCGGCGTTCCCCTCCCGATTGCTCCCCAGGTAGCTTGTGCACCAGGTTACGGATATGCGGAAGGCTACGGTTACGCTCCTGCGCCGGTCGTAGTTGCGGGTGGTTTTTACAGGGATAGGGTGGTCATTGAAAGAAGGGCTCGCTTCGGACACTATCGCAGGTTCTAAACAATGAACGCGTTAATGTAGAAAAATACAGAAGATGTTTGGTGAAATATAACAGGCAAGTGCGCATAGCGGATGAAAGAAAGGCCCCGGATAACTTCCGGGGCCTGTGCGTTTTGGGGCGGGCCGGAGCCCGCTGCGCGTTTTGGCCGCCTGCCGGCGGGCGCGCTGAGGTCATATGGCGGCGCTACATACTAGTACCTATAATGTTCCGGCTTGAACGGTCCGGCCTTGGGAAGACCCAGATAAGCAGACTGTTCGTCCGTCAGTTCGTCGAGTTCTACGCCGATCTTGGCGAGATGCAGACGGGCTACTTTCTCATCCAGGTGCTTAGGCAATACATATACTTTGTTCTCATATTGTCCATGATTGGTCCAGAGTTCGATCTGAGCCAGGGTCTGGTTAGAGAAGGAGTTGCTCATCACAAAAGAAGGGTGGCCGGTACCGCAGCCTAAATTGACGAGGCGGCCTTCTGCCAGGACGATCACATCTTTTCCTTCGATATTGTAAAGGTCCACCTGGGGTTTGATCGTGTCTTTTGTATGACCGTAGTTTGTATTCAGCCAGGCCATGTCGATCTCGATATCGAAGTGTCCGATGTTACAAACGATGGCCTTGTCCTTCATCAGCCGGAAGTGTTTTTCCGTGATCAGGTCGCGGCATCCGGAGGCAGTAACGACGATATCAGCTTCTTTCACGGCATTGATCATCTTCTTGACTTCAAATCCGTCCATAGCCGCCTGGAGGGCACAGATAGGATCGATTTCCGTAACGATCACGCGACAGCCCGCTCCTTTGAGAGAGGCGGCAGAACCTTTACCCACGTCTCCATAGCTACCTACAACGGCAACCTTACCAGCCATCATCACGTCAGTGGCGCGGCGGATGGAATCCACGAGGGATTCTTTGCAACCATACTTGTTATCGAACTTGGATTTTGTAACAGAGTCGTTGACGTTGATCGCGGGAATAGGCAGTGTGCCTTTTTCCATGCGTTCGTAGAGGCGATGAACACCGGTAGTGGTTTCTTCGCTCAGGCCCTTGATATGCTGTACCAGTTCGGTATACTTGTCAAAAACGATATTGGTCAGGTCTCCGCCGTCATCCAGGATCATATTCAGGGGACGATCGGTGCTGCCGAAGAACAAGGTCTGCTCGATACACCAGTCCGCTTCTTCCTGGGTCTGGCCTTTCCAGGCGAATACCCCGATACCGGCTGCGGCGATGGCGGCTGCTGCCTGGTCCTGGGTGGAAAATATGTTACAGGAACTCCAGCGTACTTCGGCGCCCAGGGCAATCAGGGTCTCGATCAGCACGGCCGTCTGAATGGTCATATGCAGGCAGCCTGCGATACGGGCCCCTTTCAACGGTTGTTGTTTGCTATACTCTGCGCGGATGGACATCAGGCCCGGCATTTCTGCCTCGGCAAGACGGATCTCTTTGCGGCCCCATTCGGCCAGGCTCATATCTTTCACCTTATAGGGGAGATCCAGGTCGATTTTTGTTTTTGTCGTGGACATGTTTTTCAGATTATTTTGAACAAAGCTAAGTTTGTAGAATAAAATATCAGCCATCTTGCCAAAATTTAGAATAAAATAACATTTTAGCTATATTTGGTAGCATAAATAGCATAATTGCCATGGGAAACGAGGCACAAACAGAAGATTTGCCCGGGGAGAACGGCCCGGCGCCTGGAAAAGAGGCTGCGCCGCTTCTGGATACGAAGGATTTGATGATCCTGAAATTACTGCAAGAGAACGCCCGGATCACCGTCCGGGAAATAGCGTCTCATGTCCATCTGAGCACCACTCCGGTCCATGAGCGTATTAAAAGAATGGAAGAAACGGGGGTGATCAGGCAGTACGCTACGCTGGTGGACCATGCAAAAGTGCGCAAGGGCCTCATGGTGATCTGCTATGTTTCCCTGAAGCAACACAACAAGAAAGCCGGCGCCCAGTTCATTGGCGCGATTGGCGCCATGAATGAAGTCATCGAATGCTACAACATCTCAGGCGAGTTTGATTTTATGCTAAAGGTGGTAGTAGAGAACATGGATGCCTATTACCATTTCCATGTACACAAGCTGAGCGAAATTGATGACATCGGTCATTTACAAAGCGTGTTTGTCATGGGCATCATCAAGCAAACCCACCAGTTGGTATATTGAGGATTGGTTTCACCGGCTGACTCCCGGACGGACCTTGTCAGGTCGCCGGCTCCAGGTCGTACTGCATGACATAATCATTCATATAATAACCCTGGCCGATATTGATGTCTTCTTCCCTGACCACCCGGAAACCCGCTTTTTCATAGAAATGTCTGGCATTGTTGTGCCTGTTTACATTCAGTTGAAGGGCGCTGGCTTCCAGGGCGCTTACCATACGGATGACCTGTTCCAGGAGCATACGCCCAAACCCGCTGCCTTGCCTGCCTGGTAATATATAGAGCTTATGGAGCTTGAATATGCCAGGGGGATCAATTTCTCCGAAACTGGCGAAGCCTTCAGGGATGCCTCCCGTTTCCAATATCAGGAAGCGGTCGCCTTCCTGCATCCGTTGTTCCAGCGCAGGGGTACTGTAGATCAGTTCCAGCATGTAGTCTAACTGCTCTTTAGTCAGTATGGCTCCGTAAGTAGGGGGCCAGATCACTTCGGCGAGTTCCCTGATCACAGGAATGTCTTCGATAATAGCGTCTCTTATAATCGTCATAATTGCCCGAATGTATGAAGGATTTGGCCAGCGCTGTCTAGTTTCGATTTGGCGGCGCTGAGTGCTCCTTCCAGGGCTGCCTTCATGTTGTCTTCGTTGTTTTGCTGGAAGGCCGATTCCTTGGCGTCTCCGAATTGTTTGAGGTATTGCTGGAAATCCGTGTTGGACGTGATGGCCACTTCCAGGATATGGTCCCTTTCGGAAACCGTCCGCTGCAAGATGAACATCAGGTATTCGACTTGTTGAAAGAGAATACCCAGTTCATCATTGGAGTTTTTGGGCATAGGCTGCAACTCCCGGGAGGAGAGATATTGCTGTAATGCCTTATTCCCGGTTTGGATAGGTCGCATCATCCAGTTGAGGGCCAGTAAAGTGGAAGCCGCTCCTACCAATGTAAAGATCAGGATGGCAAAAATGATCCTCAGTGTGGAAGGGGTACCTGAAATGGTGAAGAAATAGATCATCATTCCAATCAAGGGGATATGTATGCCGCAAAAAGCGCAGGCCATCACCTTGAAGGCAAATTTATGGGTTATCTTACCCGTTGGAGGAGCAATCGCATTCATAAAAGATTGTATATTGGATTTATGAAGATTCTAATATCCGTTATTTTCTTTGTTTTTATTCAATATCACCAAATTCTTTTCGGCCAGGATATATTCGGGGGGAATCCTGCCTCTATCCATTGGAGGCAATTCAATACCGATACCGTTCGGGTCATTTATCCATCCGGTCTGGATAGCCAGGCCCTTCGTGTGGCCAGGATTGTACACTTTCTAAACCGTTCTACGGGACATTCCATCGGCGCCAAACAGCGCAAGATCAATATCGTTTTTCAGGCCGAAGTCACCTATGAAAATGGTTTTGTCGCATTGGGACCCTTCCGGAGCGAGTTCTATCTCTATCCTCCACAGGACGTCTTCAGTCTTGGAAGCCTGCCCCCTGATGAAAACCTTGCTATCCATGAGTACCGGCATGTACAGCAGTACATGAATTTTGACAGGGGATTTTCAAAAGCGCTCTCCTACGTGTTGGGAGAGCAGGGGCAAGACCTGGGAAACGCACTTACCGTCCCCAACTGGTTCTTTGAAGGAGATGCGGTATTCCAGGAAACGCTCGTAAGCCAGGAAGGAAGGGGGCGCCTGCCTTCGTTTCTGAATGACTTTAAATCCTTGTGGACAGGAGACCGGACCTATTCATGGCAGGAGTGGCGTAATGGTTCATATCGCTCCCTGGTGCCCAACTGGTATCCCTTGGGCTATATGTTGGTCTCTTATGGAAGAGCAAAATATGGAACCGATATATGGAAAAATATAGCCGGCGACGCAGCGGCGGGGAAGGATGGCCTTTACCCCTTTCAAAAGGCGGTGAAGCGTTATACGGGAGTATCCTTCAAGGATTTCAGGGACAGCGCAATGGAAACCTACCGGCGGACCTTGCTGAAAGAAGATACGGTGGTGAAAGGCACGTTGCTTACGCCCCTGCTTAAGAAGAATGTAGTGACCTACCAGCAAGGTTTTTATACGGACGAAGGCGTTCCTGTATTGGCCAGGAGCAGTTATAAAAAGGTGCCTGCTTTTTATATCAAAGAAGGCAAGAGTTGGCATAAAATAAGGACCAGGGACATCGCGGAGGACGACTATTTCTCTTACAGGAACGGAACCATCGTATACGCAGCTTTTCAGGCGGACCTTCGTTGGGGACTGAGAGAGTACAGCGATATACGCCTGTTGGACATCCACACGGGAATACAGCGATCACTGACACACAGGACCAGGTACTTCTCACCGGATATCAGTGCCGACGGAAAAAAGGTAGTGGCGGTGCAGGTATTGGTGGGAGGAGGAGCCACACTGCATATCCTGAGTACTACGGACGGGCATCTCCTTTCCGCATTACCTAACCCCGAAGGCTACTATTTCGTCATGCCCCATTGGACTTCCGATGGCAACCATATTGTAACCGCCATTCGCAACACACAAGGGATGATGTCACTGCTCAGCATGGACCTCCTTTCCGGTCATTCCAAGGTGCTTTTACCTTTTTCTTTTCACCTGATCGCCTATCCCTATGCCGTACATGATACGATATACTTCACGGCGCAACAGGGACATGGCGATCAATTAATGGCGTATGTGGAAAGCGTCGGCGCGGCAGCCAGTGGCACAGAAGCCGCTGGCGCAGGCGACTCAAAGGCTTCCGGTACACTATACCAGCTAACCGGTGGTATACGGTCTTATTATATGCCTTCGGTAAGCGGGCAGCAACTGATGTGGTCCACTCCGGCGGCCGATGGCATGACCCTCTACGGAGCGCCCTCGGGCTCCTTTCACTGGGAGCCTCTGTCCACTGATACTTTCGCCCAAAAGGCATTCCCCTTGCTGACTGCGGGGTTTTTGCAGGACAGTGCATTGAACGCCCTGTCCAGGCTGGATACCACGCGTTATTATCCTTCCGGTATTTACCACAAGGCGTCTCACTTAATCAACTTCCATAGTTTCCGCCCTTATTACAGCAATCCTGATTGGTCGTTTACCGTATATGGACAGAACGTCCTCAATACCTTTCAATCCCAGGTATCATACGACTATAACCAAAATGAGCAAAGCAGCGATTTTGCAGTGGGCGCCACGTACGGAGGATGGTACCCATACCTGGAGGGATCCATGGGGTATACGTTGCATAGGACAGGAGTGACGAATGCCGGGCAGGTGGTGCATTGGGACGAACTCCAGGCAAACCTGGGAACCAGTATCCCTTTTAATTTATCTTATGGAAGATTGTATCAATATCTGACACCCGCCTTTTCGTTGCATACGGATCAACTGAACATCCCGGCGGAATCCCAAAAATACTTTGCGTCCAGCCATGTAAATTATGCGGAATGGGACTTGAACTGGAGCTCGCAGATCCAACAGGCCCAACAACAGATCTTCCCCCACTGGGCTCATTCATTCACTGCAGATTATGAGACCGCATTGGGTAATCCCAAAGCGTGGCAGGTGTTGCTTACCGGTTCTGTCTATTTGCCAGGTCTGTGGAACAGCCATAGCCTGGTTCTCTCCGGGGCTTTCCAGCGCAGGGATACACTCGGGCATTATACCTATACTAATGACTTTCCCGGGTCCAGGGGATACCCCGGCATTAATTACCCTGAGATGTGGAAATGGAGCGCCAACTATCACTTTCCAGTAGCATATCCCGACCGGGGCTTCGGAAGTGTTGTATATTTCTTAAGGATCAGGGCGAACGTATTGTATGATAATACTCAAATCACGGCTTTTCGACCCAATACCAATTTCACGCTTCGCACAACGGGTCTTGAAATGTACTTTGATACGCAGTGGTGGAACCAGTTGCCGGTCACCTTTGGGATTGGGTATTACCGGCTGCTGAACAATAACCTAGTGGGGGTGGGGCCAAACCAGTGGCAGATATTGTTGCCGATATTGTTTTAAAATCTAAAATTTTATATTAATATTTAGATTATAATCTTGTTTTTTGTATCAAATTATAGATTATAATCTAAATAATTGTATTAATTTTATGATTATAATCATAATAAAATGATTCTCCGGCAGATCGAACCATCCATCGCGAAGCAACTGATTGACCCTAAAGCAATTATACTTCTCGGACCCCGACAGGTAGGTAAAAGCACCTTATTGCAGCAGTTGTCAAGCTTATTCGCGTCACCGGTTCTATGGCTGAATGGTGACGAAGCAGATACCCGATCGATATTGTCAAACCCCACCAGTACAGCATTGCGGGCGATTATTGGAAAGGCGCAAACAATAGTTATAGATGAGGCACAGCGAATTGAAAATATAGGGGTCTGTATCAAACTGATAGTGGATAATATTGAGGGAGTAAAGGTAATAGCTACCGGTTCATCTGCATTTGAATTGGCGAACCGGATCAATGAGCCGTTAACAGGCAGGAAATGGGAATATCACCTGTATCCTTTCTCTTTCGGGGAAATGGTTGCCCATCATGGATTACTCGACGAGAAAAGACTGCTACGCCACAGAATAGTATATGGTTATTATCCGGAAATCGTACTGCACCCGGGAGAAGAAGAAATCAGGTTGAGAGAATTAGCAGGCAGTTATCTATATAAAGATATACTGACGTGGGAGCGGATTAATAAACCGGATAAAATGGAAAAGCTACTGCAGGCGCTGGCTTTTCAACTGGGTAACGAAGTGTCTTATCACGAACTGGGGCAAATAACGGGGTTGGATACCACGACCGCTGAAAAATATATTGACCTCCTGGAAAAGGCTTTTATTGTTTTCAGGCTTGGTTCCCTTAGTCGTAATCTAGGAAACGAACTCAAAAAGAGTAGGAAAATTTATTTCTATGATAATGGTTTGCGCAATAGCATCATTAATCAATTCAATCCTCTTGATTTAAGAGGTGATGTGGGGGCGCTTTGGGAGAATTTCCTCATGAGTGAACGCCTCAAAAGAAATTCTTATGCGCTCGAATCGTATAACCGTTACTTTTGGCGTACACATGCACAACAAGAGATTGATTACGTGGAAGAGCGCAATGGTCAAATGATTGCCTACGAATTTAAATGGAACCCCAATACAAAGGCAAAAATTCCCTCTACTTTTTTAAACGGATATCCAGAGGCCGTTGCACAGGTAATCACTTCTGAAAATTATACAGATTTTTTATTACCGGCTACTGCCCTATAACTTCGATTTCAAGAGTCGGGGCCATGGCCTTTTTACCTTCAGCGTCT
>Ga0302312_10000344_pt1 | contig 38836 bp, 34 predicted proteins | sample III_Palsa_N2_1_FD_200529 | JGI IMG/M metagenome (GOLD analysis project Ga0302312, IMG submission 200529) | Peat permafrost microbial communities from Stordalen Mire near Abisko, Sweden - III_Palsa_N2_1 | ecosystem: Environmental > Terrestrial > Soil > Palsa > Peat permafrost | place: Sweden... | reverse complement strand
AGACAAACCTTTCAGCCCAACCGGAATTCAAGACCATGACGATCGACGACAACAAGCGCAAGGCGCTCACTTCCGCCCTCGGCCAGATCGAAAAGCAGTTCGGCAAGGGCGCCATCATGCGCATGGGCGATCGCGTCAACGAAGCCATCGAAACCGTGTCCACCGGTTCGCTCGGTCTGGACATCGCACTTGGCGTCGGCGGCCTGCCGCGTGGCCGTGTGGTCGAGATCTACGGGCCGGAGTCGTCCGGCAAAACTACGATGACCTTGCAGGCCATCGCCAGCTGCCAGCGTGCCGGCGGCACCGCCGCGTTTATCGATGCCGAGCACGCGCTCGACCCGACCTATGCCGAGAAGCTCGGCGTCAAGGTGGATGACCTGCTGGTATCGCAGCCGGACACTGGCGAGCAGGCGCTGGAAATCGCCGACATGCTGGTGCGTTCTGGCGCGGTCGACATGGTCGTCGTGGATTCGGTCGCCGCACTCACCCCCAAGGCGGAAATCGAGGGCGAGATGGGCGACATGCACGTCGGCCTGCATGCCCGCCTGATGAGCCAGGCGCTGCGCAAGCTCACCGCCAATATCAAGAAATCCGGCACGCTGGTGATCTTCATCAACCAGATCCGCATGAAGATTGGCGTGATGTTCGGCAGCCCGGAAACCACCACCGGCGGCAACGCGCTGAAGTTCTATGCGTCGGTGCGCCTGGACATCCGCCGCATCGGCGCGGTCAAGCGCGGTGACGAGATCATCGGTTCGGAGACCCGCGTCAAGGTGGTCAAGAACAAGGTCGCGCCGCCGTTCCGTCAGGCGGAGTTCGAAATCCTTTACGGCGAAGGCACCTCGCGCGAAGGCGAGATCATCGAGCTGGGCGTGGCACAGAATTTGATCGACAAGTCCGGCGCCTGGTACAGCTACAAGGGCGACCGCATCGGCCAAGGCAAGGAGAACGTGCGCCAGTTCCTGCGCGACAATCCGGCGATCACCAACGAGATCGACACTTTGCTGCGCGAGCGGCTGCTGGTACCGGTCGGCAAGCCGGCCGCCGCTGCAGCAGAAGAGACCCTAGAGGAAGCGTGATTGCTCGCTAGCGCCCTCTTGCGGAAAACATGGCCCGGCTTTGTCGGGCCATGTTCGTTTGCATGGCGATGAATCGCCGGCCGGGTCCCGATGACCCCACCAAGCCCAAGCGCAGTGCCTACGACAAGGCGCTGGGCTTGGTGGCGCGGCGGGAGCATTCGCGGATGCAACTGAAAACCAAGCTGCGCCAGAGTGGCTACGAATGTGAAGAGACCGCTGCGGCGATCGACCGCTTGGGCGAGCAGCAGTATCAGGACGATGACCGCTTTGCCGGCATGCTTTTGCGCAGCCGCATCGCCCAGGGCTACGGCCCGATGCGACTGCGCATGGAGCTGAAGACACATGGGCTGGGCGACGCAAAAATTCGCGAACTGCTTAACGACGCGGAGGTCGACTGGCTTGCGTCAGCGGCCAATCAGCTGCGTCGCCGCTATGGCAGTGTGGGCGTATCCGACCCCGCTGAACGCGCCAAACGGGCGCAGTTCCTCTTGCGCCGGGGCTTTGACGGCTCCACAGTACGGAGTGTTACCCACGCCGACGTGGACGAAGCCGCCGACGACAGCCCCTGAGATCCATCATCCAGCGATGATGCAAGGGCGCATCGTGTGGTTCGACCGCGGCGTGGCCTCCTGACTGATGGCTATTACGATCCGCATGAAAACCTCCGAAATCCGCTCGACCTTTCTCGACTACTTTCGCTCCAAGGGCCACACCATCGTGCCGTCCAGCTCGCTGGTGCCAGCCAGCGACCCGACGCTGCTGTTCACCAACTCGGGCATGGTGCAGTTCAAGAACGTGTTTCTTGGCAGCGAAAAACCTGGTTACGTCCGGGCAGCCGACGTGCAGCGCTGCCTGCGCGCCGGTGGCAAGCACAACGATCTGGATGCCGTGGGCTATACCGCGCGCCACCATACGTTTTTCGAGATGTTGGGCAACTGGTCGTTCGGCGACTATTTCAAACGCGATGCGATCCATTTCGCCTGGGAGCTGCTGACCGGTGTGTTCAAGTTGCCGGCCGAAAAACTCTGGGTCACGGTGTATCAAACCGATGACGAGGCCTTCGATATCTGGAACACGCAAATCGGCGTACCGGCCGAGCGCATCGTGCGCATTGGCGACAACAAGGGCGCGCCATTCGCCTCGGACAACTTCTGGCAGATGGCCGACACCGGTCCATGCGGCCCCTGTACCGAAATCTTTTTCGATCACGGTGCCGATATCGCCGGTGGTCCGCCGGGTTCGCCGGACGAGGATGGTGATCGCTACATTGAAATCTGGAACCTGGTGTTCATGCAGTTCGATCGCGCGCCCGACGGCACGCTGAGCCCGCTGCCTGCACCGTGCGTCGATACCGGCATGGGCCTGGAGCGTCTGGCCGCGGTGCTGCAGCACGTACATTCCAACTACGAGATCGACCTGTTCGCGCATCTCATCGCCGAGGCTGGCAAGTTCACCGCAACGACAGATCTGGGCAACAAGTCACTGCGCGTGATCGCCGATCACATCCGTGCCTGTTCATTCCTCATTGTCGATGGTGTGCTGCCCTCCAACGAAGGTCGCGGCTATGTGCTGCGCCGTATCATCCGTCGCGCGTTGCGGCATGGCTGGATGCTCGGCGTGCGCGGTGATTTTTTCTGGAAGATGGTGCAGCCGCTGGTCGAGGAAATGGGCGAGGCCTATCCCGAGCTTGCGGCGAAGCAGTCGTTTGTCGAAGACGCGCTGCGCACCGAAGAGCAGCGCTTTGGCGAGACGCTGGAGCACGGCATGCGCGTGTTCGACGACGTGGCGGGTGGATCCGGCAAGACGATTCCCGGCGCCGATGCGTTCCGCCTCTACGACACCTACGGTTTCCCGGTCGATCTCACCGCCGACATCGCACGTGAGCGTGGTCTTGAGGTGGACATGCAAGGCTTCGACAAGGCCATGAACGAGCAGCGCGAGCGAGCCCGTGCGGCGGGGAAATTCGAGGCCAAGGGGTTGATGCCTGCTGATCTTGCGAGTCAGCTCAAGCCGACCGTGTTTCTCGGCTATGACGCCATGTACAGCAACGCGAGCAAGGTGGTTGGCATCGTGCGCGGTGGCAAGCAGATCAATGAGCTTGCCGACGGCGACGAAGGTTTGCTGATCCTGGATCGCACGCCGTTCTATGCGGAGTCGGGCGGCCAGGTCGGTGATACCGGCGAGCTGATCAATACGGCCGGCCGGCTCGATGTGGGCGATACGCTGAAGATGGGCGGCGTGTTCTTCGGCCATGCGGGCCGCTGGCACGGCGCGCAGCCATTGCGTACCGGTGACGTGGTCGAAGCGAGCGTCAACGCGTTGCGCCGCCAGTCGATCGTACTCAATCATTCGGCCACCCATTTGCTGCATGCGGCCTTGCGCAAGGTGCTGGGCGATCACGTCACTCAGAAAGGCTCGCTGGTGGCCGCCGAGCGTTTGCGCTTTGACTTCTCGCATTTCAAACCCATGAGTCGCGAGGAACTTACCACGGTCGAGGCGATGGTGAATGCCGAAGTGCGGCGCAATGCCGAAGCCGAAATTCACAACATGGCTTATGACGAAGCGATCGAGTTCGGCGCCATGGCCTTGTTCGGCGAAAAGTACGGTGCCGAAGTGCGGGTGCTGAAGATGGGCGATTTTTCTACTGAGTTGTGTGGCGGCACGCACGTCAGCCGCACCGGCGATATTGGTCTGTTCAAGATCGTCAATGAAGCCGGCGTAGCTTCCGGTGTGCGTCGCATCGAGGCTGTGACCGGTGACGGCGCTCTTGCTTACGTGGCGGATGAAGAGCGCCGCCTTGGCGAACTCTCGCATCTGCTGTCGAGCAGCGGTGATGACGCGATCGAAAAGCTGCGGCAGATCTTCGATCGCCAGAAAAAGCTCGAGCGCGAACTGGAGTCGCTGCGCAGCAAATCGGCGGGCTCGGCCATTGCCGATCTCGCCAGCTCGGCGCAGGACGTGGATGGCATCAAAGTCGTCGCCGCACGGCTGGAAGGTCTCGATGCCAAATCACTGCGTGACGGCGTCGATCAGCTCAAGCAGCAGCTCGGTGATTGCGTGGTGGTGCTGGCCGGTGCGGCCGATGGCCGCGTCTCGCTGATTGCGGGCGTGCACGGCAAGGCGCTTGGCCGCATCAAGGCCGGCAACGTGGTTGCTCACATCGCTGCGCAGATTGATGGCAAGGGCGGCGGCAGGCCTGACATGGCGCAGGGCGGCGGCTCGGATACGGCCCAGCTACCGGCGCTTCTGGCCGCATTGCCCGCGTGGATTTCCAGCCAGTGAATCGAAGTGAAATAGGGCTTCGATTTGCCCCGTGTCATCGTTCAGACTCATTGCGCCAAGGACTGGCGCTCGGCTAGTATCAACGTAATGTGTGCACTGCCAGGTCAACGGTGGAGTCACCAGCCATGACAGCTAAACCTGCCGCGGCTGTGAACCGGGAAGGCGGTAGGGCCTTCGATGGATCAATCGTCGAACTGCGGACAGATGGAGGCTCAGGGGTGAGGCGCCCATCCATCCGCAGGCCCATGACCCTAAAATTTACGGAGTAACAACCATGTTGATTCTGACCCGCAGGGTCGGCGAAACCCTGATGATCGGCGACGAGGTGACCGTCACCGTTCTGGGTGTCAAAGGCAATCAGGTGCGTATAGGCATCAACGCGCCCAAGACCGTCGCGGTTCACCGTGAGGAAATTTACCAGCGCATCAAGGGCGAAGGCACACCCGGTGACGCCACTGATGAGTCGGTCGAGCACTGATTGAAGATCAAGCCTTTACCTGGATGACATCGATCGGTATCCTTGCCGGCTCCACAGTAGATGTGGAGAATTATGGAGAGATGCCCGAGTGGCCGAAGGGGCTCCCCTGCTAAGGGAGTATAGGGTCAAAAGCCTTATCGAGGGTTCGAATCCCTCTCTCTCCGCCAGATACGCAACTAAGCCTCTGAAAAATGGGGCTTTTTTGTGTCTAAAATTTTTCTACCCATGCTTTTACCCATGCGTGGAGCGTTGCTTCGATGGTTCGTCCAAGAACGTCCCCTGACGTCCACTGCGGACTTCTCGATCCCAAATAATTTCAAACCTATATGACCCCCATGAAGGCGCTAGTTGCTTTCGGTGGAACTGACCGCGTCAGTTTTCTACTTAAATTCATGGGAGAACAACAGTGAGAAAGCAAAATTCGGGACCTGTGACTTCGACAGCGTTCGCGGTCGATATAGACGTAACCCTCGTGCGCGTCGACACCCCTTTGGACGGCTGCTTTTGCGAGCCGAGCGAATGGGTAGGCTCATGACGATCGCGTGCCCACAGTGCCAAGGCATCGCTATCGTCGCTAAGCGGCACGCACAACAGACAGCCGCGACGCTGGGTGGCGTGGCGGGCGCCATACGCGGTGTATCGACCGCGTGGGACAGTGGGGAGCTTATGGACGCGCCATCCATCCTGGGCGTTCCGGTAGGCCTCATTGCCGGCGTTGTCGTAGGCGGCTTGCTCGGCGGCGCGGCAGGCTGCGCCGCTGGCTCAGCGATCGGCGAAGCGGTCGATCACTCATTGCCAAACAATCTGGCCTGCCAGACATGTGGCCATCTTTTCGGGCCGGAGCAGGGCAAGCTTTCATCTAGCTAATGCACTTCTGTCATTCGACATAGGCCACTACCGTTCGAATGAACGCGTCGTTCGCCATGTCGCTTATCTCCCTTCATGTGCGCACTCAGCCCGGCCTAAAGCCGGGTTGTGTGCGTTTGCCCCACTTAGGAGTTCGTTATGCACAACGTGGAAACTATGGCTTTCGTCAATCAACGACCTTGGCACGGTCTGGGGCAGCAACTCGCACCCCAAGAGCCGATCGAAGTTTGGACGAAGCGTGCTGGAATGAACTGGCGCATTGAATCGGCAGGCGTCCAGTTCGACGCGGGCGAGGGTGATGATCCGGGACAAGAATTTCCCGGCCAAAAAGTGCTCTATCGCTCGGACACCAAAGCCCCGCTCGCGATCGTCTCGGATCGTTATCAGGTGGTCCAGCCAGCGGAGATCTTGGAGTTCTACCGCGACCTCACGGACCTTGGCGGTTTCGAGCTGGAGACGGCGGGTGTATTGAAAGAAGGTAAGAAGTTCTGGGCGCTAGCGCGTACCGGTCAAAGCGTCTCGCTCAAGGGGCGCGACGAAGTGAACGGCTATCTGCTCCTTGCCACCGCCTGTGACGGCACGTTGGCGACGACGGCTCAGTTCACCTCGGTCAGGGTGGTATGCCAGAACACTCTGGCGATCGCATTGAGCAAGGACGCCGGAGCGATCAAGGTACCGCATCGGAGCCAGTTCGACGCACAGGCAGTCAAACGCCAGCTAGGCGTTGCGATCGCGTCTTGGGATGACTTCATGCTGCAGATGAAGGCGCTGTCGGAGCGTCGCGTCAACGCAAAAGCGGCCGAGGCATTCCTGCAACGGGTGCTGACCTATCCGGCGACAGGCGCCACGGAACATCGCGCTACGGTCGTCAACGAACGAGCATTAAAGGTAGTTCATCATCTGTTCGCAGGCAGGGGGATGGGGGCTAACTTTAGCTCAGCCAATAATACCGCCTGGGGCTTGGTGAATAGCGTCACCGAGTTCGTAGATCACCACCGGCGCGCTCGCAGCGAAGATTATCGTCTCGACGCGGCATGGTTCGGCCAAGGGGCCGAGCTCAAGAAGAGAGCATGGGACGAAGCACTTGAGCTTCTCAGCTAGAAGGCGTCTTTGCCGGGTCACTTTTTTGGTTTGCCACGTAATTACCTGCCATGCGAACGGGCATGGGTCCTTTGCACGTTAGCCAAACACCCCAGCGAACAAAAGGCCCGGCTTTATGCCGGGCTTTTTGTTCGCTTGTCTATCACCCAGGAGCACCGCGATGAAACGACTTCAACCAATCAATGGCGCCACCTACGACTTTGTCGCCGCGACGGAACAGGATGTTCTCGCTGCGGCGGAAAGCATTCTCATAGGCAAGCTAAAACGGCAAGGAGCCATAACTAATCCCAGCGATGCATCCGATTTCTTGCGGATGCGGCTCGGTAGTCTGGCGCACGAAGAGTTTCACGTTTTGTGGCTAGATAACCGACATCAAATTCTCGATTGCCAGAAGCTCTTTACTGGGACGGTCGACGGCGCGAGCGTTTATCCGAGGGAGGTCGTTCGGGCGGCGTTGAGCATCAACGCTTGCGCCGCCATTCTTGCCCACAACCATCCGAGTGGCGTGGCCGAACCTAGCGCCGCCGATCGCGCCATTACCGATGAATTGCGCGATGCACTGAAACTCGTTGGCGTGCGAATCCTGGACCATATCGTGGTGGGAGCTGACTGCGTCAGCATGGCCGGTAGAGGACTGATATGACCAGCTGCTCATCGAGCATCGAGCACTTACGCGCGATCTAAGCGCTATATGCGCAGAAATTGCGTACCGAGTGTGAAGATGCCTGGGACGCGATGTGTGATGACAAGTGTGCGCAATGCCGCACGACGATGACTGTTAGCTCCGACAAGAAATGCCAGAGATCATGGCTAGTCGTGTTCCCTCAACACCCCCAGCTCCCGCTGCACCTGCGCCAAGAGTTGGTCCGTCTTCCGCGTGCTGTCACCGGCATAGGCCAGCGTGAGCAGTGTCAGCGGGTGAATTTCCATGACCTCACACAGCTCGGCCAGCTTTTTCAGCGTGGGGCTTTTCAGCTCGCGCTCCAAGCTGCTCAGGTAGGTGCGGCTAGACACGTCGGAGAACGCTTCTTGGCTCAGGCCACGCGCTTTCCTGACTGTCTTTAACGCCGCTGCTAGTCCGAGTTTCGCTGCCATCGAAAGCTTTCCGATAAAGCTCGATAACAACCGATTGAATCCAATAGGACTACAATCTATAGTGTTCATTTGCAGCAAGTCATCTTGCCCTTTCCGCGGGCAAGCAGGTGCCTGAGCACCATCTAACTCAGGAATTTATTCACTACAGGGGAACAACATGAGCGCTGTGACATTGATTCTGATTCTGCTGACGGTCTTCAATCTCTTCATGCTGGTCATGAAGGTATGGGGGGACAAGTTTCCGCAACCACATGCACGGAATCTGCATGCCAACTGGCTACAGGGATGGCGCAATACCCAAAAGCCGTTGAACCGGTTCTGGCTGCAGTTCGCGATCACGTTCGCGATCATGATGGGCTTCAACATCGCGGGTGAGACATTCGTCGGCATTCTGGTATTCATGCGCCTGCTCGTTTTCTGCATGGGGTACAGGCTTATCAAGCAGCAAATTGCCCAGGCAAACGCCTCCCAGAACTCTCCTGTCAAAGCGGATCAGTGACCTGTCAAAGGGATCGCATCGTGGTGCCTATCCATGTTCAATAATCAGGAGAGAGTGATGATGAGTCATGCAAGACAAGAAACGGCGTTGATTTCGTTCGGTGTGGGCAACGCGGCGATAATCATGGCCGGTTGCATAGCACTGTCGGCGTGCGGGAACAGGAACATCGACAATGTCAAAGCGCTGAAGCTGGATGTGGATCCCTCTTTCACCGTTGGGGAGGTCTTCGATAATCGGGATGTGTGCGAATCGGTGAGCTGGGACACCGCGAAAGACAAACGAGGCAGAACGATCGTCGAATATCGCTGTGCCTTCAAAGGCGTGAAGGATTTCGTCCAGAAGAATATCCAGAACTACACGGATTCCATGAACAAGGAAGCTCAGGCGCGGAAAGATGGTTACGTGCAGCAAATGAGCGATTTGCAGTCTCAGATCGACGAAAAGAAAAAGGAGCTTGCCGATGACCAAGCTTCTCCTGCGGCAAGTAATCCAAATAGCATAGATGCCGATCATCAAGCAAAAATCCAGATGCTGACGAACCAATTAGCCATCTTGAATACCGGTGATGTGAATAAAATTGCTGTAATCCAGTTAGATCCGCAGCTTGGCTTCAAGGATATGGATGCTGCGATTCGGTGCTATAACGCAGCCCAACCCGGTTCAACGGCGCAGAGCCAGTGCGCCGATAGCGTCAAACAGACAATTCCTGCAACCGTCTACTGGATGAACACGTTCCGTGACCAATTGCAGGAAGCGGTAAAGAAGGATGTGTCGAAGGCGCAGGGGGCGAACAATTTCAATATAGCGGCATTGCAGCAACAGATCCCCGCCTTTCAGACTAGGCTCAATGAGACGGCGTCGGAGGAGGATGCCTTCTTGGCTTCCGTGGATGATGATCTCAAGCAAAATCTAGCGAACGTAGCACCGAACCCCCTGAAGTCCGTGGAAGAAATCTTCCAATGGGTCGTCACTGATGAAGGGGATGTCACGTTGGTGTACGCCGGGACCGAAGCAAAGCGAAAGGATGGTACGGAAAACGATACTGCTTACCAACGACCAGATCGAGCGATGCAGTTGATGGCGCAGAACAGTGCAAAAACCTATGCGGACTACAACAACCGTATCGCGTATCTTTAGGCTTGGGCAGGGACTGTCAGGCGGACATTAAGCCTCCCGTCACCGCATGTGACAACTTTACAACATCAGCCGTCCAAGCCCGGTCTCGTGCCGGGCTTTTTATTTCTCAGGAGCGAACATCGTGAAAAAGCATCGTGCCTTGCGTCTTATGGGCAGCGATCTAGGCATCTTTAGGTCCGCAGGACAAGCAAGCACAACAAGTAGAACAGAAGATATTTTGCTGGTTGTACTGCAACGTCGATTGAATTTGATGTCACATGATTGATGTTGCCATGCCTATATATTCTATTGATTCAGTAAATGAATACTGGCATGTCTATTAGCTATGAGATGAGTTTTCGTTCTTCATAGTCTTAAATTCCGTTAGTGCGCCTTCTTAGTAATCTAATAGCTATCTAAGTATGGTTATAGAGGGGAGAACGGGAGCGCGCACATAACGTTTCACCAGTTACGTGATTAATACAGAGTGTAATTCATCTCACGATTGGCCAGCGAAGATGCTTCGCTGGCCTTTTTATTATTCGAAGATAAAGGCTAACGTTATGCCAAGCTATCATCACCAAGTCAGCGCTGGAAAGAAGGGTTCAGGATTAAGTCATGCTCTGTATGTAGCCCGAAAGGGAAGATATAGAGGCCGCGACGATTTGGTTATACTGGAGTATGGAAATTTTCCATCTTGGGCTAATGGCGATCCGTTCCTATTCTGGAAGGAAGGTGATAATTACGAGCGGTCTAATGGTGCTGTTTATCGAGAGCACGAAATTGCTCTCCCAGGCGAGCTAGATGCAGGTCAGAAGCGAGAACTTGTTCATCAATTGATTCAAGAATTCGCTGGTGACGCTCCCTATTTGGCTGCGCTACACGGATCAAAGTCCTCCTCCATTGAAGGTCTGGAAAATGATCATCTCCACTTGATAACGTCGGATCGGGTTCCGGACGGCATTGAACGCACCGCCGAGTTGTTTCACAAGAGGCCGAACGCGTTACATCCTGAACTGGGTGGGGTCAGGAAAAGGAGCGGTGGAAAAACACCATGGCAGCTTGGTGCAGAGCTGGTTCAGGTCAAGAAAAGGAGTGCCGAGCTTCAGAACGAGGCGCTGATGAAGGCAGGCATCGAGGCACGTGTCGACCACCGATCACTGAAACAGCAGGGAATATCGAGACAACCGGAGAGGCACCAAGGGCAGGCGCGTGTTAGGACCATGTCCGTCGATGAAAAGAAGGTATTCGTTGATGCACGACATGTTCAGCGAAGTGCATGATCTGATCGCAATCGTTCTATGCAAGTAAGGCTCATTACACGACGGCAGATTGGGAAGTTCCCATTCGTGGTTTCGCGGCAGCGGTGACTGCGTGCTGGATGTTGCCTGTAACGAGAGTCGAAGGCTAAAAAGAAAGCGATTCCTGCGATGGAATCGCAGGAATCGCAGGTTCTTCGATACTCTTGATAGCGGAAGACAGGCCTTGAGGTATCAAGCGTCAGACCAACCAGTAGAACTGGCCTTATGGGTTGTTGGGCTACAGTCCACCAAAATTGTTGAAAAAATGGCCGTTGAGGTTCACCTGAAGCCCCCGCTTTTCTTGGCTGATCCATACAGCGCCATTGGCGATCAGCACATCCAGAGCCGGAATCAGGCGACGTCTGTTGCGCAAACAGAGAGGGCCGAGACGAAGTATGTCAGTACGGCGCACCGCGCATATGCCCTTTAACCATACTTGTGCAAGGTGTTCCGCCAATATATACGCGTCATTGTGCACGATCGACAGGTCCGAACGAGCACTGAAAAGGCGACGAAATTCATCTAGGTGCCAACCGACAATTCCGATAGCGCGTTCAAGTGTATCGATGCTGATGCTACCCTCCTGCGAGGAAAAGTGATGCAAGATGGCTGCGACACGACCGATGATCTCGCATGACTTCGATGCGAAATCGTTGACATCGTGAAGGTCGCCTTGTGGGTGAATGCGCCTTTCGGTGTCATTGACCAATCTGATCCAGCGATGCTTTGCCTCGTCCGAGAATGTGATGACCGTGCGCTGGACTGCACCTTCCTCCATCCGACGGTCATATTCGGTCAACAATTCCCTCACTCTATGGTGAAACCGCGTGAGGTGCTCCCAGGTAGGCTCCTGTTCGGACAAGAGGCGAATGCCTTGCGTCGAGGCCGGCCAACCTACAAGGTAACGCGCGAGGTGGCCGGTGCCGCGCGCTTGTTCGCCTCGGTGGGCCATGAAATGTTGGAATTCGGTTGGTTGCGCCACAATGCTCACAGTGACGCGAGGATGGCGAGCCAACACGCTTTTGCTATTTGCGCGGTCAAGGGACAATGTCGAGCCATCCCACGTAATGTTGAATGTGGCCAACTGCTTCATCGCATCACTGCGCAGCAGCACGCCGCCCTCCGCGCTCATCAGCGCAATTGATTCTCCATCCCCATGGAGTGCATCTGCGAAAGCACGCCCTGAAAGGTCACGACGGATGAGCTGACGCAGGCGGGGAAGAACAGGCTTGGCTTTCTGGTGTTCGGCTAGTTCCTCGGTGACCACGTCGGTTGGCTTGTTTCTGCGGACCAACGACGCGCGTTTCCGTTGCAGCATCTGACTGTAATCTTCCCAGAGCGAAAGGCTGTGCTCATACTGCCCCATGGCTACTTCATGTTTGACTTGGCGCTGATAGTGGTGATCAAGGAGCGGCTTGGCCACAAGGTCGTCGATCGCACTTTTGCGTTCCCCTGACTTGGCGATGCCGAATAGATTGAGTGAGACTGAGCGAACCTGCCCGGTCGGCAACTTGACGTCGATGACACCCTGACAGGCTGCGGACTTGACTGCGAGGAGCGACATGCCGATGAGCGCATGAGGAGCTTGCAGGTAGTTGCTTAGCTCACGTGCGGACTCCTGCGCGCACACGTGGAATTTCTCCAGAGGGTATGACACTGGACCGAAGTTGGGCGAATTCATGCGCGATCTCCCGACATTGGGTTCTGGATATCGCTGTTCCGGCGCTGACGTTCTATGTCCAGCAGCTTCTTGAACGTGGCGGCCGATAACTTAAGGCCTGCGGCAGCGAGTGCCTTACGAACAGCCGTCTGGGTGACGCATCGGCCGAGCGCGGCTTCGATGCGGGGGAAATGTTCTGTAAACAGTTCCGATCGCAGGGTTCGGCTGTTCGGCTGGAGAGCGTTCAAGGCTTGAACGATATCTTGTTTGCCCTGTTCAATGACGCTGAGCGGATTGATGGAGGTATTGGTGGATGTGCTCATAACACCTTTCCACGTTTGCGGCTCGTGGCGGCTGCTTGGGTCTCGAGCCATCCGAGTACCTCGTGCTGCCACCAGCGTGGCGAGCGGCCCGCATCGACGTAGAAAGGTCGAGGGAACGAGGATTGGTAGGAGGGCGACTTTTCATTCAGACGGTCATAAAAGTGGCTGCGCCCATCGCCCGTCATATGGAGGACTTCCTTAGTGCGCAGCGCACGGACCGGGTAGGGCCATTGGCCACGCCCCGCGAGCTGCCTGAGAAGTTCCGTCAATGCTTGAATAGCATCGGGTTGGTCGGTGAGCGCCTTGTGGATGTCAGCCTCAAGGCGGCTGCTGCGGGGGAGTTCGGATTTAGGCGACATCCGAACTTCAGCTGGGGTCATATACATTTTATTGCTCCGGGGGGTACCACACCGCAGGATTGCGGTGTGACTGGAGATCCTCGGAGTTGCATGGACTCTTGGGTATTTATACGCGTGTAACTATTGACATTTATCCTGGCTTAGGGTGACCGATTCTCTCGAAGTGTGTTTTGACACGTGGCACAGGGCGTCCTCGCGCGGCGTTTTCCGGGCGAATCAGTGTGATGGCGTAGTCCGCGTGGTTGCCCGATATGCCGTTGGCGCGCAAATACAATTCAATCGCCTCCTTTTTCGGGTGCGTCGCGACATCGGTGAGGACGACGTCTTGTGCCGACCAGAAAAGCTTGGATGCGGCCATCAGTTTAAGTAATTCAGGAGTGAGGTAGCTCGTCCAGGATTCTTTGAGTTCTTTGGGTACGGCGTCCCGTGCAAACAAGGGTTCAATGAAGTCTGCGGCCTTTTTGTATGTGCCTGGAGCCAATTGTTCTTTTTGAAAGAGCGCTTTAAATTCGTCCCTCTGTAGGGAGACGAGCACCATTTCTCGCCTCCTAACGTAGTCGCTTGGTTCGATAGCTGTGCTTGTGCGCCAGATGCGCTCGCTCGTGTCGAGGAGGTATTCCAGTTTTTTAGAAAAATAAGATGGGCGATCGTCTCTTACGTCTCGACCATCGAGGACATCGCCAAGGCAGATAGGAGAATGGATAATATTGATGAATTGGTTGACATCATCCTTTCGCGCGTAAAGCTGCCATGGCTTGATATTGAAGTGGATAGGCGGCGGAAAATTGCTTTCCTCGCTCGGTTCGACAGCGGTTGTTTTGTCATAGCAGACTATCTGCCATCCACTTGGGCCTACGGCGCTGGCTGCGTCTTCCGTCTTGACCCCGTGAAACGGGTGGAGGATGTCGAGGTAGCCAAAATTGTTCCAGACTGCTGCAGGGAAAAGGCATTGAACCAAGCTATTTTGATGAATCAAATGATGGCAATCTTCTCGAGAGAGTAATAATCCATCGATCTTCTCAACACCTAAGCTGAAAGCTTTTATGACTGGCTTAGCGTCTGAATCACTCGGATAAGCATCGCGATCCTGCAAGATGAGGCTTTTGTGCACCGATATGAATGTGTATTCGGTGGGGAAGGTCGGAAAAAAAAGTGGAATCATGCCCTCTGTAGCGCACTGCAGGATCATCTTGATGGATAAATTAAGGTCGCGAGCTAGTATCCCAATGGAGACATTTTCCTGCGTATATATCAGGTGCTTAGTTTGCGAATTTGGCATTGTATGAACCGAAAGTTAGAAGGTGTCACGATTTTCCGACTCGCACGGATTGAATCTGCGTAGCGTAATAATCGACATCTTGTTACGGATGGGCGAGGCAACGCCGGAAATTCGAGCTGAGCCATGTTCGAATATAGTTCCTGATTAGACAGTATGACTTTCACGGCCAGCGCTGACCTCTGCGAGCCCATAAACGCGGGTTGGCGAGTTGCCAGAGCCGCGTGATCGCGCAAGATCGACGCTCATTGTTCGGTTTCCGACCCATTTCACGCGGTGGCTGATGCGTACTTTGCGGGGCGCCATGATCGATGCCGCCGTGGTGATGATCGAAAATACGCACAAGCATCTGGAACACTGGCGCGATGCAAACGATGGCAAAGAACCCCAAGGCGCCGCGCGCTGGGCGCTGATCGCCGAGTCAGCGGCTGAGGTCGGGCCAGCGCTCTTTGTCAGCCTGCTGATCATCGCGTTGTCATTCGTGCCCGTATTCGCGCTCGAAGGTCAGGAAGGCAAGCTGTTCAAGCCACTCGCGTTCACCAAGACCTACGCCATGGCTGCCGCCGCTGGTTTGGCGGTCACGCTGGTGCCGGTGCTGATGGGGTATCTGGTGCGTGGACGGATTCGCGCTGAAAACGACAACCCGCTCAATCGCGGCCTGATCGCGCTGTATCGACCGATTCTGAATGTCGTGCTGCGCTTTCCCAAGATGACCTTGGTCATGGCCGGGATTATTTTGCTGAGTGCGGCCATTCCGTTGACCCAGTTGGGCAGCGAGTTTATGCCGCCCATGGACGAGGGCACTTTGCTGTACATGCCGACTGCACTACCGGGCTTATCCGCTGGCAAAGCGTCGCAGATCCTGCAGTTGACTGACCGCATGATCAAGACGGTGCCGGAGGTCGATCACGTCTTCGGAAAGGCTGGACGTGCGGAAAGCGCCACTGATCCGGCACCGCTGGAAATGTTCGAGACGACTATCACCTTCAAGCCAAGGGATCAATGGCGTCCCGGCATGACCATGACGAAGCTCAAAGTCGAACTGGACAAGGCGGTGCACGTGCCCGGACTGACGAACCTCTTCGTGCCACCGATTCGCAATCGCATCGACATGTTGGCAACCGGTATCAAGAGCCCTATCGGCATCAAAGTGCTTGGGTCCGATCCATCCACGTTGCAGACAGTGGCCGACAAAATCGAAACGGTCGCCGAGACCGTACCTGGAGTAAGTTCGGCCATTGCCGAGCGAGCCGAGGGCGCTGGCTACGTCGATGTGCATCTTCGTCGCGAAGACGCAGCGCGCTATGGATTGACGCAACAGAAGGTCCAGGAGCTGATCGCGACGGTCGTGGGTGGCGATCCGATCGGGCAAACGGTCGAGGGCAGGGAACGCTATCCGATCGTCGCCCGTTATCCACGGGTTGATCGTGATTCGGTCGCGACATTACGGCAGCTGCCGATCCTCGCGGCGCGCGGCGCGCAACTGACTCTCAGCCAGATTGCCGATGTCACGTTGACGATGGGTCCGCCGATGCTGAAAAGCGAAAACGGCCAGTTAGCCACTTACGTCTACATCGACACGAGTGGACGTGATCTCGGTGCTGTCGTGACGGATCTGCAGCGAGCGGTGGCAAAACAGGTGACGTTGCCGCCCGGTGTCACGGTCGCTTGGTCGGGTCAATTCGAGTATCTGGCCAGTGCAATGGCGCGGCTCAAACTCGTCGTGCCGATTGCCTTGGTCATCATCTTCGTGCTGATCTATGCGGTGTTTCGCCGTGCCAGTGAAGCGGCCCTGATCATGGCGAGTGTGCCGCTCGCTCTCGTGGGCGGATTGTGGTTGATCTGGTTGCTAAGACACGCCGTGTCGGTCGCGACGATGATCGGCTTTATCGCCCTGGCAGGTGTTGCCGCCGAGTTTGGTGTCGTGATGTTGCTCTATCTCGACCACGCATGGCAGCGACAACTGACACTCGATCCACAGGCAGGACCCGCTGCACTCGACGAAGCGATCCGCGAAGGCGCAGTACAGCGTGTACGGCCCAAGGCGATGACCGTCGCCGTGATTCTCGCTGGCCTCTTTCCCATTCTTCTGGGACACGGCGCGGGTTCTGAAGTGATGCAGCGCATTGCCGCCCCGATGATCGGCGGCATGCTCACCGCGCCATTGCTATCCATGCTCGTTCTCCCCGCGGCGTTCCATCTGCTGATCTTGCGTCGATTGCGCAAGGCGGGCGAAACGAATGTTTCACTCACTACTCACCAAGGAACAAACCCATGAAAAACCTATTTTTGCCTTCGCACTCTTCGGCACGTTGACCGCCGCGCCCGGCTTTGCCATGGCCCAAGCGTTGGATCCCAACATGCCGGGTAGGCGCGCCGATCTTCAATTGATATCGTAAGGCGTGAAGACCTTTGAACAGCAGTTCATTCTGGCGGCTTACTCCGTCTAGGGGCGTTTTCCGTTTCGCCTGGCAGAAGAGTCTAGAGCTGCCACATATTTAGTGAATTTGCTGGTTTTGTATCAACCAAGCCATCAGGATTGAGCCGTGGGTACTTACGTCAAGATGTCTACATTCGTTTTGGCGTGCTTAGCACTGAGCTTTGGGGCACAAGCAAGTCAATTGACTCAAGCTCAAGTTGAGGCCGTAAGAGCCCAATATTTTAAGCAATATGTTATTCCGTCCGTCAATGTGCACAACGTTAAAACATCTTTTCCGGATGGCACGAAGGGATTTACGAGATATCACATTCCGGAAATGGGTTGGGGTCCGCTTAAGCCTTACGCCACTCTTAGCGATTTAGGTCTTCATGGGCAGTACTGCGCGTCAGATGCTGTGGTGCTCGCAACACACCTTTCATCAACCTCGTATCTATCCCAAGCGAAAGACTTGCTAATGACCGCATCAGATTTTGCGGTCATCGATGTCATCAAGCGCGACTCGCAAGGTATCGCTCGGGTTGGCAATACGATAAACGTTGTTCGCTTTGGTGGAGAGGTCACAGACCAAGGCGAAAAACTTCGGGTCACGGTTTCAGAGCGGCCTGATTATGCGGCTGGGCACGAGTACCTTTTGTTCTTGAAGGGGAGATCCAGCACGAGCTCAATGCCGTTTCATGGCAACGAATATGCGACGATTGAAGTCTTAGATCACCGCATCTACCCATCAGAGAAACATTGGGGAGGACTTGAGCCAGGTGATAGCTACTTGGATACGGTTGACCGTATCCATCAGCTGTCCGCCACGTTCAAGTGTCCTGGATAATTCGTTTTGATTTTAGACGTTGGACACTGAAGAACTCTGATCAAATCCGTTGATGCGCCGATCCAGGTCTTGCAGGTAGTTGAAGTCAGGAGCCAAGTGATCTTCAATCACTTTCGTAATAATCATGTCGAGAGTACCTAACCCGTGGCAACAATTCCATGATTGGCCCCCCATGCTGCCGAACCTGCCATCAAAATAAAGCCGGAGAGTGCGGCTTGGCTAATGAACTGTACGTTTGTCTTCTCTTTAATCGTGGCGCATAGGCTTGAGGAGCATGAGAGTTTATCTCGGAGCCTGACATGACTGCGAAAAAAAGCATCGCGCAGCGAAAAGACACGGTCACACCCCCAGCTGCCACACGAGCGGAATCCAGGCCATCTCGATGTGATTCTGTGGCAGATTTTTTCGCGCGATCGTTGGATGTAGGCAGGTGACACTGGAGAGCGTGAAGTTTGCTGGCTGACAACTCTTCAATTTCAGGACATCACCGTTTCAGACAGCGAGATGCTTTGATTCCGAATAGATCGCCCTGTAAGCGTCAATACGGCGTAAGGTGGTTCGAGGTCATCCGTGCTGCTTGATTGGCAAAGTTTTCTGCATGGGTGCGCCGGGAGCGACGCCGATGAACGCAAGAACCAAAGCGAAGGTCACAATCGAGGTTGTGGTAGCTCGATTGATTGAGCGTCTACCCACCGAGGCCAGATCAGCGAAACATGAAGTGCTAAGTGGCTCCGCCCACAAGCTCCGTGCAGTAGTGAAAATATGCGAACGAGCGTTGGTTGAGCTGGAAAACGCGGTGCTGCGGGACTACGAGCTAACGTCGCGACGAGGTGGCGGGCCATCTAAAACGAAGCACGATTTACTTGCCGAAACGCAGACGCGTTTTGATCCGCTCGTCAGTGCCTGTACCGACCTAATCCGGGCCGAAACCGCGCTGGTAAATGGACTGGAATCGTTGCCGTTTGTTCTTGGCTTGTTTGAGACCAAGCGACTGTCAGTATTCGCCGCGATCCAACTTCACATGCTCGGCGGAATACTGCCTCTATCGGCGACCCAGGCCGAACCTGAAGGTGGGACTAGTCAGTAATTTTCGTAGAAGTTAGGAGCAGAGAACTTGTGACCGATGACAGGCTCGGCGAGTCTCGTGAACTCAAGCTCCGTTAGTTCTTCGAGACACATGTTCTTCTCGTGGCGATAGAGGCACTGAGTCCTATAAGCAGTAGCCGCGGTGCTGATTTGAATCGTCTCGCCATTTGTCGAGAAATCGTGCAGTGGTCAGCCGTGCGTCGAAGTGAGATCTAATGCGAGACCGCATCAGATCTCAGCCAGATCACCCGCACCTTTTCGGTTCAGGCGATCAACTTAAATGCTTCGTCCCGCGCCTCTTGCTTTAGCGCTGCACCTTGGCCGAACCATGCTGCATCGAACCGGTGATCGTTGCTTTGCGCTCGCCGATGGTGATCGACGAACTTGGTAACGCCGTTAAGCAGACCCCTCGCTGTACCGGTCGCAGAAGTTAGGTTCGAAATTCTCCCACCTCCTACGAAGAGCTCGCTTACCGACTTAATTGCTCGATCACCGACGACAGCCGTACGACCGTCCTAAGCATCTGCTATCGGGTCCCTAAGTACATGCTGGAGGAAGCCTTGGTGGTCCGTCCATTGACCCTACACTCAGACAGCGCCTTCATCCGCATCATGAAGTCGTTCCATGATGAGATGGCGATACCGAGCTGGCGTTTCGCCACTTGGGCATCGAACTCACTACGATGCGGTACCTTCACCGGGCCAGCACTCTTCGCCAAGGCCCGCTTTATCCAGCATCGCTCCCATCTTTGACTGCGGGCCTCAGCCAATGACAGAAGCAAAAATACCACCGATTCGAGCCAGTGATATTGCCTGGTGCCTTCACTGTGAAAGGGCTTGCTAAAAAGGCGAGAGTCGACCATGGAGGTTTCCCTTGCACCTGGAATGAGTGACTCCTTGGTCTGGAACACCCGAGACTATGAAGTCACGAATCGCGAGGAAATTGGTCCCCTGCAGATGCACGTGTAACAGCAATGACTCGGGGAGCTTCCACCAAGGCAGGTGTATTGGTAGCCACCCATGGAGCACATTCTAGAAGCGAACCAGGTGATCGCTACGTTCTCGCAACACTCGAAGGCGCGCAAATCCTACGCGTCAAACTATCCCGCGATGGGCGGTGCCGGGCCGCGTGGAGCTATCAGTGAAACATTTGCTCTTGGTAACACCACCCTCTAAGCCACGCGATGGCCATCGGGGTATTGCATTCGTAAAAGCACTTGTCACGCGGTACGTGACAGTAGCGCGCGTAACAACCCTCCACCCAAGCCTTTAACTGGTATTGGACTTTCTCGCTCATGCTGCCATTGAGCGCTGCCAGAATGGAACAGGAAGTAACTGATCAATCAGCCATGCCCATGACAAAGCTCACTTTGACGAGTGAGACCCTGCAGGCTTTATTTTTAGAACAGATCAAGCATGACGAAACAAATCAATTTTTGCGATCGTCCGGGTCGTGCGAATCGATGCGGCTGCTTAACAAGTTAGTTTAGGGAAGCGTAAGTACATTAGACATTTGCGGCTTCAGACCCCGCATAGGCCGTCGCTACGTAGCTTGTGAATCGTTGGGGGGCAGATATTCACCTTCCAATTTGCCGCTCCTGTCGAGAATTGCGTCGATGCGATCCATTACCCACTCGTAATCGCCAGCGCCAGCCACGCGTGCGATAACGTCCGCACGATCGGCGAATAGCGGCATGAAATCAGCGTCATCCGGGTTTTGTTTAAAAAGCTGTGGCATAGCCCGTTCTAGCTCTGCCAACATGCTTTCAATTTCTTGGCGGGTCTTGGATAGGGGTTGTGTCAGCTTATGCTCAAGTATTTCGCGAGTGTTGACCATGGTCGCTCCTGCGGCATCCCATGATCGCGAACATAGCGCGATGGGCGTCAAGCGAGCGTTGTGACGGGATACACAAGCCGTCATGCGATACTCGCAGTGATCACAGGCGGCCTATTGGCGCCACATAGATTGTCGGCACTTACCGACGGCCCGTGTCAGAGTTCGCCATCCATTCGTAAGCGAATGGAGATCAAATCGGTCATCGCCGATGGCTGGTTGGCGGCTTCTATCTGTCGATCGTGCTGACGTTTATTTTCGGCGCGTCGGTTTCAACGCTCTTCGTGAATGGAGGCAGAAGACGAAACATCCGAAGCATCTATGCCGTGACTGTCATGGTCGAAGGGTTGCTGATGGGTTTGCTTGGCGCCCTCATTCTGGGGCTTCCGGTCACCCTGCGAGCGCCCTTTCTGATCTTGGGTTTGAGCTTCTTGATGGGCCTGCAAAACGCGATTGTCACCACGATTTCCGGTGCCCGTGTCCGAACCACGCATGTTTCGGGTATGGCCACAGACATCGGCATAGAGTTGATGATGTTGCTGGACATGGCAAGAGGTGTTGAGCCTTCGACAGAGGTGGGCTCTTACCGATCAAAGCTGAGGCTCCATGTTCAAACCGCTTTCGCTTTTTTAATCGGTGGCGTGTGTGGCGTGATGCTCTATCAGTCTATCGGGAACCGACTGTTGTTCGTCACGGCCAGCCTGCTGATCGCCATGGCGGCCAACGGGATCTATCGCGCGCAAAAGATGGCGTGGGCATAAGGCGAGTCAGCTAAGGCCAAAGCCCGACGGTGATGCGATCGAAGCGCATGATCAGCTGGCGCCGCAAATCTTCGTGAGTGGAATACTGATCAGATGCCAGCGCACTGACACGTCAACCAGCTCATGCCATCAGAGCAGCGTGCTTCGCTGCGGGTGGCCAGCCTGTTTAAGTAGGGCGACCATATCCAGCCAGCCGGTGCTGCGGCCGGTGACTTATCGGTGAGCGCCAAAAATGGGAATGGCGGCCCAATGTCGCCCCGCTGGCGGCCCACTGACGTATCGCCAGCCGATGGTTTTTATCAAACTTCTATGCTCATATTCACAAGCCCGGGAGTTAAACATGGAGGTCCTTATGACTGTCGATCGGCAACGCGTCAAAACGCTTCGAGAGGCCAAAGCATGGTCTCAGGACCATTTGGCTCAGGTGTCTGGTGTCAGCCTTCGCACCATTCAGCGCGTCGAGGCGGCACTGCATCGACTGACACCCGAATGGCCATTGCCTCCGCGCTTGGCATTACACCTGGCGAACTGAGTGGGTCGCCGCCCCGCCGCAAAAGTAATAAAACCGGAGCGTTGGGGTGCTCTTTTCGGTTTCCTTGGAGTGGGAGCCGGCGCCGTGGGTGCTTGCGCCGGTGTCCTGAGCGGTTCGCCAAGCGGTTCAGAAGCGGGCTTCGCCTTGGCGCTTATAGGGATTGGGGCGGGCGTCTTGGCAGCGATGGTTGGGTCGCCTCCAATCGCTTTTTGCGGGCGAAGCCAAAGACCGTTTGAGATAGCACTCACTGCGGCTGGACGGTTCGCATTGCTGCGAGCACGACTTGGATCTTTCTAAGTCATCGGGGCAATCTGCCCATGCCACATGATTGACGCTCTCGACTTCCCACACCATAGTCAATTCATGATCAGCATTGAGCCCATATCGAGATCGCACTTACCGTTCGTTCAACGTCATGCGTCGGATCCCATCATCTCGGCCGCAAGCTTGGTTCCTTATCCCTATCCAGACGATGGCGCCGCGCGATGGTATGACGTGATCCATTCAAAGATCGAAGCTGGGCTTGCTAAGGTTTTTGCCATCAAGAGCAATGATGATTTTTGTGGTGTCGTTTCGATCAACCAGATTGACCAACAGACTGGGTCAGGAAGCGTCGATTACTGGGTTGCCGTTCCGTTCCATGGCATCGGGGTGGGGAGCGGCGCTGTGAATCTGGTGCTTCGGCATGCCCACGAGCACCTTGGGCTTTCCAAATTCAATAGTGCATGTTTGCTCAGGAACATGGCGTCTGTCCGAGTGCTAGAAAAAAACGGATTCAAGCAAAGGGCGCAAATGATCCTTCGCGATGGACGTTTCAAAGGTGAGACGTTTTGTCGTTTCGAGCGTCCAGTGGCTGACGCGCTTACCATGACTGCCCTATAGGGGCCACATGGATGCCGGGTCGATACAGGTGTCGAGATGGGCGAGGTTGTCAGGATATCATCGCAGCGCAGCCGTTCAGCGTTTGATCCTATCTGCCGTTGGAGTGATGGGGTCGCCTTGGTTTCGGCGGTCGTCCATTGCAGGGGCAAGCAGCATGGCCACCAAACCGGTTCCGTCAAGCCTTGGGCTGCCGAAAATGTGACGCAGGTTTCAAAGAGATCAGTGCCAACATTATGGTGGTCAGTGCCGATCAGACTGCGGGTCAACCACCACTAGAGCCAACACTGTAATGGCAGCGCTCCGTCGCGAAGGAGATCGTCATACGGAGACGATCAGTAGCCGATGCTCGGCGCCTTCATTGAGTCGTGCTTTTTCGTGCTATTCGGCAAGACATCCTGCTCCATCGAATCGTTCTTCATGGCTTCTTGCTTCGTGGAGTTACCCTTCATCACGTTGCCCTTCATCGCAGCGTGCGCAATGAGAGAGCTAGAGTATAGGCTGGGGTTGTGCGCGAACTGGTCCTGTGCAAATGCGGAGGTGGCGGAAAAGCCGCTGGTCAGAGCGGCAATCAAAAGTGTAGCGATGCGTGCTTTCATGGGAAGTCCTCGGAATAAGAAGGGATGAAGAGGTTGCGCTGCTTCTTCAGTAATTTATTCGCCGGCTGTGCCGCTTTGGTTACATGGCGATCAATCGTCCGGCCGTTGCGGCTTCGGGGACCGGCGCGAGCATCGCAGCAGCGACCCATGCAGCCGCCTCGGTGCCATCAGGACCTCCGCGTTCGTACAACGCGACGTGATATCCAGCACCAGCAAGTTGCCAAACGACGAGACGGCCGCATAGGTCGCCGCCAAGCACAGCGATGTCCGTCAGACCAGCATAAAGCGCGTTCATCGGCGAGCTTCGACACGCCCTGCCGTGCTGACATCCCTCAGCGCAGCAGGTTCACCACAAGTACCGTCGACCATCGGCACCGGCCTCGGTATTACTCCTCTGTGCTGCCTGTCCGTCGGCGGCAATCGCACTCGACAAAACGGCCGTCTAATTAGTCCAAACAGTGGTTCACGACACCGTTGGCATCTTTCGGGAGTTATTGCAGTCATGCGCAAGTTTCAAGTGGCGATGTGAAATTACGCCGACACGCGCAGACATATCGCGTCACTCGCGTCACAAGGTGACGCGATATAGTCGTATCAAATTTAAGCTTGCTGCAACCCTATGTGGCCGGCTAAAGTGTGATGCTAATCACGATTATTTACCTTGGTGGCACGGTCGTTGCTGCACATTCGTTAGAAATCTACCAGGGGAAATTCTTGCGTCCTGTCCATTTCATCTCTGGCCTTCCACGGTCGGGGTCAACGTTGCTGTCAGGCGTCTTAAGGCAAAATCCCCGTTTTCACGCGGGCATGAGCGGTCCCGTCGGCGGCATTTTCAATACGTTGCAGGGCGAAATGAGCGGCCGTAACGAGTACTCGGTATTTATCACCGATACCCAACGTCGGCGCGTGCTGGAGGGCCTATTTGAGGATTACTACGGCGAGGAATTCACCGCCGACGTGATCTTTGATACCAATCGCATCTGGTGCAGCAAGCTGCGCCTGCTCAACGAACTATTCCCGACCGCCAAGGTGATTGCCTGCGTGCGGCACATGCCGTGGATCATCGACAGCATCGAGCAACTGGTGCGCAAGAACGCGTTCCAGCCCTCGTCCATCTTTAATTACCAACCCGGCGGCACGGTGTACTCGCGCGCCGAAGGCCTCGCCAACGGCGATGGCATGGTGGGCTTTGCCTATAACGCGCTGAAAGAGGCGTACTACGGCGAAGACACCGCCAACCTGATGTTGCTGCAGTACGAGACGCTGGTGAACGATCCGGCCTCCGCTCTGAAAGCAATCTACGACTTCATCGGCGAGCCAACGTTCAAGCACGACTTCGACAACGTCAGTTACGACGCCAACGAGTTCGATCTGCGTGCCGGCACGCCAGGCCTGCATACCGTGCGCAGCAAGATCGAAGCGCGCGAGCGAACCAGCGTGCTGCCACCGGATGTCTTCCGCCGTTTCGAGAGCGACGCCTTCTGGCGCGATCCCAGCCTCAATCTGCGCGGGGTGAAAGTAGTCTGAGTAGAACCGGTCGAGGCTGCGCGCCTCCAACAAAGCTCTTCACGTTTTCAATCCGGGACGACGCAGTGCGGCGACCGGATGATTCAAATAACTAGAAAACCATTTCATCTAGCGACACTACAGGGGCTCCACCATGAATCGCATCTATCGCATTGTCTTCAACCGCACGCTCGGCGTACCACAAGTGGTTTCGGAACTGGCCAGTGCGCCGGGCAGTGCGACGGTGGGCACTGTGCCATCAATTAGCCGTGTACGCGTGCGCGCGCTTGCTGCGGCGCTGGGTATTGCATTGACCGCGGTTTCGATTCCTGTCTGGGCACAATGTGTTCAGACGACAGGAGCAGTGACTTCATGTACGGGCACCACCGGCTCGAACGGGGGTGTTCCACCCTTCGGGACCGGCGGAGCCCAAGCGGGTTATGGCAACGGAGCAGGTGGCGGGACAACAGTTCCGGGCGCGGGTGGGGCGTTTGGCGGCAACGGCGGCGCTGGCTCGCAAGGGACTGGGCAGCGGAGCGGCGGCGGCGGCGGCGGCGGCGGGGTCTATGGCGGAGGCGGCGGAGCCAGCGGCTACAGTGCCTCCGGTGGAGCTGGTGGCAATCCAGGAATCGTAGCAACGCCGGGTACTCTTACGATTGGCAGTGGCGTTTCGGTAAGGGGCGGTGCTGGTACATATGGTTCCGCCTACGGCGTTAGTGGAGGCACTGGTGTAGGCAGCGGAAACGCCTGGATCAGTGGCGGCGGCGGCGGCGGCGGCGGCGCCGGTGTGAGTTTTAGCATCTCCAATGCTTCGTTGATCAACGCGGGAATTATTTCTGGTGGCCGGGGCGGCAACGGTACTTACAGCGTTTATACCGGTGGCGGCGGTGGCGGCGGCATGGCTATCAGTGTGTCGGGCACCGGCAATCAGATTTCCAGCACAGGCAATATCGTCGGTGGCGCTGGCGGCAATGCAGGGCCCATTTTCCCGCTGGGGAAGGGCTGGAACAGCGTACAAGGCAACGGCGGCAACGGCGGCGCAGGCATCAGTATTACTGGCGGCAGCAACAGCGTTAACAACTCTGGGAGTATCGCTGGTGGTGCAGGGGGTAGTGGCTCAGTCGCCGGTACCGGCGGCGTTGGCGTCGGGATCTCCGGCAATAACAACACGCTCATCAATAGCGGCACCATCAGCGGCGGCCTGGACGGTAATGGAGCCAATCCGAATTTTGCCGTAGACATCACCGGCGGCAACAACACGCTGGAAGTTCTGAGCGGTGCCACTTTCACCGGCAGCATTATGTCGACGGCCGGTAATGGCAACATCTTGGATCTTGATGGCAGTGTTGATGGCAGCTTCAACACGTCCAACCTCGCCGGTGGTTTTGATAATTACTTGAAGCAAAACACCAGCACCTGGACGCTGACAGGCACTACGACGGCGGTTACCCCGTGGACGATCAACGCCGGCACGCTGGCGATTTCCGATGCTGCTGCACTAGGCGACAGCTCCGGCACACTGACGCTCAGCGGCGGCGCGCTGGAGACCACGGCCGATCTGACCGCTTCGCGCAATGTGGCGCTGGGTGCATCCGGCGGCTCCATCAATGCGGACGCAAACACCACCGCCACGTTCGGCGGCGTAATCAGCGATGCCGTGGGCGGCACGCCCGGCAGCCTGAGCTCGAACGGGGCCGGTACGCTGGTGCTGACGGCGGGCGAAACCTACACCGGCCAGACCACCATCGCTGCCGGCACGTTAGCGTTGAGCGGCAATGGCAGTATCGCCAATTCCAGCGACGTCATCGACAACGGCACGTTTGACATCAGCAACACGAACAACGGTGCATCGATCGTGTCGCTGGGCGGCAGCGGCAATGTCACCCTGGGCACACAGTCGTTGTCGCTGACCAATGCCCACGATGCCTTCTATGGCGTGATCAGCGGCAGTGGCGGCCTCAATGTGGCCGGTTCCCTGGAAATCCTCCTGGGCGACAACACCTATGCCGGCGGGACGACCATCGCCAGCGGCTCGGAGCTGCTGATCGGCGACCAGGGCACCACCGGTTCCATTGCCGGCGACGTGACCAACGACGGCTATCTGCTTTTCGACCGTACTGATGCCGTGACCTATGCGGGCGCGGTCAGCGGCACCGGTGGCCTCTATCAGTATGCTTCGGGTAGCCTCACGCTGACGAGCGTCAGCACGTTTACCGGCAACGCGGTGATCTACGGTGGCACCCTGGCATTGAGCGGCAACGGCAGCATTGCCGAAGCGTATAACGTCGCCGACTACGGCACTTTCGATATCAGCAACACGGCCAACGGCGCGTCGATTTCCTCGCTGGCTGGCAGCGGCAACGTCAACCTCGGTACACAGACGCTGACATTGACCAATGCCGTCGATACATTCAGCGGCGCGATCAGCGGTGGCGGTGGCCTAACACTGTCGGGTGGCACGGAAACCTTGACCGGCGCCAATACCTACACGGGCGATACGACGATCAACGGCGGTACGTTGGCGTTCACCAATGGCGGCACCGTAAACAGCACGGGAAATGTTGTCGACAATGGAACGCTGATCGTTGATGGTGCCGGTTCGGGCATTACCGCGACCGCAGGAGGTACGCCGTTCCTGGTGGGCAGCAGCGGCACCGGCAACCTTACTGTGAGTAATGATGCGTCCGCCAACAGCTTGGGCGAACTCAATATCGGTCAGAGCGCCGGCGACAACGGCTCGGTGACCATTACAAGCGGTGCCAATTTCACCGCGGCTGATAGCACCAATGTCGGTAAAGCCGGCAGCGGTACGCTGACGGTGTCCGGCGGTGGCACATTCGACAGCGCCTTCCTCTCGATTGCCGATCAGAGCGGTTCTAACGGTACAGTGAACGTGACAGGTACCGGTTCATCAGTGACCGTTGCGTCAGGCGGCGCAGTCGTGGTCGGCAACCATGGCGGCAACGGCATGCTGACTATCGCCGACGGTGCTTCGGTGACCAGCGACAGTGTGACGATTGCGGCGGATGCAGGCTCGATCGGTGTGCTGAACATCGGTGCTGCCGCGGGCAGTGCCGCGACGGCCGCGGGCACGCTGGATACGAGCACTGTCACGTTTGGCGCGGGCACTGGCTCCCTGGTGTTCAACCACACCAATACCGGCTATACCTTCGATCCGACGATCAGTGGTAACGGTACCCTCGATGTGCTGGCCGGTACGACAATTCTTACCGCAGACAACACCTACAGCGGTGCTACCACGATCAGCGGCGGCACGCTGGCGTTGAGTGGCAATGGCAGCATCGCCGACTCCAGTATCGTCACGGCCAATGGTGTTTTCGATATCAGCGGCACGACCAACGGCGCATCCATCATGTCGTTGAACGGCAACGGCAACGTCATGCTGGGCACGCAGTCATTGTCCCTGACCAATGCCGACGATACGTTCAACGGTGTGATCGCGGGTAGTGGAGGGTTGGTTATTGCGGCTGGTCAGGAGGTGCTTGACGGCGTCAACACCTACCTCGGTGCAACGACCGTCCAGGGCGGCACGCTGCTGATCGGTGACAGCGCCAATCCAGGTGCGTCGATTGCCAGTGATGCCAGTGTCGAAAGTGGAGCCACGCTGGGTGGCTTTGGCTCGATAGGCGGCAGCGTGGATGTCGCCAGCGGTGCGCATCTTGCGCCGGGCGTTGCCGGCAGCATCGGCACACTGACGGTTAACGGCAACCTGACAGTAGCGCAGGGCGGCATCCTCGATTACGAGTTCGGCGCGCCGGGTGCGGATTTTGGCACGGCTGGCACAGGCGATCTGGTCACTGTCAACGGCAACCTGATGCTCAATGGCGCAATGCTCAACGTCAACGCCGATCCTGACTTCGGCCCGGGTCTGTACCGACTGTTCAACTACAGCGGCACGCTGACCGAAACCAACGGCGGCATCACATTCGGCACTGTTCCAACTGGCGACACGCTCTCGATCCAGACGCTGACGACGGACAAACAGATCAATCTGGTCAACACCGGTGGCGAAACACTCAACATCTGGAACGGCAACGGCCTGGCGTCGCCCACGCAGATGGGCGGCGGTACGGGTACGTGGTCGGTAACCTCGTCAAACTGGACCGACGTCAATGGCGACGTATCGGCGGTGATGAGCCCGCAGCCGGGCATCGCGATCTTCGGCGGCGCCGCAGGCACGGTTACCGTAGACGACAGCGCGGGTGCGGTATCCGCTACCGGCTTGCAGTTCATGACCGATGGCTACGTCATGAACGGCGATGCGTTGACGTTAGTCGTCGATGCCTACGGCAACGCACCAACCATCAACGTAGGTGATGGCACCACGGCTAGCGCCAGCAATATCGCCACGATCGACAATGTGTTGCAGGGCACTGACGGCCTGGTCAAGAACGACTACGGCACGCTGATTCTCAACGGTGCATCCACCATCAGTGGCGCGTCGGCCGTCGAAACAGGCGAGCTGGACCTGGACGGCAATGGCAGCAGCTTCATCGGTGGATTCACTCTGTCTACCGGCACCACGTTGGCGGTTGGCGGCGCAGGTGTCAGCGTCATCGGCATGGGCGGCGCGCACGGCAGCAACGGTGGCAGTTACAAATATGGGCCTGGCGGGAATGGTTCCGCGGGCAGCGTCGGTGGTGTAGCCGTCAACGGTGCCGGTTTCACCTTCAATAACAACGGAGTCATCGCCGGCGGCGCGGGTGGTGCTGGTGGTGCCGGTGGCTATGGCGGTTTTCTCAGCGGCAGTCAGAGTGGTGGTGCCGGTGGTGCGGGCGCCTATGCGGGCGCGGGCGTGAGCGGCAACGGTTTTACCCTGGTCAATACGGGCCAGATCAGTGGCGGTCAGGGTGGTGCTGGCGGCTACGGCGGCCATGGGTCTCTCGGTAAATACAGCAGCACGAATAATCCTGGCGGCGCAGCGGGTGCCTCCGGTTCCGGCGGTGGTGGCGCCAGCGGCATATACGGAACGGGCTTCACGTTGACCAACAACGGTAGCGTCGCCGGTGGTGCCGGTGGTGCCGGCGGTGCGGGCGGCAGCAGCGGCCATGGCGGTGCTGATTCCTCGGGCAATGGTGGCGACGCTCCTTCTGCCACAACTGGTGGCAACGGCGGCAATGGCGGCAGTGGCATTGCCGGCACGAGCTTTACGGCGAACAATGTGGCCACGATTATGGGTGGTGCGGGCGGCGCTGGTGGCAACGGCGGCGTTGGTGGCTATGGCGGCGCCTCATTTTCCACCAATGGTTCCAATACGGGTGGCGCAGGCGGCGCTGGTGGCAATGGTGGCAACGGCGGTTACGGCGGTGCGGGCGTGTCGGGAACCAGCTTCACGCTGACCAATAGCGGCAGTATTCAAGGTGGCGTCGGTGGTAACGGCGGTATTGGTGGCCCCGGTGGCGCCGGTGGCTATTCCAGAAATGGGCAGGCTGGTTCGTCCGGCGCCAACGGTCAGGCCGGCAACGGTGGTCAAGGCGGCGCTGGCGTCAACGGCGCGGGCTTCCAGCTAAACAATACGAGCAGCATCACGGGCGGCAATGGCGGTACGGGCTACGCCGCAGGTGCCGGCGGTGTCGGCGTCGTGTCGACGGGTGGTTCCACCGTGGTCAACAGCGGCGCGATCGCTGGCGGCATGAGCGGGGACGGCGTGGCGCAAGCGGACGCAGTGGATTTCAGCGGTGGCGGCAATACGCTGGAGATTGATGCGGGCTACGCCTTTACCGGCAACGTAGTGAGCAGCAGCGGCACGACCAACGGCGGCGATACGCTCGCTCTGGGCGGCACGACCAATGACAGCTTTAATGTCTCGCAGATCGGTGCCGTCGGCAGCAGCCAGCAGTATCAAGGTTTTGCCAATTTCGCCAAGGTTGGCTTCAGTACCTGGATCTTGACGGGTTCGGGCAATGCCAGTGAAGCGTGGACCATCGTCGATGGCACGTTAACCGCCAACACCACCAGCTTAGTGGGCAATGTGACGTTTGCACCGGGCGCGGGCGATACGGCGGTGGTTGATTTTGATCAAACGCAGAACGGTATTTATGCAGGCGCAGTATCCGGTGATGGCACGCTGGAAAAAACAGGCACTGCTACGCTGACGATGACTGGTGCCAGCACGTATACCGGAGGCACGATAATCAGTGCCGGTACCTTGCAGCTGGGCAACGGCGGAACGACTGGTTCGATCACGGGCGATGTCATCGACAGCGGCACGCTGGCGTCCGATCGTTCCGATGCGGTTACCGTTGGAGGCGTGATCAGTGGCACAGGCAATGTTGCGCAGATCGGTAGTGGCATCACCTCATTGACCGGGGCCAACACCTACACCGGTGGCACCACCATCAGCGCAGGAACCTTGCAGCTGGGCAACGGCGGCACGACCGGCTCGATCGCGGGCAACGTCATCAACAACGGCACGCTGGCCTTTGATCATTCCGACGATGTGAGCTTTGCCGGCGTGATTTCCGGCGCGGGTAGAGTGGCTCAGTCCGGGGCGGGTAGCTTGATGCTGACGGCGACCAACACCTACGCCGGCGGTACGGCCGTCAACGCCGGCACGCTAGTGCTGGGTGGTGCCTCGGAAATCGGCAGCGGCACGCTGGCGATGGCGCAGGGTACGACGTTGGTCGTCGCTAACAGCTTCACGCTGGTCAATGCGATCACACTGTCTGGCGACCCGACCATCAACGTTGGCACCGGCCTGAGCAGCACGCTCAGCGGCGGCATCAGTGATGGCACGCAGGCGGGCGATCTGGTGAAGACCGGCAGCGGTACGCTGGTGTTGACCGGCACCGACACGTATACCGGTGGCACGGAGGCGGCTGCCGGCACGCTGGATGTAGAGGGCAGCCTGACCAGTGTGGTCAGCGTGGACAGTGGTGCGACCCTGGTCGGTACCGGTAGCACCAGCGGGCTGACGGTGTCCGACGGTGGCACGGTAGCTCCGGGCAGTGCTGCCATCGGCACTTTGACGGTGAACGGCAATGCGAGCTTGGCGGCCGGTTCGACGTATCTCCTGGATGCCAACGACACCGGTAGCAGCGATTTGATCCATGCGACTGGGACGGCGGCGCTCGGTGGCGGTTCGGTGGTCGCGGTGTTTGCCGGAAGCAACTGGAATGCGTCGCTCAAATACACGATCCTGACCGCGGACGGTGGTGTGGGCGGTACGTTCGGTTCGGTCAGCAACAACTTCGCGTTCCTCAATCCGACGCTGAGTTACGACGCCAACGATGCATACCTGACGCTGGTGCGTAATGCGGTGACGTTCCCGGCGGTCGGCGTGACGCCGAACGAGATCCATACGGGTGCGGCGATCGAAGCGCTCGGTGCCGGCAACGCGGTGTACAACGCTGTACTGCCGCTGGCGGTCGGTCCGGCACGTGCGGCGTTCGCGGAACTGGCCGGCGATAGTCTGGCCAGCACGCGCACGGCGATCATCGACGACAGCCACTACGTGCGTGATGCGATCAGCAACCACCTGCAAGGTGCGCAGGGCACGGGCGAGACGACTCAGGCCGACGATCAGGGCAGTGTGTGGGCCAGCAACTGGGGCTACGGTGGCAACAACGACAGCGACGGCAATGCGGCCCGTATGGGCGGCAATGGCAGCGGGCTGCTGGTCGGTGCCGATCGCAACCTCGATGCGTGGCGCGTGGGTGCGGTGGCCGGCTCCGGCCAGCTGTCCAACAACACGACCTACGGTTCGGGCGATGCGCACAGTACCGATACGGTGTTTGGTCTGTACACCGGCGTGGACGTGGGCGCCTGGCAGTTCCAGGGTGGGGCGGCGCACAGCTGGTATGAGACACGCAGCCATCGTCAGATCGACGTAACCGGGATAGCGGATCGTGCCACCGCCAGCTACAACAACGGTGTGACGCAGGCGTATGTGGATGGCGGCTACCAGTTCACCTTTGGCCAGGGCAGCCTGACGCCGTTCGCCGATGTGGCGCGGGTGTGGATCCATCAGGGGGCCATCAACGAGGGCAACGGAGCAGCGGCGGCCCTGGATGTGCAGGCCAACGGTACGGCGGTGAACTACGGCACAGTGGGCTTGCGTGGTACTTACAACCCGTCACCGGTGGTGCAACTGCACATGAGTCTGGGCATCCAGCAGGCGTGGGGTGATCTGCGCTCGATCGATCAGCAGACTTTTGCCAACGCCGGTACGGCCAGCTTCACGGTGGCGGGCGTACCGGTGGCCAAAAGCTCGGGTGTGCTGGACTTTGGCCTGCGCATGCAGCTGAGCAAGAGCGTGAGCGTGGATACGAGCTATCACGGTCAGTTCGCCAGCGATGCCAGGGACCAGGGGGCACGCATGGCGCTCAACGTCGCCTTCTAAAAGACGTATGGTCTGAAACGAAAAGCCACCCCGGTGCAAACAGGGGTGGCTTTTTTTATGCGGCGATAGGCTGCGAGGAAACGTGGATGGACCCGATTGGGCTTTTCTTTCCGACGAGTCCGGCATCTGCCCGGCATGCAAATCACAGGTAACTGGCACAGCCCAGTTGATGCTCGAACGATCTCTAATGCTTCGATGTTGTCTTGCGTCGCTAGCGCAGACTGCGTTGGATCACGAGTTCGCCGCTGGCTGTTCTGCCGGTGTGGATGAAACCGAGTTTCGCGAGAATTTTCTGGATAGCTCGACGTTCGAGCTTGCGATTCTCGACGGTGGCGATTAGATGGCCAGGTGCGCCGTTTTCGCGTGCGAGGCCTTTGAAGCCTTCGATCATCTTTTCCATCAAACGAACGTTCAAGCCGACAAGTCGACTGGCCGGACGGATAAATATGCGGACAAATCCGTAGGAGACGCCTTGGTCGTCCAGACGTATCGCCACCGTGCAGGCGCCAGCGATGCTGTCACTTCCCACATTGTGGAGAACGCATGCCACTTCCCATGATCGGCGCCATGCCTCATCCGGATTCGTGAGGGCTCCTTCCTGCAGCCAGAAAGCCACGATTTGCTGCCGCAGCGATTTCGTCGTGTTTCCGAATACCCAACGGACTTCAAAAGCCGAGGGCGGACGAGTTGATGTAACCGACGTTTTGGTCATGAAAGAGTCCTGTCTACGGATGCACTTGCAGTATCAGATGGGCTTCCACTCAGTGCATGAGCGCTGGCACCCTTAGCTATATTTGTCTACGACACTGACTTGATTTTTTCCGGCACCTTTCGCGCGATAAAGAGCGTTGTCCGCCATCGTAATGAGCCCGCTCGGGTCTTCCTGCGAGATATTATCGACGAACCCTAACCCAACGCTGATCGTCACATGACCGATAGGACCAGGTGCGGACAAAGCGAGACTTTCTACCGTCTTGCGCATGTGTTCTGCGACACCTAACGCTCCGTCGAAGGACATGGAAGGCAGCAGCACCGAAAATTCTTCTCCTCCATAACGGGCAACGAGATCTGACGCTCGCGAGACGCAATCGGATAAGGCTTGAGCCACGGCACGAAGGTAGTCATCACCCTTCTGATGCCCATAGGTATCGTTGAGCAATTTGAAGTTATCGATGTCAATCAGCAAGAGCGCAAGGCTGTCGCCGGATCGTTTCGAACGCCGCCATTCTTGAAAAAGGGATTCATCGAATTTCCGGCGATTGGGAATACCCGTCAGAGCGTCGACTCGAGCAAGGTCTTTGAAATGATCGCGTGCTTCGTAAGCACGCACCTGTAAAAGCGTACTGCGCACCCCATAGCCGACGATGGCCAATGCCGCACCAGACATGCCGAGCGTAAAATGAGTTGGTATGACAAAACCCGAAACGACCAGCAACGCCACAGGCATCATCAAGGGGCTACCTGCCCGCACAAAGTGTACAAGGCGCTTTGATCTCGGCGGTGCAGATGTCGACTTCGGAGAGCTGGATGCCAGTACAAACAATGCGAGGAACGGCACATCAATCAAAATATCCGAGATGTCGCCAAAATCGACCTCCGCAGACTGAAAGTGATTGATGTACCCGGCGACGACCAGGTAAATGAAGGCGAATATCGCTAAGGCACGAAAAAAATGACGTTCGTTACCGGCTGAACTGGACAAATACCGGACGGTCGCAAACAGCGCGATAAAAATATTCTCCACATCGAACATGAGTCTCAGACTGATAACACCCTGTTCCGATGCTCCATGCACGGTGGCTACGGAAAAGGTATGCACGAAATACAGATAACCCAGTGCCATGGCGAACAGGCCATCAATGACGTGCATGTTCCGGGCCCGCTCGTCACTGCTGGCAATGGCAAATGTCAAAGGCACGCCGTACAGGATGTAAAACAACATGCTGTCGCCTGGAGTGGAATTGACGTTGGCGAGGAATACCTCTTGATGCATGTTCAACGCCATGCCGCCGGCCCAGAGAAGCATGCCTAGGGACAGGGCGCTCCAGCCCCGTGTGGGCAAATAACCGACCTCTTGGCATCTGACGGCGCACATGGCTGCCGCAAGCACAGGCGCTGCGAGCAAGAATGCAAACGAGACGGCCATCGCTTCTTGGTGAAAGATAACGATGGCTAGGCCATGGCAAAGCACGTAGAGCAGTGCAAAAATTATTGGCACATAAACCTCCTCGCCGATGCTTTACCGCACGATACGTTGGGGTGTTAAAGCTTTACAAGCGCTTCACAGCCACCGCGCCACACCACCATGGCGAGAGCAGGTCCCGCGATGATTCTCGCTAAAGCTGTAGCTCGCGTCGCGGCATTGTGCGGTGGCGCCGGCAGGCACTGCTCCAGACAACGTATGCGCGGGACGATGCACCGAGTCGCCCTCGCGGTTGACGTAGCTTCCTTGCTCGATGAGCGCGGTCGGGTCAGTTGTGACGCCCTGCGCGCCTTGTTGCGGCTGCTGTTGCGCGTCACTTGGAGCAACTAAGACGCCGTTTAGGACCAGCGCGAAGAGGCATAGACAGGCTGACAGGCCAATATGCTTGAACATTCCCTATCCTCCGTTTCGTTTAGACGAGGGACCTGATGCAAGAGGGTTGCCAAGGTGTCTTTGATCGCGGCGACTGCCGACCTTGGCGATGTCCGCGGCAACTCCAGAGCCACTAAACGGTAGTTCTCGTTCTGAGTTAGAAACGGAACTGCTGCCAGGAACCCGCCAAGGACATAGAGCGTTTGCTCATCGGGCTATTCGATACCCACAGATTTACCCGCACACGCCCAGCAGCCTATGCGGTTAGCTGGCGGAAAGTCCGACAACGAACCATCGCCCCGTCTACACCACACCGTCATGGCCGCCGATACCTAGCGCTAGGACAACAGATCATCTTGATGACGCCCGGTGAGTCTGGCCCGATCCGACAGGTGTACGGCAATAGCCGACGCTGCAATGTCAGGTGGAACCGACGACTGGGGTGTTTTCTTGGCGAACAAAATGCCTAGAAATTTTCGGCGAGATTGCGGCGGGCTCGATAACCGTTGGTTCGGCCGGTGCCCGTCATTGGTCGCGTGGTTGCCGCAGAGCATTTCGTGCGGCAGACTCGCTGCGGTCATGTGAGAACCACTGCCAACTTTTCGGAAACACGAATGCGCGATTTAGCAATCAAACAAACGTTATTTCTGCCGTTCGGAGTCATGGTAACGCTAATGCTGGTCGGCTTCGCCGTACCCGGTTATTCGTCGATATCTCAGCAGCTAAGCGAGCTCGGCCTTCTCGGAGGATACCCACTGGCGCTGGAGAGCGTTTCGGCCATCATCGTCGGCACATCAATCATCGCATTCAGCGCGGCTCTGGTACGGCATCCGTCGGGACGTTTTTCCTTCACGATTTTGACGTCCATGTTATTCGGCATCAGCATGTTGTGTAACGGAATTTTTTCGATGGGAAGTCCGCTTCACGGCCTGTACGGTATTGGATTTTTCTCCATTTTAACGCCGGTTCTATTTGTCGCGGAACTTAACACCACTGGACTGGCTAGCAACATTTCTGTTGCATCCAGATTCGCTGCGGTCGCTATCCTCTTCTATCTTTGGCTCACCGTCACCGGCTTCGATCCAAAGGGCTTTCATGGCCTGACCCAGAGAGTGGCGATTATTCCCATGATTGGTTGGTACTCGTATGCCTCCTATGTGCTTCAGATCAAGAAGCCGACCCGAGCGCTCGCACCTTGATACGGATCAGGGGATTGCGCTTGGATTCTTGCAGGCAATTACGGGTGTATAACCGGACCAGGGGTCCGTCTATTAGGTAGCTAGGTACTGCAATGAAACGCATAGCTACCGTATTTCTTTCATGTTCTCCGTGACCGTGTCCACGCGCCGACCAATTTGGTGAGGTTACCTTCTAACGCCACTGCTCCTGCCAGCTGTGCTTTTGATTTTTCGGTGCCTTACGACGCGCTCGTGGGAAACCGCCATGACAAAATGCCATGGGCAGGTACCTTGTTTTTTACCTATCTCATTGGCGTGCCAGTCGGATATATCGGGATGGCTGTGTTGGGTTGGCCACTCGTGGCTAATTTGCGCCGCGTCAATCGACTCACGGTAGGGGCCGTCTGCATAGTGGCGGCGATTATCGGTGCGCTCACCTTCATGGCCTTGTCGATCGCGCTGACGGGGAAAGTCCACGTTTCCTGGCATGGCCGCTTAGATCAAGCCGGATTGGGACTTTGGATGGGGTTGCTTGCCGGACTGATTTTTTGTGGGATCACGGGTGTGCCGCTTCGACGTCATCGCTAACTTATAAATTTTTATAGCGCATTAGCATTTCGCGTGATCGATAGATTAAACGTCGAATGCCCGTGTGTTGCGCAGCAATTTGCGAACGCGCGACCACACACGGCGAAGAATGAGTAGGCGGGAACCCAAGTTCACACATGCTCAAGTTTCGATCAGGTTGATCGTGTGGAATGCAATGCGTTCGTTTTCCTGAGAAGGGAGCCCCACCATTTTGCGTGGCGAGCCCAGTGACGACTCGATCATTTGGACGATGCGCTCTCGCACGGCGGTAGCGTGCTCACCCACAGCACCGGTGAACACCAGTAGGTCGATGCCGCCGAGCACGATGCACATCCCTGCAATCTGCTTGGCGATAGAATGTACAAACATGTCCAGTGCGAGCTTTGCATAGGCGTCGCCACGTAGATAAAACAGTATGCCTAGATCGAGATTGCTGGGTCGGTGACTCATAATGGCTCCGCCCATAGGCGTAAGGCCCATGGAAGTGTCCACCGAATGTCCGTTCGCGATTGCTGTGACGCTAGAGCCGCCGCCTAGATGTGCTACCACTAATCTTCTCACCGGCTGCTTTTCAAGTTGTTTTAGGACCGACTCACAAGACAAGCCGTGAAAACCAAAGCGACGCAGGCCGATATCTCGGATCTGCTTCGGGAGCGGAAGGGTTGCAGCGACAAGGGGTAGGCCCTTGTGAAAGATCGTGTCAAGGCAGCCGACTTGCGGGATATCGGGAAAGCTATCTAAGCCTTTCATCGATCAGTTCAAGCGATGGAGGCAGGTGCAGTGGCGCAAACGGCATCGCGCGTCTAAGTGATGCAATGACATCTGGCGATAACTTGAGGTGATCGCAGATCGTCAGGCCTCCATGCACGAGGCGATGCCCAACGGCGACGATCTGACCTTCTGACGCGGCGAGGTCAGACCGCTTTTACTTCACCGCCATCCATACGCAACGCCCGTACTAGGAAGTTGTCATGTCTACCTTTCGATTTTCGGTTTCCCTCCCAGACGAAACTCATTCGAATATTGAAGTAAACGTTGAACAGCCCGGGGAGCCGTCGTCGCCTGCTCGGTGGCAGCTCCCGAAGGGAGCTTGATGAAAGCAGGCAATTCAAAAAACGCGCGCAATAAACAGGTGTGAGAGAGCAGATTGATCAAGCGGTAAGTTGTGTTATCGCTTGCAGTAAATCCTCAGATCCATACGGCTTTAGGATCGTGCGCGTATGCTTTTCTGATGGTAT
>Ga0302312_10000342_pt1 | contig 39014 bp, 29 predicted proteins | sample III_Palsa_N2_1_FD_200529 | JGI IMG/M metagenome (GOLD analysis project Ga0302312, IMG submission 200529) | Peat permafrost microbial communities from Stordalen Mire near Abisko, Sweden - III_Palsa_N2_1 | ecosystem: Environmental > Terrestrial > Soil > Palsa > Peat permafrost | place: Sweden... | reverse complement strand
ATCAAGCATACCAATAATGTTAAGCAATGATGATTTACCCGAACCCGATGGACCCATGATCGAAACGAATTCGCCTTGTTCAATATCAAGGCTGATATCATTGATCACGTAGTTTTTGGTTCCTCCGTTTTGATAGTATTTTGAAATATGTTGAAGTGATAACATTATGTATTTATTAAATTTTACTAAATCTTATTGATAGATAGTGAATAATATACCAAAATATTAATAATTTGAATTTCAATCAATTAACACTTGTCGTCTTATTAATAACTGTTCGCTAACGCAACAGGAAGCGTTCGGTTATGATACAGTTATTTTTGTTCCGAATTACTCGCTGCGTAAGCTTTTTACAGGGTTGGTTATAGCTGCTTTAATAGTTTGAAAACTTGATGTAAACAATGCTGTTATTATCATTCCGCCACCGCTTAGTGCAAAAATCCACCAGCTTATGGCGGTACGGTCGGCAAAGGATTGCATCCATTTATTCATGGCAAGCCAGGCAATTGGTGTTGTGATTAAAAATGCCAGTAAAATAAGCAGTACCATCTCTGTTGAGAGCAAGGTTACAATCTGTGTAACTGATGCACCAAGCACTTTGCGCACGCCAATTTCTTTAGTGCGTTGGTTAGTAGTGTAAATAGCCAATCCCAACAAACCAAGGCAGCTAATAAATATAGACAGGCCCGTAGCCCAGCTTAATAAGGTTGCTGTGTGCTGCTCGCCATCATAAAACTTGGCTATATTTTGATCAAAAAACTCGTAATCGAAATCATCATCCGGGTAAACTTGTTTCCAATACGCACCCATTTGGGCAATAGCTGTTTTCCACTCATCTCCGCCCGTTATTTCTGGCTTTAGTGCAATATGGATCCTGGCATTATTATAATCCAGATTCCCTTTAAGTATAGCCATGGGGTCAATGGCATCATGTAACGATGTTTGGTTAAAATCGCCTATAACCCCAATTACCCGCATAGTTTTATCGCCATTAAAATTTGCGATTTGTTTACCGACTGCATCCAGTGGATGTTGAGGGTCAATCAACTTAGCGTACGTTTCATTAATTAAAAAGCCGCTAGAGGTATCGGATTCACGAAGGTTTCGACCTGCTAAAAGTTTAATATGGTAAACCTTGATATAGTTTTCGTCACCAAACTTTTCATCAAGTTCAATTTTAACTTCTTTCTTCCCATCTCTGTAAGTGCTTTCTGTGGAGTTACTCCCATCCTCGGCTGGTGCCGGCCCGCCTAAACTTGCCAGCGATATTTGTGGTATTGAGCGGATATCGTTAAGCAACACCTTATTTTTTGCAACGGTAAGATTTTTCCATGGGGTATTTAAAATCAAAATGGCATCTTTTTTAAAGCCGAGGTCCTTATGCGTTGCATAATAAATTTGCTTGCTCACTACTAATGTTGCCATTATAAAAAACTGGGCGATAATAAACTGGGTAACGGTTAACGATTTGCGTAAATAAGCATTACGGCTTTTACTACTATTTGAAGCAACTTGATTTTTAAGTACCAGTACCGGCTTATAACCCGATAACATTATGGCCGGATAAAAACCAGATAACAGACTGACCACAATAGTTAACCCAACCAGGAATACCAGTACACTAGGCTGCTGAATAAAATCAACCTTTATACCGGCCGGAATAAAACCGGCAAATAGCTTGATAATAAATGGAGCTAGTATCATGGATATAATTACCGCCATTAGCGTAACAAAAAACGTTTCGCTTAAAAACTGGGCTATTAATTGCTTGCGGCTGCTACCCATTGTTTTGCGAATGCCTATTTCTTTGGCACGTTGTGTTGCCTGCGCAGTAGTTAAATTAATAAAGTTGATACAACCTAACAAAAGTAAAAAAGCGGCTATTGCTAATAAGCCGTACAAGGTAGTTTTACTTACAATATTTTCTCCGTAATAATTCCAATAGTTACCATTAAAATGAATATCACTTAGTGGCTGCAGTTTGAAAGCGTGAGATACGCCTGCGCGCTCCTTGTAATTTTTATAGAATATTGTATTTATTTGCCGCTCAATAGTTGCCACTTTTGTTTGAGGTGATAGTTTTATAAACAATTGTGCTTGTGATGAGGTTGGCCCCCACTTTGTCAATTGCATTTGGTCTGCAAGTGTTTTGTTGGTTTGATTAGTACTGTACGAGATAAAATCGCGAAAATTAAGGTCGGTGTTTTGCTGTATGGTTTGAACAATACCCGTTACTGTTGTTTTAATGGTATCATATGTAACCGTTTTGCCGATCATTTGATCATATGACAAATTGGGAAAGTATTTTTTAGCCTGGTATGATGTTAAAACCACCTTATATGGGGCATCCAAAGCATTTTTTGATATACCAGCCAGCCATTTATAATTAAACACTTTAAAATATTCATCATTAGCCAATACCACGTAGTTTTGATTTTTAAATCGTGTACCGGCATCATTTTTTTTGGGAACTAAAATATTTAAATTATAAAGTGCATAAAAGGGAACAACGTGTTCAACACCTGTAACCTGGTTCTTTACGGCTTCGCTCATTGGGCCCATAGTACCGCTGTTAAAGCCCGCCTGCCCTTGATAGGAATAGTTAGTTACTATCCTGTAAATACGATCGCCATCTTTATGAAACTTATCAAAGCTTAAATCAAAATTAACAATCAGGTATATTGCCAAAGCCGCGCTGATTCCAATTGATAAACCGATAACATTAATAGTGGTAAAAACCTTGTGCTTCCACAAACTTCGCCACGCTATTTTAAAATAGTTTTTAATCATATTACCTATCGTATATTATTCGCTGCGTAAACTTTTTACAGGATTAGCCAATGCAGCCCTTAAAGCCTTATAGCCAACAGTTAGCCAGGCAATAATTACCGATGCTGCTATCGCGATGATGAAAATACCCGGGCCAAATGAAAATCTGTAAGTAAATGTCAGCAACCATTTATGCATTACAAACCAACCCAGCGGGGCCGAAATAGCAAAGGCGACAAGAATAAGTATTGTAAATTCTTTAGAGAACAGGTAAATGATGCTACCTACCGATGCACCCAATGTTTTACGGATACCAACCTCCTTAATGCGTTGTAAGGCCATAAATGATATTAAGCCATATAATCCTAAACAAGAAATAAAAATGGCTACACACGAAAATATTTTAAAGAGTTGCGACAGCCTTGTATCGTCATTATAAAAATTGGCTATTTTTTCATCAAGAAACTTATATTCATAAACATAATTCGGGAAAGTGCTGATCCACAAATGTTCAATTGATGATAATGTTTGTTTAAGATCTGTTGGCTGAAGTTTTATATTGATAACCTGATAGATACTTTTGTTTGCCGACATAATAACGGGAGGTATTTGTTTTTTTAATGAAGTAACATTAAAATCTTTTACTACCCCCACAATTAATGCTTTTTTACCAGCTACCGAAATATATTTACCAATAGCCTTATTAGGATTTAATACTCCCACCTTTTTAAGTAGTGTTTCATTAACTACAAATTCATGTACTGTATCTGTTTTAATATATGGGCGCCCGGCAACCATTTGTAAATGATATACATTAAAATATTCAGCATCCGCAAACTTCATATTAGCCTGAAAGTCTGCTGATTTTGCAGCATTATCATAGGTGAAATTATCATTCCAATTCGAATTGTCGGAAGGACTCGAAAAACTGTAACTAACGCCTTTAACTCCCGGTTGTTGCATAAGCTCATCGTGCAGGGTATTAATACGCGTTAAGCTTACACTGTCATTCGGTAAATCAACATTAATTACGGCATCCTTAACAAAACCAAGTGATGTATTTTTAAAATAATTTATTTGGTTAATAATAACTAACATGCCAATAATTAATACCTGGGCAATACCAAATTGTAACACCACCAAACCCCTTCGTAGTGATACCCCACTTGTACTGCTGGCAGCTATTTTATTTTTTAAGGCCGCTATAGGATTAAATCCAGATAATACCATGGCAGGATAAAAACCAGCTAAAAGAGTTACTACAATTAATAAGCTAACAATAAATATGATTATAGTTGGATCTTCTAAAAAGGCGGTACTTAATTTAATATCAAGTAAACTATTAAAATATGGTAAAGCTGCAAACGCCACTATAATACCAATAACAATAGCAATAAATGTGATGATAAATGTTTCACTAATAAATTGAAATACGAGTTGCTCCCGTGTACTGCCCAGTACTTTACGTATACCAACTTCCTTTGAACGGTTAACCGCCTGCGCGGTTGCCAGGTTAATAAAGTTAACACAAGCAATAACCAGTAAAAATGCACCTATTAAGGCAATCGCATTAAGTAGCTGATGGCTAAACGTGCCCCGTGTGTACTTACTAACTTCCGCATTATAATGGATATTCGATAAGGGCTGTAACTGCATACTTTGCTTTATTGGGCCAGGAGTAAAGTGCTTTTTAACAAACCCTGTAAGTTGATTGTTAAATTGGCTCTCAGTTTGGCTGCTTGGCAATACTACAAAACAATAATGTTCGCCGTTAATGCCCGACCAGTTTGTTAAACTTTCGGCATATCCGCTATCTTTATCCTTTAAAGAACTGTAGGATATCAATACCTTTAACGGGAAATCGGTATTTGCCGGTGGGTCATTTAATATTCCGGTTACCTTAAGATCAGTAGTGTTATCAAGTTTAATGGTTTTGCCCATAGCGCTTTTCCAATCACCGAAAAATTTCTCAGCTTCTGTTTGAGTTAAAACTACCGTATTAGGCTCGGTGAGTGCTGTTTTTTTGTCGCCAGCCAGCCAGCTAAAATCAAACACATCAAAAAATTCAGGTTCGGTATAATAAGTATCATCCTCTTTAAACTTTTTTGGTGCGCTGGTTTGATCTGCATTTAAACTATATATCTTACCACCCGATCTTAAGATACTTGCAACCTCTTTAAGCTGAGGAAAATCCAAACGAAGGCTTTGCGTAGTTGGAAATGGCACACCGCTTAAATACTCTGTCCCATCAGGCCCCGACTGTAAAGTCAGAACTCTGTATATATTATCCTTTTTGGTATGAAAAGTATCAAAACTGGTTTCATACTTTATAATCATAAAAATTAGAAGGCAGGCAGCAATACCAACAGCTAAACCAACAATATTAAGGGTCGCATAGCTCTTGTTATTCTGCAAGTTTCTCCAGGCGGTTATTAAATAATTTTTTATCATGATAATTTTGATGATCGATTTAATTTATTTATTCGCTGCGTAAGCTTTTAACAGGATTTGCTAAAGCTGCTTTTATGGCTTGGTAACTAACGGTTACTATTGCTATGCCAATAGTTATTAAACTTGCTAAAGCCATTATCCACCAGCTTAAGCTAATCCTAAACTCATAATTTTGCAGCCATTTATTCAAAACAAATACAGAAACAGGTACTGCAATAATTATGGCTATAAAAACTAATTTTAAAAAGTCTTTTGATAATAATCCGGCTAAATTACTTATGGTTGCACCAAGAACTTTACGTACGCCAATTTCCTTAGTCCGCTGTTCGGCGGCGTAAGCTGCGAGGCCAAATAAGCCAAGGCATGAAATAACAATGGCAAGCCCGCCGAATAAATTAGCTAACGTAGCCAAAACCTTTTCATTCTCAAATTTCTTTTCAAATTCACTATCAACAAAATTTATTGTTATAGGGTATACTGGATTTACCGCTTTTAAACTTTTACTTATCTGGCTGATATCAGCTGCTATACTTTGAGCAGCGTTTAATCGCATTGCCATTACAAAACCGTCCAGATTACAATAAGTAATCATTGGCGGTATTTTTTTATACGGCGAACCCCATACAAAATCTTTATAAACACCGATTACAGTCATTGGCTGATCTCCCCAATTTATTACTGCACCTATGGGTTGTTTCAGGTTCATAATTTTTGCTGCGGTTTCATTAATCATTACAGTTCGGGATTTACTCGCTGTGTCAACCGGATAAGCATTCGAAAACTCTCGTCCAGCCAACAATTTAACACCGGCAGTTTCTGTAAAATCATATCCTACAGAAAATATATCAATTAAAATTTGCTGATTCGGATCTTTTCCCGGCCAGCTTACTCCCCATGTATTGCTCCCATTTTGTGTAATACTTCGAGATGTAATTGTGGCATATGTTATAGCACCACTTTTTTTAAGATCGTTTATTAAAAAGTCGGCTTTATTGTTCAAATCACCCTCCATTGGTATTTCAACAAGATTGTTTTTATTGTATCCATTACCCATGTTTTGTATAAAACGTATTTGCTGGTAAACACAAATGGTGGCTGTTATTAAAAAAACGGCACATGCAAATTGTACAACAACTAATACTTTGCGTATAGGCAATGCGCTTTTGCCGCCTTTAAATACTCCTTTTAACACCTTTATTGGTTGAAATGAGGATAAATAGAAAGCTGGATAACTGCCAGAGATAAAACCTGTAAAAAAACCAATTGCGATAACCAATATCCAGGCATACCATTCTGATACAGGAAGTATCAATTTAATATTTAACAATGTATTAAAAAATGGCAGGCATAAAACTAATATAATCACTGCTACTATAGTTGATATAAACGACAGTATAAGTGACTCTGTAATAAACTGCCACATTAATGATGCCCTGTTTGATCCTATAGCTTTGCGGATACCAACCTCTTTAGCTCTTTCTTCTGAACGGGCGGTGGATAGGTTCATGAAATTGATACAAGCAATGAGCAGAATACATAATGCAAGCGCTTCAAATAAATGGATCTGGCTAATGCTACCTCCTGTTGATTTTCCGTTTTCGAACTTTTCATATAAATGGTTTTTTGAAAATGGAAAAAGAAAAAATTGGTTAGTGTTACCATTACTATGCCTGGCAACAATAGATTTTAATATTGAGTTAGCCCTGTTTAGTGATGAGGCATCCTTTAGCTGAACATAAGTTTGGCAAAAATTACTTCCCCAGTCAGGATTTTTAGCCCAGGAATTATCATTCTCAAATTGAACAAATGGCATAACAAAATCAAATTGGTACGACTCGTTTGCGGGTACATTGTCTATAACGCCGGTAACAGTCATCGGTAAGCTGTTGTTACGCTTAACTATTTTATTTATAGGATCGGCATTGCCAAACAGTGTTTTAGCAAAATCATCAGTAATTACAATTGAATTAGGTTGGGTTAATGCGTTTAGTGCGTTGCCTTTAATAAAATGGTAAGAAAATACGGAGAAGAAAGCAGGATCGGCATATAAGCCAGCCTTTTTAAAACTATTATCATTGTAACTAATGAGGCTGCCAGCACCGTAATCATTAACACGTACTGACTGTACAACACCCGGCACCTCACTTTTTATAGTAGAGGCCGCAACACCCGGTGTTGCAGCGAAAGTATAAATCTTACCATCACCATGCTGATTGTTTTCAACAACATAAATATTATCCAGGTTTTTAAACTGATGATCATAACTTAAATGATAGGAAACATATAACAATAGCATTAAACAACTTGCTATACCTAAGGCAAGTCCTCCGCCATTGATAAACGAAAAAGTTTTATGTTTTGCAATGTTTCGCCACGCTATTTTAAAGTAATTCTGAATCATAATCTTACCTTTTGTTTTAATTCTCCATATGCGCCCTGTTGGGGGCGCCGGAGACATCTATTAACTACTTAACTAAAACCAATTATTAATTATATCATGATGTTTTCCATCACGGTTTGGCCATCCAGCAAACGGATAATGCGATGGCTATAACGTGCATCATGCTCAGAGTGAGTTACCATGATAATGGTGGTGCCTTGTTCGTTCAGGTCGATCAGTAATTCCATTACATCGTTACCATTGCTGCTATCCAGGTTACCGGTGGGCTCATCCGCAAGGATCAATTTAGGTTTGTTTACCACCGCGCGGGCAATAGCCACACGTTGCTGCTGGCCACCGGATAACTGCTGAGGATAGTGATTGCGACGATGCATGATCTGCATTTTGTCCAGCACCTCTTCTACCCTTTTAACACGCTCTGATGCAGGCACACCGGTGTAGATCAATGGCAACTCCACATTTTCAAATACAGTAAGCTCATCAATCAGGTTAAAGCTCTGGAAAACGAAACCGATATTGTGCTTGCGCAGATCAGCGCGTTTGCGTTCATTAAACTGGGCTACTTCTATACCGTTAAAAATATAACTGCCTTCATCCGGATCATCAAGCATTCCCAGGATGTTCAACAATGTTGATTTTCCACAACCTGATGGACCCATGATGGCTACGAATTCGCCGGTATCAACATGCATAGATAATTTGTTTAATGCAATGGTTTCTACCTCTTCGGTACGGTAAAATTTTTCGAGATTAGTGATTTTTATCATTTCCGTATGCTTAAATGTTTGTTCCCCCAAGGGTTATATTTTCTGTTCTATAATTTATTTACTTAATACCAGTTCCTGCATATCGCCATAAGTGTCATAGCTTGATGTTACTACCTTATCGCCCGGTTGCAAGCCGCCGGTTACTTCATAATAATCAGGGTTTTGTCTGTTCAATTGTATATCCACCTTATAAGCGGTTTTACCATCGGCACTTAATTTAAATATCCAGTTACCACCTGTAGTTTGATAGAACCCGCCCTTAGGTACTAATACAGCCTGTGTTTCATCGCTTAATGCCAGCCTGATCTGTAAGGTCTGTCCTCTTCTGATGCCTTGTGGTACAGCACCAACAAACTCCATATCAACCTGGAACTGCCCATTAGTAACCTGTGTAAACACTTTTTTAATTTTTAATTTATAGGTTTTATCGGCGAATGAAAAATCGCCCATTAAACCATTGTATACACGTGATATATAGTGCTCATCAATATTTACCCTAACCTTATATCCCGATAAAACGTCAATCTCGCCTAAACTTGCCCCTTTGTTTATATTCTGCCCAATTTGGGCATCCATTGATGTAAGCTGGCCATCAACTGGTGCTTTAACAATCAGGTCGCCAACTTTTTGCTTCATTAGTTCTAATGAATTTTGCATGTTTTTTAAATTATCCTGCGATTGTTGTGCTTGCAATTTAACATTCACCGAGTCACGTTTTAAAATCTGGACATTTAGATCCCGCTTCTTCTTTGCATAATCATAACCATTTACCGCTATCTGATATTCTTGTAAACCGATGGCTTTTTGCGCATATAATTTCTGATCAAGTTTATAAACACGTTCAGCTTCACGATACGAATTGTTTACATCGGCCATATTTTGTAAATAACCGATAGTGTTTTGTTGTGCCTGATTTTTTGAGATCTGCATTTGGGTTAATACATTATATACTTGAGTTTGCTGGTCGGCAAGTTGTAGTTCAAGATCAAGATCGGCAAGTTTCATAATCGGTTGACCTGCTTTCATATCGGTACCATCCTCTACAAATATCTTTTCAACACGCCCGCCTTCAACAGCATCTAAATAAATAGTTGTGATGGGAAGCACCACGCCGTTAACCGGGATAAACTCCTGAAATGGGCCTTTGGTAACTTCACTAATGGTTAAGCGCTCAGGGTCAACAGTTAATTTGCTTTTGCCCGACCCGTAAACAATACATAAAGTGATGATCACTACAAGTGCTGTAATACCGCTTATCAGTAAAATGCGTTTAGTGTTCCACTTCTTTTTTTCTATAATTCTATCCACTGTAATAAATATGTTTTGGTAATTACCAATACAATCACATGCCACAAATTAAATAACTGTATTACAGTATATTACAAGCAATTATCTAAAATTAAGCGTACGCTATTGTTACAGCAAGTGTTCGGTTATGATACAGTGTAATTTATATAAAACAAGCAAAAAAGCTGTTTTACAGTCAGTTGAATTTAATGCAGGCTTTTTGCTGTTTTGGCACAGGAAACAGGTAAATATTTTTTGCTCAAATGTTCAGGTTAGTTAAAGATACCGAATTATTTGCATATAAAAAAACGAAAGGCTAATTTGAGCATATTACAACTTAATCTGCCTTAAACCCAATTGACATACAAAAAATGATACTTAAAAAAGCCAATATTTTAATTGTTGATGATGATACTGATGTACTGACGGCCGTTAAGCTTTTGCTTAAAACCGAGGCTCAGGAAATTATCACAGAAAAAAATCCGGAAAATTTAAATTCAATATTACAGCGTAATCAGATTGACCTGGTTTTACTGGATATGAACTTTAACAGTGCCATTAACACCGGCAACGAGGGTTTATACTGGCTTAAAAAAGTGAAAGAATGGAAACCCAACGTTTGTGTGATTATGATAACCGCTTATGGTGATATTGACCTGGCCGTACGATCATTAAAAGAAGGGGCAAACGATTTTGTGGTAAAACCATGGCATAATGAAAGATTGATAGAAACGATTAAAACGTTATTGGATAAGCAAGAAGGTATCAAAACACCAAAAGCAAGTGGAAAAAGCACAACAGGCTCAACCTCAATTTTGGGTGAATCGGAAGTGATGCAGGATATTTTCCACAAGGTAAATAAAATAGCCCCTACCGATGCTAATATTTTGCTTTTGGGTGAGAACGGTACAGGTAAAGATTTGATGGCGAAAGCAATCCACGACCGATCATTACGGGCGGATAAGCCTTTTGTTAAAGTTGATGTTGGAGCATTAACGGATACTTTATTTGAAAGCGAACTGTTTGGCCACAAAAAAGGCGCTTTTACTGATGCTCGCGAAGATCGTACAGGCCGTTTTGAAGATGCCCAGGGCGGAACTTTATTTTTAGATGAAATTGGCAACATCACCCTGCAACAACAGGCCAAATTATTAACCGTACTGCAAAACAGGCAGGTAACCCGCTTAGGGACAAATAAGGCAGTTGACATTGACATAAGATTAATTTGCGCTACCAATTTACCACTTAGCGAACTGGCAAATGAGAATCGTTTTCGCAAGGATTTAATATACCGGATAAATACAGTAGAAATCAACATGCCGCCATTGCGCCGTCGCAGCGATGACATTGTGATCTTAGCAAAGCACTTTGCTAAGGTATATGCTACCAAATACCTTAAACCAGCTATGGATTTTGAGCCCGCGGCTTTACAAAAACTCAGGATGTACAATTATCCCGGTAATGTGCGCGAGCTGCAATACACCATTGAGCGTGCCGTAATTATGGCCGATGATCACATCATGCGTGCCGACGACCTGATATTTTCTATACTGGAAACCCCTGCAGATAACACTTTGGTTGATATAGATAACGTGCCGTTAAGTACGATGGAAAAAAATGCTATTTTAAAAGTGATAGAAAAGCATAGCGGCAACATTACCCGTGCCGCTAAAGAACTTGGGCTAACCCGCACCGCGTTATACCGCAGATTAAGCAAATATGATATTTAAACGCTACGAGTGGCGGCTGTTGCTGCGGATACTTTTTTTGTTTGCAACGCTTAGCGCTACTTCATACATTTTAGTTGCTGGTCCCGAATGGTATTTATACTTCGCCATTACAGCGCCATTGTTAATATATGAGGTTGCAGATCTGATCCGTTTTCAAACCAAGGCGCAAAATGAGGTTAACCAGTTTGTTGAATCGATCCATTACCGCGATTTTTCGCGTCATTTTGATGTACGCAAAGCCCCTGCAGAATTAAAGCCCCTACGCAAGGGATTTAATGATATCAACTCCACCTTTAAAACCATCAGCCGTGAGCGGGAAACACAATACCAGTATTTACAAAAGGTACTGGAACTGGTTGATACTGGCATCCTATCCTACGAGTTAGAATCTGGCCAGGTTGGCTGGATCAATGAATCATTTAAGAAACTAATTGGCTTGCCTTATTTAAAAACTATTATTTCTTTAGAGAAAAGAGAATTCACTTTATATCAGGACATTATCGCACTCAAACCCGGTGATAGCAAAATTGTAACCATAACCCGCAATCAGCAGTTGATTAAGATATTAATTTCGGCCAGTGTTTTTAAAAGCGACGAAAAAGTATCTAAACTAGTTGCCTTTCAAAATGTGAGCGAGGCATTAGACGAAACAGAATCTAAAGCATGGCAAAAGCTGTTGAATGTGATGACACACGAAATTATGAATTCCGTAGCGCCGATATCTTCATTAGCCGATACGCTGAAAAACAGGCTGCAAAGCCCTGAAATAGCCAATAGCCCGGTAAGTAGTCAATTGGAAGATTTGGAACTGGGTGTTGATACCATTAAACGCCGCAGTGAAGGCTTGCTTAAGTTTACCGAAAGCTATCGCAGCCTGAATAAGATCACTAAGCTTGATCTAACTAAAATATTGGTACGAAACCTGTTTGAAAATTTAAACAATTTGATGCGTCCTACGCTTGAAAAGAAAAACATTGAATTAGAAATCATACTGCGTGATCCTACTTTGGCTATTGAAGCCGATATTAACCTGATTGAACAAGTTTTGATAAACCTTGTAGTTAATGCTATTGAAGCAGTTAAAGACCGGGAAGAGCCAAGAATTACTTTATCAGCAGAATTACAAAACAACAAAACCCTGGTTAAAGTAAGTGACAATGGCCTAGGCATGCCGCCGGAGTTGTTGGATAAAATATTCATCCCATTCTTCAGCACCCGTAAAACAGGCAGTGGTATTGGGTTGAGCCTATGTAAGCAAATTATGTTGCTGCACAAAGGGAATATCCAGGTACAAAGTACCGAAGGCGTAGGCTCAGCTTTTGTGATGCAGTTTGGCGCACAGAATTAATAAAAGAGCGATGGTTAAATCATCGCTCTTTATTTGATATTATCTTCTTGAGTTCAGCATCAAAAAAGCTTCTTCAGGTGACTTTAAGTAGGCATCCCAAAATTCAGCTGTAAAACCAACTCTAACCTCGTAGTGATCATTTTCAACGCCGTGTACAAATTCTTCAGCTACTTGTGCTGGCGGGATGCCGTTGCTACCGCCTATCTCAGCTGAAAACTCAGTATCAACCAAAGGTGGCATTAATTCAAATACTTTAACGTTAGGATTTTTGTCAGCTAAGCTAAATCTTAACGCTTGAGTATAAGCACGTAAAGCTGATTTACTTGCAGAGTACGTAGGTAAATCATAAGATGGTGCGATAGCCAGCACTGAAGTCACATTTACAATGGCTGCCTCTTTTTGTGCTTTAAGTGACGGCAATAATTTATCGATCAGATTAACTGCTGCAAAATAGTTGGTTGCAAACTCCGTGGTCGAATTATCAAAAGCTGGAGCATTAGCTAAATTATACACGGATGCCTGGCCCGCATTATTGATGATTACATCTAAATTGGGATGTTTCTCTGTTAAGTATGCTACCAGCTTATTCACATCGTCCTCTTTGGTGACATCGGCAGTAAAATAACTTACGTTGTTTAGTTTAGAAACTGCATCTTTCAATTTAGCTTCAGTTCTGCCAGTGATGATAATTTCATTATTTTTTTCGCTTAATAATTTTGCGATCTGAAAACCGATACCGGAACCTCCGCCGGTTATCAGTACTGTTTTGTGTGTAATATTCATTTTGTTATTTATTTTATTGATGTAAGAATTTAATTTTAATGATCGGATATAATAACGTTAGCTGCTGGTTTACCAGAACGCTTCATTACAAAAAGCAGCAACGGCAAGGTAAGCGCAAACAAGCAACCTATCAGCAAAAACGCATCCAGATAACTTAGCATGGATGATTGCTGTACGATTGTTGAATTCAGCAGCCCTATTGATCTTGCTTTGGCATCCAGCAAACCAAATCCTTTACTTTGAAAATATTTAGTATAGCCGTTTATCCTGTCGACAACAAAAGGATTACCGGCAGTAATGTTACTAATCAAATCAGTACGGTGTACTGCCATGCGCCTTGCATAATAAGTATTGATAATAGATATACCGAATGAACCGCCTAATTGCCTCATCATATTATTGAGCGCGGCACCTTGCGGGATATCTTTGGGTTTTAATGATGATACGGCAAGTGCGGTTAACGGTACGGTTAAAAAAGCCATACCCAATGCCCTAAAAATAAGCGACATGGTTATGGTTGCTGCCGATGTATCCAAATCCATCTCAGACATGCGCCAGTTGAAAAATATGAAACAAAAAAATCCCGTAGCGATAATAATAACCGGCGATACGCCCGCTTGCAGTAACTTGCCCGATACCATCAATCCGCATATAGCAATTATCGCTCCCGGCAGCAATAACAAGCCGGTTTGTGATGGCGTAAAGTTTAATAAGCGTTGGGCTATAACTGGTGTTAAAAATATCGATGTAAACATGCCTATTCCGGTAATAAAAGTTAACACCGCGGCAATGCTCAGTGTTTTGCTTTTGAGTACCCGGAGATCTACAACCGGGTTATCTATTTTCAACTCCCAAAGCACAAATCCAACAAGGCCCATCACCGCGATTATAGTAAACCATAAAATATATCCGGTAGAGAACCAGTCCTCGGTTTCGCCACGTTCGAGAACCGTTTGTAATGTACTGATGCCAATGGTTAGCAATGCAATCCCAGTCCAGTCGACTTTCTTAATGGCGACGACAAGTGGTGATTCGGTCAATAAAAAGTAACAGGAAACCGCAGCTGTAATACCGATAGGAATATTCACATAAAATATCCATGGCCATGAGTAATCTTCGGTTATAAAGCCACCCAATGTTGGACCAATAGTTGGGCCGATGAACACGCCTATGCCAAACAATGCACTAGCTACGCTTTGTTTTTCTTTAGGGAATTGCTCAAATATTACTGCTTGCGATACAGATAACAAGGCACCACCACCCAATCCCTGGAAGAATCTGAAAAATACCAGCATCCATATCCCATTAGCCTGGCCACACAAAAACGAACACGTAGTAAACAGGATAATGGAGCCGATATAATAATTTCGCCTGCCGAGCCTTGCGGTTAAAAAACTCGTTATCGGGATAATAATAACATTGGCAATAGCATAAGAGGTTATCACCCATGAGGTATCTTCGAGCGTTGAACCTAAATTACCACTCATGTGTGATAGTGCCACGTTTACAATCGTGGTATCTATCAGCTCCATTACGGCGGCTAACAAAACAGTTATAATTAATAATTTTCTTCTTAGCGGGCTCATATTTTATACCAATCGGTATATTTTAGTTCGTGATTATAGATAAAATTCAATATGATACCGTTCTCGATATCACATTGCAATAGTAATACATAAAATATACCAATTGGTATATTTTATGTCAAATTTTTTAAACTTTAATCTCTGTAATTAATAACTCAACGGTGTTCATAATCTTATCAAGGCAAACCTGGCTATTGGTTACCTTGCTTATCATGATGCCACCTTCAATCAAAGCAATAATGGATACCGCTAATCGATGAATGTCTATCCCCTCTTTAAATTCACCTGCATCAATCCCTGCCTGTATCAGGTCTTGCACAGTTTTTCGCCAGCGTTTAACAGCATTGGCGGCGCGCTCTTTTAACGGGCTATTGGTATCGTCGGCCTCAACCGCGGTGTTTAATATCGGGCATCCCCCCGCCGGGAAATTGCCACGGGTAAACTGGTCGTACACTTGCGCATAAACCATCAGTTTATCGTGATAGGTTTTAGCTGCCTGTATCCGTTGCTGAATAATGCTGCTCACTTTGCCGCTATTGTAATCAAATGCGGCAAGTGCAACATCTTCTTTATTACCAAAGTTGCCATAAATGCTACCTTTGGTTAGACCAGTGGCATCCGTAATATCCGACATGGAAGTACCCGCGTAGCCTTTAGTGTTAAAGATATCGGCAGTTGTTTCAATAATATACTGGCGTGTGCGGTCAGCTTTTGACAGTTTATTTTCCATATCACACAAATATACCAATTGGTATTATACCAGCAAAATCAATCTGCCAATTTTACTTTAAATACACGATACGGGTATGCGGTCATATCTTTCCCATTGTTATACAGCGGCAAACGGTTCATTTGCGAGCAGCTGAAATATAAATAGCCATCATTACCAATGCCAAATGAATCGGGCCAGATAATTCGATCGTCTTTAACCAAAACATGAACCTTGCCATCGGGCGACACATACTGTATCGCATGATCCGGCGAATCACTTAAATAGATGTTACCCTTATTATCAGCTATCATCCCATGGCAAACGCCGGTTTCAGCAACCATTTCTACTTTAGAGGAAAGATCATCATGCGAAAGCGTAGTATCAGCCAAATAATCTGTTTTAATCCGATATAGCTTAGTTTCATTTATCGCCCTGAAATAAAAATATTGATTATCCCCAGTTAAAGCTATTCCGTTAACTGCTGATGTAAATGGCTTACCAGTAGTATCAATTACATCCTTACTATCCAGGTGTAATACAAAACCAGGGGTTATAATGGTGGATTTATCCTTTTGTAAAAGGATACGACTTTTCCCGGTATTTAAATTTAGCACAACAACAGCTTTTAAACCGGGATCTGATAAATAAGCTAACTGCCTGGTGTTATCTACACGTACATCATTCAATGCACTCTTATCTTTAGGCAAATCATCAAATGTGTAAATGCGGACGATTTTATTTTGAGATAGGTCAATCTTTACCAGTTTAAATTTACCCGTAGCCGCTTTATCTCCCCCTAAAACTGATGCTCCCGATGCTGGCGCAGAATCAAGTACCCATAAAAAGTCCTTGTCGTCTGTATATAAGTCCTGCACATTTACAAAATGAGTGTCCGGTTCATCGGGTTTGTATTTATTCCATTCAAGGTTTGGATAAGGCATACGCTGCCCATTAACAATTTCGGTTAACGCGTATAAAAATGGCTTGTGATGCGGGAATGATACAAAAAGCCGGTTGGTAACTTTGGATAGCTTAACCCCTATCGGTTGATTTTTACCAAACGAAGTAACTTCTATTAACCTGGCGCTGTTTTGTTGGGCATCTAGCTTTAAAGCCATAATTAATAAAATGAATATAGATAATCTTTTCATCTCAGGACTAAAAATAAAATGCCCCGGCATAACCGGGGCATAATTAATATTACGATTTTTTATGCTCTGGTTTGTGAGCACTGTTTTTGTTAGATGTTACATCAGAGCGCTGGCCGCCCGAATTGCTGATACCTTGTTCTTTTAATCTTTCGTTCTGGTTAGTAAACGCGCGGTCGGATGTTGGTTTACCTTGTCCGTTATTGCTGTTTTTAAAATCCTGTGCTTTCATAATGGATACGTTTAAATTATACGGTAATATCAGTGCAACAATTGTACCGCAACCATTTAATGGCACTACCTTTGTTTGATATCATACATGAAACAATTGAACTTTTTTGGCGAAGAAAAACAATTGGTAAACGTACCCGCTGAATTAGTGGACTATGTGCCGGAATTATTTAGCGAGCAGGAAAGTAATTTCTATATAAATAAATTCATTCATGAATTACCCTGGCAGCAGAAATCAGTTTTAATGTATGGTAAAGAGGTAATCACGCCGAGACTAACTGTTTGGTATGGTGACCCTGATACTGATTATTCAATTTTAGGCAATGGATCAAAGCCATTGCTTTGGACGGATGAATTATTAGCCATTAAAGCTAAGATTGAACCACTGGCAGGCGTTAAATTTGATAGTGTATTGCTTAACTATTATCGTGATGGCAATGATTCGGTAAGCTGGCATAGTGATAATGATGGCATCCCGGGCCGTAACCGCATTGTAGGTTCAGTAAGTTTTGGTGAAGAACGTAATTTCGATATCCGAAAAAAAGACGATCATAGCATAAAATATGCTGTTACGCTCGAAAATGGTTCATACCTGTTAATGAAAGAAGGTTTTCAGGAAGACTGGCAACACCGCATTGCCAAATCAACCAAACCTATGAAACCGCGGGTGAATTTAACTTTCAGGTTGATGAAATAATTGCACAAAAAAGCTCCCGGTAATTAACGGGAGCTTTTGAGTTTAACTCAATTTTATTTAATTATTGAGCCGGAGTATTCGGGTCTTTACCAATCAACTGCATAAACTGATCGAGTTTAGGCGTAATGATAATTTGCGTACGCCTGTTTTGGGCTTTACCATCGGGGGTGCTGTTATCAGCAATTGGGTTGTATTGCCCACGGCCACCTGCTGTTAATCGCTTAGGATCAACCCCATAGGTATTTTGCAATGCCTGCACAACTGATGATGCACGTAAAGCACTCAAATCCCAGTTATTACGGATATTTGTTTGAGTAATCGGCACATTATCTGTGTTACCTTCGATTAACACATCATAAGTGGAATAATCGTTAATGATTTTAGCAATTTTGCTTAAGGTAGATCCTGCCTGCGCCGAAATTTCATAGCTACCTGATTTATAAAGCATGTTATCAGCAAGCGAAATATAAACTACGCCTTTTAACACTTTTATATCAACATCCTTAGTTTCATCCGGCGACAACGAACGGGTTAGGTTGTTGGTTAAAACCATGTTTAAAGAATCACTCTTGTTTTTCAACTCAACCAAATGTTGGATATATTTGCTGGATGCGCTGATTTGGTCGGCCAATTTGGCAATATTTACGTTGCCCTGGTTATTACCAGCCAAACATTGCGAAAGCGCGTTTTGTAAAGCTGCCGCATTTGCTTTTGCAGCCTCAATTTGCTCCTCTAAACTCTGCACACGGCTCTTCGATCCAGACAATTCTTGTTGCGTAACCTGGTAGCTTTGGAGCAAGTTGCGATTAGTATCCTGTAACTTGTTGTAATTAGTTTGCAGGTCAGCATATTTTTTATTGCTGACACAGCTTTGTGTAAACGCCGCTACAATTAATAGTAACGGTAATATGAATTTAATTTTCATGATTATGAGTTATTAACGACTGATCATAAACCATTTAAGATCAACACTGCAACAACAAACCAAAAACAGTAAAGTTTATAATATTTATTTTTGTCGCTTATTATTTAAACAAAAAGCCATAACGTGCCCTTAAATAATATATTTGGCAAAACTAATTAAACTATGAGTGATTTAACCAATGTGGTAAAACACAATTCTTATTTTGAAGGCACAGTGCAAAGTCTTGGGCTAGATACCGATAAAGGGCCTGCAACTGTAGGTGTGATGAAAAAGGGGACTTATCAATTCTCAACTTCTACCGTTGAAACTATTATCGTTGTATCCGGAGTTATGGATATTAAATTACCCGAAGGGCAGTGGATAAAATATGCTGAGCAGGAAAAATTTGAAGTACCTGCGAATTCAAAATTCGACATTATTTGTGATACCGATGTTGCTTACATCTGTTATTACGCGTAATGTTACTTTTTTATAATAAAATAGGCCATGTATATTAAACATACACGGCCTATTTTATTAGTGGCTTAATGCCCGGCTACTTTCTTGTGTTCGAGTAAGGAAGTATCAATATGTTTCCAGCAATAATAACCGAAATAGGCAATGTACACGTAACATATCAAAGGAATGATCATGGCATTTTGAATACCTATTGAATCGGCAAATGCACCTTGTATTACCGGGATAACAGCCCCGCCAAGTATCGCCATAACTAATAACGATGATCCCTGACTGGTATACTTGCCAAGGCCCGCGATAGAAAGTGTATAAATATTGGAATACATAATTGAATTAAATATACCGATACCAATAAGCGCCCACATAGCAAAGTGCCCTGTCATAAAAACTGCCGATGCTACCAGAACTATATTTATGATAGCGAATATAAACAAGGTACGTGCTGCCGCAGATTTACCAATAACAAACCCAATTAAGTTAAGCAGCATAAAGCCGAGATAAGGATAAATATCTGCAAAAGTTAAGTTTACTATGCTTAATATCAGCACAAATACAATGATGGATGTACCCGTCATGTAGATCAGTTTTTTGGCAGTTGATAGCCCCTGACTCAGGGATATAGCCCCGATAAACCTGCCGATCATCGCACCGCCCCAATATAGCGCCAAAAAATTCTTACTCACCGCTTCCGATAGGCCAGCAATGTTGCTTTGCTTTAAAAAGATGATGATAAAGCTGCCGATAGCAACCTCACCGCCAACATAAAAAAATATACCGAAGATACCTCGCTTAAGCTGCGGGAACTTTAACGCACCCAAACCCTTGTCAGTAATTTCTTCAGTAGTAAATACCGGTAATTTTACCAGATAGATGATTACGCCAAGCAATAGGAATAGTGCGGCGAATATGAGGTATGGAATTTTTGTTGAGTTAGCGGAGATCTGCCCTTTATCAGCAAAAAACTCCAGGATCATATAACCACCTAACACTGGTGCTATGGTTGTACCAAAAGAGTTAAACCCCTGCGTTAAATTCAGCCTGCTCGATGCTGTTTCTTCAGATCCCAGTAGTGAAACATAGGCATTTGCGGCAATCTGTAATAAAGTAAAGCCTAATCCTAATGTAAATAGCGCTATCAGAAATACACCATAAACCGAAAGTGTAGCAGCCGGATAAAATAAGCCGCAACCAATTGCCGAAATTAACAACCCTAACAGTATCCCATTTTTATAACCAATTTTATTAATCGGGTCGCCTTTAAAATGCGAGATCATAAAATAGATCACTGAGCCAATAAAGTATGCCCCGAAGAAGCAAAATTGCACCAGCATAGATTGTGTATAGCTCAATTTAAAAAGCGACCTGAGATGAGGGATAAGAATATCATTCATGCTCGTGATAAATCCCCACATAAAAAATAAAGAGGTAAGCGTAATTAGGGGGATAGTATAGTTTTGCTTGCTTTGGGCCATTTTGGTTTACAATAAATTCAGACACCAAATATGGAAGAATTGATCGGAATATCGAAGAAATTAATGATCCGGGATTGTCATTTTTACCGGGGCTTTATTAGCAACCCGTTTTTTAATGGTAATTATAACCAATGGAATGCATAAAGCATTTAAAATTGACAGCAACAGAAACGCATCCATATAGCTCATTAAAAAAGTTTGCCTATCTATGGTCGCTTCTAATGCACCAAATGCCTGCTGCACCGCATGTAAGTAATTTGCACCATGCGCCATAAAATTGGCAATAAAGCCTTGCATACGTTGATGGGTTACGCTGTCGCTTGCTGTAACGTGTGTTATTAGCGATGTGCGGTTTGCCGCGGCACGATGCGCGATATAAGTATTGATCAAAGCAATACCAAAAGAACCGCCCATTTGCCGCATCATATTATTTAATGCTGCGCCTTGCGGGATGTCAGATATTTTTAGCTCCGAAACCGCCAATGCGGTAAGCGGTACAATCAACAAGGCCGCGCCTACTCCGCGGAATAGCAATGGAATAAAGAAATAAGCGCCACCTGTTTCCAGGTTTGAGCCTGACATCATGAAACCGAATATAGCAGAGAATAAAAATCCTAAAATGATCAGATATTGTGGTCGTAACCCGCTTTGCAGCATCTTACCTAAAAATGGTGATATCATAGCGGCCATTAACGTTCCCGGCAATAACATTGTACCGGTTTGAAATGCGGAGTAACCTATAATCCGCTGCGCATACAACGGGAATACAAATACCGCGCTAAATAAGCCGAAGCCCAGCACAAAGGTCATGATGGCGGATACCGATAACGTAAAACTTTTCAGCACCCGTAAATTAATTACGGGGAACTCAATTTTCAACTCCCACCAAATCAGGAAGCTTAAACACAGTGTTGCAAGTATAGTTAGCACAACAATATATCCGGCAGAAAACCAGTCATCTGTTTGCCCACGCTCCAATATCACCTGTAGCGATCCTATTCCCACGGCCAATAAAGCGATCCCGAGCCAGTCAATTTTCCGGTTATCGTTGGATGGTTTAGATGGTTTGAGATAAATGTAGGATAATAATGCAGCCATCATCCCGATAGGGATGTTTACGTAAAATATCCATTGCCAGCTTAGGTTATCTACTATGTAACCACCTAAAACGGGGCCGATAGATGGACCGATAATAATTCCTAAGCTAAATATGCCACTAGCAGTACCGCGATCTTTTGGCGCGAATGTTTCAAACAAAATAGCCTGCGATGTAGATAAAAGCGCACCACCACCTATCCCCTGAAAGAAACGGAATGCCACGAGTTCCCACAAATTATGCGAGAAACCGCACATGGCCGATGCCAATGTAAATAAGATAATAGAGCCGATATAATATTGCTTCCGGCCTATCTTCTCCGCCAAAAAACTCGTCATGGGGATGATGATTACATTGGCTATGGCATATGATGTAATTACCCAGGCGGTATCTTCAAGCGAAGCACCTAAATTACCGCTCATAGTGTTGATGGAAACGTTTACAATAGTCGTATCTATCAGCTCAATTATGGTTGAGGTGATGATAGTAACTACAATAATCCATTTTCTGAAACCAGTTTCCATATAACTTGTTATAATATTTGTTACTAGATGATAACAATTGTAACTTCGTGACAAAGTTAAATAATAACTTGTAAGCACCTTACGTTAATTGTCATGTAATTACAATTTTATGGTATGGAAGAGAAAAAAATAACCCCGGCAGATATAAGCATATTAATGGATGTTGATTTCCTGGTATCAGTAATTGTTGCTATTGGCGAAGTAGCTAACCTCACTGGTGTACCGCAAAGAAAGATCCGCTACTGGGACGAAAAAGGTATTATTGAACCGGTAGACAAATCATCTACTTATCGCCAATACGATTATCTGAATATTAAAAAGATAGTTTTAATACAGGAACTTTTAGAAGAAGGTTATACACTTGACGTATCAGCAAAAAAAGTGAATGAACGCTGCTCTAAAATTGAAGAGGTTTTTGGGCGGATTAAAAACAAGAAATCATAAATAAGATAAAATAGAATAGCTTTTAGCAATAGGTAAATTGTTTTTATAATACATTTACCGCTATAAGCTCATCCTATGTTTGTCAAAAGAATTTACATCCTTTTAGTTTTTTTTTGTGCTAATATTTCCCCATTTATCAGCACTGCACAAAATAGGCAAAGGCTCCTCCCCCCGCGATCTAAAATCATTACGATAAGCAACGCGAAAACCAGTATAACTATAGATTACAATCATAAAGCAACGGTTATATCTTTAATTGTTAATGGACAAAAAGTAGTAAGCAGTGCTGATGGGATGTTCACCTCGGGAAAAATTGGTGATTCCACTTACTCTTCATTACGCACAACAGGAAACCCGATAGCTGTAAAAACAAATGAAAATGTAAAAATTACTGGTATTTGTTATGGCAATAAACATTTAAAAATTACCGAAATATGGACTTTCATAAAAACCAACAAATCAATCCAATGGAAAATTGAAAGAAATTTCTCTAAATCTACCAATGTTGACGAAAGCGCAACTCCTGTAATTAACTTCGATAACATCAATACTTGGGAAGGTGCATATCAAGGCTATGGCGGCTTGGCCTGGTTTTATTTGTTCAATGAAAAATTGTGTACCTATGGTGTACACACCCGCTCATCAACCTTTTGGAACAGTAAAACCAATAATTGTTTAAATATTACCGTTGATGCACCTGGCAAACAAATTGCCATGAAATACACCCGTACCAATGATGATAGGCTTCAATATTCTATCACATCATCTGATCAGAAAATAGTACCACGATCTGACACCGGCACCAACAGGCGATTATATATTAGAGGCAGAACAAATGTTTGGGCACCATTTACCATGCCGGCAGGTAAAATTACCCAAACACTAACTTTTACCTATATTGATTATAATGAAAAATATGGCCGCGGTAAATTTAAAGGTGTAAACGGTGGGCAGATAAGTGAAGTGCTGGGCACTATTGCACGTATCGGAGTTATTGATACGATGCACTTTGGCGGCAATAGCTGGCATACGCCATATGGGCCTATCTGCCTGCATGAACAATATATTGCCCAACTCGGCTTAGGAATTAACGACCCTGCATATCTTAATGGCTATAAAACCTGCCTCGATTTTTACCGAGATCATGCCATACAGTCCGATGGTCGGGTTTATCCACGTTGGGCATATACTAATGAAGATGCTATGCCTGGCAAATTTAATCAATATGGATTTTATGAAGCACAGTGGGGCATACTCATGGATTCTAACCCAGATTTTGTAAGCAATGTTTCTGACCTATTTGATTTAATCGGCGACAATAAATGGGTCAAGGGACAGCAATCAGCATGTGAAAAAGCACTCGACTGGATACTTAAAAGAGATAGCAATAACAATGGGCTGGTAGAAATGATGACCGATTCGACGGGCCAAAAACAAAGTAGCGATTGGATAGACATTATTTGGGCATCCTATGAAAACGCCTTTGTAAACGCGAAACTTTACCATGCCTTAATAAAATGGGCAGCAATAGAACGCCAGTTAGCTAATGTTAATAAAGCCGTTTACTATGAAAACTTCGCAGCCAGGCTAAAAGTTAGCTTTAACAAACCAACAACCGAAGGCGGCTTTTGGGATGAAGAAAAGAAGTGCTACGTACACTGGCGCGATAAGAATAATACCATACACGGCCGTAACATGGTAACGCCGGTAAACTTTATGGCTATTGCTTACGGCATTTGTAATGATACCACCAGGCGAAAACTTATCCTTGATCATATTGAGGCGCAAATGCAGCAAGAGAATTTATTCTTTTGGCCATTAACCATGTCTTCATATGCGCCCGGAGAGGGTAAAGAATGGCAGTTCCCATTCCCGGGTTATGAAAACGGGGACTTGTTTTTATCATGGGGATCTATCGGAGTTAAAGCTTACGCAAGCTACAATCCAGCAATTGCACTCAAATATGTAAAAAAGGTTTTGGAACAATACAGTAAAGATGGGCTTGCATTTCAACGATATGGCCGTTTGAAACAAAATGGTTTAGGTGATGATATATTATCGGGTAACAGCCTTTCAATAGTTGGTTTATACCAGGCTATATATGGCATAAATCCTTTATACAATCGTTTTTATCTTGAACCGCATATTACCCCCGAGCTTTACGGAACCGAGCTTAAATATAACTACAGAAACCAGCGATTAACGATCAACCTAGATAGTAACAGCTATGCAATATCAAATAACTTTTTTAAAGTTATTAATGCTCAAAACTTTGGCGTTTATTTCGAAAAAAATCAGTTGAGTTTTTTTAATGGTAATAATGCATCTGCTTCATTGCAAATCACCACAAATAATAAACTTACAATTGCTGTAAAAAAATGGAGTAACGAGCAAATAGAATGGCAACAGTATGTGCGTGAAAAGTCGACAAAACCAGTAATTTACTTGGTTAAGCAATTGCAGCCAAACAAAACATATAATCTATTAGTAAATGGAAACATCATTCAAAAAATCAGGAGCAATAGTCAAGGCGATTTATTAATTGGTCATACCATTACAAAAATCGTTGAAACGATTAATATTCAAATTGCCAATTAGGCGATTTTATACTTAATAAAATGTTTAGATTATAACTGGATACTTTTAACTTTATTTTATAAGAAATGCCGCTTATAAAAAATAAGCGGCATTTCTTATGTATCTGTTTATTCACTCCTTAAACTTTTTACCGGATTAGCTATAGCCGCTTTTATTGCATGCGAGCTGACAGTAAGGGCCGCAAATGCCACTGCTGTGAAGCCTGCAATCACAAAAGCCCAGGCGTTTAAATCTATCCTGTAACTAAATGTCATTAACCACTTATTCATGGCATACCAAGCTATCGGTGATGCGATAATTATTGATATGATTACCAACTTTAAAAAATCACCTGTTAATGGCTTCGTAATACCCAGCACACTTGCACCAAGCACCTTGCGGATACCTATCTCTTTCGTTCTTTTCTCAGCAATAAACGCCGCTAAGCCGAATAGTCCCAAACAAGCTACAAATATGGCTAAAAGCGAGAATATGGTAACGGTGTTAGCCGTATGCTGTTCAGATGTATATAATCCCTGGATATGACTATCCAAAAATTCATAGTCGAAACTTGAATTTGGCATATCAACCTTGTAAGCCTTTTGTAATTGGCCCATAAAAATAGGCAGATTATGTGCATTATACCTTACCAATAGTGTTTGCAGCGATTCGGGCGCATTATTCATTTCGTAGTAAACATATCCTCCTACATCGTTTTTAAGCGACTGGTAATTAAAATCCTTAACCACACCACAAACTATGGATTTGGCAAGCATTTCGGTATTGATATATTTCCCTATAGCATCCTGAGGCGATTTAAAACCCAGGTATTTAATGTCAGCCTCATTTAATAATACATAACAATTAGTATCGCTTGCAGCAAGGTTTGTTGGTAATGAAGTACCCGCCAAAAGTTTTAGCTGCATGGTTTTAACAATTGAACCATCGGTATGACATGTTTTTACCGGCATACCTTCCTTGTCTGTAGAGAATTTCTTTATGCTCCTTCCGCTTTCTATATCACCAGGGATAGATTGTACTTCTGAACAGCTTTCCACATTGGCCATACTATGCAAATCATTCATAAAAGAAATCACTTGCTGCTTGTTTTGTGCAGATTTTATATTTACAGCTACTATGCCATTGGGATTATAGCCCAAATCTTTATTCCTGATATAATGTAGTTGCTCAATAATAACAATAACAGCAATAATGAGAATAATAGATGAGGCAAACTGAAAAACAACTAATGACCGACGGATAAAATCAGCAACAGAATATTTCAAATTCAACTTATTCATCAAAACCAACGGCGAAATACGCGACATTGAAATTGCCGGGTAGCTTCCGGCTATAAGGGTTACAAATAACCATATTGATAACAAGCTCAGTAAAATTGGCGCGGCAAAAAATGCTGATGCGCTCAACCCAATGCCGGTAACGCTTTGAAAAAGCGGCTGTATTGCAAAAGCCAGGCCGTAACCAATAACAATCGCAATAAGAGATAACATTGCTGTTTCAGTATAAAAAAGTGCAAGCAGGTGGCTGTTATTTGCACCCAACACTTTATTCATACCCACTCCTTTTGCACGTTTTTGTGAACGTGCCGTAGCCAGGTTCATGTAATTTATACAGGCTATAATTAATACTAATAAAGACAAAAACATCAATGCTTTTACAGTGCTGGCACTCCCTATCTTTGATGAGTATCCGGCTCTTATATCTGCAGAATAAAGGTGAATATCCGCCAGTGGTTGAAATATGAAATTGGTGCAAAACCTATCAGCTTTCGCAATATTTTTGTCGATTAATGCAGCGGATTGCGCCTGCGCTTGTTTTAAATTTGCGCCGGGTTGCAGCAGGCAATAGGTTTCATAACTGGAATTGCTCCAATAAACATTTTTACCCGCCCATGAATCCATGATGTTATAAATCATGTCGCAATCAATAGTACTATTAACAGGCAAATCGCTGTATACGCCCGAAACATGCAGCGTGTCACGATTATCAATATAAATAACTTTTCCGATAGCAGATTCTTTGCCGTACAATCTTTCCTTTGCTGATTGTGAAAGTACTATCGATTTTGGCTGTGCAAATGCGGTATGCGCGTTCCCCTCAATAAACTTCACATCGAACATGTTAAAAACAGCCAAATCTGCCATGTACAGGCCTTTCTCTATGAAATTTTTATCATCGGTTTTTAGGGATACTTTGGCTCCAAAATCATGTTTGATAAGCCGGGTCATTGACCTTACCTGCGGAACTGCCTGAATAATGGCAGGCCCTACCGAATTTGGCACCTCTGACCATACAGCGTAATTATATTGCGCATTGGTTTGCATGTTTACCCGGTAGATACTATTCGAGTTTTTATACATCCGATCAAAACTCAACTCATAAGAAATACTGGCAAATAGTGTAATGCAAACACACATTCCAATCGCCAGTCCGCCAATATTAAGTGCTGTAAAAAGTTTATTGGCTACAATATTGCGCCATGCCATCTTTAAATAGTTCTTTATCATAAGGTTTTGTTCTTCACTAGCCAATGGTCAAAGCAGATGCCTGTTTTGTAAAAAGCTAAAAAACAACCACTTATCAATAAATATATTAACTATAGTGTTCGGTTTTGATACACAAAATGTTCGCTTTTGATTGATAAGAGGCGATCATGGATTTTTGCCTTTAAATTTAAAAAGCTTATTGGTTAAGCTTTTTAATTTGCCTAAACTATTCGTATGCAAATAAAGGATCGCTAAATTCATTTGCTGTAGGATCAACTTAAAAAATCACTACGATATCAGTACCTTCATCATTTAAAAATTTGATAGCCCATTTAAATCAGTAGCCAAATAACATTGCGATTGCTTTAAGGTCGCTAATAAAGATTCTGCCGCATGCTTGCTAAATACCTGTGCAGGTGAGGTTTACGAAATAATCAACAAAAAATATGATATTATAACGACGCAGCATATAGATAGTTCAGTCACCAGGTTTAGGAAGTTTATTCAGGTTTTACAATTAACCTAATTTAATAAAAATAAGGTATTTTCATGGTAAAAAAGAGGGCTCTCCCAAAAGAAAATAACCCGATTGAATGCGAAAAAAATTTTTGCTAACGTTGATATTCACGACATTAAAGTCAGAAACGCTTTTTACAGGCAGTTACTTCAGTTTAATTTTTTTCATGAATTTTACTGTTAAAGGCGATGGAAGTAAACTAAAAAAGCCCCTCATTTTCATGAGAGGCTTTTTGGGTAGAAGATGGGGCTCGAACCCACGACCCTCGGTACCACAAACCGATACTCTAACCGACTGAGCTACATCTACCGTTTTTCAGAGATGCAAAAGTATAAATCTTAGCGATAAATACAAAGCCTTTTTTAATATTACATTTGGCTTACCTGTTAAAATTAACAGTTAAGTAGTTTTGTAATATGGCAGAGCAATTGATAGAATTGAATGTAACAGGTATGCACTGTAATAATTGTGCCATATCCATACATAATTTATTAGCGAAAAAAGGACTGCAAAATATACTGGTAGACTTTGCTGGTGAGGAAGTTAAATTCTCTACCGATAACGAAGCTGCTGTTCCGGATATAATTAAGGGTATTGAACAATTAGGTTTTAAAGTAATTGATGACCCTGCCCTGCATGCTCCAAAATTTTATGATCGTGTTGAAAATAAATTTATTTTTTGTGCCATTTTTACCGCTCCATTATTGCTCCACATGGTGTTTTCATGGCATTTTTTACAAATACCGTTATTGCAATTGATATTATGCCTGCCTGTTTTTATAGTAGGATGCCTGCATTTTGGTAAAAGCGCCTGGTCTTCGGTTAAAAATGGCATACCGAATATGGATGTGCTTATTTTTGTAGGGTCAACAGCTGCCTTTATTTACAGTTTGGTGGGTACTATTGAAGGGTTAGGCGCACAATACCAGTTTTACGAAACCTGTGCCACAATTATTACACTGGTGTTATTGGGTAACGTATTTGAAAAACGTTCGGTTACGCAAACTACATCAGCAGTAAAAGATCTTGTAAAAATTCAGCAGGTTACTGCTAACCGCGTGCTTAAAGATGGCATTGAAGTAATCAGTGCTAAAGATGTTGTTTCGGGTGATATTTTGCTGGTTAACCAGGGGGATAAAATCCCTGTTGATGGTGATATTTTAAGTGGCGAAGCATCTGTTGATGAATCAATGCTTACCGGCGAGAGTGTACCTGTTGAAAAGGCAAAATATGATAAGGTTATTGGTGGCACTATCATTCAACATGGTAATATCAAAATGATGGCTACCAAAGTTGGCTCAAATACCATGTTATCACAAATTATCGACCTGATGAAAAAAGCGCAGGCAGCTAAACCACCTGTGCAAAAACTTGGTGATAAAGTAGCGTCGATATTTGTACCTGCGGTAATATTTATCTCGTTGATCACATTCACTATTACCTATTTTGCAGTGCACACAAGCGTTCAAACTGCGTTGATGAATGCTATTGCGGTTTTGGTAATTTCGTGCCCGTGCGCTATGGGTTTAGCTACCCCTACTGCGGTTATGGTTGGATTGGGTCGTGCAGCAAAAAATGGCATCCTGATTAAAGGCGGTGATACTATTGAAGCTGTTGCCAACACCAAATTTGTGGTATTTGATAAAACCGGCACGCTTACCACAGGCAAATTCAGGATAAACGATATTAAAATTGAGGATAAAACAGATCTGGAAACCATCCGCGGAATTATTATCGCCATTGAGGAACGATCTAACCACCCGATAGCTAAATCACTGGTTAGTGAGCTTAAAGCTTTACCACAGCAAAAACTGATACTACTTAAGGCAGCTGAAGAAAAAGGTTTAGGCATGCGTGCTGAAGATGTACAAGGCAATCATTATTTTTTAGGCACGGCTAAAGCATCCACTGATGGTGAGTTTAATCTTGCCTTATATAAAAATCAAAAATTGCTCGCTCAAATCGCTATTGATGATGAAATTAAACCTGATGCGGCGGCTTTAATAGCTAAGCTTAAATCCTTAGGTATCATCCCGGTATTATTAAGTGGCGACAAGAAAAATCGCTGTTTAAAGGTTGCACAAGCAATCGGGATAAACGAAGTGCACGCCGAAAAACTACCCGACGAAAAACTGGCGGTAATTGATATCTACAAACAAAAGGGCAAAACCATAATGATTGGTGATGGCATTAATGATGCCCCTGCCCTAACCCAGGCTGATGTTGGCGTATCTATGAATGATGCCAGCCAGGTTGCTATACAATCCGCACGCGTGATATTACTGAATACCGACCTGCATTCGGTTGTTAATTTTTTGCAAATCAGCAAACACACTATGCTTACCATAAAGCAAAACCTGCTTTGGGCCTTTGCTTATAACATTATAGCTATACCAATAGCGGCTTTAGGTTTTCTTAATCCCATGGTTGGGGCATTTACGATGGCATTTTCGGATATTGTTGTGATTGGAAACTCGTTGAGATTGAAGGCTAAGCGCCTTAGTTAATAGTAAATGGATCATTGTTCATAGAGTTTTTCTATTTTTGAACAGATATGATCGAGATTTTTACAGACGGAGCATCAAGTGGCAACCCGGGTCCGGGTGGATATGGGGTGATTTTACGCTCGGGGCAGCATTATAAAGAGCTTTCGGAAGGCTTTCGTAAAACTACCAACAACCGCATGGAGCTGCTGGCCGTAATAAAAGGTTTAGAGGCTATAAAAGTTCCTAAACAGGATGTCATGATCTTTTCCGACTCTAAGTATGTGATCGATTCCATCGAAAAAAGATGGGTGTATGGCTGGGTACAAAAAGGCTTTAAGGATAAAAAGAACAAAGACCTTTGGATGCGCTATCTCGAAGTAAGTAAACTACACAATATAAAATTTACCTGGGTACGCGGCCATAATGGGCACCCCGAAAACGAGCGTTGTGATGTGCTGGCTGTAGCGGCAGGTAAGCAGAAAACATTGTTGATTGATTCTGTATTTGAGGTGGAGAATGCAAAGGCTAGTTTGTTGTAAATTCTTTAATAGTCATTGCGAGCGGAGCGCGGCAATCCCCGGCTTTGCATATTCGCCTTATACAGTTTGGGATTGCCACGCTCCGCTCGCAGCAATGACGAGCGGTTGAAATATCACTTACTTTGCCAGCTCAATCACCTGCAAATCCTGTATCTTATCGCCATCAATACTAAAACGCATTAACGTACGCACTTTATGCCAGCCTTGTTTGCCTGCCGCGCCGGGATTAAGGTGCAGGCAGCTAATCTTTTTATCATAAATCACCTTTAAAATATGCGAGTGACCGGTAATAAATAGCTGCGGTGGGTTGGTATAGATCTCAGGTTTTACGGCTTGATTGTATCGATCTGGGTAACCGCCTATGTGCGTAATCCATACATCAACGTTTTCACATTTAAAACGGAGGTTTAATGGGTAGGTTGTGCGGATATCTTGTCCATCAATATTGCCATAAACGCCTTTTAGGGGTTTAAAAGCAGCTAACTGATCAGCTAGTTCTATATTACCAAAATCACCGGCATGCCAAATTTCATCTACGTTTTCAAAGTGTTTGAAAACGGAATCGTCGAGGTAACTGTGAGTATCAGAGATTAGGCCTATTTTAGTCATTAGAGAACTCTCGAAATCAAATTTATAAATACACAAGTACCAGCTACAATAACACTTATTAGATATTTCTTTCTGGAATATAAAAATACAGATATCATCATCGCGATTAAATACATAGTTTCATCTATTATATATGGCTTTGCTTTTTCGTTGATTATGCTTGCTGGAATTAATGGACTTGTGTAAAGGCAATAAGCCTGAAAAATGCCTAATGAGCACCCAATTACAAATAAGAATAGTAGACTAATCAATATAATTGCAATAACTCTCATCCTAAAAAGCAATAAAGTAAGGTTTCAATAACTCTTTATATTCAATTGAGTAATTCCCAACCGATTTATAAATTACTAATTTACTATTTTCTGCTTCACATTTATTTAACCCGAAACATATGATCTCGCGATGAGGTTCGGAATGATCAAATGAATGTACAGAAATTACTTTTTGTAAGAACAGATTCGCAGCGAAAGCCAAATCTTTCACAATTACAGCAGTGGATAATGGTAATATCAACCAACATAAACCATCATCAGATAAATGTTGGGACACCTCTACTATCATATCTTCAAAAAAAACCGCATCGGTATGTTTTGCTACGGTTTTATTGGCTTTAGGCGATTCCAGCGAATTAAGATAGAATGGTGGATTTGATACGACCAGATCGTATTTCTTTTCCGCTTGCTGTTCAAAATAGCTTTGAAAATCTTGCTTAAAAACAGTTAAACGATCAGTAAATGGCGAATTTTGAAAGTTTCGTTTTGCAGTTAGCGATGCAGGTTCATCTATTTCAACAGCATCAATTTGCGCCGATGTAAAACGTTGGGCAAGCATTAACGCGATTACGCCCGTGCCGGTGCCAATATCCAATATTGTTTTGGGTTGATCCGCATTTGCTAAGGTACCGAGTAAAACACCATCAGTATTGATCTTCATGGCGCAACCGGTTTGGTCTACTGCGAATTGTTTGAATTGGAAGATGCCGGACATTGTTATAATTCAACAAATTCAATCGGCAAACCATCAGGATCAGCAAAAAAGGTATAGCGCTTGTCAGTAAACTCGTCAATGCGAATTGGCTCAGCTATTATTCCATGCTGATTTATATGTGCTACAGCCTCATCAATATCATCAACCCCAAAAGCTAAATGACGCATACCTGCCGCTTCCGGGCGGGATGGCCTTGCAGGCGGATCAGGAAATGAAAAAAGCTCAACCTGGTATTGCCCTGCAACTTCCAGATCGAGCTTGTACGATTGTCTATGTTCGCGATAAACTTCACGAACTATTTTTAAACCAAGTATTTCCGTATAAAAATGCTTCGACTTTTGATAATCGGAGCAAATTATAGCAATGTGATGTACATGGTTTAACTTAAGCATTATTCGCCTAAAATTTCATGTAGCACATTATCATAAACCATTTTCAAGTCGGTGATATGACCGAATGGCTCTGCATCAACATTCAGGAAACCATCGTTAACCGTGCCTAATAAGCTAAATTCAACTTCGCTGGTTGCCATCATCTCAATAAAACGTTCCTGATCATCAGGTGCAATGCTCACTACTACCCTGCCTTGTGCTTCACCAAACAGGAATGCATCTTTACGGATAGCGCTATCGGTTTCAACATCAAAACCTAATTTGTTAGGCAATGCCGATTCAACTAAAGCGATGTATAAACCACCATCAGCCACATCATGAGCCGATTGGATCACTTTATGCTTGATGAGTTGTTTGATTACCTGGTGCATGGCATATTCCTTATCCAGATCAAAATATGGTGCCGGGGCTGCCAATATTTTGTGCCATGATGCTAAGTATTGAGATGAAGCAATATCGTTAACAGATTCGCCGATCAAATAAACCAGATCACCCGGTTGTTTAAAGTCCGAAGTCATTATGTTCGACATATCATCCATCACCCCTAACATGCCGATTGTAGGCGTAGGGAATACAGAACCACCATCAGCAGATTGGTTGTAAAAGCTTACGTTACCACCGGTTACCGGGGTTTCAAACTTGATACAAGCTTCGCTCATGCCTTGTATTGCACTCACAAATTGCCAATAAACTTCGGGATTGTATGGGTTACCAAAGTTAAGGCAATTGGTTATCGCAACAGGCTCGCCGCCTGCGCAGGTAATATTACGCGCAGCTTCGGCAACCGCAATTTCGCAACCCTTTTTAGGGTCGGCGTATACATAGCGTGAATTACAATCTGTAGTAATTACGATTGCTTTATCAGTACCCATAACCGCAACTACTGCCGCATCGCTTGGGCGGTTAGTGGTCATGGTTGATACTCCTACCATTGAATCATATTGATCGGTTACCCAACGTTTTGAAGCAATGTTTGGATGTGATATTAAATGTTCTGCAACCTCTACCAGGTCAATAGGTTCTTTAACATCTTCTATTTTAAATTTTTGATTTTCTGCAAAATAAGCAGGCTCTTTGTACTCGCGCTGGTAAACCGGTGCACCGCCACCTAGCACTAAATCGTCCGCAGGTACATCGGCAACTAATTCACCTTTAACAAAATATTGCAGGCGTTGGGTATCGGTAACTTCGCCAATAATAGCACAGTTTAAATCCCATTTATCAAATACCGCTTCAACTTCTGCCTCGCGACCTTTATGCACCACGATCAACATACGTTCCTGAGATTCGGAAAGCAAGATCTCGAAAGGCTTCATATTTTCCTGGCGGGTTGGCACTTTATCCAAATCGATACGCATACCGTGTTCGCCTTTGGCCGACATTTCGGAGTTCGAGCAGATTATACCTGCCGCACCCATATCCTGCATACCTACAACCGCGCCTGTTTTTATAACTTCAAGCGTAGCCTCTAGCAATAATTTCTCCTGAAACGGATCTCCTACCTGAACAGCAGGTAAATCATTTACCGAATCTTCGGTAATATCTTTTGACGCAAAAGCCGCACCGTGAATACCATCTTTACCCGTAGCCGAGCCTACAATATAAACCGGGTTACCAACACCATATGATGTTGCCGAAACGGTTTCACCCGCTTTAACTATACCTGCAGAAAATGCGTTAACCAGCGGGTTAACATTATAGCACTCGTCAAAAAACAACTCGCCACCTACTGTCGGGATTCCGAAAGCGTTACCGTAGTGGCTAATGCCTTTAACCACGCCCTTAACCAACCATTTGGTACGATCAAGTGAAAGATCACCAAAACGTAATGAGTTTAGCTGCGCGATTGGCCTTGCACCCATGGTAAATATATCGCGATTAATACCGCCTACACCTGTTGCAGCACCTTGATAAGGCTCCAATGCTGAAGGGTGATTGTGTGATTCTATTTTGAAAGCACAACCAATGCCATCGCCCAAGTCAACTAAACCGGCATTTTCTTCACCGGCTTTAGCCAGCATACGCGGGCCATCTTTGGGTAAAGTTTTTAACCAGGTAATTGAGTTTTTGTATGAGCAATGCTCGCTCCACATAACCGAGAAAATTGATAGCTCGGTAAAGTTGGGTACGCGGCCCAGTATCTCATTTATACGATCGTATTCTTCGGGTAAAAGGCCTAAATCTTTGGCGGTTTCAACGGTGGTTAATTCCAGGTGCTCCAATGTTTTGTAATTTATTTGAAAGGATGTGCAAAGGTAGAGAAAAAGGCGGAAAGCTAAAAGATATACTTAGGTAAAAGGTGAAAGCTTATTGGAGAAAGGTAATTAATACCTGTAAAATACAAAAAGGCAAAAGGACATCAATAAAAAGATTTCGCCTTTTACCTTTATCCTTTCACCTATATAATTGTCCCGGCTTATTGCTCGTCTGTTAATTGAAAATTGATGGGGATATTATATTGCACCCTAACCGGCTGGCCATTTTGTATGCCTGGTTTCCAGGCTGGTGCCAGCTTTAAAACACGTAATGCTTCCTCATCCAAACCATAACCAACCCCTTTTACCACCTTAAAGTTAGATAGCGTGCCGTCTTTTTCAATTATAAAGCTCACCCATACTTTACCTTGAATATGCTGATCTATAGCCATTTCAGGATAGCGTAAGTTCTTACTTAAAAATTTAGACCAGGTAGTTGCCCCACCGAATGGTTCAGGCATTACCTCAAGATCAACAAATGGTACCGTTTCTGTTCCGTTAGATATTGAAGGCCCAGCCCCTTTATCTACAGTAGGTGCATTACTTACTGGACCTTTAACTTCAACCGGACCGATTGCCCCAGACAATGCGGTTATTTTTGGCGGTTCTACAGCCTTATTGTCTACAGTTGGCACAAACGCTATAAATTTATGCATTGCAACTGGCGCGGCGGCAGCCGGTTTTGCAACTGATGCAGGTTGAACATGTACAATTGGCTTTGGTGGTATCACCACCGGTGGTTTCACATAGTTCATAATGTGAGTCGGGTGCATCACAACCTCGGCAACATTTTTTACAACCGGTTTAATTAAAACTCCAATAATTAACGCACCTGAAATAATCGTAACAAAAGTAATAGCCATCGCTTTTACCATTGTTCGCCCATAATGCTGCCTTAATTCGTAGGCGCCATAATTCTTGTTTCTGTCGTCAAATACAAGTTCGAGCCACTCAGACTTGTACAAATCAAATTTTGAGATAAGCATGGTTTATGAAATTAAATTTTATATAAAACGTTTTTACCTATTTTATATTTTATTATACGTATTAAATCCGCCTTGGTTTAACACTTTTTAACATAGGATGCAATACTTGAGTTAATTCCATAAGAAAAGCTACATATTTTTTATGTAGCTTTGTTAAAAGTATGTTAAATAGCTTATTACCAATCTTTTGTTGAGATAACTTTTTTCTTATCAACCTTAACAGGCGCGGCAGATATCATTAACATATATTGCTTTAGCTTTTCGCCAAAGGCTTTGCTGTATTTGCCGGTTTGGTCGAGATAAGAACCCGCCTGTGCTTTCTCTAATTTTGAAGCCCCATCCTCTAAAGGAATATCCACCCCCGGCTCTGGAACGGAGTTGCCGTAACGATCAATCTTATAAGGTGTAAAAATAAAATTGGTTAGCCAATACCTGTATTTCTGGTCTTTATATTCTATATTAAAAGTATAGTTAATTTCTCCGTCAATATGCTTTGCTACTGATAATCCCGAAAGCATTAACAATTTCCCCGTACCGGTAATTACCGCAGGCGATTCGCTTTTATCGATCTTATTTTTAGGATAATTGATCTTTAAAAAATATAGAGCACGATTTTGAAAGGTATCAGTAATCAGGCCCGGTTGCTCTACAACCTGGTAATAAATATATTTATTGTGCTCATCAAATGACAATAAGTCTTTTTGAGCCCTTGCAGATTTAACCGCGAATAAGCATAATAAAGCGACAAATAGTTTTTTCATGTTATAAAGATAAAAAGCCGCTCCGAATACGGGCGGCTTCTTATTAATAATTGTGATTTGGTTGTGTTTAGAATGCGTAAACTGCTGCTAATACAAATTGCGAAGCGCTTGTTGTTGGTGCTAAGCTGCTGTTAGTGAATGTAGAGTATTGTTGTTTGTTAACATTATCAAGTCTAACTTCTGGAATAAAAGTTAATGGACCAGCTTTAATATTAGCTGTTAAAGTTGAGCCCAATACCGAACCACCAGGAAGCGGACCTGCAAGTACATAAGTTGATAATTCATCTTCGGTTTTAGCTTTAAAATATTCTTCTCTTAAACCAATTGTAACCACTTTTGATACAGCTAACTGAGGGTATAAAGCAACTCCATCAAAACCACCACCATAATGCGGCGGTGTAAAGCTGGCAGCATTTAAGCCCAATTTAAATGCGCTGGTTATTTGGTAAGCGGTAGTTAAATCAAATTCGGTACCCGAAGTTGGGCCTGTAGCAACATTTAAGTATGCAGTCCAGTTTTTTACCGGTGTAATAGTTAACTGTGCACCAAATGTTGAAACGTCGTGCTGTGAAGTGTAAGCATTCCACTCATCATTAAATATACCGGCCATTAAACTTACTTTATCGCTAAAGGTATAAGTTAATTTAAAACCAGCGTTTTGGAACGGACCGTTAGTGAATAAGTAAGAGGTAGAATAGTTAAAGTTTGATGCCGGAGAGATCACTTCGTAACCTATAAATGTTGACATATACCCAGCGGTTGCATTTAATTTAGAGGTTAGGTTGTATGAAACATATAAATTTTGGATATGGTAATCACCACCGTCAGGTAATGATTGCTCCTGACCTCGTGGGCCAAAAGATATCTCGCCAACAAATGACGCGTTGCCTACGGTTTTCTTTAAACCGAGATCAAACATACCGATTGACACTGAGTTATTATCTGACGCGAAACTGGTAGGGATATTGCTATGGCCTGAAAAATCATCTTTATAATAAGTGTCAACAGATCCGTAAAGAACTAAAGGAGCGTCAGCGGTGGTTTTAACTGTGTCCTGGGCTTTTGAAGTAAAGCTAAAGGCAGATGCGGCAAGCAATAAAAGTAAAAATTTCTTTTTCATTTGTGAAAATTGTTAATAGGGTTAATTGTTGAAGGTTGATTTAAAAAATAAGTACAATATTAATTCAGGGCATCCTGTACCGGAGGATACCATATAATTAAGCGCACAATAAGAACCTTATTTTTAATTAGTTATGATTTATTGGGTTATGAAATCATAAGCAAAAGAAAGCCCATTCTGTCAAAAAACCAATGACAGATTTGTACACATTAATAAATTTGAGGGAGTTAAAATCCTGTACGGGTGGGCCCGTACAGGATTAATAATTGTGAATAATTATGCGGACACAGTGGTAGTTTCAAATAAGCCGGTTATGCTTACTTCGTCATCTTGTGCCGGGTAAACTTCCATGCCGTGATCAAATATATCAAGGCCACTTAGTTCACCGTGTTCTTCTACACGTAGTTTCCATGGATGTGGTAATTTGTTAACTACATACATCATGATAAAG
>Ga0302312_10000338_pt1 | contig 39460 bp, 24 predicted proteins | sample III_Palsa_N2_1_FD_200529 | JGI IMG/M metagenome (GOLD analysis project Ga0302312, IMG submission 200529) | Peat permafrost microbial communities from Stordalen Mire near Abisko, Sweden - III_Palsa_N2_1 | ecosystem: Environmental > Terrestrial > Soil > Palsa > Peat permafrost | place: Sweden... | reverse complement strand
CCTTCGCTACCAACCATGAGTTGAGTCAGGTTATATCCCGTCGAGTTTTTAAGAACATTGGAACCCGTCCAGATGATCTCGCCTGTCGCCAGGACGACTTCCAGGTTCAACACATAATCCCTTACAACCCCATATTTCACAGCCTTCGGGCCACCGCTGTTCTCCGCCACATTTCCTCCTATGAAACAGGAGCCCCTGCTGGCTGGATCGGGTGGATAAAACAAGCCCCTTTCTTTTACACTATCCTGGAGAACTTCTGTAATAACACCGGGTTCCGTAGTGACCTGCAAGTTCCTTTCGTCTATTTCAATAATGGAATTGAGGCGTTCGGTACTCAGGAGTACCCCCCCTTTATGTGGCAATGCCCCACCACTGAGTCCGGTACCGGCCCCTCTGGGCGTTACGGGGATCCGGTATTGGTTGCATAGGGCGACGATGGCGCTTATCTCCCAGGCGGTACGTGGTTTCAATACCACTTCAGGCAAATATAACAGGTCTTCCGTCTCGTCGTGTCCATAGTGATGAAGGGACTCCGGATCCATCAATACATAGGCATCTCCTATGATTTCCCGGAACCGGTCTATTAACTCTACCATAAAGTAAAAATCAGATAAAATTTCTTGTTTTGAATTACGAAATCAATCGTATATTCGCTTACCAACTTATTGCGAAGGTAATTCGCCTCGAATTCTGTATAGCCATTTAGAACGCAGTTTTTTTTTTAGTTTTCTCATGTCTCAGGGACGCAGTTTCCACTGCGTCCCTTCGGTTTGGCGCCAGAGGGCTCTCTTTGGAATGTAGCCCTCTGGCGCCAAACAATCTGTTTGTCGGCCCTTCGGGCAGGACCCCGCAAGGGGTGCCCACCAGGGCACGACCGAGGCGACCGCAGGTCGTCGAAGGTCAGCGGCCCGCTCTTGTTTGGCGCCGTAAGGTCCTTCGGCCTGCTTTGGGGGCGCGCTAAAATTTCGGACAAAGGCTTTCCCGCTTGTCTCCGTTGTAGTCGTCGTAATATCCCGTGTAGATGGATGAGAATTCATAGGCTCCCCTGGAGCCGTTGTAGGTTTGCAGCGTTGATACGGTTATATCGTAGGAAAAGGTAAGTTTCAAGCTCTTCAGTTGGAATCCTATCATAGCGATCACTGCATCTCCAGGCCGGTAGTAGAGGCCAGCGATTAATGAATTCAGGCCATCATCCGACAGCTTATATTCTGCATTCATACCAATCATCATTTCCGTAGCGCCTGCGTCCCGAGTATAATAAATGTTGGGATTGAGGATCCACATATTGTCATTGGTCTTGAAACGGGCATCCAGGTTCACGATATAACGCCTGGGGATCTGACCGAATCCGAGGTCGCTGGTCTCAAAAAACGTCTCCCTGGCATTATTAATATGTTGTACAGAGACCCCTAGATTAAGGTAGGTATGTTCATTAGGGAAATAGGCATAATTTATACCCGCCTGCATGTCAAAGTAGCTGGTTTGGGTATTATCCAGTATCACACTGCTGGGTAATCCCGCATCGAAAAATTTTCCATCAAACTGGTCCGGGAATTTCAACCTGGACACATCGATACGCTTTTGCGCCCAACCTGTGTTAAACCCTACGGTCAACAAGCTCGACAAACCCAGCATCTGGTGATAGGCGATCGACCCGTATACTTCCGTAGAAGTAAGGCTCCCGCTACCCGCTACATCTCTTAGGATAGTTCCCCCCAACCCCAGCCAACCATTTGTGATCCGGTTCCTTAACACCTGGGCGTCCCCAAAAATACTCATGGTCTGATAAGGCACCTGCATGATATCACTCCACTGATTGCGGTAGTTCGCTCCCAGCCTGTAATCGGCATCCGGCAAGAACCCGGTGTTTGCCGGGTTAACCAGCAAAGGAGCATTAAAGAATTGGGAGAAGTGGAGGTCCTGGGCGTGTAATCCCTGCACAGCCCCTTGTGCGAAGACCAACCAGAAAAACCACACAGCGGGTCTGCCCCGCATCATCTTTTGCATAAATTTTCTTCTTTAGCGCTCCTTTTAATAATAGGTGAGGCCCTTATCTTAATAACGTAATATCCCCTGTTTTAGTTGTGTGTCCCCCGCTGGTGAATTCGGCGGACAGGGTATATGCGTATACATCCATAGGCTGCAAGGTTCCCTTATAGGTACCGTCCCAACCGGTACCGGGATCTTTGGACTCAAATACCAATTGACCCCAGCGGTTATAAATCTTCCATTCCATCTTCGCTATACCAAAGCCCCTCACCTTTATTTGGCTGTTCTCGCCAAAGCGGCCTGGGGTAAAGGCATTGGGTACGTCTAACAAGGGGACGACAACTGCGCTTACGGGACTGCACACGGTGTCGGGGCAACCTGATGCGTTGTAAGCGATCAGGCAGCTATTAAAGGTACCACTTATGTTGTATTGATGGGCCACCGTATCCCGGGATGTTGTCAGTAAAGAATCTCCGTCCCCGAATTCCCAGTTAAAACGGACGGCATCGGAGGAGCTGTTATTGGTGAATACGGTGGGCGTATTTTCCCTGGACGGCACAGGGCTTACGGTAAATGCAGCAGAGGGCCGGCCCGACACGGTGATGGTATCCCTCGCCGAGTCGATAATATTACACGAATTGGAATCTATTACAGTGAGTTGAACCGGATAGACGCCCGGCGACTCATATAAGTGGACCGGCGATATATCCCTGGAGCCCGTGCCATCTCCAAAGGTCCAGATGAACTGCTGGCCCCCGTGAATGATCGTATTGAAAACAGCCGTATACGGAGCGCAGCCGACAGCCGGCGTCTCAAACTGAGCCTTTACCAGGGGAGATATATTCAGCGTTTCGGAGTCGGTTTGGGGATAGTTACAGAAATCCGTATCAATCATGGTCAGTGTAACGGTATAAGATCCGGCCGCCGGAAAACTATGCGTCACAGAATCAGGTCCCCCGATAACAGGGGGCGTTCCATCCCCAAAATTCCAGACAAATGAACTGTCGGAGAATATCTTGCCCGTGCCCGCATCAGAATTATTATAGAACCTGTAGGCCAGCCCTTGGCAGGGGGGAAGTTTGGCCTTTGAATAGCTGACCAGGGCTTCATCATTGCGGGCGACCAGCGTGGCATAAGAGGTATCCGCTCCATTACAGCTTTGGGGATCGATCGAAATTAACCGGACATTGTAAGTCCCGGTCTGGGTATACGTATAGGATGTTTGTGGAACAGTGGTGGTTGCGTCCAGCGAACCGTCTCCGAAATGCCATACGTAGGTCACCGCGTTCCCAATGGTATCGCTGAAATTAACCTGCAACGGCAGACACCCGGAATGGACAAAGGGAGGCCGGCCTACGATCGAGGCCTTTAAGCCGGATCCCACGCCCGCCAGGTTGAACGCGATCTTTACTCCGGCTTCATTGCACCTTCCATTCGACAGGTTTTTGGGCCCCCACACATTGGAAGGCTGGGTAGGAAAAATGGCGCCTCCCCCGCAATTCGCGCAGATGCCCTGGTAAATAACCCCGTTTTGGTCAAACCGGCTGGTACCCCCGTCCACGTGCTCCTGGAATTGCCCCCCGTATTGTCCAAAGAAGCTTCCGAATAGCTGGCTGGCCGCGTTCTTCTGCATCACGAAAAAATAGAAATCACTCCCATCCGTCGTTCGCTGGACGGCATTCGAAGTGATCGGCATTCCGCCGACCCCGGCAGATAAATAGCCTTCCAATTGATCGACCTTCCCTCCCCATCCGGATACATAGACGTTCTCGCAGCGGTCCACAAGGAAAGCGACCGGCGAAATATTGGGCTCTGTGCTTTGCGTGCCGAAACAGGTAGAGTAGATATAAGCGGAAAGGTCCGGCTGTAATTTGGAGATAAACTGTTTGCTGCCGGCCGCAAAATAAGGGGCATTGATCACCTTCCACTCCCCTGTGGTGGTGCCCATGATGTAGGGGAATCCCAGTCTGTCGAATTGCACCCCGTATACCTGGTCAATGCCGCCGGTACCGATATAGGTAGCTCTATTAAGGCTGACACTGGTTCCCTGGTCGATCAACCAGGCCACAAATCCGTCACAGGTGCCTCCTGCATTGGCAGGTTGTACAACCCCCGGTACCACCCCGGGGAAATCAGTGCTTGTCGTGCCTCCGCCTATATACAGGTTACCCGCAGCCATGGGATTGAGGGCCAGTACATAGGAGGCGTCATATCCTGTCCCTCCCATGTAAGTGCTCCAGATGACCTGGTTTACCGCGGGATTAATTTTCAAAACCACTCCGTCCTGAACTCCGCTTAGTGCGGTCTGGAAGCCTCCTCCGAACATAGGAAAATCCGGGGATTGGGTGCAGGAAGCCAGGTACACATTTCCTGATGCATCCACATTGACTTCACTGCGGGCATCATCACCGTAATTCTGCTTCAGGATATTCGTCCCTTGCACGGAATAGTCTGCAATATTCACTCCGTCACTATTTTTACCTCCTATCTTCATAGACCCCAATAATTGGGTACCGTCATTACTCAGTTTGCATACGATGATATCCCATCCTCCATTAGGCCCCACCGGAGGAACTGTCTGGGGGAAATCAACGGAATTGCTCCTTCCCGCAATCACCAGTTCCCCATTAGGATTCTCTATCAGGCTATGTGGCTGGTCCTGCAATGATCCGCCGATGTAAGTAGCAAAGATCCGCTTGGTGCCATTCGGTGATAACTTCATGATGGCGATATCTCCGGGTATACCGGAGCCATCCTCCCCTTTGAAAGAAGACTGAAAAGCACCTGGTGAAGTCGGGTATCCCGCATCGGCAATTCCCCCCAGGTACATGCTGCCGTCCGAGCCGTATGTAGCGGTAAATCCCCAGTTGTCCGCCTTGCTGCCTGTAAAAGAAGAGAAAATGAAAGTAGGGTCGATCACCAGGGTATTGGAATGGTTATAGTCTTCCATATCGAAGGTCAGGACATTTCCTTTTAGCTTATACCGGCAGCCGACCCCGGTTCGGCCGCTATCCGAAGGCTGGTAAGCCGCAGGGGTCAATTCCACCGATTCCCCCACGGTAGTCCCGATATGCAATTGGTTGTTCCTCACCTTCAGGCCTTGCACAGATCCATATTCCAGCTTAACCCTGGAAAGGTCCGCACCGGGATGAACGATGAGGTCATACTTTAATCGGTTCCCCTCCGAGTAATATCGTACGTCTATTCCCGGATACAGGTCCTTATACCGGACAGATTCATACACCCTGCAATGGGTACCCCATTTATTGGGGTCATTTCCGATAAAATAATTGTTAACGCCCCCTACGGGTTTTTCCGGAATGATCTGGGGTTCCGGGTTGGCTCCGGAGAATTTTACTGTATAGGTATGTCCGTGAACAACAAAAGAATCCAGGGCAGTGGGTGCATAATGAAGCGTCGTTTTTTTAAATCCCTGGACTTGAACCGTGTCCCCCTCCCCTTTTTCTCCGTGTGGGCTATGACCATGGACGATGGATAAAACCCGTTCGTAATCCCTGGTATTATACAAAGTAGCCGTATAGCCGTTTTTATTTAAGAAAAAGCCGCTGCCTTGCATATCAGCCCTGAATAAGATTTCTTTTCCCCACTGTCCTTTGTTTTCAATGAATTCAAAGGTCCCCCCTGTCTGGGCAGTCGCGGGCACTCCTCCGGATAGAATCCATACCAACCAAGCAACAAGGACTTTCTTCAAAAAGCTGTTTTTTCTGCAATATAATATACGCCATTCGCGGCTTAAAAGCAAAAGACCTTATCGTAGCAGGGTGATATCACCCGTCTTGGTTGCATGGGTGCCATCGGAGAACTCCACGCTAAGTGTATATGCATACACGTCCATAGCCTGAAGGACCCCTTTAAAGGTGCCATCCCATCCTGTATTTAGGTTCAGGGACTCAAATACCAGTTGCCCCCAGCGATTGTATATCTTCCAGTCCATCTTGGAAATGGCAAAGCCCCGCACCTTGATCACCCCATTTTGGCCAAATCTTCCCGGCGTAAATGCATTGGGCACATCGAAATCGGGGAATACAATGGCGCTCACCGCCTGACAGGTCGTATCGGAACAACCTGCCCCATTGGTAGCGACCAGGCAGGCAGTATAGGTAGTGGTCTTATTATATTGATGAGAAACTGTATCCCTGCTGGTCGTGACCAGCGTATCCCCGTCCCCGAATATCCACGTAAAAGTGACGGCATCATGGGAAGAATTATTGGTGAAAACGGTAGGGGTATTCTGGACGGCCGGACTGGGGCCCCAAATGAAAGAGGCCGTTGGTTTTTCAAAGAGGTTGATGGTTTCATAGGCCGTGTCCACCTTATTACAGGTTGACGTATCCGTCACGATAAGTTGAACGACATAGGCACCCGGGTTCGGATACAAGTGCGTGGGACTCTCGGTGGTTGATTGCGAACCGTCCCCAAAATCCCATGCCCACTGCATTCCTCCGATGGAGTTATCTGTGAAGATAGCATTGTAAGGCGTACACCCGGTGGGTGGTGTACTGAACTGGGCTTTTACCAGGGTAGCCACGTGCAACGTTTGAGTGACCGTGTCCGGCGCATTACAATAATTTGTGTCGGTAAGGATCAATTGTACGGAATATACGCCGCTGGCAGGGTACCCATGCGTCTGGGTCTGAAGCCCGGCCCTGACCGAAGGACTATTATCCCCAAAACTCCAGGTGAATGAAGTATCGGTAAAGGGCTTGTCTCCTGCAGTAAGCGTGGAAGTATTGGTGAACTCGTAACCAAGATTGGTGCAGGGCGGTATTTTAAAATCCGTGAACGCTACATTCGCGCTATTGTTGGCAGCCCTGATGGTTGTATAGGAAGTATCCTGGACATTACAACTGCTGGGATCAATGGATATCAGCATGATCTGATAAATGCCCACCTGGGTATAGGTATGATTGGTGGAAGGGACGGTCGTAGTCACCGGGGCGCTGCCGTCCCCGAAATTCCAGACATAGGTAACCGCATTTCCGATGGTATCCGTAAAATTCACCTGGAGTGGAATACATCCCAGGTTTGATAATGTTTTGCCTGTAATGGAGGCCTTCACCCCCGATCCGACGCCTGCCAGGTTGAAGGCGATCTTGACCCCTGCTTCGTTACAACCTCCGTAAGACGGCGTCAGCGACCCCGGGGTCAGCGTGCCATTTGTAAATGCCCACACGTTCTTCGGGTTGGTAGGGAATGTTGCCCCTCCGTAACAATTCGCACAGATCGCTTCGTATATCACGCCATTCTGGTCAAACCGGCTGGTTCCCCCATCCACATGCTCCTGGAAGTTGCCGCCTTTCTGACCAAAATAGCTTCCGTATAATTGGGCGGTAGCATTCTTTTGCATGACGAAGAAATAGAAATCGCTCCCGTCCGTCGAACTCTGCACAGCATCTGAAGTAATAGGCAGCCCCCCCGTTCCGGAAGACGGATAAGCATTCCCATGGTCTACGATCCCGCCCCAACCTGCTACGTACACATTTTCACACCGGTCGATCAAAAAAGCAGTGGGGGAAATATTGGGGCCGTCCGTGGAACTGGCTGTTCCAAAAACGGTGGAGTATATATAAGCAGACAGGTCCGGCTGCAGTTTACAAACAAATTGTTTAGCGCCTGCCACGTAGTAGGTGGCATTGATATGAGGCCAGTTGGTGCCGAGCGTAGTCCCAGTGATGTAAGGAAAGCCCAGCTTGTCAAATTGCAGACCATAGATCTGGTCGATGGAAGCGGTCCCGATAAAGGTAGATTTGAGCAACGATACCGAATTGCCGTTATCCTGCAACGCAGTAATAAATCCATCGATGATGCCCCCGAAAACCGGCTGTACCACCCCTGTGGCAGGAACCCCGGGAAAGGAGGGGCTGGCCGTACCACCGGCGACGAATATTTGCCCCGTGATCGGGCTCATATCCAACACATAGGCTGCGTCATCCCCCTTACCACCCAAATAAGTGCTCCACATCAGGGTGTTTACGGCAGCATTCACCTTTAGCACCACGGCGTCCTGGCCACCGGGAGAAGAGGTCTGAAACCCGCCCGTCGAAGGAAAATCCGTAGGGGATCTCGTGCAGGACGCCATGTATATATTGTTGTTTGCGTCTACAATAACTTCACTCCTGGAGTCGTCCCCGTAATTCTGCTTCAATGACATGGCTCCAGGAGGATTCTCATACTGGTCAGTGATATTGCTTCCGTCCTGGCCGCTTCCTCCAATCACGATGGAACCCAATAACTGGGACCCGTCACTACTGAACTTAGACACAAAAATGTCCCATCCTCCTCTGGGGCCGAAAGTCGGGCTTGTGGTGGTGGTAGGAAAATCCGCAGAACGGGTATGCCCCACCACGACAAGGTCCCCGTTGTGGTCTTCAATCATACTCGTAGGAAGTTCATCGTCATCCGCCCCGCCCAGATAGGTAGCCCAGACGCGCTGCGTTCCATTGGGGGATAATTTAATGATGGCCACATCAGGGGGATATTCATTCGCTGCCGGACCACCGTGAAATCCGGGGGAATAGGCCCCCGGGGAAGTCAGGTAACCATCCCCGGCAATCCCGCCCAGGTACATGCTTCCGTCGGACCCATAGGTTGCCGTGAAACCCCAGTTATCCCCCTTGCTACCGGTAAAGGAACAAAATACAAATGTCGGATCTATGACCAGCGTTTGCTTTGGATCATAGTCCGGTACAGAAAAAGAAACGGTATTTCCTTTGACCTTATATTGGCAATTAACTTCAGTCCTTCCGGTATCATTTGGCTGATAGGACGCAGGGCTCATTTCTATTGTTTCTCCCATGGGAGTGCTCACGTGCAACTGGCCGTTCTTCGTATAGAGCTTGCTGACAGGATTATACTGTAACGTCACCTGCGAAAGGTCGGCTCCAGGATGCACGACCAGATTATATTTTAATTGACCGGACTCTGAATAATAACGGACATCAATACCCGGATACATGTCTTTGTAGGTCACCCCCTGAAAAGTACGGCAATGGGAGGCCCATAGGGATGGATTGTTTCCAATGAAATAATTATTATACCCCCCATCCGGTTTATCGGGAATGATCCGGGGACTGGAATTAGCACCTGCAAACTGGACTGAGTAGACGTCATAATTAACAGTCATCGCGTCATTGGGTAATTCATTTCCTGCATTGGCTGCGGTTGATCCTCCATTGGGCGTAGCAGACGTTTTAGCAGTAAGGTGACCGGGATCCGGGTGCGCAATGGGTACCAGCCCTTTATGGGGATACAGGGAACCGCTCGTGGTTTTACCGTCCCGCTTTACTATTTGCCGCATTAATACCGAATACCCGTTATTGTGGAGGTAAAATCCGCTTTCCTGCATATCAGCACTGAACAAAACCTGCTTGTCCCATTGTCCCTTGTTCTCAATAAACTGCAATGTGGCAGGGGACTGAGCCCTGGCAATGATCCCAGCCACTGAGAACGTTATACAAAGGAGAATTTTACCGAAAGAGTACATATTTCTCATCAATCTTATATTATATACGTAATCCGGGCCTAAATGTTGCGCTAAGATATCTTACTCCATGCAGTTTTACCCTTTTGAGACAAAAGGTAATCAAGGATTGTCTTATGTTCGGGAAATAGCAATTCCGGATCATTTTCAACAATCCGGACGGCTTCGGCCTTGGCAATATCCAACAAATGCTTGTCTTGGACTATAGAAGCCAGTTTGAAGTTTAACAGGCCGCTTTGACGGGTGCCCTCTATATCCCCGGGGCCCCGCAATTCCAGGTCCTTTTCCGCGATCTCAAATCCATTACCGGTTGAAGTCATGATCTTTATGCGTTCCTTGGCCTCGTTACCCAACTTTGACCCTGTTACCAGGATGCAATAGCTTTGCTCATTTCCCCTCCCTACCCTGCCCCTTAGCTGGTGTAATTGGGAAAGACCGAACTTTTCTGAACTTTCAATGACCATTACACTTGCGTTGGGCACATTCACCCCTACTTCAATGACCGTGGTTGATACCATGATCTGAGTATCCCCCTTGACAAAGCGTTGCATGTTGGTCTCTTTTACCTTCGCTGTCTGCCTGCCGTGGACCATACTGACCCAATAGGCAGGTTCCGGGAAATAGGCTTTCACATTTTCATACCCTTTCATCAGGTCTTCATAATCCAGCTTTTCCGACTCTTCGATTAGGGGGAAAATGATATAAGCTTGCCTTCCTTTTGCAATTTCCGATTTTATAAAATCCATCACCTTGGGCCGCCCGCTTTCAAAACGGTGAACAGTCACGATGGGTATCCTCCCCGGGGGGAGTTCATCCATCACGCTGTAGTCCAGGTCCCCGTATGCCGTCATGGCCAGGGTGCGGGGTATGGGGGTGGCGGTCATTACCAGGATATGGGGAGGGAGGGCGGCCTTCTTCCAGAGACTGGCCCGCTGGGCTACCCCGAACCGGTGCTGTTCATCGATCACCGCCAGGCCCAGGCGTTTAAATTGAACCACTTCTTCGATCAGGGCATGCGTTCCAATGACAATATGGATGCAGCCTTCTTCCAGCCCCTTCAGTATCTCCCTCCTGGCAGCGGTCTTCGTGGACCCTGTCAGCAGCGCAACTTTCAAATGCAATGGCTCCAGGAGTGCGGTGACCCCTGCGTAATGCTGCTGTGATAATATCTCGGTAGGCGCCATCAGGCAGCCCTGGAAGCCATTGTCCACTGCCAACAGAAGCGACAAAACGGCTACGATGGTTTTTCCGCTGCCCACATCCCCTTGTAAGAGCCGGTTCATCTGCCGTCCCTGGCCGGTGTCCTGGCGAATTTCCCGGAGCACCCTTTTCTGGGCATTGGTCAGTGAAAAGGGAAGGCACTGATGGTAGAATCTATTGAACAGATCTCCCACCTTTTCGAATACGGGTCCCCGGGAGCCCTGGTGCCGCTGTAATTTCAACAGGTTTAACCGAAGCTGGGCAAAGAAAAATTCTTCGAACTTCAAGCGGTCCAGCGCTCTGGCGTGCAGATCGGGGCGGGCGGGAAAATGAACCTGGCGGTAACTGTCATAACGGGACAGGAACCCTTGCCGGACTACCAAGGCTTCGGGCAAATTTTCCGGAAAGTCGCGGACAGACAGGACTTCAAAAAGTTGCAGCATCAGCTTCCCTATCTGTCTTCCATTGAGTCCCCTTGCCTTCAGTTTTTCAGTGCTAGGATATACAGGCTCCAGGAATGGCTTGCCGTCTGTTTTTTCCGGAGAATATTCTTCCAGTTCAGGATGCACGATCTGGGCCTTTCCCATAAAAAAAGCCGCTTTCCCAAAGGCCAGGTACCGATCTCCGATGCGCAGGCGTTTCTGGGCGTAGGAAATACCCTGGAACCATGTCAATTCCAATATTCCCGTACCATCAGAAATGACAGCCACGAGGCGCTTTGATCTTTTTTCTCCTTGCTCCTCAAGGCTCAGCAATGTACCGGCCACCTGAACGAAATCGGTTTGGGGGGTCAGCTCCCTGATAGGCCGTACCTGGGTTTTATCGATATGCCGGAATGGAAAACATTCCAGCAGGTCCTTAAAGGTGAATACCTGCAATTCCTTCTTTAGCAGATCGGCCCTGTGCGGTCCGACCCCCTTCAGGTACTCAATGGGGCTGGTTAATATGGAAGACAATGAAGCGATAAGGAGATCCTTTCACACAAAAATAAGGGATCAGTTGTCAAAGGCAAGGATGCGGGCATCTTCCAAAAGGCAACGGTCTAAATTATCAAAGAAACTGGCCCTTCCGTAAAGATCGTACCAGCAGGTAATGCTATCCAGGTCCCTTGCCTCTTTCTTCTTCAGAAAACGAACCTTGTGATACTTAAAATCAGTTTCCAGTTCCAATGAATTCAGCAGGTTCTTGCTGAACGTGATCCTGTACAAACGATGCTGGTTCCACCGGTCTATATATCGTTGGATCAATTCAAATCCAGCCAGTACGAGCAACGCCGCGGCCGTTGTAAACGCCGCCAACAGATAAAATCCTCCACCGGACGCCATCCCGATAGCAGAAGCCACCCATATGGAAGTGGCAGTGGTCAGGCCTGAAACAGAAACATTGTCTTTGAAAATAACCCCTGCTCCCAGAAACCCGATACCCTGCACAATATTGGAGGCTATTCTGTCGGGATTTTGTTCTCCCCCCAGGTGTCTGGAGATGATCGTAAAGAGGCAGGCGCCTATGCTGATCATAGTCAGGGTCCGGAAACCCGCCGCTTTGCTGCGGTATTCCCGTTCAACACCCAACACCGCTCCGAGAACGAGGGCCAGGCCAATTTTGTAAAAATCGTCTATGGAAACATACATAGGCTAAATGTACAAAAAAGGGAATTACTTATCCTTTCCGAGTGCATACAGGATACCTCCCAGCAAATGCTTCAGATAAAGGGGATCCGTATAAGAGGCATCTGTATGCCCCAGCTCGGTATAGAAAGCCCGTCCACCGTCATAAGAATGATACCAGGCCATGGGGTGACCAACGCCGTTTACACCACCCTGGTAACTGGTTTCATCTATCGTGATCAGCACGTGCAGGTCGGGCTGGATGTTCTTGAAATTATACCATTCGTCAAACCGGCTCCAGGTAGTCGGCAGGTGACGGGTAGAAATGTCCGTTGAGTCAACCACATGAAGCGTCGCTTGTTGCTGGGCAGGGTGCTTCAGAAAATAAGCCCCTACCAGTTTCCCATACCATGCCCAGTCGTATTCCGTATCCGTAGCCGCGTGTACCCCTACAAAGCCCTTTCCCGATTCAATGAAACGCTCAAAGGCCATTTGCTGGGCACTATCCAATATATGGCCCGTAGTACTCAGAAAAACGACAACGTCATATTTACTGAGGTTTTTATCCGTAAATACAGCTGCGTCTTCCGTCGTGTCCACGATAAATCCGTTCTCCTTGCCCAACGACAGGAGTGCCAGCTTGCCCGCGCCGATAGATGCGTGCCTGAACCCGGCCGTTTTACTGAATACCAGGATGCGGGGCTTATCTTTATTCGCATGGGGGAGCACAAAGGCCGAACTGAACAAGGTCACCAACAGAAGCCCCATCCAGGCGCATACATTTTTTTTCATAGACAATCGTTTACTCATACCCCTAAAATAAGGATAAAGTACGACTATCGCTCTCATTGCAAGCATCCATTTGCGACTATAACCGCAAGCGTATGCCCACATTGACACCCAGTCCGCCGATGTTGATGTAGGACTTCAGGTCATCCGAAGGACTATTCTCGTCTTTATAGGTCGGATGCAAATTGGTCGCCGGATTATCCGTAGGTGTATTGGAGTTTTGATCCAGGACCGTTTGGTAATGAGTATATCGCTCAGCCGTTGCCAGGTCGCTTAGTCCCTTTGTGATTGTTTGTACCACCTGCCCGTTGGCAGGGTTCACCACCTGGGTGGATTCCTGGTAGGCGGTGACTTCCTTTGATTTGCTTTCTACGGGCACGTTCCGGTATTCCGCCTCGATGAGCAGATCGAGGTGCTTGCATAGTGGGTGTGAAACACCCAGCGCTCCCTGGAAACCAAGCGTAAAAGATGGCTTCACGGATTCCTGGCGTTGAAATGCCGTCTCCGTTACGTAAGTAACTCCCCCCAGTGAGGTCTCTCCGACGGCATTGCCGTCCGTATGGATCTTCAGGCGGCCGTACACCGGGATAACCAGCCCGAAACGTACATAAGGATTGAACCCCTGGTAGTGCCCCGGGCTAATAACGATGGCGGGCGCCACGTCGACGGCTTCCACATATCCCTTAGATTCAACGGAGAGCAGTGGCGGCGTCCCCGCAGGCGCCCCGTCCTCATATTCCACCTGGTGCGTCATCAGGTTCTTGTTGCTCTGGTAAAAATGGAACCCCAGCTCCAGGCCTACATATTTATTCAGGTTCATTCCTACGGATACTCCCGTCCTGAAACCCTGCCCGTACGATCCCGTCAGGATCTTATTGGAGATAACCGACGTCTGGGCCCCCGTCAAAGGATCTACATTACTAAACGTTTCATACGGGCCATAGGGGCCGACGTTAGGGAATTCTCCCGGAGAGACGTTAAAAAAATATCCTCCTGACGCCTGGACATAAAAAGTAGGATAATCTTTACCGGCGGCGGACCCGGCGGCACTTTGGGCATGGGCAATATTACCCGTAACAGCCAGCATAAGGGCTGCAGCAATCGTTCGATACGGCTTCATAAATCGTTAGGTTTACTATTTTGTTCAAAGTAGGATAAAATATGCGGACGCCGAAATATGGAAATTTTATGCAACTGTTCCTCACTGTAACTATTAATCATATTAACATTATCCTTGGGAGGCGCTCTATTCCCAAGGGCGGCCCTTGTCAAAAAGATTTTTAAGACAGCCCCACCGGAATAATTAATTTTGAGGCTAAACGGCAATTACAGCATTACATGGAAACGATGTCCGCGCGAAGAAAGGTATTGATACTGATGTTTTGTTCATTAGTTCTGCGTATAGTCATAGCCACTTCTATAGAATTGGGAAACGACGAGGTATATTACTGGCTTTATCCCAAGTACCTTTCCTGGAGTTACTTTGATCATCCTGCCATGCTTGCATGGGCTGTCCGGATACTCAACGCAGGGCACCCCGCGAACACCGCCTGGGCGCTTAGGCTCCCCGCCCTTGTATTCGGAACCCTCAATATTTACCTGGCCTTCCTACTGGGCACCCGGCTGAAAAACGCCCTCTGCGGTTATTACGCTGCCATCTTATATACTTCGTCTATTTATGTATCAGTCATTTGTGGCGTATTTATCTTGCCCGATACGGCCCAATCATTTTTTTGGATGCTCTCTTTACTTTCCCTTGCCAACCTGTTCTTCACTGAACCGGCCGGCAGGGATCGGGCGGCGCTTAATGCTGACAGCCGGCGGCGGAACAGGGAATGGCTTCTATTCGGGCTTCTGACAGGGCTCGCCGTACTTTCTAAATACCACGGCGTCTTCCTTTGGGGTGGGGCGGGTCTATACCTCCTCCTGAAGGATCGTAAAGAACTGGCTAATCCGTTTGTATACCTGGGCGGCCTGATCACACTGGCCTGCCTTTTTCCCATTGTATATTGGAACAGCCATCACGGATGGGCCTCCTTCGTCTATCACGGGAACCGGACCCTGGGTAGCCACGTCCTGATCAATTGGAGCAATGTCATTCAACAGATCATGGGTGAATTCTTTTACAATTCGCTGCCCGTTGTTGCACTCATCTTCGTATCCCTGGCAGCCTACCGAAAAAACAAGTATCTCGCACCTCAAAAATTCCTCTTCCTGTTATGCATGAGCCTGCCCCTGATTGCCTTTGTCTGGATCATGAGTGGTCGCCGGGAGACACTTCCACATTGGACGGGCCCCTCCTACCTGTCACTGATGTTATTTCCGGCTGCCTGGCTGGCTCAAAAAAGGAGCCTGCGTTCTCAGCCGGGTACCCCGCCTGTTTTATGGTTCAGCCTTGGTTTTATCGGGCTTATTATGCTCCTGGGGCTGGCGCAGATTAATACGGGGTTCCTGGACCTTACGGGCGACAAACCGGCTTTGAATAAAGACTTTCATAAGGATGATTTCACCCTTGACATGTACGGGTGGGATAAAACCAAAAACAGCACCGATAGTCTCTTAACCGGGCTTATTGGGAAGGGGGAGCTGAGTCCCGGCTACCAGTTCTTTCAAATCAATTGGTTCAATGGAGCGCACGTAGATTTTTATGTCGCCCGACCTCTGCAAAAAAGGATATTGGTGCTGGGCCCTCTGAAAGACATTCATCAGTATTATTGGATCAATCAGTGGCAAGACTGGAGCCGTACCACCGATTATTGCCTCGTGACCAACAGCAGGGATTACCAGGATAGGAACCAGCTCCCCTCCGTATTCCGCAACGCGCCGATGCAGCGGACAGACACCCTGCCCATATACCGCTCGGGTCGCCTGGCTGAGGCCGTATTTGTAACCGTATTCCGGAATATTCCGCCCGATTCAGTTAAAGCACTTGTCTACCCAACCAACTAATGATATCCCATCATGAATCTACCCTTTTATGAAATAGTACGCTTTGGCATCGTTGGACTGAGTGGCATGGCCATTGATTTCTCCGTGACCTGGCTACTCAGGGACAAGGCCCGGTGGAATCAATATATCGCCAGCTCCATAGGCTTTGCGTTGGCAGCGACCAATAATTTCATCTGGAATAAGTTCTGGACATTTCACAACGCCAGCAACGCCTACCTGCGGCAATACACCACTGTCATGTTGATCTCAGTGGGAGGCCTGCTCATTAATAACGCAGTCATCTGGGTATGCCACCGGAGGCTCCGCATCCCTTTTTACACCAGCAAGGTCATCGCCGTTGGGGTCGTCGTCATCTGGAATTATATTTTGAACAAGACGGTGGGATTCAGATAAGAGTACCGACGACGCCCTTTGAACGGGCAGCCCACTGCCCTTAATTCCTGATCTCCCTGATCAACTCCAGTACGTGCCGTGTATGTAAAGTAAGCTCCTCATAATTCTTCGCAGCGAGTACTGCCGGCGTGATCAGTTTGCTTCCCATTCCAACGCCCGCCACTCCGGATTTGAACCAGCCCTCCAGGTTGGCCTTTACCGGCTCAGCTCCGCCCGTAGGCATAAACGCAACCCGTGGAAACAGCTCTTTAACGGCGCTGACAAAGGCGGGTCCAAGGAGCTGACCTGGAAAGAGTTTAACAAACCTGGCTCCCAGATGCTCTGCGCTGATGATTTCCGTTGGTGTCATGGCTCCCGGTACCCAGTAATGATTATGTTGAGCGGCCACCTTAGCTATTTCGGGGACTACGCCCGGGGATATGAGGAAGTCGGCGCCTTCGGCTATGAACTGCCGGGCCTGTTCAGCAGTTTTAACCGTACCGATGCCAATGATGAGGTCCGGCATCTCTGCTTCTTTCAACCGGCGCATGAGGGAAAAGTTCTCCAGGGCTTGTTCTCCCCGGTTAGTAAATTCAATTACTCGTATGCCGGCGAGATAGAGCGCCCGCATGACTGATGTACAGACTTCAGGGTCCGGATGAAAATAAAGCGGGAGCAAACCCTTATCTTTTATTTTTTCGAGGATGGTATGGTCGTTATGCATGATATTGTATGATCGCTTCTACTTGTTCCTGGGTTTGCCGGGTGAAATCCCCCTGTTCCTGCAATTTTCCGAATGCCGCGGCAGCCGCATAGTTGATGGTCCGGGAAGGGCCCCATCCATGGTATATCCCATAGATCAGACCTGCCATAAAGCAATCCCCGCTGCCCACCTTATCCACCACACCGGGCGTATTGTATTCATCTGATACGTGCAGGTGGTCTTTATCAGATAAAGTGGCGTAATAATGGAGCCCCTTATCCTCTCTCTCAAAGCGAAACGTCTGGGCCACCGTGCTGCAACGGGGGAATTGGCGCAGGATCCGGAGCGCTGTCTCCCTGGAATGGTCCAGGTAGCGCTGTTTATGCCCGTCCCTGTGGACGTCTTTATCAACGGGTATACCCAGAAGGCTCTCTGCCGCCCATAGGTTACCCATCACGACTTCGCAATAGTTGACCAGCTCTGGCATAACGGCCTGGGGAGAGACTCCGTATTGCCACAACTTTGGCCGGTAGTTCAGGTCTACCGAAATGACCACCCCTTTGCGGCTGGCGGCTTCGAGACCTTCTTTACACACGGCTGCCAATTCAGGGCTCAGCGCAGGGCTGATGGCGCTGAAATGAAACCAGCCGGCCCCTTCCAGGGCTGAGTCCCAATCGATCATACCCGGTCTAAGGGAGGCGAACGAAGAATGGGCCCTGTCATAGATCACTCCCGCATGCTGCAGGTCCGATCCCTGGGGCAGGTAATAGGTTCCGATGCGATTACCCGTCCAGTATATGGCCGATGTATCGACTCCCTGTTCTTCCAGGTAGCCGGCCATTTCCCTGGCCAGGTAGTGGTCCGGCATAGCCGTGCCATATTTTACGGGTAATTTCCAGGTTGCCAGGGCACAGGCGACATTGGCTTCCGCCCCCCCCAGGTAAACCGGCATCCGGCTATCCTCCAGCCAACGTCCTCCTAATTCGGGGGACATGCGCAAAAGGACTTCCCCGAAACACAATATTTTTCTTTGTTCCATAATCACACCCCTTTTTCCCATCCAAAATAACGGCGGGCATTATAGCAACATATATCGCTGATGATCTTTCCCACCCAAGGGAGATCCGAAGGCATCTCACCGCCCTCGATCTCTTCACCGAAAATCCGGCATAACAGCCTCCTGAAATATTCATGGCGGGGATAGGACAAAAAGCTCCTGGAGTCAGTCAACATGCCCACGAAACGGCTGAGCAATCCCATATTTGAAAGGGCATTTATCTGCTGCGTCATACCATCCTTCTGGTCCAGGAACCACCAGGCGGAACCAAACTGCATTTTACCCGGATAAGACCCATCGTTAAAGTTTCCGATCATGGTAGCCACTACTGCGTTGTCTGCCGGGTTCAGGTTATATAGGATCGTTCTGGCCAGCTTGTCCCGCACGTCCAGCCGGTCAAGGAATTTCGATAGGGCTTTCCCCTGAGAAAAATCTCCTATAGAATCCCAACCCGTATCAGGACCTAGTTGCTGCAATTTCCGGGTATTGTTATTGCGCAGGGCGCCCAGGTGAAATTGCTGGACCCATCCCTTTTCCGCGTCCCATTCTGCCAGTTGCTGCAACAATGCTGACTTGAATTGCCGGCGTTCCATTTCCGGTAATGTCTGCCCGGAACGTACCTTCTCGAAAATCCGGCTGACGCCTTCTGAAGTATATTCATCCGCATACAGTTCCTCCAGTCCGTGATCCGATAGGCTGCATCCATTGGCTGAAAAGAAGTCATGCCGGTTCCTCAGTGCATCCAGCAATCCGGAATAGGTAGTAATAGACAGTCCGGAGGCTGACTCCAGCCGGGAAAGGTATTGATTATATACGGCCGGGGAATCAACCAGTAAGGCATTGTCCGGCCTGAATGCCGGCAGGATCGCAACTTCAAAGCCAGACGCTTTGATCTGCCTGTGGTATTCCAGGCTGTCGGCAGGGTCGTCCGTCGTACACACCGTTTCCACCTTCATCTTTCTGAGTAGTGAACGGGTAGAATAGGCAGGCGTTCGGAGCTGCTCGGAACAAGCTTCATATATCCGCGAGGCGCTTTCCGGGTTCAGAACTTCCTTGATTCCGAAATAGCGCTGCAGCTCCAGGTGAGTCCAGTGGTAAAGGGGATTACGCAGGGTAAAGGGGACGGTAGCCGCCCATTCCCGGAACTTTTCAGGATCTGATTTCGTACCGGTGCAATAGCTTTCGGAAACCCCATTGGCGCGCATGGCCCTCCATTTGTAATGATCCCCCGATAACCATGCCTGGGTAAGGTTATCAAAACGATGGTCTTCAGCGATCAGCGTCGGGGATAGATGACAGTGATAATCTATAATAGGCAGCCCTTCCGCATATTCATGATACAAGCGCCTTGCAGTTTCCGTATGCAACAGGAAATGTTCATCTAAAAATGGCATAGTCGAAGGTAAAGGAAAACCGGGTTTTCTTCCAAATCGGGCCGGGCCACTAATGAATAAATTATTAACTTTTCATTTTATGCACTACATTTAGTTAGCCATGCCTTCTGCTATGATACAGTCATTTGACGACCAGTCACTGTTGTTTGCTTTACAGCAAGGAAGCAACGAGGCATTTGCTGAAGTATACAGGCGTTACTCAAGAATGCTGTTCCTGCAAGCTTATCAGAAGATCGGAGTCAAAGAAGTATGCGAGGACATTCTGCAGGACGTCTTTTCCACATTATGGGCCAAAAAGGAGGGACTACAGCCCGGAAGATCCCTCAAAGCATATCTCCAGGGAATCCTCCGGCATAAGGTCATCGATTATTACAGGTTATCCTGCCTGCACCTGAAGCACCTGAATGCCCTGACAGAAATGCTGGATAAGCCCGAATCTCCGGTTACCGACGCCCTTCACGCCAAAGAGTCAGCGTCGGTCCTGCAACAACACATTCAATCCCTGTCCTACAGCGTTCGAACTATTTTTCTCCTGAGCCGCCATGAAGGCCTTTCCGTAGAAGACATCTCCCAAAAGCTCCAACTATCTAATCAGACCGTCCGCAACCAGATCAGCAAGGCCCTCAAACTGCTGCGTCATAAATGGGAAGGGACGATGGAATAACCGCCCCTACACCGGGGCGATCCGTCCGGACCAACTTTTTTTTTACCGGACATGGTACATTTTCCCATCTTCTCCGATTATAGTATGTAATAAATTCCCAGATGCACATAGACGATTTGGCGGCTTTGATGGACCGGTACCGGCAAGGCAAGTGTTCCCCGGAAGAAAAAAAGATCATAGAAGAATGGTACGATACTCTTCCATTCAGACAGCCTTCTCTGGACGATGCAGAGGTGGACGCCAGTCTGGACAAGGTATTTAAGGGGTTACAGGAAAACATCCGCTCCCCGGCGCAAATGAGCGACGCCTCGGTCCGGCATATGAACCAGGGGCATGTGGCAGGACATTGGAGATACAAACGGATCATGAGCGCCGCGGCCATGGTAGCCCTGGCCATCGGTGTGTATTGGGCATCTCAATACGGATGGTCCCGCTGGCATCAACCCACTGTAAAAGAAGATGATGTAGTGGTCAGCACGGTATCGGGAGAATTGAAGAAAATGGTGCTTAGCGACGGGTCAATCGTCCAGTTAAACGCAAATAGTACCATTCAGTATCCCAGGCAGTTTGCCGGAGAATACAGGCAAGTCACCCTACTGACGGGGGAAGCCTTTTTCCAGGTTGCGCCGGATGCCGCCCATCCGTTCACGGTAAAGGCCAGTAACCTCAAAACGCTGGTCCTGGGAACGTCATTCAATATCCGGTCCTATGCGAAGGATTCCAGCACGGTCATAGCCCTCATATCTGGGAAGGTTCAGGTAAGTACTCCGAACGATAAAAGGTCATTGGTGCTGGATCCGCACGACTTGTTGCGATATGGGAAAGTCTCGGGCAGCATGGATAAGGGACATTTTGAAAAGGAGACAGAAGTGGATGCCTGGAAACAAAGGGCAATGAATTTTAAGGATGCTTCTTTCGAGGAGATCGCCTTTGAAATAGATAATATGTATAATGTGCCGGTTGTCAATCTCAGCACCAAAAAACATTGGAGCTATACCGGGTATTTTGGCAGCGAAAGCGTTTGGGAAATTATCAGGACCATTTGCATTACCGAAAATTTGAGTTACCAGTTTCACCAGGGACACATCATTCTTATCAATAAAAACTAACGTCAAATGAGAAAATTGTACTCACCCGCAGGCATGCGTCCTGCGAGGGCAAGGATTTTTTTGCTCTTGCTCCTCTATGGCTATTTTCTTTTCGCCCCGGTCCATTCACCGGCTGAAGGGCAGGACCATCCCGATATCAAGATTGCCCTGGTCAACCAGCCTGCTGAAAAAGCCTTCCATATTATTGAAAAACAGGCTAAGCTGACCTTCCATTTTGACAAGACCGAAATAAATCCCAATATCATCGTCACCCTGCGTTTTGAAAACGCACCTTTGGTCACCGTGCTCGATGCTATTTCCCACCAGACAGGCTGGACCTTCCAGCAAAGAGGGGATAAAATACTGGTCCTGGGAAAAGGAGAAACCCCGGCCCCGGAAGAATTATTAATTGCCCCACCGGGACAGGTCAAAGGAAGAGTGACTGACGCAGGCGGCAATCCCTTACAAGGTGTAACCATCCAGATCAAAGGCACCGGCACAGGGGTTCAAACCGATGCTGACGGCAGGTTTTCCATTAACATAGGGTCCAGCACAGCCCTGGTTGTATCCTACGTGGGATACGAAACACAGGAAGTACAGGTTCATGGTAACGCTTCCGTTACGGTCGTGCTGAAGGACCTGAAAAAAGTCCTGAACGAAGTAGTCGTCACCGCCCTGGGTATCAAAAGGCAGGCAAAGGAACTGGGCTATTCGACCGCCCGGGTCGGCAGCCAGGAACTCAATGAAACCAGGCAAACCGACCTGGCCACTGCGCTTTCCGGAAAGGTGTCGGGCCTCCAGATCAACACCAATGACGCCAGTGTGGATCCCTCCACCCGAATCGTGCTCAGGGGCAACCGCTCTTTCCTGGGAAATAACCAGGCGTTACTGATCGTGGACGGAGTGCCCGTTGACCTGAGTTATATCAATTATATAAATCCCAATGAAGTCGATAACGTGACTGTTTTGAAAGGAGCCAACGCCGCCGCCTTATATGGTTCCGATGCGTCCAACGGGGTACTGATCATTACCACCAAAAAGGGTACCCAGGGTAAACCTTCAATCACGGTCAGTAGTACCGTGACCCAGGAAAGAGTTGCTTATTTGCCCCAACTGCAGAACTCCTTCGGGCCTCATGCCGGGGAATACCAGCAGGGTGCGGCCCTCTTCACGGACTATAATGGGAACAGGCTTTATATACCCTTTGAACAACAGGCACAAGGACCCGCCTTTAATGGAGATACCGTCATAGTCGGATTCCCTCAACGGGACGGGAGCGTACTTACGGGGCCTTATAAGGCATACCCCAACGCCAAATACGACTTCTTCAACAAGGGATATACCTATCAGAATGACATTTCTTATTCCTCTGGAGATGACAAAGGCGCCTTCTACCTATCCGTTCAGAATGTAAATACGGACGGCATTGTTCCACAAGACCATTCCAGGAGGACGGGCTTTAGGTTCAACGGAAACCGCAAATACGGAAAGTTCACTGCCACCTTTGGGGCCGCCTACAGCCAGGTGGTGGTCAGCCAGGACGGCGACATGACCGATACCTATACCAGCCTGATGGGGTTTCCACCCAATATCAACGTCCCTGCGTTTAAGGATGTCAATAATTATGTCAACGCCTCCATCAACGGCTTTCCCATCCCCTATTCCCTGAATCCTTACTGGTATATCAATAATTCCAGGAATAACTACACCAATCACAATCTCACCAGCAATGCCGACCTAAGTTACCAGATCACCCCCTGGCTGAGCGCATTATACCGGGTGGGCTTGAACCTGTTTGTCAATGACGGAAAACAAACTACGGCGGACAAGACCTATTCCAATGATGCTATCCTATATAACAACCTTTCTTTCAGCGGCGATAATTACGTCGCCTATGCACCGGGACCCGGTTCGGTCACCGATAATTTCGGCATACAAACCAACCTGAACACCACAGCCATGCTGAGCGCCGATAAGACGTTCGGGGATTTTTCCACGAAGCTGATCGTCGGCTACACCACCAACAGTAACTATCAACGCTCCAATTACCAGTCCAGTTCTTCGCTTACTTTCCCTGGCTTTTTTAACATCGGAAGCGGCACCCAATCCCCCTCCCTGGGCGATTACCGGCAGACCGTCCGGACCACAGGCGCCTTTGCGGACTTCACCCTGGGATACAAAGAGTACCTCTTCCTGCATGCTTCAGTGAGGCGGGATCAGAGTTCTTTACTGGCAGCGCAGTACCGTACCTTTTATTACCCCGGTGTGGACGCCGCCTTTATCCCCACAGAGGCACTTTCCTGGCTCAAGGGCAGCAAAACGCTTTCTTTTCTCAAGCTGAGGGCCAGTGTCACCAAAGTGGGTAACGTCAATATCCCGCCCTATTCGTTACAGAACACGTATGTTCCCGCTTCCAGCAGTGGCAACGGGTTTCCTTTCACCAGCACCGGCGTACCCAGCTATGCCATCAACCAGACCATCTACAACCCCTTGCTGAAACCGGAATTCACACTGTCTAAGGAAGTGGGCGCTGAAATGGGCTTCCTCCAGAACAGGATCAACGTACAGTTGGCCTATTACATAGAGAACACCACTAATCAGACCGTACCCATCCAGATCTCTCCCGTAACGGGGTATGCGGTACAGTATACCAATGTGGGGGAAATGCAGAATAAAGGATTTGAAGGAGACCTGAATCTGACGCCCCTGATACGTCTTCCAGGTGGGTTCAAATGGAATGTGGGAGCGAACCTGAGCATGATCAACAGCAAGGTCATCAGCCTTCTCCCTGGTACGACTGAGCTGAATGTGGGAAACTCTACCGGCTCAAAAGGGCTGGTTACGAATGACTATGCTATTGTCGGCCAGGCCTATCCTTATCTGAAAGTCATTGATTGGGCAAGGGACCCCCAGGGCCATGTCATCGTGGATCCTGTCACGGGCCTTCCCTCCCAGGACCCTAACCCCAGGCCATTCGGGCAGTTAAATCCCAAGGCTACACTGGGTCTTAATACGTCCTTCCAGTATAAGGGATTTACGCTGGCGGCCAATGGAGAATACAGGGGCGGGAATGTCTTGTTCAACAACTCCCCCTATATTGATGAATTCGGCCTGACACCACGGTCCGCCGCCTCCGCACACCAACGTTTTGTATTTCCAAATTCCGTTATCGAAACAGCATCCGGTAAATACGTACCCAATACTACCACTACCATCAGCGACATTTTTCTCTTCTGGGGCCAGGACGGCTTCGCCTACCTGCCTCCGTCTATGTTCGTAAGCAGCGCCGCTTTCTGGAAAGTCAGGGAAGTATCCCTTTCCTACGACGTTCCGCAGACATTCCTGCACAGGGCAAAGATCATACGTAAGGCGACCATTACCCTGATAGGAAGGAACCTGTTTTCGTGGAGGCCAAAAGACAATATATGGACTGATCCGGAATTCAACGACGACAATTCCAATGCCGTGGGTCAGAACTCCCCGGGTCAGGCGCCTCCCGTTAAGAGCTACGGCGCGAACCTTACCCTTGTATTCTAAATTTCAAAATCTAACATTATGTCGCACAAACATATCAGAATGGGATGGATATTGACGCTGGCGGTGTTGGGTGGCTCCTGCAGCAAGAGCTATCTGAATGTCAATGAACCGAACCCAAACCAGATCGCCTCTATTTCGCCCACACTGCTGCTCGCCGGCATCCTCAATAACACGGCTGCCATCGTGACAACCGATTTCCCATTCCTGGGTTGCTACCAGGGCTACTGGACCATTTCACAGGGTTTCTCTGACATCACCGATTACGCCAATTATAACCTGAGCACCGGCTTCGGCCAGAACATCTGGACGGACATTTATGGGAACCTGGGTAACCTGAATCAATTAGCCGCAGCCGCAAGGACTGACAGCACCCTGGTGTATTTCGGGGCAATGGCCAGGATCCTCAAAGCAGTGAATTTTCAGATGCTGGTTGATGTATATAACAACGTTCCGTATTCGGAAGCATCCAACCCTTTGATTATTTACCCCAAATACGACAGCGCACAGTCGATCTATGATGATCTGTTCTTACAGATAGACACCGCTATCTCCCTGATCAACACGGCTCCCCTAAGCGCCATCATGCCTGACAACACGAATGATATCATGTTCTCCGGGAACATGACCCTTTGGAAACAGTTCGGCAATACCCTGAAACTGCGCATGCTGATCCACCAGGCGGACCTGACGGCCAGGGCCTCCTATATCCAGGCTCGCCTGCAGGAAATCGCAGCCGAAGGAGATGGGTTCCTGCAAACACAACAGAATGCCTGGGTGAACCCCGGTTACTCTCAGAATAATAACCAGCAAAGCCCCTTCTTTGCAGAGTTCGGCTTCAATTCAACGGGCGGAGCATCGTCTAACTATACCAGCTTTAAGTGCAATATATATTCGCTCAATTTCTACACCAACACCAATGATACCCGCTTGGGATATTTTTATGCCCCCCTTACCGGTTATGCGGGCAACCCTCCTTACCTGTATGTAGGCGCCCCATTCGGGACCATCGGCCTGCCTTCTCCGTCTTCTGCCTCTTCCATAGGCGCCTATATGCCGGCAAACAGCAGTACCCCGGAAGGTCCGAGGGTCGGGCTGCTCCAAAGTGATGCGCAGAGCTGTCCCATCCTGACGGCTACGGAGAGTCTTTTCCTGCAGGCGGAGGCAGCCGAAAGGGGGTGGATCAGCGGTAGTGCGCAAACTCTTTACCAGAATGCCATTGCGGAGTCTTATATCTACCTGCTCGTAACCAATCCTACTACCGCAGCCAGCGCGTATTACAGTCAAAATCTGGTGAACGTAGGCTGGAATGCCTCTCCCAATAAACTGGAGGCCATCATTGATCAGAAGTGGGCCGCCCTCAATGGAATAGATATGCTGGAAGTATGGAGCGATTACCGCAGGATGCATTATCCTTCTGATCTCCCCTTGTCCAATTCGCCCAACGTTGTGTCCCAAACGCCACCGGTTCGCCTGCTATATCCCCAGATCGAATACCAGACGAATGCGGCCAGCGTAAATGCCGAAGGGACGATCAACCAGTTTACGTCTAAGATTTTTTGGATTCCATGATTTATGAACCCGTTTAATGCACACTTATATGACTAAGAAACAAATAAAAATAGGGAGTTGCCTGGCAGGTATCTGCATCGTTCTTTTGGGAGTGGGATGCCTCAAGCCGGCCAAGTATTACACCAATTTCTTCGATATCGGCACCATCGCTCAGTTCTCTCTGGGTGGTACGGCGCCTACCAACGCCTGGATTGCCGTTCAGAACACTCCCACCGATTACACTATTATGGTAAACCTGGCCACGCCTAAACCCCTGACCAAAGACGTCGTCATTACGCTTGCCCTGGATACGGCTGATTTTAATCAGCAATTGGCCTCGGGTGGGTACACCCTTCTTCCGGACAGTGACTATACCGTCCCTTCATGGACAGTGACCATTCCGGCCGGGCAGGACTCAGGTACTTTTCATATCCAGATATCCAGCGCTAAATTAGGCGCCACCCTCGGATCGATCTTGCCCTTGCATATTGTAGATGCCTCCGGGATCCCCATCAGCACCAATTATGGATATGGCTTCTGGCTGGTTCAAAATGGCAATCCTTATGTAGGCTTATACCATTCCGTCGGCTATCGGAAAGAAGTCGGTGTAACATTTGTGATCGATCAGGATAAATATTTGTATTATGCAGATACAACCGGAGGGGCCTATCCCGCCAATACGGTGATCGGCCAGGCAGGAGACGCCGTAACCTATATAGATTATGGCATTGGTATGGATTTGACCGTTGATCCTGCTACCAATCTTGTGACGGTGAGTTCGGACCCATTTGAAGGCGCCAGCGGGAAAATTCCGCTGAGCAATATGGGTGTCTGTCAATATGACCCGGTACATAAAGTATTTACGCTGAATTATAGTTACATAAATGCATACGGCAACACCGATACCTTGCAGGAAGTAATGACATGGAAGCCCCTTTAAACTGAATCCTAAACTCGACCATAACATGACACTAACGAAACAACGATTCTTGCCACTGGATGTCTTCCGGGGAATGACGATCTGTTTTATGATCATCGTCAATACCCCCGGGGGACCGTCTTATTGGCCGTTGGAGCACGCCGTATTTAACGGCTTCACTCCTACGGACCTGGTATTCCCTTCTTTTCTTTTCGCCGTAGGTAATGCGATCAGTTTTTCCATGCGCAAGTATGAAGAGTTGGGTACTTCAGCGGTACTCACCAAGATCTTGAAAAGGACATTCCTGATATTCCTGATCGGATATTTGCTTTCCTGGTTCCCCTTTTTCCACCAGACGGATTCGGGCACATGGGTATTTAACCCCCTCTCCCATACGCGTATCCTGGGTGTACTGCAACGTATTGCCCTTTGTTATGGGATCGCTTCCTTAATGATCCATTTCCTGTCCAGGAATACGGTGATCGCGCTGTCTGTCGTGTTCCTGCTTGGATATTGGTTCCTGGCCTGGTATTTCGGAGATCCGGGTTCTCCCTTTAGCCCGGACGGCCCGTATAGCTTGCATGGAAATGCAGACCTGAAGCTTGACAGGTGGGTCATGGGTGACAAGCACCTTTATCACGGGGAAGGAGTTCCCTTTGATCCGGAAGGCTTCCTGAGTACGATCCCGTCTATCGTCAATGTCATTGCCGGTTATTATACCGGGCTATTTATTCAGAAATACGGCAAGGAATCCAAGGCTCTCTTAAAAATGCTTGGCGTTGGCGCATTGCTGGTGATCATTGCCTGGACCTGGAACATGGTATTTCCTATCAATAAGAAGATATGGACCAGTTCCTTTGTACTCAATACCGTTGGTTTGGACCTTTTGATCCTGGGCGTGCTCATCTACATCATTGATTTTATGAAGGTCACTAAATGGACCGGCTTTTTCACCACCGTGGGAAAGAATCCCCTGGCTATCTACATCCTCTCTGAGTTGCTGGAACAGGTTCTGGATATGATCCCTGCAGGCTCAGGCAACTCTGTGGTGGGTTGGATCGACAACCATTTCTTTCAATACATTGCGCCAGGCAAACTCGGCTCCCTCCTTTTCGCTATCACTTACATGCTCATATGTTGGACTGTGGCAAAGGTCCTGGAGTGGAAGAAAATATATATAAAGGTCTAGCGGCCGGGGCTCTGATTGTTTACATGACAAAAAAGAAGCGGTCTCCTATGTTTGCAAAAACAGGAGGCCGCCTCTTTTTTCATGCCCTCAACGAAAATTCAAATATGACGGCGAACTGAGTGGGAAGATATTAAACCTGAAATCGGTAATCGTGGTTATTTCAAAGAAGAAATTCCTCCTCGTGCCTGCCCCCGGAGGTATATAAGGATAGTAATTACCGTCTATCCTGAACGTATTGAATGTAAGGTTTTCATTGCGGATATCACAGCCCAATCCAAAGCCTGCATAGAGGCGGCTGTTCAACAGGTCCCTTTCCGTCATGGTCGAAAGCTGTGAAGTCTGGGCGGTGGCCGTAAAGTTGAATTTGAATCCATATATCTTCAGGGGACTGTAATACATGGTTTGGGAACGCATATTCATGCGTTGAAACCCATTGATCTGGGTGTTTTCAATACCGTAGATTCCAAAGGGCATGTTGATGTCCAGGGGCTTATAGAAAAAGGGATTGGGACAATCCAGGTAATTCAGGGTCACAAACTGCCGAAGCCTGCCAAATTTAAAATTGAATAAACGGCTATAATAATCGATCTCTGCGTGGATCACCGCATCTTCCGACCCGGTGCCGACATGCCAAAAACTGCTGATTCCAAATGTCGTGTTGAGCAATCCCTTTAAGGGCGTAACCCAATACTTCTGCAGATTGATCCCTGTATAAGAACGCTGACGCTGGACCCAGGTTTCTTCGCCGGCATACAGGCCGATGTTATATCCCAGGGGAATATCCTCCGTCCTGCCCCAACCGAAGAAATATTGTGACTTAAAAAAGTCCTGTTTATAAATAGCAAACTCTCCCAGGAGGTACCTCCGGTTATTATATGTCTGGTCATATTTATATTGCGTAGGCGTAGGTTGCTCCGTAAAAAAAAGATTATAGTGCCTTAGCAGGACCGCCAGACTAGGCCTGGAAGACAGCACCCCGTTTTTCTTCTGTTGGGGGCGAAAATTATACCCTGCCCATACATCCACGATATTGTATTTATAATTCCGGTAAGCGCTATCGTTGAGGTTATGGATGTTCATTGAAAAGTTATTGGCCACATACAACCCTCCGATAACCGACGTCACGCTCCTGAACAAAGGCCTGTTGAGGCTAACATAATAGGATCCTTCATAGGTATTGGTGTCTATAGGAGTGTTATTGCCAAGCAACGTATAGCCAATGGCTCCATCGATAAAGGACCCCGCGATATTACTCTTTTTGTATTGAACTTGCGTACCAGTGGTAGGCTGGTAAGTTTTGTCCCAGAGAAACCCCAACGTCAGGGACTGGCCTGCCCCGAACAGGTCATTGTTGTAGATGCTGGCCTTTGCATTGGAGGTGCTTAGTTCGCTCAATTCCCCTCCATATTCAAATACGTCCTTCGTGACGATGTTTATGTCAACGGAATCAGAGACGCCGGTTGAATTCACCACATAGATACGCGCATCCTGGATAAAGGGAAGGTTACGAAGGTATCTTTCGTTGTCGGCGAGTTCATAGGCGTTGATCGTATCTCCCGGGCTGAAAAACAGGGACTGCCTGATGACCCACATCCTAGAATCGTAGTGCATGTCATTGGCCAGGTTGATCAACCTGGAGGAAGTCTTAAAGGTGGTATCGTTGATATTATTAGGACCAAATACCTGTACCCGTTTAAAATATATATTGCGGATCCGCCGTCCTGTTTCAGGGAGAAAGACCTTTTCACTTTTCATCATGGAGCTGTCATCCCCCGGAGGGGGTTCATTGTTCCGGGATAGTTTGCTAAGCACAGAATCCCGGTAGTGCCTGTCCCTCCATATATGAAGACTCCGGTGCAGCCAGGAAGGCGGAGTTTCCATCCTTGAGGCAGGTACCGTATCGGACACCGACACGGCTGGGGCTGGAATGCCATGCACAGGCCGGGCGGATACAGAGGCTCCACCTAACCACACACAGCACAAGATCGAGGCCCAACCTGCTATTTTTCCTGACACACTCAAATGAATAATAAAAGTATCAATATTATATAACGAATACAGTAGGCGCCCGGTTTGTCCCGGGCCTAATATTATGTTATTTTTTTTCTGCAATCCCCTCTCAGGACCAATCCAACTCCGTCCATGTCAGTTGTCTGTATTTACCATATACCAGCCAGAGTAATATAGCGGAAAGGGCTAATACAATCCAGATAACGATATGGTCCTCCGGAAGCATATACCTGAGCAGGAAATGCAATCCTCCAACCGACGCCGGAATGACAAGAATGAAAAGCGTCCGCATAAATCCTCCTTGTGCCTGTCCGCTTAGCTCAGATGAAAAGGGCATCTTCTTCAGGTATATAAATCCCATAAAGACACCAAAAAGGGTCACATTGACGAGGCCGAGCAGCATGTCGGGCAAAACCCCGGCCCCCCATACATAGAACGCCAGCGCGGTAACCAATGTATAAAATGGGATAAAATATTTAACCACCATCGCCTTAACGGCTCCTGTAAGGATTTCCCCCGGGGCCCTTACAGGGCTCACATAGTAAACCCAGGCCGCCTTGTACTTGTCTGAATAAACGGCATTGGAAATGGCTGAGATCATGGCAAGGCTGCTGGAATAAATTAATACGATATACATTCTTGTTGTAGAAAGATGTTCCCATCTTTCTGTGACGCTTCCCTTCCCATTGAATACGGCGAAGTAAAAGAAATATACGAGGACATACGCAAAAGAGGGGTACACTTTCATTTTAAAGTCCCTGTTTCGTCCTGTTAACAGCCATGCGATCTCAAACCCGGTCGCCTCCGCATTACTCCTGGTTAACCATTTGGAAATCAAGGGATAAATACCATTTGTGGCCGGCCTCCTTTTATGGCCATCTTTTTTCTCCATCCCCGAAATGGCCGTTTCCGCATTTGATATATTCGTCCCGCTGCCCAGTCCGCTCAATTTTCTGTCAAAGCCCGGACCCAGGTGTCGGATAACAACCCATATACTCCCGGGGCAAAACACGAGGGCCGCCGCTGCTAATCCCCAAACGGAAGCGGGTTGACCCGCCGGATACCGTAGAACCTCCCAAAAGGATGCCAACCAAAGCGGTGGGATGACAAACAGGTAGGGATTGCCCAGCAACATTCCCTGATCCAGGTGGATGGAGGCTGCCAGGCTGGAGCGCCCTATATAGTAAATGGAGATCAGAAGAATGGAAAACACGATCTGCACTCCCCCGATGATGTCCTTGAACCGTTCCGTCGTGGTGAACTTCAAAATGATCAGATAAACGGCATTGATCGTGAATATACAAACCAGCGTCGCCAGGACGATATCAATCAGGCATACAAAACCGCCCCAGGCACCTGTTTTGATGATCATATAAATAATACCCGGCAAAGCCATCGGAAAGACCATCTTCCCGAGGTGTATCATGATATGCAACAGCCGGGCTACCAGTACCGTCCTGGAATTCACCGGCCTGGGAAGGATGATGTAATTGTCCTTTACATCGATAAGCACATATGTAAAATCAGAGATCAGCGTAAGTGACAACATCACCATGAAAAGGGAGAAATAAAGCGACAGGCCGGACAAGTAGTCCTCACACACCCAAAATGAGTACAGGTAAAGGGATCCCATCACCAACGACATGAATATCAGGGACAGGGTCCCGTTGTTCAATTCTTTCTTCTTTTTTTTCTGCTGTTTCACCCTGTTAAAGGCATTAGGCCTTCGGTCATCCATTGTCAGCTTAACCTGTAATATGGCACAGAGTTGACCGGGGTGAATACCCAGCCGCAGCCACAGCGGTGTAAATGCCCTTACCAGGCGAAGGATCAGTTTAGTCATAGGATTCCGCTCTAGGATTCGATTGCATTTATAAATTGATCTGCTACGTTCTCGAGGTTCGTCTCTCCTGTAAGGTGTGCAAATATCTTCTCCAGGGAATCCCCGCTATTTTGCTTTAACTCCTCGAACGTACCGTTGGCCACGATGATACCGTTGTTGATGAGTATAATACGATCCGACACCTTTTCTACCACGTCCATCATATGAGAGCAATAAAAAATGGTTTTCCCCTCCTTCGAAAGGCGGCTCATGATCTCTTTCATCACAATGACAGCATTGGCATCCAGGCCGGAAAGGGGTTCATCCAGTACGATGATGGAGGGGTTATGCATCAGTCCGGAAGTGATCAGCACTTTCTGTTTCATCCCCTTTGAAAAGGTATCCATCCGTTGGTTCAGGTTCTCCCCGAGTCCAAAGGCGGAGAGCATCCTCTCCGCTCTATCCCGGATCACAGTATCAGAGAGGTCGTACAATTTACCGGTGAATAGCAGGTATTCCAGGGGAGTCAATACATCGTAAATCTCCGCATTTTCAGGGATGTATCCCAGGACGCGCTTTATATCTAGCGCGTCTGTCCGGAGATCCATCCCCATGACGCGGACTTCCCCTTCAAAATCGGGAATAAGCCCTGTGAGTATTTTAACGGTAGTTGATTTCCCGGCGCCATTAGGGCCGATATACCCGATAATCTGCCCTGGATAAATTTCCAGGTTGATATCGTTTAATACCCTTTTGTCTCCATAACTTTTAAAGAGATGGCTAATGCTGATGATGGGGATCGCATGGGATGACATAGGAAATGGTTACTTTGGCATCAATTTACCATTTCTTCAGTGGAATACGGTCTTTTGAAGGAAAATATCCCAACTATTTCTGGCGGAAACTATCCCCGATGAATTGCAGCGCATCAGTGATGCCCGTCCTCCAATAGGTCCAGTTATGGTTACCATCGCGTACCCGGAATTCATGAGCCACCCCCTTATGTGCAAGGGCAATATGCAGCAGGCAATTTCCTTCGGACAGGTGATCGTCATCCCCGCAATCTATCCAATAGCGGACTTTCGACAATTCTTCCGTTGACTTCTGCTCAATCAGTTTGAAAGGTGAATTGGCATACCAGGCTGCTGTCAGGCGGTCTGCGTCCTTCAGGTTCCGCCCATATAACTGAGCAAAGGTCAATTCCCAAGAATGATCGGGCATTCCCTTCATACTTTCGTCCGTAAACACGGCGGCACTCAGGGGAGCGGCAGCAGCGAAGAGATCCGGATGTTTCAGTGCATACACCAGGGTGCCGTAACCGCCCATGGAAAGGCCTGCAATGCCCCTGTAGCGCTTTTCACTCCTGATCCTGAATTTTTCTTCTACGGCAGGCAGGAATTCCTTGAAGAAAAAATCTTCATAGGATTCCTTCCCGTCATAGGCATTGATGTACCAGCTCGAATCCGCGTTGGGCATAATGATGATCATCGGCGGGATGGTGCCCTCTTCGATGGCTTTATCCGCAATGCGGTTGATCTCCCCGAATTGCAGCCAACCCGTATTGTCATCCGTATAACCGTGCAACAGGTAGACCACCGGATAACTCCTGTCAGCCGTGTAATAGTCAGGGGGAAGATAGACCGTGTAATGGACATTCTTTTTCAGGATATCACTTTTGACGACTTCCTGTTCCAGGATCCGCAATTGGGTCTGCGCCGGTTTTACCTGGGCTGATGCGGTACCGGAAGAACAGCAAAGAAATATGGCAACCGCCATTGAAAGGTGAATCATTTTCATGGCAACGTCAGATTGTACGTATAAATATAATGATTACCGGATAATTACTACCGCCGCATTTCCAGCGGGCACGTTTACGATGAACGAGCTTCCCCCACCATAATTTTCAGGGGTACCGGGTGTAAAATTCCCGCCCGCATCCACTTGGGCATTGCTGAAACTAACGCTGTCCTGGTCCGTATAAGAAGGCGCCGTAAGGCGCATTACCTGCACTTGGGAGGCATTAATACCCGGCAGCACGGTAAACGCAATGGGCTGCACATCTTTATTGATAAGGGTAAGAAATTCTATCCCATTGTTGATACTGGCATATGCGCTGGCATTCAATGATCCGAAACCTGCATCCGCCGGTACCAGGCTCCCTTGTGCCCCTTCCTTGAACGCGAGCATGGCGTAGTATTCCGGTCTCGCGGACCATACCCCCGAACTTCTCACCACCGGCGAATAAGCCCCGCCTGTACCTCCGTGGAAATTAATCCCCTGCCCCCGGGCGGAGGCCACTGTCCACATATAGTCCAGGGCCCAAAGGGCCGAAGCAAACACGTTACTCACTCCAGTCTTGCCGCCGTCATATACGCTATTGCATTCGGAAATACGAAAACCAAGTGAGTAGGATTCCGATTCATTTAAGAATGTAGTCAGGTAGGTGGTCAGCCCTGCATCGGGCGCCAGTATCGTTTGATAGACAATGGAAGGGCTGCTGGCAGGGCCGGCACGATAGAAATGCCCGTCAATCAACCCCACCTTTGTATGCTCTTCCATCGAAAAAGAATCAATCCAGGCCTGGTTGTCCGCAACATCGGGTCCCGCAAAGGGCGCCGAAGGCTGGACCGCCCGCACCGCGTTGAAATAATTTTCCCATTCCTGCCTGAATTCGGCATAGTTGTAGGATGAAGCCCTTAGCCCATTGTCATGGAAAAGGTCAGCTTCGTTCCCGATCTGAAATGCACTTAATGACCCTTGTAGGCTGCCGGCCACATATCCCGCTTCATTCACGGCTTTTGAAACATTATATTCGCCCAGGTTCAGGCCAAAGAGTACGGGCCAACCTGTGGCCCTGGCAAAAGCCGAAAACCCATCTATGTCTGTAGTGGTCAAAGAGTCCTTTCCGGTTCCCGAAGTTCTTGGCCCTCCCGTCCAAACCAATTCGTCGCTGCTGTTTCCTCCCACACGTATATACCCGTTTCCAAGGTTTTTATACAATTGCAGGAGGACCGCGTCATTCACACTCAAAAAGGAAGAATCTGTCAATGCAGAGATCTCATAGCTGAAACCCAGAAATGATTCCGGGATTTTTGATCCTGCACTTTCAGGATGGAGGGTGACCGTTACACCTGTTCCCACCGGCTGTGGGAAAGGCAAAGTTTGAATAGTCGCCTGGTCTTTTTTGCAGGAAGCAACCAATGTCAGAAGAAACCCTGACAGCAGTAATAGGTAGATACGGCGTAATCGTTGCACGGGATCTGATTTATTATAGATATATCCTTGCAACAATTACACCGGCTTTAGGCGCAACCACCCGTTATTAAAATTAATTAATGCACCTCCCGCTTTATAGCCTGCCCTCCGAAGGCTTAGCAGGCTTCCCTGTTACGTAGGTAAAGTTGACAGACTGATCCCCCACCCGAATGGTGAAATCTCCCGGCTCCGTTACAGGCTTACTGTTGTCCCCTATGAAAGACAAGTCGGCTGGCGTAAGGATGAAGGAGACCGTCTGTGTTTCCCCGGGTTGCAAATTGATCTTGTGAAAAGCCCGCAGGCGTTTCGTATCCGGAGTGATAGAGGCATACCATTCACTGGTATAGAGCAATACCGATTCCATTCCGGAGCGGCTTCCTGTATTCTTCACTTCCACTGTAACCCTAAGACGGCCTCCTTCCGTAAGCGAAGGCCGATCCGTTTTCAGATTACTATAGGCAAAATGAGTATAGCTCAGCCCCGTGCCAAATTCATACAAGGGATTATATCCGGTTTTATCATCAGGGTTACCATTCTCCAGGTTCTTGCGGTAGTAGTTGACCAGGGAATTTGGATAGCGGGGATAGGTGAAGGGCAACCTCCCGGACGGATTGACGTCCCCGAATAGAATATCCGCCAGCGCATCTCCTCCTTCGTTTCCCGGCAAATAAACCGTAAGGGTGGCCTCCGCAATTTTATCGGCCTCCGTAATGATCCTGGGCCGTCCTTCCGCCAGAACGAGGATAATGGGCTTCCCTGTTTTGGCCAGTTCCGTGGCCAGCCTGATCTGGGCCGGGGGCAGGTTCAGGTCATTGATATTGCCGGGATTCTCCGCATAGGATAATTCCCCCAGGCAAAGGACAATGGCATCTACCGGCTGAGCCGCTTGCACGGCAGCAGCGATATCTGATTCGGCCTCATAAGTAGCCCCTTCGGAATAAGCCACCTGGCCCTGTCCCAATTTTTGTTGGAGGGCTTGCAGGATCGTATGATGGCCCGACCCGAATTGGTCATCCACCTCACCTTGCCAGGAATAGCTCCATCCTCCGTCCAGCGAACGCATCGTGTTTGCGGTAGGGCCTGTAACGAGTATCTTCGCTCCCTTTGCAAGCGGAAGCAGGTCTTTGTTGTTCTTCAAGAGCGTGATAGATTGTTGTGCGGCCTGAAGGCTTACGAGCCTGGATGCTTCCGATCCGAAGTCCGGATAATCTTCCGTAAGCGGCACTGGCGTCTTGAAAAGCCCCAATTCATCCTTCAATCTCAGGATGCGCCTGACAGAAGCGTCAATGCGGGCAATGGACACTTTACCCTGGTGAACCAGGTCCAGCAGATAATTATAAAATGAATAATCATAAGGCACCATGCTCATATCAATGCCTGCATTGATGGCAATCCTGACTGCCTCTTCCTGGGTAGAGGCGATATGATGCCGGTCATGCAGGTATTTGATGTCCTGCCAGTCCGTAACAATAACCCCGTCAAATCCCAGCTCTCCCCTCAATACGTCTGTCAATAGGTATTTGCTGGCGTGTACCGGTACTCCGTTGATCTCCCCGGAGTTCACCATCACCGTTTGCGCACCGGCTTTCACCGCTTCCCGGAAAGAAGGAAGGAAATATTCCCGCATATAACGATCGGGGATCCAGGCCGGCGTGCGATCCTTACCGCTCAGGGGATAACTGTAGCCCAGGTAATGTTTCATACAGGCGGCTACATGGTATTTGTCGAACCGGTCTTCTCCCTGGTATCCTTTTATGGCCGCTGCTCCCATGGTTTTACATAGGTAAGGGTCTTCACCGTACGTTTCGTACATGCGGGGCCACAGGGGTGATTTCCCCAGGTCAAGGACAGGGGAAAAATTCCAGGGGATGTAGCTGGCCCTGGTTTCATAGGCAGTAATGGTAGCTGCCTTATACACCAGTTCGGGATTAAACGTAGCGGCCTGGGCAATTTCCTGGGGGAAGAGCGTGGCGCCAAGTGTATAATTGACCCCGTGTATAGCGTCAATCCCATAGATCACCGGGATTTTTAACCGGGTTTCGTCCGAGGCGCTCTGCTCTATGCCACTGATGAGCTCTTTCCATTTATCCCTGGTGAGGGCATGTCCCGTGGTATTGAGGATAGATCCGACGTGGTAGGTGGCCAGGGCCTCTTTCAATTTCGCAGGATCTATTTGCACGGGATCCGACTCGTTTTTGGCAGTTCCGGTTTTTAAGACGTCATCCAGCGTGATCTGTGTCATTTGACCTATTTTCTCTTCCAGCGTCATCCTGGAAAGCAGCGCATTGATCCGCTGCTCCCTGGCAGCGTCCCGCCTGACAGGGCTTCCAGCCGGCGAGTGGGGTCCAGAGGGGACGGGCGAATGCGTAAGTTGGGCGGACGCCTTCGGCGCAAGCGCAATCAATATTGTCAATGAGAAAACCCCGGCAAGGAACCGGATTTGCAGACGCGTAAAGGTGACGGTGTGAAGATGCATAGTCAAGCAAAATTTTAGTGAATGGGCCATTTCCAGGGACGCTAAATTAGCTTGTCTCCTGGCCAATAACTAACACTTTACGGTATAAATCACATATTATTTTATCGTTTCGTCCTGCAATGCCTCAAATGCGCTTGCCAGGTAGGCCAGCGGGGCATTCCAATTGATCGCTATTTCGTTCGAGGCATAGGCGGCTACCTGGTCAATATAGGCTTCATCCGGCGACAATGACGGATACGAGCACCCATCCTGTCGCCCAGGATTGGGTCCTCCCACCAACAAACCGGGAACCGGGTCGGTAACCGCATCCGATTCAGACACCCGGTGGTGTGGATGCATGGGCGAATGGGTGCCGAATCCGGTGACAAAACAATATCCGGTAGCATTCCTCCCGAGCAGGTAGTCCAGGTTGGCCATGGCCAGCCTAAAGTACTTTTTATCCTTTGTCAACAGGTAGGCGCGGATCAGCAAAATGCCTTGGTTAGCGGCCACTGAATTGCTGCCCCAGGAAAAATCACGTACATTTTCTCCCATGACAACCCCGTACCCTTGCCCCGCAACACCGGCTGCCCATACATCAGCCAGGGATAATAATTTCTTTCGTATCAACGGCACCTGGCGGATGGGTCCCCCTTTTAACCTGCCTTCAAAACGCAGGAGTGAATAATATCCCAGGGTCCTTACATTGGACCAGGTGGGTACCCGCAAGGCCTCCGGGCCCGCTATATCATTACCGCTGTAATAGGCCGTGTCCCCCGTGCTAATATAGAGTTCAATCCCAGCCCACACAAATTCGTCGCTGGCGTCGTTATCTCCGTAAGTACCGGTCAGGATCGCGGGTTTGAACACCCGGTTAAGAGCGCTTTGATCGTAATATGTGGTGGGATGGGCCCCTGCCCAATTCCATGCCTTTTTAGCGGAAGAGAGACAGGAATCTGCAAGCCCGGGGAACGCCCGGCGATAAAGTCCGAATACCCGGGAAGCCTGTGCCATTACGGCTGCAAAATCCAGGGAAGCCTGGGTACTTTTCGCCACAACGTATCTGGGCGCCCTGGCGTCCGCCGGCATGATAAACGGATCAAAAACCGCGTTGGTCAGCTTGTGGTATACTCCACCATCCTCCGGATCCTGCATTGTCAGCATCCAGCGCAAATTCCACAGTATCTCCTGCAGGAGGTCGGGGACACCGGGTCTGGTTTCGGGGATATGCGTGTGTAGTCCGGCCGCATAGACTGGAAAATCCTCGTATAACGACAGCAGCGTTGCCATGGTAATACCGCTGTTCACGATGTACTTATTATAGTCTCCTGCGTCATACCAGCCTCCCGGACTGGCAATGACCGTGTTTTCAGGGCGCCAGTCCGAGGCAGCGGAACCATGTATCCACACGT
>Ga0302312_10000337_pt1 | contig 39596 bp, 37 predicted proteins | sample III_Palsa_N2_1_FD_200529 | JGI IMG/M metagenome (GOLD analysis project Ga0302312, IMG submission 200529) | Peat permafrost microbial communities from Stordalen Mire near Abisko, Sweden - III_Palsa_N2_1 | ecosystem: Environmental > Terrestrial > Soil > Palsa > Peat permafrost | place: Sweden... | reverse complement strand
ATTTTAAAAACTGCCCGCAGCGAGCAGTTCAGAACCCCTGAAGGACGAAAAATAGCTTACGATAATTTAAAAAAGAATAATATTGATGCCCTGGTAGCAATCGGCGGCGACGGCACATTCACCGGCGCAAAGGTATTTGCACAGGAATATGATTTCCCGGTTGTTGGTTTACCCGGTACTATTGATAATGACCTTGCCGGAACCGATTTTACTATTGGCTATGATACCGCTATAAATACTGTAGTTGATGCCGTTGATAAGATCCGCGATACTGCGGAATCACATGACAGGTTGTTTATTGTTGAGGTTATGGGCCGCGATTCAGGTTTGATAGCTTTACGTACCGGTATAGCTGCCGGCGCCGAAGCGATCCTGATCCCGGAGAACAAAACAGGTATGGCTGATCTGTTCTACAGATTGGAACACGGGCGTAAGGACAAAACATCAAGAATTGTTATTGCTGCTGAAGGCGATGATGCAGGTGGCGCTTTCGAGATCGGTCGTTTGGTAACTGAAAAATTCCCGCATTATGATACCCGCGTTTCCATATTAGGGCACATACAGCGCGGCGGTAAACCAACTTGTATGGATCGTGTACTGGCAAGCCGTGTAGGTGTTGCAGCCGTTGAAGCATTGCGCGATGGCCATCGTAACGAGATGATAGGCGTTATACATAACGAGATCTCCTATACCCCGTTTGATCATGCCATCAAACATTCTATTGACATCAATGCTAAATTTTTGAAAATAGTGGAGATACTTTCACTATAACTTATCAATACAGTTCTTCATAAACAATAAAGCAAACTCATTGGGTTTGCTTTGTTGTTTATAGCAATTTATTAGCAATCTGCAGCCAGTTATCTACCCGTTCATAATCATTTATCAACAAATTATGGGGCGACGAGTACAACAACTTTCTGCCATTAAAATCAACAAAGTTCCTGATGCGGTCGTCAATAAATATATCGACATTAACGATCTTCAACCCACAGAAGATAATGTTTGTCCAGCTTATAAATGGAAAATGCTCATTAAGCCAATCTAATTTATCTCTAAGCGAGTTCCTGAATTCCATAGCTGCCGAAACAATAAAAACATCATATTTTTCGCAAAGTTCCTTTACTACACGCTGGCTATCGGGCATTACAGGCAAATCTCTGAAAAAGCCCGGCTCATTAACATATTTGCGGTTGGTACCGATCAGTTCTTCGGGTAACATCTGAAAAAATTCCTTACCGTGCATCTGGTCGAGCAATATTTCAAGGTTGTGTTCACGTTTGTATAAGCTGATGAATTTTTCAATGGTATCGGCAATTACCTCATCCATATCAATGGCGATGCGTTGTTTTTTATTCATGATTTTAAGGTAGCATTAATTTTCTTAAATCTCTTTCTCAATCAAAATAAACGCAAAAAGCCGGGATGAACCCGGCTTTCATACATTACCTATTTAATTTTATTTTGCTGCCGACGTTGTTGTCGCCGGAGCTGGCTGTGCAGGAGCGTCGGCAGGAGGTGCATCAACCGGGTGTGGCCTGTATATGGCGCAGGTAGCAAAATCTATGACCAAACCTGGCCAAAAAAGCACAAGATCGGCAATAAAGGCACCAACCCGCAAAGGCCGTGTCTGTTCACCCGCTACAGGCTTGGTACGCTGATAAGCATTTACCCTGCCGCCAAAAACAGTAGCACAGCTTGACAATACACAGGCAATTAATAACATAGAAATAATGGGCTTAACTTTTTTCATTTGTTTTGAAAAGGTTTAGATTGTATAAATTAATTAGTGATTTGGAGCCGTTAAAATAGCGTATAAGCACTATTTTACAAGTATTTAAGGATAATTTTTTTATTAAATATTTTTTCCTACTTTTGCATCCCCGCTGAAATAAACTCCGGGGAGATGTTGAACACATAAAAAATTAAAAATGGCAACTAAAATCAGATTGCAAAGACACGGTAAAAAAGGAAAACCTTTTTACTACATCGTAGTGGCAGATGCCCGCGCACCTCGCGACGGACGTTTTATTGAGCGTTTAGGTTCATACAACCCAAACACTAACCCAGCTACTATCGACATTAATTTCGATAAAACTCTTGATTGGGTTAACAATGGCGCACAACCAACAGACACTTGCCGTGCTATACTATCATACAAAGGTGTATTGTACAAAAAACACTTACAGGGCGGTGCTAAAAAAGGCGCTTTAACTGAAGAGCAGGTAGAAACAAAATTCCAGGAATGGTTAGAGCAAAAAGATGGTAAGATCACCGGCAAAAAAACTGATCTGGTTTCAGCAAAAGACGAAGCACGCAAAACTGCTTTAGCTGCTGAAGCTAAGAAAAAGGAAGATAGAGCCGCTGCTATTGCTGCTAAAAATGCTCCTGTTGCTGAAGAAGTAGTAGAAGAAGAAGCACCGGCTGAAGAAGCTGCTGCTGAACCAGAAGCTGACAGCGCAGAATAATTTCTATAAAATTTTACTTCAAAGGCGAAGCATCTGTTAAAGGTTCTTCGCCTTTGTTTTTTTAAAGGTATTTCCCTTACCCTCTTTCCGCGCAGCGAAGAGAGGGCGGTCGAGCGAAGCAAGGACCGGGTGAGTTGAATTTACGAGCAGACTATAAACGCGCTCCGTTGACTCACCCCGACTACGCTGCGCTGGTCGACCCTCTCTGCGACAAGTCGCAAAGAGGGTGAGAAAACATATATTAAATTAAATAGATACTATATCTTTTAAAACTCAATTATGAAAATAGAGGATTGTTTCAGAATAGGCAGCATATTAAAAACCCGCGGACTAAAAGGCGAGCTGCAATTATATGTCGACTTTGATAACCTGCCTGATATTGATATTACAGCCATATTTATTGATATGTCGGGAAAACTGATCCCTTATTTTGTTGAGTCGATAAAATATCCGCAGAAAAATACCGCCTATTTGTACCTGGAGGATATTGACACCATTGAGAAAGCTACCCTGCTTGCCAAAAAGGATGTATATCTCAACAACAAACAAAAACCCAAAAAGAAAAACAACGAGTTTACCCTCAAAGACCTAAAAGGCTTTATTGCCGTTGATGTAAATGAAGGCGAACTTGGCGTGATCTCCGAGATCAACGAGTACCCGCAGCAACTAATAGCCAATGTTACCTACAAAGACTGTGAAGTGCTTTTCCCATTAAATGAAGAAATCATCAAAGGCATCGACGTAGTAAAAAACGTGGTGCTGATCGATCTGCCTGATGGGTTGCTGGATATTTATTTGGATTGATAACCCTCTGGATAATTATTGCTTTTCTTCTATTAATTAGTTTCGTAACTTTAATAATAAATTAAAGGCTGCTGCTATGATAATACCACAATTCACATACGATAACACAGGTAAAAAAGTAGGTGTGTTTCTTGCTATTGAAGATTGGTATCAGCTTGAAAAAATCCCTGGTGTTGAAGACCTGGCCCAAACAGATCCTTCGGTACCTGAATGGCAAACCGAACTTGGTAAAAAAGAACTCGAAAATATAATAAACGGCAATACGGAGTTACTGGAATGGAGCGAGGCAAAAAAGTAGAACCTAAAACACATACTGAAAAGTATGATGAAGAAGTAAAGTTTGAGGGAACTTTAGAACATATGATTAAAATGGCAGGGATTACGAAAGCGCCACCTAAAAATAAAAACACAACATTTTGAATTAAAAACTGTTATATTTGATATGTTATATTTTTAATAAAATTAAACTTTGCTAAAAATTTTAGTATATTTGCTGAGGTTATAATAAGATATTTGGATAGAGAACTGCCACTAATATCCGAAAACCCACATGATGTGTGGGAAACCTTTAGACATAGGTAGCTTTAATGCGTAGGTTATTAGGGCGGTTTTCTATCTTTTTTGTAATTGAAAATTCCATATTTTAAATCTAACTCTTCCCCATGCAGTATTATTCTGTAAGCTTACAACGCCAGCTTCTTTAGCAATATATTCACACATTTCTATTTTACTTTTTTTGGAGCCACTCAATAAGTGATAGCCGTTTTTTTGATAGCCAATAGCCCCGATTAAAATATCATTTATCTGCATAGTCTCACATTTTTTAGAATTTACCGGTTGTATAGACACGGCTCTATTATCGGTCATTCCGAATTTTTTCTTAATGCCATTATTTAAAATGTCTTTTAAATCATTTAGTGAATAACTTGTTGTTCTCTGATCTAAATAAATAATAAACTTATCATCTTCATTTTTTCTTAAATAGTTTTTCGCAAAACAGTTTAATAATAATTGATAATAAAATTTATAAAATCCTATTTCTTTATTCCCATCATTATACTTTTTATGATTGAATTGATGTGTGTCGAGTACAATACAATGAAAATGAATTACATCAGTATTATTCAAAGCAAAAAAGTATTCAATAAACCTTTTATATTCAGCTATTTTTTGGTTTGATATTTTAGCCCATTTCAACTCGGCGAACATTTTTTGTTCGTCTCTGTATTTTTGCATTGTTGCATCAAATTTCTCTGTATGGGATGCGGGAGTAATTAAACCACCAAGTACCATGTACCTATGCTCACTTTGTCTACTTTCATCGCAATAAATATGATATAGCATTGATTGAATTTGGGACTTCTAAGATAAGTGTTTTTTCACCTCTGTCCCAACTCATATATAGTTGCCAATTTACTTGACATTTGTAAAGTTTGTTTTACATTTGGTAAATCAAACTTTACAAATCATGAAAACACGCTTTTTATTTCCGTATTGGTGCCGCTATTTAGGCTACGCTTTGATTGTGGCGCATATTCCTGTAATGTTGCTCAGAAAAATGATTGGTTTTGATATTCCGGGAGCGCCGTTTGATGACAGTCTTCTTAGTCCCCATCATCTTTTCTTTATGACAACAACTTTATTAATGGCCGTTGGCTTATTCCTTGCGGCATTTTCAAAGGAGAAAATTGAGGATGAGCAAATTTCTCAGTTACGCCTGGATTCCTTGCAATGGGCTATTTATGTTAACTATATACTTTTAATAGTTAGTCTGATTTTAAGCTCGGATACCGAACATATCTTATTTTTGAACTTATTGATACCGTTGGTATTCTTTATCATCCGTTTCCAATGGAAGATATTCCAAAACAACCGTTTACTTAAAAAAGATGGGGACCTGCGATGAAAAATACTATCCGCGTTGAACGCGCCATAAAAAATATCACCCAAGCCGAGCTTGCCGACCTGATAGGCGTATCGCGCCAAACCATTAACACTATCGAGAGTAATCGCTATGTACCTTCAACGGTACTTTCGCTTAAAATAGCGCGCGTTTTTAATAAACCCCTTGAAGAAATATTTATATTAGAAGATACAGACTGACCCGCAACGAGATACCTATTTTTAATATTTAGCAAGATGAACAATGGAAACTAAAACAGCCTTTGCACCTGAGTTAACCATTCGGAATGGTGTAACCGATATTGATTTTTATAAAAATGGCTTCGGAGCAGTTGAACTTATGCGCATTAACAATGATGATGGCAGCATACACGTGGCAGAATTAATGATAGATGATGCCCTGTTTCATCTGCATGAAATTTACCCTCATTCCGAAAAGTTTGACCCGCAAGCACATACAGGTGTGGTCACTATTGGATTAATGACTGCTGATGTGCACGGGGTGTTCGATAGAGCAATTGCGGCAGGTGCCGTTATTATTTCGCCCGTTGAAGATTATGAGTACGGCTACCGCCAGGGCACATTGCAAGACCCCTTTGGACATCGATGGTTAATAGAATGCAGGATACCTGCCTCTCCTGATTGGAAAGGCTAAGCTTTAGTCTTTTCGCTTTCAGCTTAAAGAAACTATCTTTGCGCCATGCGTTTTGATATCATATCCGTTTTGCCGGGCTTATTAGAGAGTCCTTTTGCACATTCAATATTGCAGCGTGCACAAAAAAAGGGCATCGCCGAAATACACGTTCATAACTTGCGTGACTATGCTACCAACAAGCAAAAAAGCGTGGATGACTACCCTTATGGCGGCGGCAGTGGCATGGTGATGACCATTGAACCATTTGCCGCTTGTATCGAGAAGCTAAAGGCTGAACGCCACTATGATGAGATCATCTTTATGTCGCCTGATGGGGAAACGTTGAATCAACAGATAGCCAACCAACTTTCCATTAAAAGCAATATTATCATTTTGTGCGGACATTATAAAGGAATCGACCAGCGCATCCGGGATATTTTTGTTACCCGTGAGATTTCTATTGGTGATTATGTACTGTCAGGCGGTGAATTGCCTGCGGCAGTTTTGGTTGATGCGATAGTAAGGTTGATCCCGGGAGTATTATCTGATGAGACTTCGGCTTTATCTGATTCTTTTCAGGATGGTTTACTTGATGCCCCGGTTTACACTCGCCCTGCCGACTGGAACGGCCATAAAGTGCCCGATATACTACTAAGTGGCAATACGCCCGAAATTGAAAAATGGCGTTTTGAGCAAGCCGTTGAACGAACTAAAATCAGAAGGCCGGATTTGCTGGAGGATTAGTTTATTGGTTGATTAGTTTTATTGTGTGAGTAGTTGATTAAGTTAATGAATGCGACCTAACCTAATCAACTCAATCCAACACAATCAACCACTCACTTATCTTAATCAACCAGCTCCAACAAAAAAATAAAAACATACTTTTTATTTTGAAAAAAAATCCCTATAATTGCAATCCGATTTTTAGGATACTAAAAGTCGCTTTAATAGCTTAAAATCATGGATTTAGTAAAATTTGTAGAAGAGCAAACAGTAGTAGTTAATCAATTTCCGACGTTCAAAGCCGGTGATACTGTAAGCGTACATTATAAAATCAGAGAAGGAAACAAAGAACGTATCCAGGTTTACCAAGGTGTAGTTATACAACGCAACAGTGTAGGTGTATCTGAAACCTTTACTGTTCGTAAAGTTTCAAACGGTATAGGTGTTGAGCGTATTTTCCCTATCAACTCTCCAAATATCGATAAAGTTGAAGTGAACAGCCACGGTAAAGTTCGTCGCTCTAAATTATACTACCTGCGTGCACTTACCGGCAAGGCAGCTCGTATCAAATCAAAAAGAGTTTAATCTCCTTAACCCCCTAAGGGTAAATGGAATAACATAAGAAAGCCTTTCCGAAATCCGGAAAGGCTTTTTCTCGTGTCTTATAGTTTGCTATTAATTTTCTGCAACTATATTATATTTTAAGTCGATAGCTGTTGATCCCGAGATAAAAACAGTATAGATCTTGCCTGCCTGTATAGTTGTTGCAGGGATGCTCAACATGGCATTAACTGAACCTGCCGCATATAAATACAATGCAGTATTGGCATTAATACTATTATATGCCGATACTGTTCGGTAAGCTAAATTGGTGACCAGTTTCGATGTCGCCGATAATCCAACATCAATATTTGCGGCTGCAGCTGAACTCAAGTTTATAACACGCACCTTTGCCATACCCGCTGCAGGCGCTGTAAGGTTGTTGGTGGTAATAATACTGCCTCTTGTGGTATCACTCAATGTGTAGTAAATAGTGTAGCTGCTATCGGCCTGCAGGGTTACGTTAAAGGCTACGTTGGCTGTAGTACTGCCCGAGTTAGTAAATTTAGCCGAATGACTGCCCGAGCTTTCCGTAAAATAATCAGAGCTTTGCGTGTACGCAACTGCCGAAGCATCTAGCTTAATATTATCCATGTACAAGTCTTGTGATGCTGAACCATCAGCCGCATTAACTATTCTTACTTTAGCGGTGGTTGTGGTGCCGCCATTAGAATTATCTTTTTGGCATGATGTAAATGCAGATGCAACCCCAATAAACAATATGGGTAGAAATTTTAACTGAGGTTTTTTAAAGTACTTTTTCATAGTAGTCGTATATAATATTTAAAGATGTATGCCATCCAAACCAAATATTATTCCAACCGGGAATATTATTCACAAACCCGCTTATAACCAAAACGATAGATTTTTTCGCGAAAATTTAAAACTGTACAGCTTTTTGTTCAAAATGTGTATCAAAAAAAATCCCCGCCTTAATTGGGCAGGGATGTATCTGGTTATCTGTTCAGATTACTTATGCCTGTTTAGGCTTAGGTGTTCTTGGAGCTCTTTTAGGCTTTACCGGGGTAGGTTTCGCTTCAATAGTAACAATATCCTGCTCTGGCTCAACCTCGGCTACTGTAACGGGTTTAACCGGCACATCGGTTGCCACAGCGACCGGTTCAGCCACAGCAACTTTAACTCCTCCTTTAGGGGGCTGGGGGGCTAATTCGGCTAATATCGTTCTGCCGCCTTTTACTACATCGCCAATGGCTACTTTTACAGTAGTGCCCAATGGTAAAAATATATCAACCCTCGATCCAAACTTAATAAAGCCGAACTGGTCGCCTTGTTTTACTTCATCACCTTCTTTCACATACCAAACAATACGGCGGGCCATTGCACCCGCAATCTGCCTGAATAATATTGCAATGCCTTCGCTGTTTTCAGTTACAACTGTAGTACGTTCATTTTCGGTTGATGATTTTGGATGCCAGGCTACCAAATATTTACCGGGGTGATATTTAAAGTATTTAACCACACCACTAATGGGGTTACGGTTTACGTGCACATTAATAGGCGACATAAATACAGAGATCTGTATACGTTTATCTTTGAAATATTCAGTTTCGGTAGTTTCTTCAATTACCACAACCTTACCATCAGCAGGGCAAAGCACTTGCGCTTCATCCTGGATTATAGTTAAAGTGGGGCTGCGGAAAAACTGCAATATAATTACAAAAAGCAGGAATGACAATATGTATATAAACCATTTTAAGGCGTAAGCCTGGGGGAAATAGAATTGTATCACCGCGTTCAAAACAAATATGAACAGGATACATAAGGCGATGGACGTATATCCTTCTTTGTGAATGGTCATTTGATATTATTTTATGTTAATATTAAAATGTGCTTATATAATTGCACAATAATTATGCAAAACTACTAATTTGTAATTAAGTATAAGTAAGCATACACAACAGGTACGGCTAAAAATAATCCGTCGAACCTGTCGAGTAACCCGCCGTGACCCGGCAATATTCCGCCCGAGTCTTTCACATTAATGCTGCGTTTGAACATGGATTCTACCAGGTCGCCCATTGTGCCAAAACACCCTATTATTACTGCCATTATAACCCATTGTGCCCAGGTTAGTTCAGCCCAATAATGGCTGATGATCAATCCCACGCCTGCACTTATCAATACACCGCCTATAAAGCCTTCCACTGTTTTTTTGGGTGAATGGCGTTCAAATAATTTAGTTCGACCCAAAAATCTGCCTGTTAAATAAGCACCAGTATCATTGGCCCAAAGCATCAGCAAAAATGCCAGGGGAAAATGAAAATCAAATATGCCAAAGGTTCCTGCATAAGCTAACGCATGGAAAAACGTGAATGGAACAATGGTGAATATGATACCAAGAAACGTATAAGCAATATTGTTAAACGGTGCGTGCAGCTTACGGAACAATTCCCAAATAAAAATACCGCCGAAAAACACCGGGGTAATAAACATCAGCTTATCAGTAAATCTTGCGTGCCACAGCATGGGTATTGCAAACGCACTTTTATAAGTGAACAGGGCAAAAGCAACATAGAGTAAAGCGCCGCATAACAGGCCCATTGGCACGTTTGGCTTTGCTGTACCTTGTTTGATGAGCCCGTAAAACTCATACAGACAAAATAAGCTTAACAGCAAATAAAATGCGCCGAATACATAATGCCCTAAAAGCACCGATGCAAGCATCACTATAATAAAAAAGAACCCCGTAATAGCGCGTGTTTTCATAAATCGATCTGGTTCAGGATAAGCAGTTCAATGGCATTGTCAAAATCTTCCTGGTGAACATAAACTTCAACATTGCCAAAATTAAGATAAGATGAGTCTTGCTTATTCAACAAAACGGTTTCAATAGCGTGCTGCAAAAGCATTTGCTTAACAATCTCCGCCTGATAAAAATTTGTTGATTTGTAAATCCTGACCCAGTTTTTTTCCATTATACCTGCACCAGCTTTTTATTGAGTGCAATTTGCCTATATATCCAAAACAAAAATAAAATAATTATAAAGCTAAGCATATAGATTTTAGAATTAAATACATGCTGGTCGTCAGGGTTTATACTTATTTTTTTATGCTGCGATAAATAGGTTACCACCACATCGGTACCGTTATTTATAAAGTGCGCCCAAACTGATGTCCATATACTGCCGCTCCAGGCTACAAAGTAACCAAACAATACGCCTAAAAACAATCTCGGCAAAAAGCCAAAAAACTCCATGTGAAAGGCACTAAATAAAATCGCAGTTATCCAAATAGCGGCATGAGTATTTTTTGTCCATTTTTCAAAAATGGTTTGCAGGCATCCCCTAAACATAAATTCCTCAACAATAGCTGTGAGCAAGCCAACAAAAAGCAAGTCAAATATCATATCCCATATGGTATTCATTTGCAGCATTACATTGGTAAGCTTTTGGGCATTATCTTCACTTTCACGCATCCATTTTAAAAAGGGAGGTAAAACCATTTTTTGGTTTATATTCGATAAAAGCTCTATCAGCGGTGCCGAAATAAACATTATCCCAAAAATCAACACCAATAATAGCCACGGAAAAGTAAAATTCGATCTGATATACTCAGCCGGATTAGGTATAACTACATAAGCAAAAAAAACAGGTGTAATCAATATCGGCAAAGTTGTACCGGCAAGCTGCAATATCCATAACGCGTTTAAAAAATTAGGTGCAGCGGTGTTTAAAGCGGTTATAGCTGTAAATGTTTTTGATCCGTATAAAACCCATATAATACCTGCACCTATTACATTGCCAATAATCAACGCTACAAAAAGGATAGCCAAGAATATCAAAAATTGCATAAAAGGGCGTAACTCACTAGTACTATTACTCAGCTCTTTATAGGGTGTATTTACCATTCGGCTTAAATTTTGTATTTTTGCAACGAAGATAAGGCATGAGTGTACAAATTGGAAATATTGATTTAGGTAAGTTCCCGCTGTTGCTGGCACCAATGGAAGATGTGAGCGATCCTCCCTTCCGTTACGTGTGCAAGCAAAACGGTGCGGATATGATGTACACCGAATTTATCTCCAGCGAAGGATTGATCCGTGATGCGGCAAAAAGTCGTCAGAAACTGGATATTTTCGAATATGAGCGTCCTATAGGTATTCAAATTTTCGGCAGTGATATTGACCACATGCGCGAAGCTACCGAAATAGCCTCTTTAGCCGGACCTGACCTGATGGACATTAACTACGGTTGCCCGGTAAAACAGGTAGCTTGCAGAGGTGCCGGTGCCAGTTTATTGCAGGACATTGATAAAATGGTAGCCATGACCAAAGCAGTTGTTGAAGCCACGCATTTGCCCGTTACTGTAAAAACGCGCCTCGGCTGGGATGATAACACCAGGAACGTGTACGAAGTTGCCGAACGCTTGCAGGATGTGGGCATCAAAGCATTAACCATACATGGCCGCACACGTGCGCAAATGTACAAAGGCGTTGCTGACTGGTCATTGATCCGCGATATTAAAAAGAACCCACGCATCAAGATCCCGATATTTGGCAATGGTGATATTGATTCGCCTGAGAAGGCCGCTAACTGGCGCATGGAATTTGGTGTTGATGGAATGATGATCGGCAGGGCCGCAATCGGTTACCCCTGGATCTTCAGAGAGATCAAACATTATTTTAATACCGGCGAACATTTAGATAAGCCAACTATTGCCGAAAGGATTGAGGCTTGTCGCACCCATTTGGAAAAATCAGTAGAATGGAAAGGGCCCAAAACCGGCATTTTTGAAATGCGCAGGCATTACTCAAACTACTTTAAAGGCACTGAAAATTTTAAAGAATACCGCATGAGGCTGGTTACTGCATCAACAATGGATGAAGTAAACGGCATTTTATGTGAAATAAATGAAAATTATGCCGCTGAGTTGGTGTAAAATTTGTACAGATAATTTTATATTTGGTAAAACTAAAATATCCTAATGGTTACAACTATAACTGATGGTGTTAAAGTTTCAGTGGAAACGATCTATCAGCCGGAATATTCTAATCCGGCGAACGACCACTTTATGTTCGCATACCGGGTAAAAATTGAAAATATGAGCGATTATGCCGTGCAACTATTAAGTCGCCACTGGTATATTTTTGATTCAAACGGTGCCAAGCGCGAAGTAGAAGGCGAAGGCGTAGTAGGCCAGCAACCATTGATCGAACCCGGCCATTCTCATGAATATGTATCAGGCTGCAACCTGAAAACCGATATGGGCAGCATGAAGGGCGAATACCAAATGATCCGCCTGATGGATAACTTTGTATTTGATGTAAGAATACCAGAGTTTTACCTGATCACTCCGTACAGGATGAATTAAGCTCCAGCTATGGGATGCTGTTAAAACACCTGCAATAAGCAAAAATTTTTATTGGTGTAATATGCTGTTATTGCAGCAAAATTGCTTTTAAAATTCCAAGGCATCTTTGGCCCAAATCAACGGGCAGTTTGGCTAAAGCCAGCCAATTATCAGAACCATAATCCGTTGGCTGAAGCCAACGGCAATGAAAAAAACTATTTGTTATCATTGCCGTCATATTTATGTGACGGACTGGTAAAAAGGGATTATCGGCTTTAGCCAAAAGAATCGCCATTATGGATACTCACTTATTAAAATTGTCAACATTTTTTAAAAGCGATTTCCTGGTTATTTATGCAAAATGCCTTGTGATTTAGCCGTATAAATGGCATATTGCTGCTCTATAATTTAAATGGTTAGCTTAATGGGTTCCAGAACAATATTTGTAACTGTAATTTTTTGCTGTTTACTAAATTCATTGCATTTAAGGGCCCAAACCAAAACTATAGACAGCCTTAAACTGCTATTAAGCAAAATGCCCGATGACAGCAATAAGGTAATGGTATACCGCCAATTGTTTATTGAAGTAATTGATAAGCAAAATGCCAACGCCGCTATACCAATTGCCTTACAACAATTGGCGCTCGCCAAAAAGATCCACTACGAACATGGGCAGGCAAAGGCATATCAACTGCTAAGTGTTGGTTATGAAGCCGCGGGCAATATTAATAAGAGTATTGAAAGCGGTTTAAATTCCCTCAAAATTTATGAAAAGACCAGGGATGAATCGGGCATCGGCTCATCATACAATAATATAGGCTTGGTTTACCTGGATGAAAATGAAACTGCCCAAGCGCTGGACTATTTTAAAAAAAGCCTGGACGTTTTTACCAAACTAAACAAAGTACAGAGTAAGCCGGAAAACATATTCAGGAGTGTGATTAACATTGCGCGGGTTTATGAGCAGCAGCATAAAGATTCGCTGGCTTTAAAAACCTATATGCAAAGCCTGGCCTTAAGTAATGAGCTTAAAGCCAATCAGAATATTTATAGGGCGGGCTCACTTTATAAAATAGGGAACATATATTTTGATGAGCAGCAGTATACCATTTCAGAAGACTACCTGTTAAAGGCAATACAGTCGCTGGCCGGAGCGCAAGAGGCTTACCCGGCATCGCAGATCTATCTTTTATTAAGTAAAATATACATTGTCCAAAAGCAGTTCCACAAATCGCTCGATGCCGCCAAAAAGGGCTTAGAAATGGTTAAAAAGGAGGATTATAAGGCCCAGTTAGCCGAAAATTACTTGCAAATGGCCAATGTTTACGCAGCCCTAAACAATTATAGCGATGCTTACCATTTTCAGCAGCTATATTTAAAATTGAAGGATAGCCTGGTAAACACTGAAAATGTTAAAGCCATAGCGCAGCTGCAATACAATTACCAGCTCGAAAAAAAGGAAACTATTAACCAGGTACTTTTAAAGGATAAGAAATTAGCTGATACCCAAATTATACTACAAAAATTAACCATCCAGCGCCAATATGCTATTGGGGCCTTTATAGGTATAGGATTATTGTCGTTTGTGGTGCTGTCGGTTTTTTACTACCGAAGCTTGCAAACTAAAAAGAAGGATAATGAATTGCTTTATACCCAACAACAGGAAATTTTAGAGCAAAATCAGGAGATCATCGCCCAAAACGAAGAGATATTTATTCAAAAAGAACATCTTTCACAATTAAACAATACTAAGGATAAGCTTTTTTCCATCATCTCGCATGATCTTCGTTCGCCGGTTTTAACCTTACAGGAAGCATTAACCCTGTTTAACAGTGATTTGCTTACGCAGGAAGAAATAGGCCCAATGTCTGACGAGTTATTAAAGAATGTAAAAAACACATCAGCCTTGCTGGACAATGTATTGTTTTGGGCCAAAAACCAGATGGAGGGTATTTATATTAAGAAAGAGATCTTCGATATCCGCGAAATGATAATTGCCAACTTTATCAATTTTGATAAACAAGCAAGCGATAAAAAGATAAGCCTTATCAATAGTATCGCTAACCCTATAAATGTTATTGCCGATGCAGGTACGATTGATATTGTAGTTAGAAACCTTTTATCAAACGCGATAAAATTTTGTCGGGCGAACGATAGCATTACTGCTTCGGCAATGGTGGAAAGCGATTTCTTATACCTCTCTGTTGCCGATACAGGTACAGGTATGAGCAAAGAAGTGCAGCATAAGCTATTTAATTCGGCTGATTATTATTCCACATACGGCACCGCCAACGAAACTGGTACGGGCCTGGGCTTAAATCTGTGTATGGAGTTTGTAACCCTTAACGGTGGTGCCATTTGGGTGGAAAGCGAGCCTGGAAAAGGCAGCACATTTACCTTTACTATTCCAATTGCATAGCAAAAATAATGTTTTCACTTCGGGGACTTAGAAAAGACAAAGCCTTTTGGTCTCTTTGATCGATTTTACCTTTACAGTATTATTAATTTTCCAACAACAAAGCATAAGATAATATGCCGGCTTAAAGTTTAGGCTCAATTTTATTATAATTTTACAACTATAATAAAAAGCTAACGCAGTGGTTTAATTGAAAGTTAAAAAGAAGGTTTTTGCTTATATTAGAGCATCGCATTTACCTTAATGTTTTTTGCCTGTGGAAAACACATTTTCATATTGGGAGCGCACTGCTTTTATTGATAATGCCGATGTAACCATAATTGGCAGTGGACTGGTTGGCCTTAGCGCTGCGCTGCATTTAAAACAACAACAGCCTGCCTTAAGAGTATTGGTTTTGGAGCGTGGCTTTTTACCTACCGGCGCAAGCACAAAAAATGCGGGGTTTGCTTGTTTTGGCACAGTATCAGAACAACTTGCCAGCTTAAAAGAATCAACCGAAGATGAAGTTGTGCGGATGATCAATTATAAATGGTGCGGACTGCAACGCCTGCGACAAAATTTGGGCGACAACAGCATTGACTTTTATCAGCACGGCGGTTATGAATTATTTATGGATAAGGAAACCAGCCGGGCAGATGAATGCATCGATCAAATACCTTATTTGAATAAATTAGTACAGCAAGCCATTGACAAACCCGACACTTATAAAGTAGCATGCGATAGAATTGCAGATTTTGGCTTTAACAAAGTAAGCAGGATGATCTATAACCCTTACGAAGGGCAGCTGCATACCGGCAAAATGATGCGTACTTTACTGCAAAGGGTTTATGAGGCAGGAGTATTGATCCTGAACTCATGCTCCGTAACCAAAGTTGAGCAGCAAGCTGATGGCATCCACTTAATAACATCGCAGGGGGATTTTAAAACGGGTAAACTTATATTGGCAACCAATGCTTTTGCCAGTCAGCTATTCCCGGGCTTAAAGGTGGTGCCGGGGCGTGGGCAGGTTTTGGTTACCAAACCTATACCGGGACTAAAGCTCAAAGGCACTTACCACTTTGATGAAGGCTATTATTATTTCAGAAATATTGATAACCGCGTATTATTTGGCGGTGGCCGTAATCTTGATTTTGATGCTGAAGCAACCTGGGAATTTGGCCATACCCAAACCGTAAAGGAAAAATTAATTGCTTATTTAAACAAGATAGTTCTCCCCGGCAAAAACGTTGAACCAGATTACTGGTGGAGCGGAATAATGGGTTTTGGCGAAGACATAAGCCCCATAGTTAAACAGATTGAACCCAATATATTTTGCGCAGTACGCTGCAATGGCATGGGCATAGCCATGGGCAGTTTAGTAGGCGAAGAAGTGGCGGAGCTGGCGCTAATAAGTTTATAAACCCGCAGCGATTTATATCTCGCCTGGCTTAAATTCATGACCAACAAATTTAGTAGTAGTTTCAGCACCATCTGTTACCCTTGTATCAAAAAGCACTTTATAACTTTCAAATTGCTTGGGGTTTTTCAGAGTCTGTTTAATTTGTAACGCTAACTGCTTCGCCAATGTTTCTATTTTAGCATCATCCGTAGGAATGTTTTTGCCATTTATAAATTCAATAGTTAAAAGAGTATGATTACCACCACTTCCAGATGTTTTTTTACCATCTAGATTAATATTTTCAAAACTATATTTTACTGTTAATGCTATCTATAATGGCACTTTGCTTGTCATTAAGTTCCGGTATATAGGTTTGGGTATAAGTACAGCCGCTTAGCCAAAAGAATATTATTACTACAGCTATTTTTAAAAATACAGATTTTAGAAATTTCATTTGTGAGGGTTTAATCGGGATAAAAATAGGAAAAAATCAAATTAAATTAACAGCATAATCAAATAGGTTTACGGTAATTTTTACCTTATCAGCGTAACATACCCACTCAATTTTGGGCTTTTATCGCCCAGGTCGATCACATAATAGTAAGTGGCAACAGGTAAACGGCTGCCGTTGTAGGTGCCGTCCCAAGCTTTACTATAGCCCTTTGAGTGGTAAACCAAGCCTCCGTATCTGTTATAAATATCAACCGTACAATTTTGAAAATAGGCAAGCGAAGCAATATTCCACAGGTCGTTAATGCCATCACCATTGGGTGTAAACGCGTTTGGAATGGCTATTGATGATGGCGGTAAAATAACCATCGAGATCTGGTTACTTTCAGCCGATACATTACAACCTCCTGATGCAATAATGATACAGGTTACCTTATCGCCATTATTTAATGTACTACTAGTAAAATTAGGGCTGTTTGCACCAACGTTATTGTTATTAACCTCCCATTGGTAAGTTGCTACATCGCTTATGTTGGCTATTGCCGTAAAAGTAACGGGAGTACCTCCATACACATTATTTGCAGACGCGCTTATAGTAACCGCAATGTTTACACCAGTTATATTAACTGCAATACTGTTTGATTGAGCTGTTAACGCAGTTAAACATGCTCCCCCCTGGTTGGTAAGCGTACAGGTAACTACATCATTATTATTTAGACAACTATTGGTAAACACCGGGCTATCGGTGCCTGCGTTTACATTATTTACCTGCCATTGATAGGCCGGATCAGTGCCGCCATTGGTTGGCGTTGCTGTAAAAGTAATAGCCGTACCACTCGTAACAGGCCCCGTTGCCGACGATTGTATACTAACGGCAGGCGTAGTGTACGGAACAACATTAATACCTGTAATAGTATTTGAGAACCCACTGAATGTACACGGTGTATAAACAAAACATTGTACAGTATCTGTACTAGTTAAATTATTAATAGTAAAAGTTGGGCTATTAGTACCTACGCTTACTTTGTTAACTGTCCAGTTATAGAAAGGCGTTGCCCCGGGATTGCTTATAACTGCAGTAAAAGTTATAGTCATGCCTGTGCACGCAGTGGTATAATCAGGAGTAATAGTGACTATTGGGAGGGGTTGCGCATTAATAGTAAATGTTTGCGAGGCCGTGCTTCCATTTTGATCAGTTACTGTAATTGTTGTTGTACCTGCACTAACTATATGTATCAGATTGCCGGCAATATTTGCAGCTCCCGGATTACTGCTGGTATAAATATATGGACCGACACCACCTGTAGCACCTGGGTCAAAGTCGGTACTACATATGTTTTTATTGAGGATAGGTGGCAAAACCAAAGGATTGGTATTAGCAAGTACGGTAATATTCACAATTGTATTACTGCTGCCTGCTGTATTATATGCGGTTACTGTATAATCAGTTGAAGGCGAGGCCGCTGTTGGTGTGCCACTTATAATACCTGTTGTAGCATCAAATATTAGCCCGGCAGGGAGTGGTTTGTCAATGGCATATCCTGTTATAATTACTTTTCTTATTTCATTATTGCCGTAATCAGTTACATACAAAAACCCTCCCGGGTCAACCTGTACATCATTTGGCCGGTTAAACCCGGATAATATACCTACCCCATCATTTGAAGATGCATTCCCACTTCCGGCAAGGGTGGTTACTATGCCTGATATATCAATTTTACGGATCAGGTTATTGCTTAGATCAGCTACATATATATTGCCTATTGCATCTACAGCTATACCAGCAGGTGTATTAAAAGTTGCTGATGTTGCCGTACCGTTTGCATCGCCAGCAATACCACTGCCTGCTACAGTAGTTACAACACCAGTAGAAGTGATCTTTCTTATCCTGTTATTATTAGGGTCGGCTACATATACGTTGCCCGTGGCATCAATATTCACTCCACTTGGCGAATTAAAACTTGCCGATATTCCTGTGCCATTTGCAAAGCCTGCATTCCCACTACCCGCTAACGTTGAAACAACAGCTCCGGGGGTTATTTTACGTATTAAATTGTTCTGCGAGTCGGCCACATATAAGTTGCCTGTTGCATCATGTGTTAATGAATAAGGATAATAAAAGCCCGCAGAAGTGCCTGCTCCGTTCTCATTGGTTTGACTACCTCCGGCAAAAGTACTTGTCACTCCATTTATAACAACCTTAATTGAATTACTGGCGGCATCGGCCACATACAAATTGCCGTCTGTATTTACGGTAGGGCCGTTCGGCTGATTAAAGCCCGAAGCAAATGTTGTTACTACTCCAGCCGGGGTAATTTTCCGGATCAGGTTATTATCCCTGTCGGCTACAAACAGGTTTCCGTAAGCATCTTCAGCAAGCCTTGTTGGGCTGTTGAAACTTGCCGCTGTACCAGTGCCATTGGTACTACCCCGTGAGCTCCCGGCAAAAGTAGTTACCTGGCCATAAATAGTGGCAGGTACCACACCACCTGTATTAGTTGGTGCTAAAGGGCTAATACTGGAATTTATTGTATAAACCTGTGGTGTTTGATAGCTGATATGAGGTGGATTGACCGCTGAGATAGTAGCTGCAAGTACAGTAATATTCACAACCGTACTGCTACTCCCTGATGTGTTATAGGCTGTTATAGTATACGCGGTGGCTGGTGAGGCCGCTGTTGGTGTGCCGCTAATAGTTCCGGTTGTGGCATCGAATACCAGCCCTGCGGGTAGTATTTTATCGATAGTATAACCGGTTAAAGATATTTTTCTGATAACATAGTTTCCTGCGTCTGATACGTATAAATTGCCCAGGTTATCGGTAACTACACCAAATGGCTGGTTAAAAGTGGCGGATAATCTGTCGCCATTTTGCGAGCCTGTTACACCCGCAATACCTGCAAGTGTAGTTACGTTACCTGCTGCATCAATTTTACGGATAAGTGAATTAAAGGTGTCTGACACATACATATTCCCGGCCTGGTCAAATGATATATTTGACGGATAACTAAAGCTTGCCGCTGTACCCTTGCCATTTACTGCCCCTTTTGAACCGGTTCCTGCTATGGTAGTTACTACGCTGTCGGGGGTGATTTTTCTTATCAGATCATTACCAATGTCAGTAACATATAGATTGCCTGAAGCATCAATTGTTATACCACCGGGATTGTAAAACCGAGCTGCCGGACCGGTTCCATCCGCATTACCAATTATGGGATACCCTGCCATAGTACTAACTACACCACCAGGGGTGATTTTCCGGATCTCCTCGCTGGCATAATCAGAAACATAAACATTCCCGGCATTATCAGTAACCACATCATTCGGAAAGTCAAAACTCGCAAAGGTTGTTCCATCATTCGAACCTGCTAAACCACTTCCTGCAAATGTTATTACTCCGCCATTCGGCAGTATTTTTCGGATCAACTGATTGCCTGAGTCGGCTACATATATATCGCCTGCTGCATCAACCGTTAATCCGTTCGGGCTGGTAAAACTGGCACTGGTGCCGTTTGCATTTACTGCCCCGGTAGCGCCGCTGCCTGCAATTGTAGTTACCAGGCCCTGCGGTGTTATTTCCCTTATCTTATTGTTCCCCTTATCGGCTACATAAATATCGTTGAACATATCAATGGCCAAATCACGGGTGTTATTAAAACTGGCCGCAGTACCGGACCCATCTGCCGAACCTGCAACGCCACTGCCAGCAAATGTAGTAACCTGCCCATAAGCGTTAGCAGGTACTGCGCCGCCAAGATTTGCCGGGGCCAACGGCATAATGGTTGTGTTTGTTATATATGTTTGGGGCGTTGTATAGCTAATAATTGGTGCCTGTGCAAAAACAGTAACGCCAAATCCCTTTAGTAACAAAAAAAACAGCACGTACTTACAACAGCCAATGGCCGAAGTTTTATAAGCACCGTTAAGTTTATGGGTAAACATTAGGTTATAAATGATACCAAATTTAATTTTTTTTTGCAGATAATGCAGAAAGAAACTAACCGGGCGCACAACCGTTAATCACTACTATTCAAGAAAGCTATTGATGAAAATTTAGAACTTCAGATTGCTTTTAACCCACTTTTGCACTTCTTCCTGAGCTAATATATCGGGTGGTAATTTATCGTGGATGAGCTTTTCTATTTTATTACCGGTATTGGCAAAACGGTAGTCCCAAAGTATCATGAGCCTGTTTACAAGATAGACCATTTCATTACCTTCTTCGCGATTAAAAGATGTGGTATCGGGTTTACCGTTTACATGCGGATCATTATGAGTATAAACGCTCCATTTGTAATCGGAGTAATGCAAATTCCTTCTCGAAAACAAGATCATAAGGCATATAATTTTAGTAAATATACTGATAATTAATCGCTTTTGCTCACAGATTATTTTGGCGGGGGAGTTAATGTGGCTTTAAGATATGATTTATCCGGATCAAGCTCATAAAAACCTTTAACGTTCAAACCATGAGTCAAACCAATAAAAACAAAAAGGGTGATGCTTAACAGCATCACCCTTAAATATTTTAGCTAGCAGTTATTAATTACTTCCGCCCTGGCTACCCTGATCCTGATCATCATCGGGCAGGCCTACAATTTTATAAACTGTATTTCCATTCTGATCAGCCTGAGCCTGGTAATAAATACCATCAGGTGATATATATAGTCTTTGTCCGTTAACATTTACTTTCCGGCAGTTTGGCGGCAACTGGGTAACTATATCACCCATTTGTGGTGCCGGAGGGCCATTATCTACATTTGCATCATCAGTATTCAGCTCGCCATCTTTACCGGCAACCTGGTAGCTTAATGTACCGTCATCTTTAGTTATCGGTTCATAATAAACCCCGTTAACTTCATAATATTGCTGGCCGTTTATTACAATTGATTGCGCGTTTGACGGCAGTGTAGTTACCTCTGCTCCAACCGGTGGTTCAACAACGGTATATTGGTCGTTATTATATTGATAAAATAACCCATCGCTATAAAAATACTGGTAATCGCCATAATAAAATGGATAATAACCATAAGGCAGAAAACCTATGCTAAAGCCCAACCTTGGGCCATAGTAAGTGCCGTAATAACCATGATTATAATGATAGGCAGTATTACCCGGCAAATAACCGCCATGAGCAACAACGCCAACATTAACATGAGTTCTACCATAGGCAGAACCAGAGTAGCCGTGATTACCCTGTGCGGTTACGCCTGTTCTGGCTGGTACACCAAGATGCCCGGCATAGTTTGGCCTTACTATGTTATAATGTGCAGTATTTTGAGAGTTTGGACGCTGGCTGTAATTACGCGGCCCTGAATTAGTATGCACTGATGGCGCTGCTGACCTTTGGGGAGCAACTGACACATGACCACCGCCACCTGAAGAAACTGGTCTTGATCCGCCACCACCACCACCACCACCCTGGTGATCATGCTGTGCACTGGCTGGCAAAGCCAACAACAGGCATATGGCACCACTTAATGCAGTAGCAGATAAATATTTAGAAACTCGTTTCATGATAATAATTTTTTAGCGTTATAAGCTTTACCAATTAATTGCTATACAAAATATAGACTGATGATTACGCAAACGGTTTAAAACTGCTTTAATTATATATAGTCAAAAAGCAGACCACGATTAAGTGGATCTTTGTTTTTTACACCGGGTTTACAAATCCAAATTAATTAGCAAAGGCTAATGTAATACTAATAAATTGATTACAAATAGCACGTAAATAAATTATTACAATTGCCTATACAAAGTTCAATCCGGCAAAGTTTCTGTTCAGTACCTGGCTATTATTTACGTTGAGCCATTTATCAAGCAAAGTGGCATATACATCTCTAAAATCTACCTGATATTTCAGATCCCCATTATCAAGGGTCGCCAGATCGGGTGCATCATTGTATATGCCCGGTTTCTTCAGTTTACCGCCATAAATCAATATATTATTTGCAGTGCCGTGGTCGGTACCATTGCTGGCATTTTGTTCAACCCGGCGACCAAATTCAGAGAAGGTCATTACCAGTGTATCATCCAGCTTGCCGCTTTGTTTTAAATCCTTTATAAAAGCAGCTACGGCATCGCCATAAATTTTCAGCTGCCTGCCTTGTTGGTTTTGCTGCCCTACGTGGGTATCAAATCCGCTTAATGACACGTAGTAAACCCTGGTTTGTAATCCCGAATTTATAAACTTTGAAACCGTTTTAAGCTGATTGGCAAATGGCGTAGCCGGATAATCAGCGGTTACTTTATATGTTTTGGAGGTATTTTGAATATAATCAGCCGATGAATAGGTCTCGATCATGGTTTTGTACAGATAGCCTAAGTTATCCTCATTCAGATCGGCAGCGTGGTCATGCGCCAGGCCTTTAAAAAACGGCTCGCGGGTGGTTTGGTATAGTTTGTAGGGGTCTTGTACGGCTATGCCCTTCATCTTTACACCCTTCATGGCCAGCGAAAGCGTATCATCAACCTCAATGGCATTATACGCATTCTGGCAGTTAGAATCAAGGTAACGGCCTATCCAACCAGTTGTTAAAAACTGGTTGGCATCACTGCCCGTTTGCCATATATCCATCGACCGGAAATGGGAGCGATCAGGATTGGGGTAGCCTACCGAATTAATAATATTCATCCACCCCTGGTCATAGATCTCTTTTAGGGCTGACAGGTTAGGGTTTAAGCCCTGTATATCATTCAGCTTAATAATATCAGGCTGATTGATGGCGATGGTTTTACGTTTTTGGTAGTAAATATCATTACCATAAGGGATGATGGTATTCAACCCATCATTACCGCCCGAAAGTTGGATAATAACCAGGTTTTTAAACCCCGTCAACTCGTTCATGGCCATAGCCTCAAATGGTTTCAGAAAAGCAGGCATCATAAATGCGCCCGATACTAATGCTGAATTTCTTAAAAAAGCTCTTCTTTTCATAGTTGTAAGTTGTGGGTTATAAGTTGTGAGCCTTTTATATTGCTAAGTTTCTTACAACCTGCAACTCACAACTTACAACACTATCTAACATAATTGGTACTCCGGTGTCGAAACTATTTGTATAATGGTAGTTTTCATATCTGCTGTCTCGTTAATCTCATCCGTTACTCCTTTGTTCAACTTCGGTTCCAGCATAAATTCCGCTATTTGTATTTTTGATGTATCGGCAGGTATTTCTTTCAAAAATTTATCCCAGTTGGGTTGTGCCTGCACCCGTTTTATCACATTTAATTGTTGTTTACGTACTGCTGCCAAATAAGCCTCATCTCCGGGATCTGCCTTGCCTGTAAAATCAATATATCCTGCATTTAAAATGATAGATGGCATTTTCATGCGATACATGAGCGATGAGCTGTCGATCCAGTTTCTTCCACCCGGCCAGCCGGCTACATTTGGCGGCCTGAATAGCAACTGTCCCAGCGCCCGTTGAAATTGCATTAACACATCAGGGTTTTGATAAGTGATATAAAACTGCCGGTTCAACCCGGTTAAAAAATCAACTGGCGATTTTACCAGGTTGCCAATGTTCTTATCGTCATAAAACCAATCCGACAGGAATACAAATTCGAGCAAAGGCTTTATTTCATAGTTTGATTGATAAAAAACATCCGCCATTTGATTAATGTGACTGGTATCGGGCACCTCATTAACCAGGTATCGGTATAATTTGGTGCTGATAAATACGGCTGTTTGCCTGTTTGAAAATATAATGTCAATAATATCCTCGCCGCAGAAATTACCGGTTTTACCCATGAATGTTTTTGAGCCATCGTCATGCACTTTTGGCCTGAAGGCATATTCGCCGGTTTTGCCATCGTAAGACCACCCGGTAAATGAGCGAGCCGATTCCTTTACATCCTGCTCGGTATAATTACCACGGCCAATACTGAAAAGCTCCATTACCTCACGGGCAAAATTTTCATTAGGATGGCCCTTTTGGTTTTGCTGATTATTTAAAAACTGCAGCATAGCAGGCGTTTGCGATACCTGCAATAACATGGTTTTAAAATTACCCAGCGCGTTAGAACGTTGAATATTATTTAGTTGCTGTTCATAATAGGCATTACCAATATTACAGGCAAAATGATTATGCCAAAAAAGGGTCATCTTTTCCCTTAGCTGGGCATCGGTGATACTTAACTGGGTCATCCAGGCGAGGTTTAAGGCTTTTTCCTGGGTGTTTCGATCTTCCTGGATCCTTATTTTTTCCTCATCGGTCGGGTGGGGATTATTGTGCAGATCTATGTTTTCAGTAAGTATAGTTAATGGCTTTATTTCTTCCGAAGCCTTAAATAATTTTCGGACAGCTTTCTTTATCGACCAGTTTTCATGATCGTGCAAGTCTTCAAACCGAATACCAAAGCCGGCCCTGGCGTATAAGTGTTTGATGTATCTTGCGTTATTCATTATTTGTGGTTTACTTAATTAGGACAACCCTAAACCAAAAAGGTTTAACTTATAATTAATTGATTTTACTTAATTATATTGAAACATCAAGTAAGCTGATATTCCGGCGTTGAAACCAGTTCAATTGCAAGAGCTTTAATATCAGTGGCCTGTGTTACGGTATTCATTAGGCTGTTGCTTAATTTAGGTTCCAGTATAAACTGGGCAGCAGCCAGGTTCGATGTGTTTTTAGGGATACTGTTTAAAAACTTATCCCAATCGGGCTCTGCCTGCACTTTTGTTATTACAGCTTGTTGCTGATTATGCAGTGTAGCAATATAGGCTTCATCTTCCGGGTCGGCTTTGCCTGTAAAGTCAATCACGCCGCCATTTAAAAGTGTTGACGGTATTTTAATGCGATACATGAGCGATGAACTATCTATCCAGTTTCTGCCACCGGGCCAGCCGGCTACATTTGGCGGATAAAATAAAACCTGACCCAAAGCGCGTTCAAATAATAGCAAAACTTCGGGTTTTTGATAGCTTATATAAAACTGCCTGTTTAAGCCCACCAATAGCTCAACCGGCGATTTAATAAGGTTGCCCGTATTTTTATCAGCATAAAACCAGTCGGCGGTAAAAACATATTCCAGCAGTGGTTTTATTTCGTAATTGGCATTGTAGAAAACATCGGCCATTGCATTAATATGCTCCGCATCAGGTATTTCATTAACCAGGTATTTATATAATTTATTGCTGATAAAATGTGCGGTTTCTTTTCTTTCAAGTAAAGCATTGATAATATCCTGACCCTCAAAATTACCGGTTTTACCCATAAAGGTTTTCTGCCCGTCGTCATGAAAAAACCGGCGCATTACAAATTCCCCATTTTTATTAAAACCCCATCCGGTAAATGCCCGTGCCGATTCTTTTATATCCTGTTCAGTATAATTCCCTCTGCCAATGGTAAATAATTCCATCAGTTCACGGGCGAAATTTTCATTCGGATGTCCTTTTTGATTTTGCTGATTATTTAAAAATTGCAGCATCGCCGGCGATTGTGAAACCTGCATCAGCATAGTACGAAAACTACCCAAAGCATTAGTGCGCTGTATATTATTAAGCTGCTGGGCAAAAGCTGCCCTCTGCGAGCGACAAGCAAAATGATTATGCCAAAACAAGGTCATCTTTTCCTGTAACTGGGCACCGGTAGTACTCATTTTATTTATCCAGGCTAAGTTTAGATCCTTTTCCTCCTGGCGCTGACCCTGCAAAAACATTTTTTTGGCCATTATATCGCCCTTCATCAGCATGCTGTAATCGGTAGTATCATTTATTACAGCAATGGGATCATCATTTTCAGATGCTTTAAACAAATCTTTAACCGCTTTTTTAATTGAGAGGTTTTTATCTTCAGGTATATCCTCAAAGCGTAATCCAAATCCGCCCCTTGCAGCTAAATGTTTTATTTGATGTATGTTATCCATGACATTGGTATGACTGCAGCTTTTACAATTGGTTTAATATGTATTTATCCAATAGCGAGTGGTTAATATCATTTATCGAATTTATTTAACTTATACTATCAACTTATTATATTAGTGCCGATTAAACCTTATCAATGAATAAAATTTTTACGTTGCTTGCCCTGAGTATGTTTGCTTTATCAGCTAATGCACAGTCACCAACCCCACCTGTAAAAGAAACCCAGCCTTACGGCCAGATCGATACTGCAGATCTGACCATGAAAGCTTGTGATTTTGAAAAGGATGCTAACGCCGAAGTACTTTTTGATAAGGGCGAAATAACGTTTGGCGATTATGATATTACCTGTCTATACCATAAACGGATCAAAATATTTAATGATAAGGGTAATGAGAATGCTGATATAAAAATATTTTATATCCCTGCCTTTCAGACAATTTCGGATATTACAGCTGAAACCATTAATTTAAATGGCAAGATTATAGAATACACTCCTGTTGATAGTAAACTCATTTATAAAAGGAAGATAAATTCCTTCGGTAATGCCTGGGTCTTTACATTTCCAGATGTAAAGGCGGGTGCTGTAATAGAATTTAAGTATAAAATTAAATCCGAATTTGCACCAGACTGGAAATTCCAATCAAATATTCCAACACGCTATTCCGAAATAAGTTTCTCAAAAGTTAACGCTTCTAAAATTCATACAGTGATCAGGGTAAGCCAGCCTTATTCAAAAACAACTACTGAAACTTTAGGAAATAAGCAATCACCCTGGGGAACAAAAGATACAAGAGCCTTATCAAATGTACAGTCTATAAAAAATGAACCTTATCCCAGTTTGTTATCAAACAATACACAAGGGATAATATTTAAATCGCATACAGACGAGTGGGACTATGTTACCAGAGATGTACTGGTCGATCAAAATTTCGGCGTGCAACTGATTGATAAATTAACCGGCGAAAAAGAGATATTAGATAGCATTGCAACCCTTAAAACCAATGATCAAAAAATTGATTCCATTTTCAGGTTGGTTAAACACAGAATGCTTTGGAACAAAACCGATAATTGGTATACCGTCGACGGCATCCATGATGCATGGAATAAAAAAACAGGCAACGCTACAGAAATAAATTTAATAGCCTATCACTTATTAAAAAAGGCAGGCATTAAGGTATATCCCATGCTCATAAATATTGACGATGAGGGCCGCATAGATATTGAAAATGCCTCAGTTTACCAACTCGACAGAGCTGTTGCATTTGTCTCGCTGGATTCAACCCATTATTATATTCTTGATATTGCCGCTAAATATAATAACTATAAACAGCTGCCTATTAATATATTAAGCACTTACGGACTGGTAATTGACCCGAAGACATTTAATTACCAATTGTTTGAAGTACAAAATAACATCCCAACAAAACAGTTAGTCTTCATAAATGCCGAAATCAAACCTGATGGAAAAATGAATGGCACAGCTCAAATTATCAGCGACAGTTATTATCGTGCCCACCATTTACTGCAATATGATGATCTGGGAGAAAAGAAATATATAGATGATTTAACCGAGTATAATAATGACCTGAAAATAACATCTCTAAAGCTTGAAGATGCGGAAACTGATACTGTACCTTTAACTCAGCATATTGATTTTGATCTTAACCTCTCCGCATCTGACGGCGACTATATTTATTTTAACCCAAACCTGTTTACGGGGCTTCGCACCAATCCATTTTTAAACGAAACGAGAAACAGCTCTGTTGATTTTAAATATAACAGCACCAACATTATTAGCGGCATTTATAAAATACCTGATGGCTATAAAGTTGATGCCCTGCCTCAAAATCAAAATATTACAATGGCCGATAAAGGCATTAGCTTTAAAAGAATGATGGTTGAACAGAACGGAACAGTGCAGGTAAATTATACCATTACCCGCAAAAAAACCATCTATACAAAAGAGGAATATCCCGGCCTTTATGAGTTTTATAAAAAAATGTTCGAAATGCTCAATGAGCAAATTGTATTAAAAAAATCCTAATTATTATTATATTTAGTACCGATTAAACCTGGTCAATGAATAAACTTTTTACGTTGCTTGCGCTAAGTGTATTTAGCCTTTGTGTACATGCGCAATCCTCATCTGTAAAAGAAGACCAGCCCTATGGCAAAATTGATACCGCCGACCTTATCATGAAATCCTGCGATTTTGAAAAGGATGCCAATGCCGAAGTACTTTTTGACAAAGCAGATATAACATTTGATGCATACGGAATTATTACTTACATACGCCACAAACGAATTAAGATATTTAACGACAAGGGGAAAGATGAAGCCAATATTACAATACCTTACATTGACAGAATAACAGACATTGCGGCAGAAACCATTAACTTAAATGGTAAAACCATTGAATACAATGTTATTGACCCCACGCTTATTTATAAACAAAAAGTTGATGCTGAAGAAAAAGCAGTCGTTTTTACGTTTCCTAATGTAAAACCCGGCTCTGTAATTGAGATGCAGTACAAATGGAAAATACGTTCGGATATAGTACCGGTCTGGTATTTTCAATCCTCTATTCCTACCCGGTTTTCAGAAATCGACGTGAGTTTTTATTCTCAATCGCTTATTAATCTTAGCGTAAAGGTTAATCAACCCTTTTATAAAAATGCCGATACACTTACAGGCAGGGGCTTTTATAATGGCCAGAAACATATCAGGGCATTATCAAACATACGATCATACAAACTAGAGCCTTTCATGACACCAGAATATGATAATCTTCAGAAATTATCATTTAAATCATACATGAGTATATGGGCAAGGGTTGCAGGCAAACTATTGAATGATAATGATTTTGGCAAACAACTGGACAATAAATTAACCGGGGAAAAGGAGATCTTAGACAAGATTGACTCCATTAAGAATAATGATGTTAAAATTGATTCCATTTTTAATATGGTTAAAGGCCGGATGGTTTGGGATAAAAAAAACCGCTGGTTTACCCAGGATGGTATACAAAAAGCCTGGAAAAAGAAAACTGGTAATTCAACAGAAATTAACCTGATACTTTACCACCTGCTAACACAAGCCAGCATTAAAGCATACCCGCTTGAAGTAAGCACGACTGATTATGGCGTTGTTGACCCTTATGATGCTTCTTTATCACAATTTAATAAAACAGTGGTTTGCATCCCTGTAGACAGCATAAAATATTTCATTCTTGATGCCAGTGATAAACATAATACTTATGATCAGGTACCCTTTGAGCTGCTAAGCACCTACGGCTTATTTGTTAATCCAAAAAACGGGCGATATAGCCTGTTTCAGATACAAAGTGATACACCTGCAAAACAATTGGTTTTTATAAATGCCTCCATATTACCTACGGGTAAAATGACCGGCACGGCCGACATAAACAGCGATAGTTATGACAAAGCCAATAGCATAAAGTTATATAATGACCTTGGCGAAAAAAAGTACATTGCTTTTTTGGCCGATAACGATAACGATCTGAAAATATCATCATTAAAAATAGATAATATTAAGAATGATACACTGCCACTAGCACAGCATATTGATTTTGAACTGAATTTGACCGCATCCGACGAGAATTATATCTATTTCAACCCGAACCTGTTTACATCTTTTGGCACTAATCCTTTTTTAAGCGAAAACAGGTATAGCAATATCGATTTTGTTTTCAGCAATAACTTTATTATAAGTGGAGTATACAAAATTCCCGCTGGATATAAGGTCGATGTTTTACCTAAAAGCCAGCTCATTATGATGGAGGATAAAGGGATAAGTTTTAAACGTATTGTAGGCGAACAGAATGGTGCCGTAGAGGTACGCTATATTATTAGCCGCAAAAGAACCAGCTATAACAAAGAGGAATACCCCGGCCTCTATAAGTTTTATAAAAAAATGTTCGAAATGCTTAATGAGCAAATTGTACTAAAGAAAACTTAACTATTATTATATATATTAGTACCGATTAAACCTTAAAACAATGAATAAATTTTACGCCCTCCTATCCTTATGTGCAATTACTTTTTCGGTAAAAGCTCAACAAACCATTCCTGATTACCAGCCTTATGGAAAAGTAAGCACTGAAGACCTTCAAATGAAGCAATGCGATTTTGAAAAGGATGCAAATGCCGAAGTTTTGATCGACAAGGGCGATGTATATTACGACCAAAAGTTTACTGTTATTAACGAATGCCATAGACGGATCAAGTTTTTTAACGACAATGCAAAAGATATGGCAAACATCCATATTCGGTTTTACAGTAAGGACCATATTGAATATATTACAGGCATACAAGCCGAGACCATTAATTTAACCGATGGCAAAGTAGAGGTCACCAAGCTTGATAAAAAGTTAATTTATACACAGGCTATTGATAAATATTGGAGCGAACTGGTTTTTACTATGCCCAATGTAAAAGCAGGCTCAATTATAGAATATAAATACACCTGGAACACCTCTGATTGGTCAGACATACCTACCTGGTATTTCCAGGATAAAATACCTGTCAGATATAGTGAATATGACACCAGTATACCTGAGTATTTTTACTTTTCGACACAAACACGCACGCTTACGCCCTACGCTATCCGTAGCACTAAACAGGAAGCAGGGACGCTGACCTCTGGCACTGATGTCATAAACTTTTCTGTTAATTCAGAAAAAAGAGTTATGGTTAATTTGCCGTCGTTAGTTGATGAACCATACATGAGCTCAAGAAATGATAACCTGGAATGTGTAAGCTTTCACCTTACCAGTTTCAGGCCGCCTTATGACATGATCCAAAACTATAATGATACCTGGGCAAAAGTTGGGGGCTATCTGGCTGATAATGAAGATTTCGGCAGCCAGCTAAGACGCAAGCTCACCGGCGAAGATGTCATTATAGCTAAAGCCAAAGCTTTAAAAACCGATGATGAAAAAATAGCTTATCTGTTTAATGTAGTACAAAGCACCATGAAATGGAATGGCGAAGACCAGTGGTACACCATTGATGGCACCAGCGAAGCATGGGATAAAAAGAGCGGTAATGCAACCGAAATCAATTTGATATTATATCACTTGCTTAATAAATCAGGCGTTAGCAATGCTTTACCTATGGTAACAAGCACACGTGAGCACGGTAAGGTTAATCCTATGTATACTTTCACGTCGCAATTTAATCGCGCGGTGGTTTACATCCCGGTTGATAGTACAAGATTTTATGTTCTTGATGCTTCAAACAAATATAATATGTGTAATGAGATACCCTATGATGTGCTTAACTCATCGGCCCTGTGGCTTAATATGAAGGAAAAAACATTCGATCTGATTTTTGTAGCTAAAACAGAGCCTGTAAGAGAAACTGTTTTTATAAACGCCGAGATCAAGCCCGATGGTAAATTGGCAGGAACAGCAGACATAAGCAGCATTAGCTATAACAAGATACAGAGCGTTGATTCATACAAAACTGACGGAGAAACAAAGTATATTGATTACCTGCGTGGTGGCGATAATAATTTAAAAATATCATCACTTAAGCTGGAAAATATGGATGTTGATAGCTTACCATTAATACAGCACATCAACTTCAGCCTTGATTTAGCCGGGTCTGATGATAATTACATTTATTTAAACTCTAACTTGTTTACTAGTGCTAAAACAAACCCTTTTTTAAGCGATACCCGCAGCAGCAATATTGATTTTGGCTATCAAAAAAGTATGACGATCAATGGTATGTTTAAGATACCTGCCGGTTATAAAATTGATGCTTTACCAAAAAATATCGCTATGAGCATGCCCGACCAGAGTATAACCTTTAGGCGTATTATGGGCGAGCAGGATGGTTCAATAGCTGTGCGTTATGTAATAAGCTATAAAAAAAGCATTTATACTAAAGACCAATATGCCGATATTCATGAGTTCTTTAAAAAGATGTATGAGATGCTAAATGAACAGATCGTACTTAAAAAATCATAAACTGCATGAATAAATATTTAAGATATCTGCTGTTAATAACTATTACAGCAGGCACCGTTACCACCAAAACCTACAGCCAGGATCTTCCTAAAGAGTTGTATAGTGCTGCCGGAATCCCCGACTCATTGAAAACTGATGCTAATTCAGTTTTGCGATACAGTATGAAGGAAGTAGAGGTTAAAGGGCCGGGCCGGGAAACAACTAAGGTTCACACTATCACTACAATTTTAAATGAAAAAGGAAACAATCATGCAGAAATAGCCTTGCCTTACAATAAAAAATTTGCCAGTGTTGGTTCTTTTGAAATGCTTGTTTATGATGCTGATGGTAAATTGTTAAAGAAATACCACAAAGGTGATATGTATGATCACGCAGATGTTGATGATGAGACATTGGTCACAGATGACAGATTTCTTGAAATAGTCCATACAATTGCAAGTTACCCTACAACTATTGAACTCGTATATGACTATGATAATAACAGTTTGATTGATTTGGGTGAATGGGAAATACAAAACGAAGATCAAAGTATTCAGAACTCCTATTATAATTTATCAATAAGTACCGATGCCGGCTTCAGGTACCTTAACAGAAACACAAAGCTAAGCCCACAAAAAACAACAAAAGGAACTGTTGATCATTACACCTGGCAGGTATCTAATTTAAAAGCTATTAAACTTGAAGAAGGTGCAGTAGCATGGCGCGTTCTACCATTGATACGATTTGCGGCCAACAAATTCAGCTTCTATGGCATACCAGGAGATATAAGCAGTTGGAAAAACTATGGAGATTGGCAAAAAGCACTTAACGCTGATGTTTGCTCATTAACCCCACAGCGCGAAGCAGAAATAAGAAAAATGACGGACAGCATCAAGACTGACAAAGGAAAAGCAAAGTTCTTATATAGTTATTTGCAACAGAATATGCGCTACGTAAGTGTTCAGTTGGGTATAGGTGGACTCAAGCCATTCCCAGCAATGTTTGTTGATCAAAAGAAATATGGGGATTGCAAAGCCTTGTCAAATTATATGGTGGCTTTGCTTAAGGCAATAAATATACCAGCATATTATGTTAAAGTAAGGGCTGAACGTAATGAAGAACCATGCGACCCAGCTTTTCCTTATAATATGTCTAACCACATTATTGTTTGTATTCCATTTAAAAATGATACTACATGGCTTGAGTGTACCAGCAGTACTCAGCCATTTGGCAAATTAGGGGCTTTTACTGAAAATCGCAACGCTTTGCTGATAACCGAAGACGGCGGAAAAATAGTTAACACTCCTAAAAGCAAAGCAGAAGACAATCAATTTAATAGTGAGGTTAGTGTAGTACTTGATGCAGATGGCGGAGCCAAAGCGCAGGTAAAAATTCTGGCTACGGGCGAATACCGGGATTTGTGGATGCAGATGCCGCAAATAAAAGAAGAAGAACAGAAAGAATTTATATTGCGCTATTTTGATATTAAACAACCACTATCTTTTAATATTCAGCCGGGTGCCGATAAGGATGGAATAAAAGAGACAAAACTTAATTTAGAATACGACCGGCTTTATGATATTGCCGCGGGCGATAAACAATTTTATCATCCGCATATTTTTGATTTGTGGGGAACAACCGTACCCATCCTTGATAAAAGAAAAACGGATTACTACTTTGATTTCCCTCAACAAAGATCATGTGTAACCACTATTGCTCTGCCTGCCGGTTTTGAAGTGGAAACCTTGCCTGTAAACCAGGATCTGAAGTTTACTTATGGCAATTATGAGGTTAAATATGCTTATGATGCCACCAAAAACCAGGTGATATGTACCGCCAAATTTAATTTAAATAACAATGTGATCCCTGCTGCAAAATATACCGAGATGCAACAATACATGGATGCCATAGCTAAGGCACAAAATAAAAAACTGGTAATACGCCGTAAGGCGTAAATTTGCCCGATGATATTCAGGCTTGATGAACGTTTGCTGTTTCCTGACCCTGCGCTGGCAGAACCCGACGGGCTGCTGGCTATAGGCGGCGACTTGCAAACCGAACGTTTATTGCTGGCTTATCAAAATGGCATATTTCCCTGGTATAGTGATGATGATCCTATTCTGTGGTACTCGCCGCATGAACGGTTTGTGCTTTATCCCGATGAATTAAAAGTTGCTAAAAGTATGCGGCAGGTATTACGTTCAGTTAGGTTTAAGGTTACAATAAATAAATGTTTTAATGAGGTGATCGAAGCCTGTTCTGCCGCAGAGCGTAAGGGGCAGGACGGCACATGGATAACTGCTGATATGAAAACTGCCTATAACCAATTACATGCCGCAGGCCATGCACATTCTGTTGAAGTATGGGAACAGGATGAACTGGTCGGTGGCTTTTATGGCGTACAAATAAACTCCGTTTTTTGTGGTGAAAGCATGTTTAGTCGCGTTAGCAATGCCTCAAAAACAGCATTGATCTGGCTATGCAACAGCGGGCAATATAAACTGATAGATTGCCAGGTACACACCGAACACCTGGAATCAATGGGTGCCCGGATGATCAGCCGGGAAGAATATATGGGGATGCTAGGTGATAAGGGTCTATAACCTTATTATCAAAAAGCTTGGGTTGTGCGATTCCTTTCGGGGAAGGAGCAATGTCATTATTTAAGCTATAAATGCTCCGGCATTGCCCCAGAGGAGCAAAACGTTGGTAGCAAATTAAATATAAATGTTTAGCATAGGTATGCAACATAGCAGGGTTACGTACCTACGATTCTTCGTGTTCATTAATTCTCTACCAACCTATAGCCTCTACGAGGCTTTGGGCTTGACTTAATGACATTGGCGGAAGGAGGAGGTAGGGGTTTTTGAACAAACTTTTTAACGTATAAACCCCTCCTTTCCACTACTCATCCAGCCGCACTCCTCCCAAGGGAGGAAAATTTATATTAGTAATAAGACCTTTCTGATCTACAAAGGAAAACTAAACTTCCCCATCAATACCACAGGGTTATCCCCTATTTTTATTGGCTCACCGCATAAGGCCTCATTACCCAGCAACGCAAACAGTATAGCCTCCTTAGCATCGGGATCAATCCCTAAAGCAGCCGTATCATTTATAGTCATCTGTGGTAATGCTTGTTTTAAATCATCCATTATAAAAATATTCTTGGCACCGCCGCCGCTAACAAATAGCTTAATATAATCAGCCTTAAAATTGGTTTGTATAAAATCAGCAATGGCCTTTGCGGTAAAAGCACTCAATGTGCAAACCAAGTCCTCGTTGCTAATTTTTAGTGCCGATGTCTTTTGCTGTGCATCCCTCACATAAGTCAAGTTGAACAACTCCGGCCCTGTGGTTTTAGGTAAGCTTTCACTAAAAAATGGGTGATTAAGCAATTCATCCAGCAAAGGCTCATTCACTTTCCCGGCATAAGCAATTTTCGAATCCTCATCAAAAGGCTTATTAAAATATTCGCGACAGGCAGCATCAATCAAGGTATTGCCCGGGCCAATGTCTGTGCATACAATGTTGGAATAGTTACCATCGGCGGGCAAGTAGGTAAGGTTTGAGATCCCGCCCATATTCAGTAATATCCTGTTCTCACCAATTTTACTGCCTAAAAGCACATCGCCATATAAAGCTAGCGGCGCTCCCTCGCCACCTGCCGCTACATGCTTTTGCCTGAAATCGCTTATAGTTAATATCCCGGTTTTTACCGCTAAATGATCGCCGTCGCCAATTTGCAGAGTGGCATTCGGGTAGCCCGCTTGCTGATGCAACCGTTTAGGAGCATGATAAATAGTTTGCCCGTGGCTGGCTATAAGGTCAACATCTTTTGGGTTGATGCTCCATTGAGACAGTGCTTTTAAAACCAATTCAGCATGATAGGTGCCGATATATGCATTCAGCAGGCAAACTTTTTCCAGGTCGGCATCCCTGCGTGCAAAAACTGATTTTACCTCCTGTTTAAAATCATCATCATAAGCAATGGTGATAAATTCAAGCAAACTAAATTTAGTCTGTAGCCCATTACCGCTAAACTTGCACAGGGCAATATCAAGCCCATCCAACGAAGTGCCCGACATTAAACCCATAGCTATTTTCTCATCCTTACGGGCAATGTCGACAAGCTTTTGCAGGTTTTTATTTAATGATAACATAGCCTTAAATTAGTTATATCTATTGTTCTTCTAAACTTATGAAGTTTTTAAAACTTCGTAAGTTTTCGCTTATCTTTTTATACCCTAAATCACAAAAAATAATTGAACAACAAGTTAATAATTATAAATTTAGTGGCTCTTAATATATTAAACTAATAACCCAATGACTGCTGAACTAAAAGTTAAACCGGCGCGACTGCTCTCCCTTGATGTTTTTCGCGGCGCTTCTATGGCTGCTATGGTACTGGTAAATGACCCCGGCGACTGGGGCCATATCTACCCACCGCTTGAACATTCAAAATGGGACGGATGTACACCTACCGACCTTATATTCCCTTTCTTTTTATTTATGGTCGGCGTATCCATCGTGTATGCAATGGATACTAAAAAAGCGGCAGTTGAAAATCATGGCAAGATCATACTGCACGCCTTTCGCCGCATGGTAACACTAATTGTGATAAGTTTACTGGTACAGCTTTTCTACCATCCGTTCCCCGGCACGGTGGAGTGTATAGGCATAGTTGTTTTAATAGGCATCCTGCTATATGTTAATACTACTGCAAATACTATAATATGGGCAGGCACATTGGTAGTAATAAGTATACTGGCTTGGTTCTTTTATCATCCGCAAGTGGTAACGCTTCGTATTCCGGGCGTGTTGCAGCGCATTGCGGTTGTGTACTTTATATGCACAATCTTATTCTTAAAAACATCAGCCAAAACCCGCACGTGGGTATTCGGTATCGCATTAATAGGCTATTATATTATCATGTGCTTTATTCCTGTTCCGGGCGTAGGTTATGCCAACCTTAACCCCGAAACAAATATGGGCGCATGGCTAGACAGGCTAGTTTTCACCACCAATCACCTATGGAACGAAGCCCGTACCTGGGACCCCGAAGGTTTGTTAGGTGTAATACCATCAATTGGTACCGGCTTATTTGGTGTATTGGTTGGCACATGGTTAAAACGCACCGATCACGACAGCAGCACAAAAGTAACCTGGATGTTTATATATGGCCTTTTAGCGGTTGTTGCTTCATTAATATGGGATCTGTTTTTCCCGATCAACAAAGCATTATGGACAAGCTCATTTGTGCTTTACACCGGCGGGCTGGCTACCATGACACTGGCCACCCTTTACTGGCTGATTGATGTACGCGGACATAAAAAGTTCACGTCGTTCTTTGTTGCCTTTGGTATGAACGCCATTACCGCCTATATTTTGTCAGACCTTGTACCGGGCTTGATCGCCCTGATAAAGGTTAATTTTGACGGCCATAAAATAGATGCTTATACCTATATCTATAAAACACTGTTTGTTCCTTATTTTACCCCGGTTAATGCATCGCTGTTTGATGCTATTGCATTTGTATTACTGATATATGTAATGGTATGGGTATTATATAAGCGTAAGATCATTATTAAAGTATAATTAAACTATTAACCTAACTTAATAGCTGCAATACTTTGTAACTAAAAAATACGTTTTGCATCTTAGCACTAAATTCCTATTTATTTAAACTAATGAATTTCAATAAAACCTTATCTATAGCGGCCTTAGCCTTACTGATTGCTTCGGGAGGCGCTTTTGCGCAGGTTAAGAAAAAGCCTGTAGCTCATAAAACTCCACAGGCTGCTACACCCGCAAAAGCTCAGTTATTACCTACTGATCCTGATGTTTTAATCGGTAAATTACCTAACGGCTTAACCTATTATATCCGCAAAAACAGCGAACCTAAAAATCGCGCCGTATTGTACCTGGTAAATAAAGTTGGCTCGGTGCTTGAAACAGACCCGCAACAAGGCCTGGCACACTTTACCGAGCACATGGCGTTTAACGGCACCCGTGATTTCCCTAAAAATCAATTAGTAGATTATTTGCAGAAATCCGGCGTAAAATTTGGTGCCGATCTTAATGCCAATACCTCATTTGATGAAACCATATATGAGCTGCCTTTACCTACGGATACCGCAAGTGTATTTGATAAAGGATTTACAATATTAGCTAATTGGGCAGGGTATGTTACGTTTGACCCGACAGAGCTTGATAAAGAACGCGGCGTTATATTAGAAGAAGCACGCCTGCGTGGTAAAAATGCACAGGAACGTTTACAGAAACAAGTATTCCCAGTATTGTTTAATAACTCAAGGTATGCCATACGTATACCAATAGGTAAAGAGGATATTATTAAAACTGCTAATGTTGCAACTATAAAAAGCTTTTACCACGACTGGTACCGCCCCGACTTGCAGGCAGTTGTAGCCGTAGGTGATTTTGACCCACAGCACGTGCTTGAGTTAATTGAATCTAATTTTTCATTACTTACAAACCCTACGCCTGAAAAGCCGCGTACGGAATATACTGATCCGGCAAGCCCTGGAACATCTGTTGTTATGGCTACCGACCCGGAATTTCCATATACTTTAGCCGAAATTGTAGTAAAGCATCCGGAAAAAAAGGTTAAAAACACTACCGATTATTTACAAAGCATTGCAATAGGTTTATTTAACCAGATGATCAACTCCCGTTTAGGCGAGCTTACACAAAAACCAAATCCTCCATTCCTGTTCGGTCAGGCATCTTATAGCAGTTTCCTGGGCAAGCAAGATGCTTTCACAACTCTAGCAGTAGCAAAATCAGGCGACGACCTGCAGGCGGCTGTAACAGCTGTAGTTGCAGAAACTGAGCGTGCCCGCAAATTTGGCTTTACCATAACTGAACTGGAGCGTGCCAAACAAAACGTATTGCTGCAGATGGAAAATGCCTATAAAGAAAAGGATAAAACGCCGTCGGTAAACTATGTGAATCAGTATGTACAGAATTTTACAAATGATGAACCTATCCCGGGTATTGATTTTGAATACAGTTTTTATGTGAACAACATAAACAAAGTTACCCT
>Ga0302312_10000327_pt1 | contig 40537 bp, 39 predicted proteins | sample III_Palsa_N2_1_FD_200529 | JGI IMG/M metagenome (GOLD analysis project Ga0302312, IMG submission 200529) | Peat permafrost microbial communities from Stordalen Mire near Abisko, Sweden - III_Palsa_N2_1 | ecosystem: Environmental > Terrestrial > Soil > Palsa > Peat permafrost | place: Sweden... | reverse complement strand
CGTTACCCTGCAAAAAAAATATCACGTGCTGACGACCCTGGGCAACCTGCTGAATGAAAACGAATTCAGCTCGTTCATCCGCATCCATCGCAGCTTTGCCGTACAACGACACTATGTGCGCAAGCTTGACACCCGCACCGTATACCTGGAAAATATCAGCCTCCCGCTCGGAAAGGCCTATAAAACCGACATCGAAAAGATTTTCAATTAACCCCTTCTCCCCTTCCGGACCTCACTCTTCGCGACTCCCCCAGGTGCAAAAAAAAGTTCCGGCCATTTGAATAATATCAAATAGTACCTTCGTTTTCTTATCAGATTTTATGTATCAGGCTGCTTATTCCTATGACCACCCCGACGTAACCCGCTATACTTTTACCAGTGTAGGTAGAAAAAGGATTGAAAAGATAGTCGAATTCACGGATGTGGGCTATGACAATGTCTTCAACTTGGCATTTGGTGATCTGATGCCTGATGGTTCGATCGACGATAAGTCTAATTCCAATAACGGAGACATTGTAAGAGTATTGGCAACAGTCATCGGCATTCTGAAAGATTTTACCTCAGAGAATCCCGCGGCTTATGTAGCCTTTACCGGCAGTACCGAAGAACGCATGAAATTGTATACCCGGATCCTTAAGTCTTATTATTCAATTTTTAATAAAGAATTTAAGATTTCTGGGTTCATTAAGGTCGATGATAATTTTGAAGAGGTCCAATTCGACCCGAAACTGACCGTGAATTACACCGTATTTTTAATCAAAAGAATTGTTTAATTTTACCATATGCCTCTCACCAGGAAAAATAACACGCATAAAAGGACGAAGAAAACACCGCCAACCATCCTGGTGGTAAAAAAGACTCATCATCCCATCGAAGAGGCCATATTTCCGGAAAAAATAGAAAAGGTAAAAGACGTCCTTTCCAAATCAAATTTTCGATCTTCTTAACCCCGGCGCACTGGCCCAATGCCAGCCGGCCACACCCCAACTGTGGGCCCGTCACCCCCTTCTCCCTCCTCCCCCCGTCCCCGCATTCCGCGGATCCGGCTTCATCTTCAACTCAAATTCCATCGGCGGCGTCATCCCCGCCAGATTCTTCACAAAATAATCCCACCGCCGCCGCATCATATACGGCGCAAATTGCCCATATCCATGCGGACTGTTCGGGAACACGACCAGGTCGAAATCCTTATTGGCCTTGACCAGCGCATCCACCACCAGCATAGTATTGGACGGCGGAACATTATTGTCCATTAACCCATGCGCCAGCAGTAGTTTACCCTTCAGGTTCTTGGCATACATCTCGTTGGCCTGCGCTTCATAATTGGAATTGGCCACCAGCCCGTCATACCGCTCGCCCCAGTCGTCTTCATAATTGCGGTTTTCATGATTGCCGGATTCCGATATCCCTACCTTGAAGAAATCAGGATAGCGGAACATCGCCCCCGCCGTGGCAAAACCCCCACCCGAATGACCCCAGATCCCCACCCGGTTAGTGTCGATATAGGAGTACCGCTGCGCCAGCTGACGAATGCCTGTCACCTGGTCCGGAAGCGTATTTTCCCCCATATTCCCATAGCTCATATCATGAAAGCTCTTCGACCGGTAAGGGTTGCTCGTCCCCTCGATCGCCACAACGATGAACCCCAGCTCGGCCAGCGCCTGGTTATCATTCCTCGATGCCGCAAACGACCAGCTACCGACACTCCCGCCCTGCGGGCCCGGATAAATATAGTCGACGATCGGGTACTTCCGGCTCGGGTCCAGCTTCTCCGGCGTGAACAACAGCCCATAGATATCGGTCGTCCCATCATGCGCCTTCACAGAGAAAGGAATGGGCGGCTTCCAGCCTGTAGCCACCAGCCGCGAAACATCGGTCTTTTCCAGCGGCACGATCACCTTGCCTTCCAGGTTGCGAAGCACGCTGACCGGAGGCACATCGGGCTTGGAATAGGTATCGATAAAGTAATCCTCCGAAGTAGAAAAGGTGATGTTGTGGGTGCCGGACTCCGGCGTCAGCAGTTCGAGCCGCTTGCCATCAAAATCAACGCGATATAATTGATTGAAATAAGGATTCTCCGGCTCTCGCCCCGCAACCGTAAAATATAGCAGCCTCTTCTTCTCATCTACTTTCAGCAGACTGGATACCAGCCAATCCCCCTTGGTGATCTGATTCTTTAGTTTCCCCGTACCCGCATCATAGAGATACAAATGCCCCCAATTGTCACGCTCCGAATACCAGATGATCTCATTGGACTTGGCCAGGTAGCGCCAGTCGATGGTACGCCTGCCGGACTCATACTGCGTAGGCACGGTCTCTTCAAATACCTCCCGCACGGCGCCGGTCGCAGCATCGGCGATCCTGATTTTCTCATCCTTATGATCACGGCTCGTAGAGACAAAGGCCAGTTGCGTGGCATCCGCATTCCAATCAACATCATCCAGGCTGCCGCCACTGGAAATATCGTCGCTCAGGGTCGCCCGGTGCGGATCAGGTGCCGCCTGCAGCCGGATTACTTTAGGCACATCAATATTGATGATCACCCGCTGGATCATAGCGATCTCCTTATCTCCCGGTAAAGGGTATTTCCAGGCATGCAACACAGGATGCCCCACATTTGTCGTCACCAAATACATGTCGCCTACGTTCCGCTCGTCCTGCTGAAAAGTAGCTACCTTCCGGCTGTCCGGCGACCACCTGACGATAGGCCTGTCACTGCTCTTCCAGCCCGCATTGTCCGTGGCATATCCGAAATCCTTCACCCCATCGGTGGTCAGCTGCGTCTCCTGACCGCTGGCCAGGTCACGCACCCATAAATTATAAGCCTTGATAAAGACCGCCTTCTTACCATCGGGCGACACGTCTTCATTGCTCGCACCACCTTTCGCCCGCGAAGTATCCACTCCCAGTTTTGCCGGGTCGGAAGCAGCCGTACGTGTGCCTTTAACCATATTGACCAGGACAAACTCACTGCCTTGCGCAGTCAATACCCGATACCAGAACCTATCCCCGGACAACCAGTTGGGATTACCCATCACATTATCGACCAAAGGCGCGGTCCCATAGTTTAAAAGACTTTCCGCATGTGCATAATCGTTATCGGTCAGAACAACACCGCCCTGTGCATGGACAGCAGTCGCCAGGCCCAAAGACATAACTATAAAAAGTAGCTTATTCATGTTTCGAAGATACAAAAACTAAGGCCATCAACGCACCCAACCAGGCCAGCACCGCCGAGATCCGCAGGATCTTTGAATAGGCGGTTATAAAAGCATTGCGGTAAGCCGCCGCCACCGCCGGTTTGTCCCGGTCGTTTACGGCCGCCGGCACCCTTGCATCACCCAGGTTAACAGCCTGGGCCATCACGGCCTGCTTTTCCGTCGCAGAAATCGCAACCGCCGCGGCCGTCCCGGAAAGTTGCCCCTCCAACGCCCCCGAAAAAAACACCACCACCAACGCCCCAAAAACAGCATTCGCAGACACACTCGCAATCCGGGTCATCGCATTATTGACACCCGACGCCACCCCCGAAAATCGCTGATCTACCGACCCCATCACGGTCGCCGTCAACGGCGCTACAGTAAAGGTCATCCCCAGACCAAGCACGAGAATACCAGGAAAAAAATTTGCCCAATAACCACCGGGACCATGCGTTTGTCCCGCAAAAGACAACAACAGCAAACCCGCCCCGGCCGCCAAAGGGCCCGCAATGAGCAATGGCCTGGCGCCCCACCGGTCGGATAACTCGCCCGCATAGCGGGAAAGAGAGATCATCAGCAAAGTGAAAGGCAGAAAGGTCAGCCCCGATTCCAACTGGCTATAACCTTGTATCTGCACCAGGTTCAGCGACAGAAATAACATCCCCGCACCGAGCCCGGCATATAGGAAAAAACTCAGCGCATTAGCGCCGCTGAAACTACTATTGGCAAATAGCTGTAAAGGCATCATAGGACTCCGGCTGCGCTTTTCGATAACGAGAAAAACGATCAGCAGCAATAACCCCGCGCCCATTGTGCCCCCGGTCCCCCAATGCCGCCACCCCACCGCAGGAATGCGCAGACACCCAAAGGTCAGCAACGCCAGCCCCAACGCAATCGCCAAAGATCCCGCAAAATCCAGCCCGCCGCTACTGCCCTCATCTTTGCTTTCTCCCACCTTACGCCATAAGATCAGCAACGACAACGCTCCGATGGGAAGATTGATAAAGAAAATATACCGCCATAACCCTGCATCGGCTAATGCACCTCCCAGAATAGGACCGCCAACTGTTACCACTGTCGTCGCAGCTGACCATATTCCGATTGCCTTTCCTTTCTCCTTTTCATCGATGGCTGCAGAGATCAGCGACAAACTACCGGGTATCATCAGCGCACCTCCAATGCCCTGCACAATTCGGCAAAGGATCAACAACATAGTGTTAGGCGAACATCCGCAGGCGACCGACCCGATCAGAAAGACGGCAATGCCAGTCATAAAGACCCTCTTACGCCCCAGCCTGTCCCCCAGCGAACCGCCGATCAGGATCAGCGACGCCAGCATCAGCAAATAGGCGTTCAATATCCAAAACAGGTCAGCCCCGGTGGCCTGAAGACCTTTCTGCAAAGATGGCAGAACGACATTCAGCGCAGTGCCATCGATAAACCCCATCGAAGAGGCCAGTATGGCAGCCACCATGATCCATCTGCCCGTGGGACTGTTCAAGGGGAAAGTGGCCATAGTAAAGTAAATTTACGCCCAACTATTGCACATACATTGTTTTTGCTATATATTTAAAGATAATTTCCAGTATTGATCCTTTAAAACAAGTGAAAAACCCGTCTATTCCCTCCCATGCGCCAGCCCCGCGCAATAAGTTCTGGCAGCTGAATACCTTTATCGTGCTGGCCATGGCCTGCAACGCGATCAACTTTCTCTATGATGTATATGATGGAATGACCTGGAGCGCTATCATCGAAGTAATAGGTATCCTCATGCTGATCTCTTTCATAATAATGAATATGAAGGGGCATTTTGAACTACCCAAATTACTCAGCATCTTCTTCGCCAACTTCCAGTCTTTCTTTCTATGCTACGTACAAGGCACCAGCCAGGCATCCTATCTGTATCTTTTCCCCTTTGTCATGGCCATGATCTTCTTCCTGCGCGTCCGTAAGAACGACTGGTTCGTCATCATCTTTCTCAGCGGCACCCTGCTGGCTTTATTGGTGACCGTCCTGCTGCTCCCCTTCCGGTCTCATATCGACTCCGTGTCGGACAGCGTCAACTATCACCACCTCGCACTCAATATCATCGTCAACTTTTTACTGGTGATCATTTTCTTTTACTTCGTCCTGCGCTTGCTGGATGCCAAGGAAAAGAAAAGCAAGATCGCTGCAGCAGCCAAGGCCCGGTTCATGAGCAATATGAGCCACGAGCTACGGACACCGCTCAATGCCATCATCGGTACTACACACCTGCTGGCCCAGGACTACGAGGCACTTCAGGACAGTGATTATTTCAAGATCCTCAAAAATTCGTCCGAACATGTGTTGCAACTGGTCAATGCGGTCCTCGATTTCAGCAAGCTGGATGAAGGCAAACTGGAATTCGTTTATGAACCCTTCGACCTCATCCACACCTTGCAGGATACTGCCGATTCATTCGCCTCGGACGCCCGCCAAAAGAATATTCAATTGCTCGTAAATATCGATAGCCTGCCCGAAGGCAAACGCGTGATCGGTGACCAGATGCGGCTCAAACAGGTCTTCCTCAACCTCCTGTCGAATGCCGTCAAATTCACCGACTCCGGCTCGGTAACTCTCGAGGCTACCCTCGGGAAAGCCACCGAATCAGGCGCAGAGATCTCCTTCGCCGTAATAGACACCGGCATCGGCATCCCCCCGGAAAAAATCCATCTTATTTTTGACAGCTTTACCCAGGCCGACGCGGAAACGACCCGCAAATATGGCGGCTCCGGCCTCGGCCTCAGCATCTGCCGCGAACTGTTGAAGAAAATGGGCGGGGAACTGCAGGTGACCAGTCAGCCGGAAAAAGGCAGCTGCTTTTATTTTACCCTCTATTTGCCCTTCCAGCAGCAAGTCATCATCGTTCCCAAAGAACGGCTCCGGGCCCTGAAACAACTCACCGGCGTCCGCGTCCTGCTCGTAGAGGACAATGCCGTGAATATGAACATCGCCCGGCGCTTCCTCAATAGCTGGGGAGCAACGATACAAACGGCGGAAAACGGAGAGGTCGCCTGGCAGCATTTCCAACGCCAACCCTATGATATCCTGTTGATTGACCTCGAAATGCCCCTGATGGACGGCAAGGAACTGCTCAGACAGATCAGGAACATCGACAAGAATATCCCCGCTATCGCCTTCACCGCCGCCGTCTACGACAATATGCACCAGGACCTTCGGGATCATGGGTTCAACGGCTACCTGCACAAGCCCTTCCGCCCCGACGAAATGCATCGCAATATTTTACAGCACCTGCACGTTTGACGCTGGTAATCTTATTACCATGAAGCAGTTATTTACCAAAACGCTCACCTTTCCGCTGCTATCCATCCTCCTGCTCATCGCTTGCCACAAATCCCACCCCGCAACCCCTACCCCCCCATTCAGCGTCTCCGCCACCATTAACGGCGTTCCATCCACCTTTAATGCCATTATTACCGTAGACAGTATCAGCACCCCGGGCACGCTCTATATCATCGCCCATTCGGATTCCGCTAACCTGACCCCACTGTTCGAAGTCACCCTGACCAGCAATACTGCCCTGAAACCAGGCATCTATTCCTATAGCGAACTCACAGACTCCACCGTTGAAACCCAGGGCCTCATAGGCTACACAAACTGGACCGGCGATTCCGCTAATCAGTATTTTAGCCTCTCCGATACAATTACACTGACGACCGTCAACAAGAACTGGCTCTCGGGGACCTTCTCGGGCACCTGCCAGGCCGGCTACGATTCGGTCGCCACCTATATCACCGTGACGAACGGTCAATTCTCAGTCGGCTGGAAAGAGCATTAAACAGTACACTTCCTGTATCAAAAACGAACATTCACCCCCTACCATGCCTCTCTAACCAAATGATCATCAAATAATTGCAAATTCGGCATCTTTCTGGCTCCCATACGCCCATATTCTCCACGCCAAAAACGTCGATATGCTGAAGAACTATTTCAAGATCGCCCTCCGCAACCTGCTCAAAAACAAAATTTTCTCCCTGGTCAATATAGCCGGGCTCGCTATCGGCATGGCAGCCTGCTTTTTTATCTTCCTCTATGTCCATTTCGAGCTTAGCTATGACGGCTGGCATAAAAATATCGCCAACCTCTACCGCGTACCGATCCAAATTACAGGCAGTCTGTTTAATAGCACCAACATAGAGGCATCCAATCATCCCGCCGTGGGTCCCGCGATGAAAAAGGATTTTCCCGAGGTCGTGAACTATGCCAGGGTGGTGCCTATGACGCTCTTTATGAGCAATACGATGATGTCGTATACCAACGGCAACCAAACGACCACTTTCAATGAGGACCATGCCTATATCGTCGACTCCTCCTTCCTGACAATGTTCTCATTTCCTTTTATCGAAGGAAATCCCCGTACTGCCTTATCGGACGGTCACTCGATCGTCATTTCCGACAAAATGGCGAAAAAATATTTCGGCAACGAGGACCCCTTGGGAAAAACCTTGTCCCTCAACCTGAAGACGCCTTTTAAAGTGACGGGTGTCTTCCGGGATATTCCTGAAAATTCCCATCTCAAATTCGACCTCCTCTTTCCCTTCCGGATGATGAACAACAACCCGACGACGAACAATATGTCGCTCGACGAAGTTTGGATCTGGCCTGAATTTTATACCTATGTGCAACTGGCCCCGGGCACTGAATCCCGAAAGGTCGAAGAGAAATTTCCCGCTTTCATCGAAAAATATTTGGGCGCAGAAATGAGAAAGCTGAAATATAACGCCCAATTTCACCTGCAACCCGTCCGGGATATCCATCTCCTGTCGAATATGGAGAAAGAGGTAGAAGCCAACGGCAGCGAAAAGGAGATCGGGTTTTTATCCATGATCGGCATCTTCATTTTAGTGATCGCCTGGATCAATTATATTAACCTGTCCACCGCCAAATCTGCGGAGCGTGCCAAAGAAGTCGGCATCCGCAAGGTAGCCGGCGCTGCTAAAATCCAGTTGATCGTTCAATTCATGATCGAGTCGGCGATGGTCAACTTCCTGGCCCTGCTGGTAGCCACTGGGCTGGTATGGATTCTCTATCCGTATTTCGGCGCCTTCATCGGCAAAAATATCGGGAGTACCGGCGGAAATTCCGATTGGTTTCAGCAGCCGCGCTTCTGGCTGGGACTGACCGGGTTACTGGTGGGCGGTGCACTGCTGGTAGGGGCTTATCCCGCCTTTGTATTGTCGTCCTTCCGCCCGATCCTCGTATTGAAGGGCCGGTTCTTTCAATCCGCCAGGGGTATCCTGTTGCGAAAGACCCTGGTCTCCTTCCAGTTCGTCCTGTCCATTTTATTGATTGCCGGCGCAATCACGGTCTACAGCCAACTGTCCTACATGCAGCAACAGGCACTGGGTTATAACAAAGATCAGGTGCTGGTGCTAAAGGCGCCCGCTGTTTTCGATTCGACGCTCTCGACAAAAATGCAATCCTTCAAAAATCAACTGCTCACTAACCCTTCCGTCCTGAGCCTTAGCGCCTCCACCGAGATCCCGGGCCGGATGATCGTCGCTAGAAATTCGGTGAGAAAGATCAGTGAGGACCAGACGCACAACTTCACTCCTTTCTACGTCAGCATCGACCCGGATTTCATCCACACCTATCACATGCAGTTGGTCGCCGGAAGGGGCCTTCTCCCGGAGGACATGACGACGCTTACTGATTCGGCGACCACCAGGCTGATCGTCAATGAAGAAGTGGTTAAAGGCATGGGCTTTAAGAGCAATGAGGCAGCCATCAATCAGCCCATCCAATTCGGCTACTTGACAGGCGAGCTCAGGGGCGTCATCGTCGGCGTGGTCAAAAACTACCATCAACGGTCCCTGCGGGATGTCTATGATCCTATCCTCTTTTATTATCCCAAATCCGCCGACTGGCGTTATATCTCAGTCCATCTTAAGACCGCTGACATCAACCAGTCACTCGCCTCCTTTCAAAAGACGTATAAGGATATCTTTGCCGGCAATGCATTCGAATACTTTTTCCTGGATGATTATTTCAACCGCCAATACCAGGCAGACCAACGTTTTGGCAATATCTTCAGCCTCTTCACGGGATTGGCCATTTTCGTTGCCTGCTTAGGTTTGTTGGGCCTGTCCAGCTTCGTCATCAAAATGCGGACAAAGGAGATCGGTGTGCGGAAAATACTGGGCGCTTCGATCCCCAGCCTGCTATTCCTATTCTCCCGCGACTTCATCAAATTGGTAGCCCTGGCCTCTCTGATCGCGCTACCCATCATCTATTTTGCCGCCAGTCAATGGCTGAGCAACTATGCATTCCATATCGGACTGAGTGTGTGGATATTCGCGCTGCCACCCCTGTTGCTGCTGTTCATTTCTTTGGCCACCATCTGTCTGCAAAGCCTGAAGACTGCCCTGTCCAGCCCGACTAAGAACCTGCGGACGGAATGACCACAGTGGTCATCTCGCACCCGGCCCCGCCGCCCCCCTCGATTGCATAATGAAATGCGCCGCAATCACCGCGAGCGACACCCACTCGCCGACGAGCAGCGACCATACCCCTATATAATGCAACGCTATCGCCACCACGGTCACCACCGCCAGCACGATACTGATCACCCGGTCCCTCGCATTATGAAAAAGCCCAATGACTACAGCATTACCAAGAAAAAATACCCCGGCAAAAAAATAATGAACGATAACATATTGATGGTCGGGGAACAGGATTATCCCGAGAAGACTAACACCCAGGATCACATTATACCAGGAACCCGCCCTTTGGAGACCTAAGACCGATGAATTCCTGAAATAGACTGCCCCGTTAAAAACAAACAGCATTGCCGCCATACACAATAACATCCCGTAAATATAACTGTCACTCATATACACATAATCGCTGAGGCTCTCCCGAAACCCGGTATTCCCCTTGTCCGCCAAACGTAACAGGGCAGGAATGGCCACGCACATCACTCCAATCGTCCGCTCGAAGATCCTGAACGTGGCCAGCGGATCCTCCAGCACATGGCGCATTCGGGTGAAGATATTCAACGTCTGATCATTTTATCCTTGACGATTTCATTGATCACCTTCTCCCGAAGACTCTGGCTGATCGTTATTTTCGCGGTTCCCATATCCAGGATATTACCTTCGATACTTTTTATCTTATTGACATTCACGATAAAAGACTTATGCACTTTCATAAACATAATAGAAGGCAGCTGCTCCTCAAGACTCTTGATAGTGACATAGACCATCATCTTCTTTGCTGGCGTATACAACATCACATAATTCAGCATCGCCTCCACATAGATCAATTCATCGTAATACACCTTCTCGATCTGGTTATTGGATTTGATGAAGAAATGGTCATTAGGCTTCCCGGGCCCACCCGCCTTCCGCAACACCCGATATTCCTTTGCCTTATTGCACGCCTTCAATAATCGTTCGAAGGCGACCGGCTTAAGCAAATAATCCAGCACATCCAACCCGTAAGACTCCACCGCATATTCCGCATAAGCCGTAGTAATGATGACGCAGGCATCAGTCGGCGTGCTCCTCAGAAAATCAACCCCGTTGATCTTCGGCATGTTGATATCCAGGAACAGGATGTCGATCTCCTGCTCCCGTAAGAGCCTCATTGCCTTCAGTGGATTTTCCGCCTGGCCCGCCAGCTCCAGCCAGTCGATATCTTCGATGAATTCCTGTAACACTTTCCTCGCAACCGGCTCATCGTCTATGATCAAACATTTCAGTTTCATGACAAATTGATGGTTAAGCTTGTTTCGTACCAATCATAATCACTGTCCGCCTTTAATTCGTATCGCGTGTTGTACAGCAACTCCAGCCGTCGCCTTAGGTTAGCAATACCGATACCGTTGGAATGCCCGGCCATGGCCGCCGGCTGCAACTCCCGGGTATTCACGATGGAACTGTACAAAATCGTGCCACAGGTGTGGATGTCGATGGTGATCCTGTTCTCCTTATGGGAAAAACTACTCACGAACTTGAACGCATTCTCGACCAGCACAATCAATAGCAGCGGCGCGATCATCAGCCCCTCTTCGATCGCCCCTATGTCAAAAGTTACGATTAATTTCTCATCCTTGCGCAACCGCTGAAAAGCAACATAGTTTTGCAAATAGGCAATTTCCTTCACCAGGCTCACCTTTTCCGCAGCGCAATCATACAGTTGATAACGCAACAATTCGGAGAACTGCAGGAGGATATTCCGGGCGACCTGGTTGTGCTTGTCAATATGCCCGTAGATCGTATTCAGCGAGTTGAACAGCGAATGCGGATTGATCTGCGCTTTCAGATAATCCAGTTCATGCTTGATCCGCTCCTTCTCCAAAACCTCTAGCTGCTGTTGAATCTGCATCCTCTCCACCAGCATCCGCACCAGCGTCACTGCCAGCACCCAGATCGTAATATTGAAAAAGGACCTTAGATACAACCCTCCATAATCGACCGCACTCCCGGGATGAAAATAATGTTCGTTGATATACAAAGCGAGTGCCGCCCGCAAGGCCGCACTGATCGCAATCACCAGCACGACCGACCCGACAAAAAACCCGTACTTCTTCCGCACCAGAAATCGCGGTAGGACAAAAAGATTGATCGCATAATAGTCCGTCGTAATAAAAAGGAGATAGCAAAACTCTATCGTCATCGTTCTGGTGATCGCCACCGAATAGCTACGGAAAACAGCTACCCATAACAGGTAAATACCTGCCCAGAAGAGAATGTGATACCAGACGGTGTTCTTTTTCAATGGACTACTTTTTCCAAAGGTATTGACATTCCCGAAGCCGGGAATTATATTACACCATGCATACAAAATCCTTGACAAACGAAGGTTTCATCAAGGAAAGGCATTGGATGCTGTAAATAGTTTTGACTGCCGTCAGAAAAGCTGGAGGTTCGCATCATGAAAAAAATCATCCATTGGCTGCTGATGCCACCCGTAACCGGCTCTTCAAATATTCTCATCATTCGCCTGCTGGCCGGCGGCGTATTTTTTTGGGAAGGAATGTTAAAATTCGTCTATGTCAACCAGGGCGTCGGAAGATTTACGAAACTGGGCTTCCCCTTTCCTGTCACTACAGCCCATTTCGTGGCTTCCGCCGAGATCGTCGGCGGCCTGCTCCTGCTGGTCGGTCTGTTGACAAGGGCCACCGCGCTCTATTTCGTTATCCAGATGATCGTTGCCGTGCTAAGCACCAAGATCGGTCTCTATTACGGTACCAGCCCGCTGCCGCTGCCGCCTGCGTTACCTAAAGTAGGCTTTTGGGCCGTTCTGCATGAGATCCGTTCGGACTATGCACAGATCCTTACTTGCTTGTTTCTCTTGCTGGAAGGCCCGGGCCGGCGATCTCTCGACTTCATGCTGTCCGCCCGGCGGCGACTCTACACAATGAGCTAGCCGCCCACGCGACGCCACCTCGCAGCCCCTATAGTTCCGGCTCCAACTCATGACCCGTCACAAAAAACAGGAAATTTTGCAGCTGATGCAGATACCGTAGATTGGTCTGACCCGCTATCGACGTCCGAAGCTTCAACCCTTCGGACGTAAATTCGAAATCGATATGGCTGTTGCCGACACTATAAATCCAGTCCTCGCGCACAAAATTCCTGAATCCGCACTTCTCCAGTATCCTGGGCGTCAGGAAAATAGGCTCAACTTCCTGAAAGTTGGCTTCCTTGACCACTTCGACAAACTGGCTGGCATAGGCCGTCCGTAAGGACCCCCTGACCGCAGTCGCCTCGCGGCTAACCTTTATTTGAGTATCGTAAATGAGGGAGTGGGCCAGAACTTGCTGCACCGTTATTACTTCACCATCTTGTGTCTGAACTTTGTTTCCGAAGCGGAGCTCTTTAGCGTGTATCATAGAGTCTATTTTTAACTGCTTGAAATACATCGGATTAATAATGGTAATTCAAGGGAAATAGACTCCGTGGAGGATCAACTAAGAGTGCAAGATAATAGCCGATCCCGACATATGCAATACCCCGACTATTTTTGTTATCCACACCCGCCGCAACCCGCTATAACTCAATGCCCCGCCCGCAGCGGCCGCCTCCCCTCACCCGCGGCACCCCTTCACTTCCCCCTCCTCCGCGTCAACCCCACCATCCCGGTATTAAACACCCACAAATACGCCGGGAACAGCACATAGATCACATCATGGCCCACACAGATCACCAGCGCCAACGTCGATGATACCGTCCCCAACGCCCACGCCATCGACCGCTCCGATGCCGGGTCCCGATACGCCTTCACGATCGTCGGCACCCCCAGCAACGCATCCGCAATGATAGCGAACATCGTCGTCACCCACGGATTGGCTGACCCGAGATACACGCCCACACATCCCAAACCCGCCAATAAAAACCACCAGTCCCGGCGCTTGAAAGAATAATTCCCGCTAAAAAAGGCCACCGCCGCAATCGCAACACAGCCTGCCGTCGAACAAAGAATGCCCGTCATGCTCCATTGCCATCCCTTGGCGATCACCTGCGACACCAGGCTCGTCCCCATCAGGAAGGCCCACCCAAACCACGACAACACGCTGGGCGTAACTTTCTTCTGCAACCCATTCACCAGGTAGATCAGTTGCGCGCTGCCGATCGCCATCCCCGCCAGCACACCGATAAATTTTTCCATGCCTACTGCCTCTGTGTAATAGTGATATTCCGAAACTCGATCGGCCCATGGTCCCCCTGCAGATAGATCGGCCCCGGATCTCCTTCCCTGCTGTCCAGTGCACCCCCGGTGATGCCAGGTATCTCCGCATTGCAGATCACCGTTTTACCATTGAAGACGACAGTCACCAACCGCCCCACTAATGTTATATCATATGACTGCCATTCACCCGATGCCTTCGCCATCTGTTCAGTCGGTGGCAAAAAACCATATACAGCGCTCATCTGGTTATTTGGCGGCTCCGGCACACGTGTATCCTGGATCTGAACCTCATAACGGCCTCTCAGATATACCCCGCTGTTGCTGCCATCAGGATAACGGAATTCAATATGAAGTTTGAAGTCGGTAAACTTCTCATCCGTTACGATATTCGACCCCGAGTGCGGACTGCGGAGAACGCCGGACTGTGCTAACCATTGATTGTTCTCTCCCGACGCATGCCAGCCTTTCAGATTGGTACCGTCAAAAAGTTTCACCGGCGTACCCCAAACAATGATCCCGCTCCGCCGAAGGGTCGGGGCACGTCGGCCTACCCAGTTATATGTCGCGCCGCCAGGCGTGACCATCGTTCCTGAAAGGCTGTCTCCTTGCATGACGCCTTCTACAGTCAGGTCTTTGTCGTCCCGCTCCCACTGCGGTGGAATAGAAAAGCTCATTTTCCCATCCACAAAATATACCCGCGAAATCGGCCGGGCACTTCCGCCCGTACCCACAAAGCGTCCTACCAGTGTGCGGATACCCGATTTAGTAACCTCCAGCCATGAAGGCAAAACCTTTCCGGGATAGTATACGATAAGGTCCCAACGCCCCAATAAGGCAGCCGTATCTGACGACGGCATGCTATATCCCGTGAGACAACTCATGATCAGTATAACGGCTAATATCCTGCTTTTCATGAAAAATATTTTGAAAGTAAGATACATCATTTTTTTACGTAGTTTTCCAGGCAACTAATTGACTAACCTATGTTCAATCACTTTTATGTAGCAGCCCTGATCTTCCTGTTGTTCATCGGAGCAATTTTCCTGCTGGTGAAACGCAACAAGTTCCTCCAGCGTTTTTCCATAGACCTGGACATCGGCGGTATCATCTATGGCGGTATCGTGGCCGTATATTCTATCCTGCTGGCCTTTATTGTAGTCATCGTATGGGAACAATACCAGAACACCGGTGACAGGATACAGGAAGAATCATCAAAAGTCTTCAACCTGTACAGGGCCAGTTACGCCTTTCCCGATTCTACCACCGGGAAAAAGATCAGGACTACCGTGATCGCTTATGTCAACTCCGTGGTCGACAACGAATTCCCCGCCATGGAGCACGATACCACCAGCAGTCTCACCCAGCATAAATACAACCAGGTATGGGATATGATCTATTCCATCCGCCCCAATACGGAAAATGAAAAAATATGGTACGCCTCGATGGTCACCAGTGTCAACCAGTTCGGCGAGGCCAGGATCATCCGTATCTCCGACATTGACCCTTCCCTGCCGCCATTGATGTGGAACATACTGCTGGCAGGCGGAGCCATCATCATCCTCTTCGCCATCCTGTTCAAGACGAACAATAACTCGGCGCACTTTCTCAAGATCCTGATGTTCTCCATCGTCATTGTCTTCAACCTGATGCTCGTCAACCTGCTCGACCATCCCTATAAAGGATTGCTCAAAATAGAACCATCCGCCTTCACAAAAATCCTGAAACATTATAAGGATGAACAAAAATAATCTGTTACTCGCCTGCCTTCTTATTACTTTATCGGCCCCCTCCGGCAACCCTATCTTCCCGGGCTGGTACGCCGACCCCGAGACCGCCGTCTACGACAACACCTATTGGGTCTATCCCACTTATTCCGCTCCGTATAAAGACCAGGTCTTCTTCGACGCCTTCTCCTCACCTGACCTCGTCCATTGGGACAAGCACCCCCGCATTCTAGACACCACCGCCATCCACTGGGCGAAAAAAGCCATGTGGGCCCCGGCCATCGCCAAAAAGGACGGCAAATATTATTTCTTCTTCGGCGCCAATGATATCCAGAACGACTCCTCCACCGGCGGCATCGGTATCGCCGTCGCCGACCAACCCGGTGGCCCTTATCACGATTACCTGGGCCGTCCCTTGATCGACAAATTCTACAACGGCGCCCAGCCGATCGACCAGGCCGTATTCCAGGACCATGACGGCTCCTGGTATCTTATCTATGGCGGCTGGCGGCACTGCAATATCGCCCGGCTTAAGCCGGATTTCACTGGCTTCCTGCCCTTTGAAAACGGAACGGTGTTCAAAGAGATCACCCCGGACAAATATGTCGAAGGCCCCTACATGATCGAACGCAAGAGCAAATACTATTTCATGTGGTCCGAAGGCGGTTGGGGCGGCCCCGATTACTCCGTAGCCTACGCCATGGCAGATAAACCGACCGGCCCTTTCAAAAGGATCGGCAAGATCCTCCAGCAGGATATGGCCGTCGCTACCGGTGCAGGCCATCACTCGGTGCTCCATATCCCCGGCACCGATGATTATTATATCGTCTATCACCGCAGACCTCTCGGCGAGACCGACGCCAATCATCGCGTAGTCTGTATCGACAAAATGGAATTTGATCCCGACGGCCTCATCCGCCCGGTGAAGATCACCCGCGAAGGCGTCGCGCCCCGATTGCTAAAATAACCATCCATATGACCCCCATTCAAACCAAACTTCGCCTGATGAAACCAACCTGCTTTATCCTGCTGCTGTTAATACAAGGACTCGCCGCCTTCGCCCAAAAAACCGAAAAATTCTACGACTATCAGGGGAAAGCCACAGATGGCCCCCACGCCCGTTTCTACTCGATCGTCGAACGCACCGATTCCGGCTACCATCGTCTGGACTATTATGTTCATAACATGTCGTTGCAAATGGAAGGCTGGTTCGAGGACAGCGCCTGTAAAATTCGTTCCGGGAAATTCACCTACCTATACCCGGGCAAATTACTGGAATCCACCGGCCGCTACCTGCACAACAAAAAACAGGGTTTATGGCTCGCCTACCACCCGAATGGAATGATGGCGGATTCGACCGTCTATATCGACGGGCTCCCAATCGGTACCAGCATGGCCTGGTATAGCAATGGCATCCCCTCCGACTCCTGCGTATACAACAGTGATGGCAGCGGCGTCAAGGTCGGTTGGTTCGACAATGGCAATCCTTCCTACGCCGGCAGACTGGCGCCCGACTACAAGCGCTACGGCAAATGGCAATACTTTCATAAGAATGGACAGACCAGCGCATTCGAACTGTATAATCATGGCAATCTCGTAGACAAGCAATATTTTGACGAAGCCGGTCAGCCGGTCCTCGATACCACCAATAAAGACAGGGGCGCCAGCTTCGTGGGAGGGACCAAAGCCTGGTTGAAATATCTTGACAACCATCTGTACTTTCCCACCGACTATACCATCACCAACAGCGACGAAGCCGCCCTGGTCATTACCTTAACCATCGATGAGGATGGGAAAACAAAAGATGCATTTGTCAGCACACCTTTTTACCCCCCATTCGAAAAAATAGCGTTGGGGGCCATCCACGCGTCACCCAAATGGCAACCAGCCATGAACCACAACCGGCGGGTAAGCGCTGTGTTCCGCCAACCGGTCGTATTCAGTCAGGCACCACGCCTGGACGATTCCCCGTAAAGCCGGAATTCCTTATCTTTAACCACCATGAGAAAACTACTGCTTTCCCTGCTGCTGCCGGCCTTCGCCGCCGCACCAGCCTATTCCCAGCTCACCGCGCCGGAAAAAAAGGCCATCGCCTACATCAATACCCACATGAGCGCCGCCATGCAGTTGCTCATCGAAACCGTCAATATCAATAGCGGCACCCTCAACATCGATGGGGTGAAAAAGGTCGGCTCCCTTTATGCCCACCAGCTCGAACAACTAGGCTTTACCGTCGAATGGGTCAGCGAGCCGGATTCTCTTCACCGCGCCGGCCACCTGGTCGCCACTCATGCCGGCAAAAAAGGCAAAAAACTCTTCCTTATTGGTCACCTCGATACGGTCTTCGAACCTGATATGCCCGCCGGGCCTTACACGGTACTCAACGATTCGACAGCCACCGGGCAGGGTGTCAACGATATGAAAGGCGGCGACGTAGTCATCATCACCGCATTAGAAGCTTTACAAGCCGCCGGGCAATTGAAGGACATGAATGTCATCGCCTATTTCACCGGAGATGAAGAACGTTCAGGAACGCCGCACGCCGTGGCCCGCCAGGATTTTATCGACCGCGCCCGGACCTGTGATATCGCCCTGGCCTTCGAGCCCGCCCAGGGACTTCATACGGTGGCGGCAGCCCGCCGCGGTTCCAGCAACTGGACGCTCTCCGTAACAGCCAAAACAGGACACTCAGCCCGTGTGTTCTCCGATTCAGCAGGTGATGGCGCTATTTATGAAGCCGCCAGGGTGCTCAATACCTTCCGCGAACAGCTCAGCACCGAACCCTACCTGACCTTCAATCCCGGCCTGATCATCGGCGGATCTGATATAAAAATGGATGCCCAGGACGCCAGAGGCACCGCCGTGGGGAAGTCGAATATCATCTCTCCTGAAACAAGGGTCTCGGGCGACCTGCGGTTCCTGTCAGAAGGTCAGAAGGATACAGCCCGCCAAAGAATGCGGGCTATTGTAGCCGCCAGTTTACCGATGACGCATTCCACTATCCATTTTTCCGACGGCTTGCCCGCTATGCCGCCTACGCCGGGCAACCTCCGCCTCGTGACGGAACTGTCCAAAATAACAACGGATATGGGGATCGGGCCGACAGATGCAGGTGACCCTGCCCTTAGAGGAGCAGGCGACATCTCTGACATCGCTCAATACGTAGACTGCCTCGATGGGCTCGGTGCCCCGGGCGATGGCGCCCACAAGGCAGGGGAAACCATCAACTTGAAGGAATACCCCCTATGCATCCAGCGCGCCGCACTCCTCTTATACCGCCTCAGCCGTTAACCTCATTCAGTCCTTAGGCTCTTGGACGGATTGGCAACCGCTGCCTTTAAGGTATGGAACATAACGGTCAGCATCGTGATCAGCAACACAGTCAGCGCCGACAGCACAAAGGGCAGTGGCGTCAAACCCGTGTTATACGTAAATATCTTCAGCCAATTATACATGAACCACCATGCGACAGGGAAAGCGAACAGACATGAAACCCCCACCAGCACGACAAAATTCGTGGTCAGCAATGGCACGATCTGCCCGATTCCCGCACCCATGATCTTCCGGATACTGATCTCTTTTTGCCGCTGTTCCGTGGTGAAGGCGATCAACCCTAACAAACCCAGACAGGTGATCAGGATCGTGAGAATGGAAAAACTGGTAAAAATCTTACCTCTCTTTTGATCGGCAGCATACTGTGAATCGAAATCCTGGTCAAGGAATTTATAGGAGAACGGAAGTTCAGGGAAATAAAACTTCCATGTTTTCTCAACGCCGGCAATGGTTGCAGGGATATTCTTCGGGTCCAGTTTGAGCTGAATGCCATAATTGTTTTGATTATAACGGATAATCAACGGCGCTATCGGGTTATACAGCGATCGCTGATTGAAATCATTCACCACCCCGACGACTTCCCAATAACGGCCCGATGTGTCTCCTGGAAATTTCACTCGTTTGCCGATCGGGTTATCCCAGCCATAATAAGTTACCATGTTCTCATTGACAATGATGCCATGCAAAGTATCGGACGACTGGCTATAAAAATTCCTTCCTTTTTTGATGGTCATACCAAGCGTCTTAAAATAGTCTTCGTCCGCTTGATATATAAATACCCCCTTGTCGACATAGCCCTTTTTGGTTTCTATCTCGAACAGGTTGAAACCAACATCATTCCCGGGAACGGCCTGAGACGTGCTAACGGAAAGGATCTGCGGGTTCTTACGCATTTCATTTTTAAAAGCAAGGATCTTCCCGCTGACATCGGCATTGGTATTCACCGTCAATGACAACACCTCGTGCTTGTTAAATCCCACGTCTTTATTTTGCAGATATTTCAACTGGTTATAAACGACCCAGGTACAGATGATCATGATCATCGAAATGGAAAACTGCACCACCACCAATGCCCGGCGTAAAGTGGCATTACTGGACCCCTTCGCAAGGCTCCCTTTCAGCACATGGATAGGATTGAACTTGGAAAGATAAAACGCCGGGTAGCTTCCGCCTACAAACCCCACAAACAAAATAACCGCCAGCAGGATGAGGAAGGTACCAGGTTCCATCAGGGCGCCAAAAGAAATAGTTTTACCGGCCAATGAATTGAACAGCGGCAGCAGCAAGGCTATGCACCCGATACTGAGCAACAGCGCAAAAATGGCCGTCAGCGTCGATTCAACAAGGAACTGGGCCACCAGCATGGACTGGGTTGATCCTGTTACCTTCCGGATTCCAATCTCTTTAGCCCTCCTGGTGGAACGGGCCGTCGTCAGGTTCATATAGTTGATACAGGCGATCAGCAGCATGAACAAAGCTACCGAGGCAAAGATATAGATGTAGGAAATACTCCCAAGCTCTTCGGGCTCACCCTGGAAATCAGAATGCAAATGAATGGCACCTACTGGCTGTACCCCATAATGGATCTTGATATTGTATTTGGAAAAAATGGGCGCCATATACTTATCATACATGGGCAGCAGCTTCTTTTCAAAAGTCGCGGCATCGACATTGGGCTTCAGCAGGACATAAGTGTAGATATTAAAGCCTCCCCATCCCTGATCGAAATCTTTCCCCAACGTACTCACCGATAGCAATATGTTGAACCGGAGGTGAGAGTTCATAGGTACATCCTTTACCACCCCCGTAATCTTAAAAGCATCCCCCTTGTCATTCCGCAGCGATTTACCGACAATGCCCGTACTCTTCCCGAAATATTGTTTCGCCACTGATTGGGTCAGCACCATGGAATGGGGCTCCACCAGGGCTGTCCGGGGATCACCTTCCAGAAAGGGATAGGTAAATACCTTGAACACGGTACTGTCTGCATAAAATACCTTTTCTATGTAGAGACGCTGATCATTCAGCTGAAACATATCCTTGCCATCGTCAACCAGCCGGACTGATTCTTCCACTTCCGGAAAATCCTTTTTCAGCGTAGGCCCCAGCGGATGCTGTGTGCTCGTCCATTTCAGCATATCCTTATCGGGCTCTTTAATATAGGAAGTGATCCGGTACATCCTGTCCAGCTTCACATTGTAGCGGTCATAGCTCAGTTCGTCCTTGATATAAAAGATCAGCAAAAGACCAAACGTGATCCCGATCATTAAACCGACAATATTCAGCAGACTGTACCATTTATCCCGTTTGAAATTGCGCAGGGCGACAAGAAGGAGGTTTTTTAGCATGGCTGGGTTTAGGCGTTTTTTCCACCTTTTGCCACAAACGACATGCCACTTTCCCCTAACTCCACTATCCGCGCCGGGCGGCCATGATGGTTCCGTTGGGCCGTGCTAAAAGCCACCCCGCAAACAGCCAGCGCAACGAACAGGCTCGTCCATTCGGTCTCCACATTCCACTTCCCGATGGCACGCGGCGCATGCAGCAGCAATACCCACAGGAAGAACATAATGCCCAGCAAAGTCGCAGCCAATCCGACCCGCTGTCCTATAACAAAGCTTATCCCGCACAACAGATACCCCACCACCACCAAATAATCCAGCACCATCCGCGCTGGCATCCAGACCGGGATCAGCGACTGGATATAGTCGAAGTATATGATATGCTGGATGCAAAAGACGAACAGGCTGAGGGCAAACAGATAATGTCCGATCATGGCCAGCACATGGATGGTCCTGTTCCATCGCCGGCTGATCAGTGTCTCATCAGGCAATCCTGCAGCAATGATAAATGCGCCGCTGGTCAGCATCATCCCCTCAAAAGTCACTGCCCAATCGTTGGCATTGTGGAGGTTCATCAGTAAGGCAGGCAACTGCAATGCCAGCAAAAAGATCGCCAGGAGCGTCCCCACCGTCACCAAGGCCAGTTGGCGCCTGATGCCGAAGACAATGCCCAGTCCGGTAAGGATGAAAATCGCACTCGACAGCATCATCAATACCCAGCGCAACGGAAAGGTGGGCGGCATCTGCAGCAAGCTGCTCAAAAAATTCTGCGCCACCAGTTGGATGACGCCAAAAGCAACCATCGCCGCACCATAGAAATAGGGTGCCCCCCTCATGAATTTATTCATGCAATAAAGTTCAGCAGAAGCCGCCAGCCGCCCAATTCAGGCGTTGTACAACTTCGTACAAGATGGAACAAAATTGTTGTAATTTAAAGTATGGCCCCCTTCTACATCACTAAAGAAAAGATCTCCTCCCTCCTCCCCATGATGGAATGCATCCCCCTCATGGACACCATGTTCCGCGACCTCGCCCACGGCAAAACCCTCCAGCCGCTTCGCTCCCTGATGCGCCTTCCGAACCACAACGGCCTGCTGGGCATGATGCCCGCCTATGCCGGAGTTTCCGACATCATCGGTATCAAGATCATCACGGTATTCCATGGCAACGGCGCCGCCGGCTACCCCTCTCACCAGGGCGTGGTCATGCTCTTCGATGGCCGCCACGGCCAGCCACTGATGCTCTTCGACGCAGAAGAGATCACCGCCATCCGTACCGCCGCAGCCAGCGCCATCGCCACCCGGCTGCTCGCAAAAGAAGATGCCGCTCACCTCGCTATCCTCGGCACAGGCGAACAGGCAGAAAGACACATCGAAGCTGTCGGGCTGGTCAGAAAGATCGAAAAGATCAGCCTCTGGGGCCGCAACAAAATCCACGCGGAAGCACTCAGGGAAAAGATCGCACTTCGCGAAAGATGCCCCATCGTCATCCATGACACCGCACAGACTGCCGTCGCTGCCGCCGACATCATCTGCACGGTCACAGCTTCCCCGCAACCCGTCCTGTTGGGCGAATGGATCAGCCCTGGCGCCCATCTCAACGTCGTCGGCGCCTGTACTCCCCATACCAGGGAAGTGGACACGACCGCTATTACCCGGTCCAGCCTGTTCACCGATCGTTATGAATCTCTTTTCAATGAAGCCGGCGAATTCCTCATCCCCAAAAAGGAAGGTGTAATGACAGAGACCGATGTCAAAGGAGAAATAGGCGAAGTGCTGATCGGAACCAAAAAAGGCCGCACCACTCGCGAAGAGATCACTCTCTTCAAATCATTGGGCATCGCCGCAGAAGACCTCTACGCGGCCTGGCATATCTATAAGACGCTCACCCCTCAGTAAGGCGTATATCGCTCCCATTCCCAGGGTATCGTCACCCCACCCAATCTTTGGAACAACTCTTTGAAGATGCGCTCACCGTTGCTGCTGTTGGTCATCACCACGATAGCTTCATTCCTGCCCGGCAGGCCCAGCGCAAAGTGCTCCCACCCATCGTCATGCCCCTCCTTAAAGAAGGCCTTCCCGTAGGTGCCTATGAAAAGCCCCCAACCCAGTCCATAAGACAACCAGATCCGCTGATTCTCGGTCGTCGTCGCTGTATCCAGCGAAGGGAACTGGTATTTTGAATTGATAGAAATCTGCCACGTTAGCATCTCCAGCTTCGACTTCGTTGAAAGTCCGTCACCCCTCAGCACCGCAGCCATGAAGCGGGTATAATCCCCAATAGTCGTCTCCATCGATCCCGCCGCACCGGCCTTTGTCCTCTTCTTTTTCGGGATCGTCGTCTCATTCTCTAAATGCCCAACCGCATAGTCACTCTCGAATTCCGGCTGCCAAACATAGCTCGTCCGCCGCATCCCGAAAGGAATAAATATTTTCTCCCGCGCCAGCGAATCCAACCCCTTACCCGTTACTGTCTCCACCACTAGCTGCAACAGCACCAACCCCTCACCCGAATATGCATATCGGGTTCCGGGCGTGAAAAAGAACTCCAACTTATTATTCCCTCGCGGATTAAACCACCTGAAATTCGGGAACCCCGTCGTATGATCAAGGCATTCCCTTGCCGTAAGGAGCTTCCATCGGTCATCTCCCGCAAGATCCTTGTAATTGTCATATTCCGGGATAGGCTTGGGCAAATAAGTATACAAGGGCTTGTCCAGATCGATGATCCCCGAATCCACCAGTTCCATCACCAGGTAGGCAAATACGGCCTTGGAAAAAGAGGCCGCGTAAAAACAAGTGGCCGTATCATTCATCGTGCCTTCCGCCTTATTTTTGTACCCATACGCCTTTACATACGCTACACGGTTACCCTCCACGACGCCAAGGCAAAGCCCGGTCACATGGGCAGTATCCATTAATTTTCCGATAAATGCATCGAGGGGGCTAACAGCCGCCTGCTGACCGTCTGCCATGCACCCGACCAATACCATCAAAAAGATAAGGAACATTTTCATGGAAGAAATGTAAGCCTTTTTCTCATTCCCGCAAACCATCCCCGCCCCCGGACCAGCCCGGCCAGCACCCATGATCCTGTCAGCACCAGGAAAGGCTCGGCGGGATAGGCATACCGCGGGATCGTAATCAACATCACGCAGATCACCGTCACCACCAAAAAAGGCAGGATCAGGATGGAAATCATAAAATCCTTCCTGTTTACCCACCAGCCAAATAAGCCGGCGACAATAAGGAAAAAATTACAGGCGCCAAGCATTATACTCGCCCCCGGACTACGGTGGCCATCGGAATCGGAAGCATAAAACCCCCATAGTTCCCAGGCATTCGCCAGCCGCTGCCGAACGAACTCGCCAGGCTCCCTTCTCATGTGATCAAAATACATCCTCTCCGCCTTTTCCCTCGTATCGATTTCGGGATATTTATCGGTCATTTTAAAATCGATGTGGCTGCCGGAAGCCGTTACGGCATATAGGATATTGACCTGGGCATTCCCAGCAATGGCAAACTTACCCGTCTTCCCATAGCAATAACAACATACAATGAGCACGGGGACAAGCGCAGCCAGCAGTAGCCGGTAATTCAGCTTCTTCCGGACGATCAGTTCCAGCAGGACCAACAGGATAAAGATCGGGCCGATATTGGCCCGCGTCACCGTGGCAAGCCCGAACATCAGCCCGGATAGCCAATACTGCTTCCGGTAATAAAAGAAATAAGCCCCAACAAGATAGAACACCGTTGGCGTTTCCGTCATGATCCAACGCACATAATTGATCAGTGGCGGAAAAATAGCCATGAGAAAGGCAGCAGTCAGCGCAACCCCGTCATCCCGAAAGACCCTTTTGGCAATGTCCCACACCCACCAGATCGTGATGGTCGACATGACAATGTTCAGGCACAGCAGGATCGCCTGCGAATGATCCATGGACACCATTTGGGCGATCAGGATGACAAAGGGATAGCCATTGGGGAAATAATTCAGATATGATCCCTGCTCCAGGATAGCCGCCTGCCGGTAGTATTCATAAGAATCCTTGTGCATGTGCGGCAAATGAAGGACGAAGACCATGACGATCCTGATGAGGATGCCAAGCACGAGAATGCCTGCCAGTAATCTCAGCTCTTTACGATTCTTCATCGTCAGTCGATTTAGGGGTGCTTAGTAAAATACCCTTTTAGGTTCACATTGTCTACTCCCTGGGGTAGAAATCATTTCTTTTACCCATTTACTCTTACGGGCTTACCCCTGAAATACCCCCCTAAATCGTTGCACTTCAAACTAATGATAAAGCCCTCCCGCAAACAGGAAGGGCTTTTATGTAAATTTTATTTATAAAGTCTTGATAGTAGTGATAATCTTATCGGCTTCGGATTGCTGAAAATTGGTCACTTCCCCCTCGCCGCAGATCAGCGTATACCATACACCGTCTTTTTTGACATCCACCCTTTTAACCGTATAGTCTTTGAATTTGGCGATATCACCGGTATTCCCCTTTTTCAATACAGCCAGCGCCTGCATGAAATAACGCAGCTGTTGCAGGTTCCCGAATTTCAGGGTCGACATATAAACCCCACTGGTATATTGCTGGTCCCGGAACTCCAACTCATAACAAGTATCCGTCTCTTTAATGACCCGTTGCAGTTCCAATGGAAATGTCCCCTCTCGTAGCTCTAAAAGGCTTGTAGTCGAGGAATTGGTAATGGTGAACTGCGCTTTTGCAAAAAAGGGCGTAGCAAATAATGACAGAATGATCAGTTTTTTCATAGCCGAATTTTTCTTTCTTTTCAACCTAACAGAACGAATGTTTTTGGAAATTATTATATCAGAGTCCCTTTATAGTTTTGCACATTATATCCGCTTCCGGTTGCTGAAAATCCGCCAACCCATACTTATCTCTCAACATATACCAGACACCGTCGAATTTCTTATCCGCCCTCTTAATAGTATAATTGCTGAATTTCGCAATATCCCCGTTGTGCCCATTCTTCAGAGCAGTCAGCGCCTGCCCTAAATATTTCAGCTGTTGCAGATTAGGAAAGGCCAGCGTGTCCATTACAACCGCATCCTCCACCTGCTGATCACGGAAAATAAGGGAATAGAATGTATCCCTTCTCTCGACGTCCCTTTCCAGGTCCATCGGCCATTGGCCGCTACGCACCTCCGCCAGATGAGTCGTTGATAATGATGGGATGCCCTGCAACCCTGCCGTACCGGCAAAAGGAATAAAGAGTACGCTGAGGAATAGTTTTTTCATGGTTTAGTTGGATTTTCCTCTCCACCCTTGTCCCTTCAAAAATCAGGCCGAACCCTCATCTTAACCTCGCCGTTAGCCCCACGGTCAACCAAAGATCCTGATCCGTAACGGTTTGATTCCGTAACGGATAAATTCCTGCCGGCGACTTGAAATACCGTGCCTCCACCCTGATCATCGCATCGTCCGTAACCGATAAATTATACCCGAGGCTCGCGCTCGACAACTTGAAGCTCGTCGCACTCGTCACCGCCTTTTCCAGGATCTCATAAGGGTCATCGTAGTGTTCGACCCGCGCAGAGATAGAATTGTTCGGCGCAAAAGTATAACGGGCACAAAAATTCACATTCCACCAGTTGCGTGTTTTGGTAAGGCCTTCCTCCACCTGCTGCTGCCACCCGGAATAGGCATCGGCAGTGAAGGCCCATTTGGCCGAAGGAGTATAGGTAACATACCCATCTAAAAAGAATCGTCGCTTATAGTTGGGGTTGGTAGTCGAACTCTCGTTACCGATATAGGTGTTCCAGTTGACATCCCATTTGTCGTTGGGCTTGTATTCCAGCTGGGAGCCGCCGTCCAGCGGGTCATGCTGTGATTGGATCACCTGCCACCCGTTCAGCAGATAGAGATAGATCGTCCATAGCGGCCCCAACGGTACCGTCAGTTTCGCTCCGGTCAGATAATAAGGGGTGTTCTCCGCGCCCAGCGAACGCGTATAGGTCAGCTGATCGAAGGAATAAACGGTCTCATTCGTGTAAGGCGAGCTGAATACTCCGCCGTCCAGCCAGATATTCTTATCCTTGAATAGCCGGATGCCGACATAGGCTTCCAGGATGTTCTCGAGGGTCTGCCGCTCGTCTGCATAGTTGGCGTTCATATACGTCCCGAAGCCGGGCGTAAAAGCGGCCCGTATCCTGTCGGAAGTATATTTCAGGCTCAGGTAAGCCAGATCGAGGTTGATCTCGTTATCCCTGTTATAGTTGACCACATATGGTCGCGTACCGCCTACCGGATGGCTGGCGGCATAGGAATAGTACACATCGACATAACCTTCCAGCGTCAGGTTCCTCTTCTTCAGCGCAGCCTTCAGTGACGAATCAACCTTCATCACAGAGTCTGCATTGATCTGGCCCTGCACATCGACCACAACGATCAATAGCAACACTATAATGACAGGAATCTTCATTTCTTGGAAAGAAATTGACTATTCTCCAGCAACAGTTTGAAATCGTCCGGGTTATTGATAATGACATTATGCTCCCTGGAACTGTGAACGAACAATATCCTGTTGTCCCTGATCATGCCCGTACTCAACAGCTGCTCCCCCGTCAACAAATAATCCCGGTGCTGACCTCCCAGTTGCAGCATCATTGTATCGCTCATGGCATCGGTCCCGCCACCGTGATTGGTGTACCAATGGACAAAATGATGCCTCTTATCCTGTTGCAGCCAGTCCATGAATACCGGCAACCGCCCATACAGCGCATCAAACAGAAATACTTCATTCACCGGCTCCTGCCCGTTGGCGAGGATATCCGCTATCACACTATAACCGCCGCTATGACCGGCCAGAACAATATGCCCTGCCCCTGCATCTCCGGGTACACCCGCATATTTTTTCAATTCTTTCATCACATCTTCCACCAGCGCCTTGAACATCCCTTGCTGCTGTAATTTGCCGCCATAGCTGTCGGCGGCATTTTTGGAGGCTTCCGCCAATACCAGGACGGCATTACACCCGGCAGCGGCAAATTGCCGTCCCAATCCATAAAATTGCAACGCTGTGTCTATATTGTTATGCCAGCCGTGCCACCAGAATACCAGGTCGATTTTTCGGTCTCTTTTCAGCTGCGGCGGAATGATCAGTAATACGGAGCTGTCGTCATAATGCCCCGCCACCGGCAGCATGATACTATCACCGTCCAGGTGCGGACGTACCCTACCCGTGTCCGGGAAAGATGTGTGTTCAGAGGTAAAATGCAGTGACTGATACCCTTGGTCCACTTGCGCCCTGGCAGAAAACTGCCCGGAAAGTACAAGCCCGGCAAATGCTATCCATTTGTATTTCATGCCCGTTGATTGATTTACCGAATGTACAACTTCCCGGGCACGTTTGCCGTCTGTCACTATGGGCAAAGGTCTCACCGCTTTGGACTACCTTTACTGAAAATTACCACTATGTTTCTCCTGATCTTGGGGATTCTCCTACTAATTGCCGGATTTACCCTCGCCCGCAGAACCGATAACCTCAAACGTTATAGTACCCCCCTCCGGGTGGTAGGAATTCTTTTAGCCCTCGCCGGTATATCCGCCGCTTCTATCGTTCAGATCGGCGCCGGCGAAGTCGGCGTAAAGATCCTGTACGGCAGGGTGCAAAACGATGTGCTCGGCAGTGGCCTGCATTTCATCAACCCCCTGATGGAAGTGCAGAAAATGGATATCAAGACGCAGAATTACACTATGAGCGCCGTCAAAGATGAAGGCGCTAAAGAAGGCGACGACGCCATCCGCGTACTTACCTCCGATGGACTGGAAGTAGTCATCGATCTGACGGTCTTGTACAAAGTACTGCCCGCCGATGCCCCGGCCATTGTCCGGGAGACCGGACTGGACTATACCGATAAGATCGTCCGGCCCCTGACCCGCACACGTATCAGGGACAACGCAGTGTATTACGATGCCGTATCTCTCTATTCCAGCAAGCGGGATGAATTCCAGCACCGCATCTTCGAATCTATCACCGGGGATTTCCAGCGGCGCGGCCTGCTGCTCGAGCAATTGCTTGTCCGCAACATCACTCTTCCCCAGGCTGTCAAGAGCAGCATCGAACAAAAAATGACCGCTGAGCAGGACGCCCAGAAGATGGAATATGTGCTGCAAAAGGAGTCACAGGAGGCGCAGCGCAAACGCGTAGAAGCCCAGGGTATCGCCGATTATCAGCGCATCATCAGCGAAAGCCTCACTGACCGGCAGCTCCAATACGAGTTCATCAAGGCCCAGCTCGAGATCGCCAAATCACCGAATGCAAAAGTCATTATCTTGGGCAAGGGCTCGACACCGCTGATGGTGGATACGAAAAACTAATCCTACTTGTCCTCCCGGATCGCCTTCATCCCCTTCGTCCACCGACGCAGTTGGGTGATCATCAGATCGGCAGAATTACGGATTATCTCATTCGGGACGAATTCTCCGTCTTCGTTAAGGAACTGATCCACGGAGGGAATGGTAACCCATTCACCCAGCGACACGACTTTCAGTGACAGTAAGTCGGGCCTGAGGTTATTCATTGCCCGCACCCCGGCAAAAGCACCGATGGAATAGCTGACAAGACCTGCCGGCTTGTAGGCCCATTCATGCACCAGGTATTCGAGGGCATTCTTCAGGGAGGCCGGATAACTGTAGTCATATTCGGCTGTGACAAAGATAAAAGCCTCCGCCTCCTCGATCTTGGCGCTCCAGGCCTTGCTGTGTGCATGCTCGTACTGTTTCAGCCGGGGATGTACCGGTTCATTCATCAACGGCAGGCCGATGACGCCCAGATCCAACAACTCGGACTGGAAAATACCGGATGCATTTGCCAACCCATTGATCCACGTGGCGACCGCCGGACCCTTCCTGCCCGGCCGTACGGTCGAAGAAATGACTTTAAGTGTATACATACTGCAATTTATTCCATTCCGCTCATCCGCGTATACAGGAAATCCAGCCCCCCGCTATCCGTCATCGGCTCCGTCTCCTGCTTGTCAGCACCGATCATCATGATCTTTTTTTCATCCGTTCGATATGGCGCCCAGACGGGCAACCCTTCCCCATTCGGATCCCCCGTCTTCACAAAGTTGGCCCAGTATGTCGACATCAGCGTCGCCAGTTGATGATCGGCCGGCTCCCAGGGCCGGTCGACGAGCCGTAGATTATCGAAGACATACGGCACTTCCCCCGAATGGAAAGCGCCATATTTTTTATACTCACCCGTCGCCGGTGGCTTCCTCGCAAAGCGATACACATACACTTTCTTTCCCTGCCCGCTGGCTATATTCGCCCACGTATAATTCTGTACCCCGAAGACCGAATCCGGTTCATCTTGATTCCAGCCCGTCAGCAGGGCCACATTATTTTCCTTGCCTTCTTTGAAGATATCCGCGATAGCCTCCGGCAAGACATATCCATCGACGATAGGTTCACGGGATCCCCACGCCCTTCTCAACAATTCGTCCGCCGGCATGGCCCGCAGGTCACTGATCCCGTCGACCTGCAGCAATTGCAGGAGTTGTTTCCCCTTCTCTTCCGCCTGTTGCAGCGATGGGCTTTTATAGGTAAAAACAGCCCCGCTTTCGCCAATGGCTTTTTGGAAAAGGTTCTTGGCCATAGGCGAGGCCACGAGGCAATTGACGCTCACCGATCCCGCAGACTGCCCGGCGATGGTGACATTATCCGCATCACCGCCGAAAGCGGCAATATTTTTCTTTACCCATTGTAAGGCGGCGATCTGATCCAGCAGCCCGTAGTTGCCGGAGGCATTGTTGGGTGATTCCGCCGTCAGCTCTGGATGCGCAAAAAACCCGAAGATCCCAACCCTGTAATTGCAACTGACAACGATCACACCCTTTTTCGCCATGGCTTCTCCATCGTAGATGGGCACGGCGCTCCCGCCGCTGACGAATCCGCCGCCATAGATCCACACCAGGACGGGGCGTTTCTCTTTAGGGTCCGTCGCTCCCGTCCACACATTCAAGTAGAGACAATCTTCACTGATCGGTTCCTTCGGGATCAGCCATTCTGCACTCCACATGCTGAAGGGCACGGGATCTTTTTGCATGGGGCTCGGCCCGAAGCGGTCACAGGCCTTTACACCCTTCCATGAAATGACAGGCCGCGGCGCCTTCCACCGCAGCTTACCCACCGGCGGCGCGGCAAAAGGTATTCCCTTGAATTCGTGGACGTCCCCTGTGGCATTCATCACCCCGGAGATCATCCCGCCATCTACTTTGACGGTACCGAACGGCTCGGTGCTAACCGAATACCGCACAAATCCAACGCCGATAAGAAAAAAGAAGATTAACCCGGACAGGGTGAGGCTAGCCTTTGTGTGAATCGTCATATGGCCAATTTGCAACCAAATTAGGACTTTTCCACTTACCCCGCCATTGCCGGTTGATTCCCGCTCACCGCAACGATCCTGTTTCTCCGTTGAAGAAGATACACCAACAACAGCATTGTCAGGCTCACCAATTGCGAGACCGCAGCCAGTGAATCGGAGAAGGGATCTTTATTATGCCAGTGGGTATACACTGCTCCCAGCATGATCAGCATGAGTCCGAGTGTGGCTGGCAACCCGGTTCTGAGCCTGAAATGTAACAAGATCCCCAATGCTCCGGCTGTTTCTGCCGTCATAATGAAATAAAGGAACCATATCGTATAGGCCAGCGGGGCCCGGCAGCCAGGTAAGCGATCAAATAACCCAGTAGCAGAGATCCTGTCCTGCCCATATACCTCATCCCGAATTGAAGGGCATTTAATATAGTTGCATTTTTAATACCAGCAAAATAGAATATCCAGGTGAATGCGACAACCAGGCAGATCAGCACAAAATAAACCCGGGCCAGCATTTCCACTCTCGGGGCTTTCAGCCGCAGGATAAAATTCAGCAGAGCGCCGACCAGCAATAGACCGATACTGATCAATACAATCATGGAGGTAATTTTGGTAAATGTTGCCCTTCTTCCCCCGCCTCGCAAATGCTTTCAATCGGTCCTGTATTTTTTTTTACCATTTACCGGAGACGCCCGCTTTAGTCGGCATATTACCGGATATCCTTACCTTAGCCCCGATGTCAATCACCCATCTTATCACCAGATGCCAACCGTCCATCTCATCATAACAGGCAGAGTCCAGGGCGTCTCCTACCGTTTCGCAGCCAAAGAAATGGCCACGAACCTGTCGCTCACCGGCTGGGTTAAAAATACCGCCGAAGGTCACGTCGAAGCCACCGTCAGCGGCCCGGAATCCGCCCTGCAGCAATTCATCGGCTGGTGCCGCCAGGGTCCCCGGCTGGCCGTCGTCTCAGACGTTATCATTCAGTACATCCCGGAAATATCATTTAATGATTTCTTTATCCGCCGGTGAAGATGCACCCTTCCTATAAACAACCGATTGAATAAACCTTGAATAATGAAACGAAGTATGCACAGTCGTATACCCTACCTCCCCGAAGATCGCCTCCATATCCGGCAGTTTGCTCGCCTCCACCTTGCAAATCATCCTTGCCGCTATATACATCGCCTTCAACAAAACCGCCTTCCATAACTTCCTTTTCTGCTTCGGGAGATAAAAATCGGCGTACAGCCAATGCCCCTCTTCACGAAGCAGGAGATCCAACTGCCGAACGACAGCCCTGGCCTTATCCGCCGAAAAATTATCGAATACGAAACCCGTCAGGATACAGTCGAATGGCACTGCCGCTACAAATGCTTCGATGGGTAATAGCACAAATTCAACATGGTTCTGACCACAATTCCGTTTCCTGGATAACTCCATCATCCTGGTTGAACTTTCTACATAAGTGATCTGCAGCCCGGAGGAATGCACAGCAGCTATTTTTTCCAGTATCCAGCCCGTTCCTCCCCCCACGATCAGCACCCGGCTACCCGGAGCGATATAACCAAGCATCTCAACCTGTGCATTGATCTCCGCCTGCCCAAATACCAGCCAGCTTAAAAAATCATAATACCGTGCAACAGGATCGTAATTATTGCTCATTCCCGTTCCTTTAATTCTTCAGATTGATCAGGTTCACCACCACTTTGATCATCATCTCTTTTTCCTCCGGTTTGCTCTCTGCAATCATGAGGGTCAGCGCCACCAACGCATTATCCGCTATCTTTTTTGACCCGTCCGGCCGGTACAAAATTCCGTTTTTCTCAAGGAACCAAACAAATAAGAAGGCCGCAATCCTTTTATTACCATCAGAAAACGAGTGATTCTTGATGACGAAGTACAGCAGATTCGCCGCCTTTTCCTCGACGCTCGGATACAAATCCTTCCCCCCAAAAGTCTGATAGATCGCCGCCAGTGACCCCTGAAAAGACTCATCCTTCTCATTGCCGAAAAGGCTGCTCCCCCCGAATTTATCCTTTAACCCCCTGATCGCCTCCATCGCCGCCGGATAGGTGATCTGGAACAACTCCTTTGACGAAGTCGCCTCTATCTCCAAAACCTGGTGGTCATACCTGTCCAGCACGTCCAGGGCATACGCATAATCAGTCACCACCCTCAGCAACCCCGTCGCCTCATCGGAATTCAACGCTTTCCGCTCGATCACATTCCCCAGCAGCTTTACCGTCTGCTTTAATTCATCTAACTGCCGGGACTGCTCCTTGAATTTCTTGTGATCGATTGCATAACCCTTTGTAAGATAATCTTTTAGAATTTTGTTGGCCCAGATGCGGAATTGGGTACCTCTGATAGAATTGACTCTATAGCCAATAGAGATGATCATATCCAGGCTGTAATGATCCAAATCTCTATTAATCAATCTTTTACCTTCCTCCCGAACTGTTCGGAATTTCCGAACAGTTCCCTCCGGCTCCAATTCGCCGGATGCAAAAATGTGCTTGATATGCTCACTAATGTTCGCTTTGCTGGATTGAAACAATTCCACAATTTGATTTTGACTTAACCAAACCGTTTCATCCTCGAGCTTAACCTCTATCCGGGTACTTCCTGACCCACCCTCATAAAAAATAATATCTCCCTTCTCTTTCATAACATTAAAATTTAAAAGTAATTGAATTTGGTACTCATTACCAAATGTCCGGGAGGGAGAAAATAGCCTTACAAAAATACTAAATTTATTAGTCTGAAAACAAAAATTATTATATAACCCGGTTCGCGTTCCTACTTTCCTTTCTTTCAATCGCCACGCCCAGTGTAACGCCAAAGGATTGAAGGATGGACAGCTCCGTAGGGGTCCAGTCTCTCTCCCGGCGACAATCATTGTCAGTTTCCGTAATATTGCTTCTCTAAAGCACAAGAGTATGAAAATCGCAACCTATAACGTAAATGGCGTCAACGGCCATTTGCCTGTCCTGCTTCGCTGGCTGCAGGAAACGACACCCGACATCGCCTGCCTGCAGGAACTCAAAGCGCCCCAGGAAAAATTTCCCGAACAAGCACTGCTGGATGCTGGGTATAAGGCTCTCTGGCACGGACAAAAAAGCTGGAATGGAGTCGCCATCCTCTCGCGTCACGACCAACCCGTCGAGATCAGGCGCGTCCTGCCCGGCGATCCCGAAGATAGCCACAGCCGTTATATCGAGGCGTCAGTGGCTGGCATCATTGTTGGCTGCCTCTATCTGCCCAATGGTAACCCCGCCCCAGGCCCGAAATTCGACTACAAACTAAGCTGGTTCAAAAGACTGACGGCCCATGCCACCGACCTCCTCGCTTCGAAACAACCTGTCCTGCTCACCGGCGACTTCAATGTCATGCCGACCGAACTGGATGTCTATAAACCGGAGAGCTGGACTGAAGACGCTTTGTTCCGCCCGGAAACCCGCCAAGCCTTTGCAACGCTCATAGCGCAAGGCTGGATCGATGCCCTCCGCAAACTCCACCCCGATGAAAAGATCTATACTTTCTGGGATTATTTTCGTAACGCCTTTGGTCGCAATGCGGGCCTGCGCATCGACCATTTTCTGCTTAGCCCTGCTATCAGTCATCGCCTGACCGCCGCCGGCGTCGACCGCCAGGTCCGCGGCTGGGAGAAGACCAGCGATCATGCCCCCGTCTGGATCGAATTGGCCGGCTAATTCAAAAAAAAGGCAGCTCTGCTATAACTTCTAGAGATTTTATATTACTTTGGCGGATATCCAAAATTCAATTCCTATGACACGTATTTTCAGCCTGTCTGCCTCTCTTTTTATTGCCCTTATCGTTCTTTTTGGTTTTCAAACGACTTTCACTTCGTGTACAAAGACCACTACCCACTACGATACCGTTACTGTTACCAAAACGGACACCACCGTTAAGACGGACACGGTAGCATTAACGGATACGGCCGTTACTGCACAGCTCCTGGCAGCTTCCCCCTGGCAATTGCAATATACCAGGATGGTAAGCGGTGACAGTATCATCTATTATACCAGGGGCGGTGCTTACAATGAAAATTTTGATGCCGAATTGATCACTTTTGGTTCGAATCTTACAGGGACCTTTGTAGACCCAACCGGAACTTCGCATTCCTTTACCTGGTCCTGGTCCAATGCAACCAACACCCAGATAACTTTGGTCATCACCACAGGCATACCTTTACTGCCTACGGAAACCGTTGTTTGGGATAATCTAAGATTCAAAAACGATTCTCTGCTCTTCGATCAATACGATAGCATTGGGACGCTCAACCAGCAGGGCGAATGCGTAATGATACCCCTCTCAACATTGTAAATACTTTCTTCACCGGGGCCGCATTTCCGCAGCCCCGGTACTTTTTCACATCCCTTCAGGAAAATGAATGGGGATCATCAAAATATTATCGCTGGAATTGTACCAACTGTCATTCTCTTTCTCCAGCTCGTCATAATTCAACGCATGGCTTCTGTCCCTGTCATAGAATCCTTTTGTCCGCGGACTCGAAAAAAATAGCATCTTCCCGTCATGCGACACATATGGGGACGAGTTACCATCCCCTGTATTGACCTGCGGCCCTAATTTCCGGGCAGCCGACCAGCCGTCGCCCTGTCGGAAGGCAACGTAGATATCTGACCCATCTAAAAAAACGATATACTTCTCATCAGCCGAAACAAAAGGATCCTGTACGGACTCGACGCCCGCAATATGGAGCATCTTCGGTTCGTCATAATGATCCCCAAGCCAGATCGCATAATAACCCTGCATCCCCTTATTCCCTTCCCGGTCACGCGAACACCAGTACAAAGTACCCCTGGCGCTGATACAGGGAGCATAATTGTTATTCGAATCTATATTCACCCGCCCATCCACATGATGCGGCCTGCCCCATTGATCACCACCGGTCTGTTCCACATACCATAGATGAAAATTGGAGTTGGGCTTATCCTGAACCGCTCCCGCCAATGGCCGGTTGGACGTAAAGAACAGCTTGGTCCCGTCTGGGCTGACGAATGGATCGGTGTCCCTCCATAATCCTGAAAAGGAGGCCACCTCCGGTCGCTGCCATACGCCATCCCTGTTCCTGGAAAAACAAACGGTCCAAAACCTGGACCCTCTTGAAAAATACACTGTCTTATTATCAGGACTGAACGAAGTAGCCCATTCGTCGAACCGGGAAGAAACAACACCCGGCGCAAAAGCCCGCGCCTCGGCATTACTGTCGATAAGGTCATCCTTGATAACGGCAGGCGGACTATACTGGCAATAACCCGCCACAGGCAGCCAGCTCCCGGCAGCAGCAGCAATCAAAAGTCGGAGTAACAGATGCATGGTATAATTTTCCCTAAAGCTGCCCATCCTTCCCCCGCCGGCAAAGTGAATTCAACCAACCTGCCATTTTATTTAACGATATCCCTCCAAATAGTATGAACGGTTACCAAGGCTTACGACCCTTTTCGTAAGTTAGTCTTATGTATAAAAATTACTGGCTCGTAGCCATCCGAAATATGAACCGCAGCAAAGTCTTCTCCCTGATCAATATCCTTGGTCTGGCCATAGGTATGACCTGCTGCTTCCTCATCCTCCTCTACGTCAGGGACGAACTGAGCTACGACCGGTTCCATCAAAAGACCGATCGCATCTACCGCGTCACCTACCTGCCGAAATTTGCCGGTCTCACCAAACCCCTCCCGGTCCTTTCTCCGGCCGCATCCCCCCTGCTGAAAAATTACTTCCCGGAAATCGAGACGTCCGCCCGCCTCTTCCAACGCACCGCCGCCATTCAGAAAGATATCTCGAAATTCGATGAACAACGTTTTTTCTTCGCAGATCCGGCATTATTGAACATTTTCACTTTCAGCTTCCTGCAGGGGAACCCCGCCACAGCCCTGAAAAACACCTTCTCCGTAGTGCTTTCCGCCAAAACAGCTAAAAAATATTTCGGCAACGAACCTGCCCTCGGCAAAACCCTTCTGCTCGATGGCCAATACCCCCTCGTCGTCTCCGGTGTGGTCGCAGATTTCCCGGACAATTCTCACATCCACCTCGATCTCATATCGAACTATGAAACCATGTTCGCCACCAGTCCCGAAGCAGCCCGGAAAAACTTGCCCCATAATTGGATCATCAGCCATTCCCTCACCTATGTCCTGCTGAAACCGGAGCAACAGCCGGCCTCCGTCGACGCCCGTTTTCCCTCCTTCCTGCAGAAGTATGCCCCGTCGGAATTTTCCAGTGGTATCGAATACAAGCTCCAACCCCTGACATCCATCCATTTGCATTCCGATCTGCTCGCGGAAGTTGAACCCGTCAGCAACATCATGTACGTCTACATCTTTCTGGGCATCGCCTTCATCACCCTGCTGATCGCCGGCATCAATTTCGTCAACTTGTCCACCGCCAGGTCTCTGCGTCGCGCCAAAGAAGTAGGTATGCGCAAGGTATTGGGGGCCGAAAAGCGACAACTCATCGGTCAGTTCCTCGGCGAATCACTCCTGCTCAGCTTCGGCGCCTTCCTGCTGTCGGGCATAATGGTTATCGTTCTCCTCCCGCTTTTCAATGACCTCACCCAAAAACAGTTTACGGTAACCGCTATCTTCACTGATGGTTTCATGATGTCCTCTTTTGTATTGATCTTTTCCCTGGCAGGGTTGCTCGCCGGCCTCTACCCCGCATTCTTCTTATCCGGCTTCGACGCTGCGACAACACTGAAAAGAGATTTCACCGGCGGCAACAATCGGGGCGGCATCTTACGCCGCGCCTTGCTGGTCTTCCAGTTCTCAGCCTCCGTCGCACTCATGATCGCTACCCTGGTCGTATTTCGTCAACTACAATTTATCCGGTCGGCAGACCTGGGCTTTCAGAAAGATGATGTACTCGTGGTCTCCGTCAAAACGGCAAATCTCAATACGATTTTCGATTCGCCCAACGATACGCTCTATCAACGGTTGCAGAGCTTCCGGCAGGCTGTCCTGCATAACCCGCAGGTACAGGCAGTCACCTTGTCCAATGTACAGCCCGGCCAGGGCGGCGTCTCCCTGAAAGTAATACCCGAAGGGTTCTCCGCAAAAGATAACCTCTTTGCGCTGGACATGAAGGTGGATGAAAATTTTATCCCCGCCTATAGCATGCAGCTGGCCGCCGGCCGCAATTTCTCGGAATCATTCGGCTCAGACAAAACCACAGCGATGATCATCAACGAGACTGCCGTAAAAAGATACCATTGGAAAAGCAACGAAGAAGCCATTGGGAAAACGATCGTCCTGCCTGGCCCGGGCGGCATCATCAACAAGCGGGCAACCGTCATCGGCGTCGTCAGGGATTTTCATACGCAGTCTCTGTTCCAGCCTATCGACGTACTGCTGATGGATATGGCCCCCAGCCAGTTCAATACCTTCTCGATCATGATCCGCCCCGATAATACCGCCGCAACGATCGCCTTTCTGCAAAACAAATGGAATACCTGGTTCCCCGACAAGAATTTTGCTTATGAATTCCTCGACCGGCAACTCGACGGACAATATGCAAAAGAAGAACAGTTGGGCAAGATCATCGGCGATTTTTCCGGCCTTGCCGTCTTCATTTCCTGCCTCGGTCTATTCGGCCTCATCGCCCTAGTGGCACAGCAACGCACCAGGGAAATCGGCATCCGGAAAGTACTCGGCGCCTCGGTCTCGGGTATCATCGTGCTGGTATCAAAAGACTTCCTGAAATTGATCATAGTGGCTATCGCCATAGCCATGCCGGTCGCCTGGCTCGCCATGCACAAATGGTTGAACAGCTTTTACTACCGGATCTCTATCAGTTGGTGGATCTTCCTTACCGCCGGCTTGGCCGCCATCGGCATTGCCCTCATCACAGTCAGCTTCCAGGCAATAAGGGCAGCAATGACAGACCCGATCAAAAGTCTGAGATCAGAATAAGTTTATCGCAATAATCGCTTTCGGTGATCCGTTGTAACGTAGACCCATGCAGCCTGACGCAGCAACGTAAGTAAAAACACCTAACACTGAAAGCCTATGAGATACGTTCCTAACCTCATTCCCGACAACCGTAAGGTCTTAAAAGATTATTTTAAAGGTGGCATCTACCGCTCCCATAAACAAAAGCCCCTGCTAACCATCGGAGGCTGGCTTTTCGGGATATTCTTTCTTCTGTGGTCATTTCTGGCATTAATCTACCCCCCGCTGTCTTTAGTCTGCTTCCTCCTCGGCATCAGCCTCTTCCCACCAGGCCACAACCTGATCGAAAAAATATTCCGGTTCCGCTGGACTACAAAAATAAAGACCACCTTCTGCGCCGTGCTGCTCGTTCTGATCATCCCCTTCAGCGTAGTGTATGGCCGTGCTGTCACTAGGTTGACCAATGAGGAAATCAGCTGCGGCTAGCATGCACGTTCGCCGTCACCCGGACCGATTCGGATCTCATCGCTAAAACAGACACCAACCTCCTCCTCCATACCTTCCCCGATCGCGCTGATATCTTTTACATGATGCTGGATCGACTGTTGAGAGAAAAGCAATGACACTCACTCATAAGACAACCATCTGCTTTCCCGGATGCAGCGCCTTCTCTTGTCCATTCCAATAAAACACCCCCGAAATCCCATCCGGCAAAGTAATTTCCCCGCTCACCCCCGCAACCCCCTTTCTCTCCAGATCCACCCTGATCACACCATTAGGATGCGGCATCGACCCATGCACTTCCTTTAATATCCCCAGCGCCGGCCGGATGCTTACTGAACTAAATCCCGGCGCAGCCGGTGTAATGCCGCACAGCGTGGCCAGGAAATCGTAGATAGGGCTCGCGCTCCACGCATGGCAGTCCGACCGCGTAGGATCGGGATTCTCCGCAAATGTCGTCAGCCCGTTG
>Ga0302312_10000320_pt1 | contig 40913 bp, 32 predicted proteins | sample III_Palsa_N2_1_FD_200529 | JGI IMG/M metagenome (GOLD analysis project Ga0302312, IMG submission 200529) | Peat permafrost microbial communities from Stordalen Mire near Abisko, Sweden - III_Palsa_N2_1 | ecosystem: Environmental > Terrestrial > Soil > Palsa > Peat permafrost | place: Sweden... | reverse complement strand
TACCGGCTCCGATCCCCGTCACAAGCACCTTTTCACCCGCTACCAGGCGGCCCCGGGTGAATAATGCCCGGTAACTGGTTAATCCCGCTAAAGGCAGGGCTGCCGCTTCCGGTCTGGAAAGGTGGACAGGTTTGGGGTAGACATATTGCCGGGATACCGATATATATTCGGCAAAGGTCCCGGGAGAAGGATTGCCCAAGATGGTAAAATCCTTCCCGAAAGCAGCGGGGTCCGGCCCCCAGTTCTGGCTTGGGTTGATGATCACTTCTTGTCCTATGAGCGTATGATCGCCTCCGGGGCCTACTGCCTCTACTACGCCACATCCGTCCGAGCCCATGATCAGTCCCGACTTGGGCCCGGAATAAAGTCCCTTCTGCATCCATACGTCCCTGTGATTAAACGCGGAGCATTCCAGGCGGATCAATACCTCATCGGGTTCTGGTTGGGGGATCTGGAAATCTTTAAGGATCAAGGGCTCAAGAGTGCCTGTTAAATAGACTGCCTTCATTTTGGTCACCTTTGTTTTATTGATACCTCAAATGTAGGGTAAGAATTTAATTGGACCCCGTTGCCAGGTCAAATACGGCTGATAACCGGTATTCTAAGGTGCCCGGCTCGGGCAGCAAAGCGGCATTCCGCATAGCAGTAGCCAGTTCGGCCGCTTCGATCGGGTGGTACTGACCGCAAAGGCCCAGGCGGTTGAGAAAACGGATCAAGCCCAGGCTGGCCCTTTCCAAGGGTCTCTCCTCCTCCCTATTGCCGGATATGGGGCCTGGCTGAATGATGCGGATCCGCTCAAAGGCCAACACCCGTATGGCTGCTTCCAACGCTCCCTTGGTCTTCATATAAAAGAACAAGGAGGAAGGGTCTGCACCGGCAGCCGAGACTAATACATAGACGGGCACTTTATTTATGGAGGCTGCCCTCGCAAAGGCATATTGAAAGGTAAAATCCACTTGATAACGCGCCTCCTTAGTACCGGCCTTGCGTTTGGTTGTACCCATGGTGGAAAATAACACATCTCCCTGCACCAGGTGTTCCCACTGCTGAGGAAGATCAAAGCGGACAATATACTCCTCCAGCTTAGGGTGGCGTATCCCCATACTCCTACGCACAAATATGATCACCTTTCCAAATCGCACATCTCCCAGTAATAAGTGTACCAGGTAAGAACCGGTCAGCCCGGTTGCGCCAATGATCAATGCTGTTTTCATGAAATCGACTTTTTGTCCTTGCGCTGGTTCAGGGTGGCAAACATCAGGCCTAGCAGGAAAGCAACGATACATCCTACCAGTACCTCAGAGGCACGGGTCAGGGCTATGACTAATGCTTCTCTTAAAAGCATGTGCTCCAGAATAGAAGGCACCATTACAATAACAACCGTAACCGGGGCCAGCTTCCAACTGCTGGGATATTTGGGAAATGAAGTGCTGATGAGGATGGAGGCCGTGATGGCAATGATAAGCGAGTGAAAATTCACCCCCGTGATCAACAGGAAAAGCAACCCGATCGCACACCCGCTCAGCGTATTGATCATCCTGGAAATCGTATTGCTCCTGAGATTAACAAAATCAGGCTCTGAAACGATGATCACTGAAATCAGGGCCCACTCCTTTTTTTCTATGTGCAGCAGGTTCAACACCCACCAGGAGAGCAGGCAGCCTAAAACGATCCTGAAGACATACAGCAGGGACTGACGTGTAAAATGCAGTGTAAACTTCATGATGATAAACTTGTATCCGATGGTCACATCATCGCGTCGAGCATCTTCCTTCCTTCTGCCTTAATGCCGGGATCATCTTCTGTTTGTACGGGCAGATGAACCAAGGTTTGGAGAGCGGATAAGGCCTTTTCATTTTGATCATCATCCTTATATGCCTTGGCCATTTCCAGGTAATTCAACAGAAAATTGGGGTTCAGGGAACGGCATTTCTCGTAACAGCGGATAGCCTCTTTTACGGAAGCATCGGGCAGTCCCCCGAAAAGCATCCTGGCTGCCGCCCTCTCAAACGCGTTCAAATTACTCACTTCGTAATTCCATTTTCCCAATACATGATACGCCCTGTAACTAGTCCTGTTTAACTGAATGGCCCTGTCACAGTATGATTTGATATCCCGAACGTAGGCCACCTTTTTCTTGGCGCTTTCCGTCAAGGCCAGTCTTCCCAGTGCTATGGCCATTACACAATTGGCATCGGAGCTCGTACTGTCCACTTTTAATGCCTTTTGAGCATACTCCTGGGCTTGTGTGAAAAAGTCCCTTTGTTTGTTTTTGTCTGACTGACGATTACCGATCCTGCTGGATAGGTCGCTACAAGCAATCAATGCAGGCAGATTATCCGGCTGAATGACCAAGACATCCTTGTATTTTTGAATGGCATCCTCTTCTTTAAGATTGCGGACCAACTGATCTCCTTCCTTCACCATATCATCGGCCGTTTGTGCATGAAGGGCCGGGGTGCCTAAAGCACTTACAAGGAACATCAGGAGTATACGGATATAGCTATGTTGCATACGCATAAAATGGCAGGTCTAAATGGTATAACCGTAATTTAGAATTTTTTACTGTATTCCACGGCGACCATTCCCAGGAAATTGACCAGGGGAGGGTTGATTTTTTTCACACGGATGCGGAGCGCTGTTAGTTCCGGAAAATTCTCCTTCAGCTCTTGAACCAACTCCATGGCCAAGGTTTCCAACAATTCGGTTGGCAGGGCCATGCGCTCTTTGACCAATTCATACACCGACCCATAATTAATGGTCTCGTGCAGGTGGGTGATCAACTTTGGGCCGGTAGGCCAATCAAGGGTGATATCCAATTCGAACCAGGCGCCTAATTTCTTTTCCTGGACATATAGTCCGTGGTACCCGTAAAACCGAAGATTTTCCAGGTGAATGGTCATCATATCATAAGCTTTCGAGCGCTGAAAGGTAACGTTCCGCATCTAACGCAGCCATACAACCGCTGCCGGCTGCCGTAACTGCCTGGCGATAATTCTTGTCCTGGACGTCCCCGGCAGCAAAAACACCTTCCAGATTGGTCTTGCTCGTTCCGGGAATGGTCTTAAGATATCCCTGGTCATCCATATCCAACCAATCTTTAAAAATATCTGAATTGGGCTGGTGGCCGATCGCCACGAAAAAAGCGCTCACTGGGATCGTCTCATCTTTTCCGGTATGGGTGTTGTGAATATGGAGCGCCTCCACCTTTTTATCCCCTATCACTTCTACTGCCTCTGAATGCCAATAAACCACAATATTGGAAGCCTTCAGGACCCTATCCTGCATAACCTTCGACGCACGCATTTCTCCCTTCCTGACCAGCATATGGACGGTGGAACAAAGTTTTGACAGATACAACGCTTCTTCGCAAGCCGTATCTCCCGCGCCGACGATCGCGACTTCCTTGCCCTTAAAGAAAAAGCCGTCACAAACCGCACAGGCGCTTACCCCGAATCCATTGAGGCGTTGCTCACTTTCCAAACCCAGCCACTTCGCACTGGCTCCTGTGCATATAATAACGGACTCTGCTTCTATCCATTTCTCTTCGTCAATCTCCACTTTAAATGGCCTTTGGCTAAAGTCTACCCTGGTCGCCATCCCAAACCGGACATCAGCCCCCATGCGAATAGCCTGCTTTTCAAAATCCATCATCATTTCGGGGCCCTGGATACCACCGGCATAGCCGGGATAGTTCTCCACTTCAGTGGTAATCGTCAATTGCCCCCCGGGCTGGATACCCTGGTACAATACGGGATGTAAATTAGCCCTGGATGCATAAATAGCAGCCGTGTAACCTGCGGGACCCGATCCTATAATCAAACAATGAACCTTTTCTACTGTGCCGTGAGCCATATCTAACAATTAAGGGAGCAAATTTACGACGATTGAGGGTATAAAGCAAAAGAGCCGACTTTTCAGTCGGCCCGGGGGACCGACGATCCCCCTAATCATTAGAAGGTTTTTGGTGGACCTTGCGATATTCAAAACTTAGCAAGGTCCACCAAAAACTAGGGCCGGCTAAAAGCCGGCCCTACGTCACAATTGCAAAATGAGATGTCTATCCTAAATAGGCTTTTAATGAACTGCTGTAACGGGCTTTCTGCAAACGCTTGATGGCCCTTTCTTTGATCTGGCGGATACGCTCCTTGGTCAGGTCATACTTTTGACCGATCTGTTCGATGGTCACACCGTTTTCCCCGTCCAAACCAAAATAAGCATTGACGATCTCTGCTTCCCGTGGGCTCAGGGACTTCAACACCCTGCGGATCTCAGCGCGAAGAGAGTCATGCATGACGTCCTCATCTGTGCTGGCCCCACCTTCCAAAAGATCGCCCATAGCTACGTCTTCAGCCTCGTGTACCGGGGCGTCCAATGAAGTGTGACGGGTGTTGCTTTGGAAAATGTTGTTGATTTCCGTTTCGCTCATTTCGAGAATCTCGGCTAACTCTTCCGTACTAGGCTCCCGCTCGTGTTCCTGCTCGAACGCCATGTAGGCTTTGTTAGCTTTGTTATAGGTGCCAATTTTGTTTTGAGGCAAGCGGACTAATCTGCCCTGCTCTGCCAACGCTTGTAAAATGGATTGGCGTATCCACCATACGGCGTAAGAAATGAATTTGAAACCCTTGGTTTCATCAAAACGCTGGGCTGCTTTAATCAGACCCAGATTACCTTCATTGATGAGGTCACTCAACGATAATCCCTGATGTTGGTACTGCTTTGCTACCGATACCACGAAACGAAGATTGGCCTGTACAAGTTTGTCCAACGCCTTCTGGTCTCCCATCTTGATGCGTTGCGCCAGCACTGTTTCTTCTTCCGGAGTGATCATCGGAATCTTGGAAATTTCCTGCAAATACTTCTCAACCGCCTGGGAATCACGATTGGTAATTTGTGTTGCAATCTTAAGTTGCCTCATATGTATAAATTAACCTTAAATACCTCGGTCTTATAAAGAAAATGTTGGAAAAGGGTCAAGTCGTTCCAGGCATTTAAAAAACTATCTGCAAAAATACGTCAAAACACCCGTATTTCATAACCCTAAAAGCCTTATTTACCAAAACTTTCACTAACATCTGTTTGGGTTTTTGTGATTTTTTATCGAAAAGCGGCGCTAAACGCACACTTTCTATACATTGCGTACTAAAACGATTTTATGACCATTGACCTCCGTTCGGATACAGTTACCAAACCAACGCCTGCTATGCTGGATGCCATATCCCAGGCCAAAGTGGGAGATGACGTGTTCCGTGAGGACTCCACCATAAACGAACTGGAAGGTCGCATGGCCTCGGAATTCGGCATGGAGGACGCCTTATTTTGCCCTTCGGGCACGATGACCAATCAAATAGCCATCAAAATGCATACCCAACCGGGGAATGAAGTTATTTGTGACAAAACTGCCCACGTCTACATATACGAAGGGGGTGGGATCGCTTTTAATTCCGGTTGCCAGGTAAGGCCCCTGGATGGGGAAAGAGGGAGGATCAACGCCACGCAGGTGCAGGAAAGCCTCAATCCTGATGACGTTCACAAGGCCCCTACCCGGTTGGTTTGTCTGGAAAATACAGCTAACAGGGGCGGAGGGAGCTGTTATGACTGGAATGACATCCTGGAAATACAGCAGGTTTGCACTGCGCATGGACTAAAACTGCACCTGGATGGGGCCAGAATCTATAACGCGCTGATAGCCAGCCATCAAACTGCTAAGCAATACGGAGCCATTTTCGACTCCATTTCAGTTTGCCTGAGCAAGGGCCTGGGCTGTCCAGTGGGAAGTGTGCTACTTGGCACAAAGGAAGATATTGCCAAGGCCAGGCGGATCCGGAAAATATTGGGGGGAGGTATGCGGCAGGCCGGTTTCCTGGCTGCTGCGGGTCTTTATGCCCTGGATCATCATATTACCCGGCTGGAAGAGGATCACCTGCACGCCAAAGCCCTTTCGAGTGCCTTGAAAACGAAAGATTTTACCGGCGATATCCTCCCCGTTGAGACAAATATTGTCATTTTCACCGTTCAAGGCCGCTATACGGCCGCCTCTCTGGCAGCCGAATTTCGTAAACGTGACATATTCACAGTCGCCATTTCTCCGACCCAGGTTAGGATGGTCACCCACCTGGACATTTCAGATGCCGCTGTGGAAAGAGCCATTAAAGTCATTAATGAATTGTAGGCGAAAGCCGAATAAATAGGCGGGGCGCCGTCCGGAAAGAAAAAGGGCCAGTGTTGTAACACCGGCCCTTTTTCTATTTCTGTATAATCACTTATTTCTTTACCAGGCTTCCCTGTTTGATCATGTCTGTCATGATATTCACTGCTTCGCCTAATCCCAGGTCGCTCCTGTAAATGTTCAACCATTGTACATTGCGAGAGCCTCTTGAGTCCGAAGTATCAGTTACAACAGAGGAATCTCCATTCACCCCAGGCATCAACGTCATACTAAGAGGGACGGATAACTTTTCCTGTTTATCCAACTCCTGGTAAGTCTTTTGCAACTGATCCCTTTCCTTGCGATATTCGGTGATCTCCAAAGGATATTTCTTATCGTTCTGATCTGCCAGCCACTTGGCATCCTTGGCTATATCCTTGAACGAGCCACTATGTTCCAGCCTGTCTTCGCTTTCTTTACGAACCAGCGTAGGATCGTAAGAAGGCTGCCACAACTGGTAGTTGGCCTTGGTAATTTCGTCCCATTTCAAAGCATTCGGATCATCTCTTTCCCTTTCCTTTAAATACTCAAATTGATCGGGAAGGGTGACATCCGGGGAAACGCCTCTCAACTGGGTAGATCCTCCGCTGATCCTATAGAACTTCTGCAATGTCAGTTTGAGGGAACCAAGGTCTGCGGTAGAATCCTTCGGCCAGTTACCAGTCACCCTGGGATCCAGTTCTATCTCTCTTTGAACGGTTCCTTTACCATACGTGGTGCTACCGATGATCAAACCCCTATGGTAATCTTGGATAGCCGCTGCAAATATTTCCGATGCGGAAGCGCTGAACTCATTCACCATGACCGCCAGGGGACCTGTATACAATACCGATTGATCGGGGTCTTTCCAAATTTCAGGCGCAGCAGCATCCCTGCCTCTTACCTGTACCACGGGGCCGCTATTGATAAACAAACCCACCATTTTGACTACATCCACCAGGGAGCCACCTCCGTTCATCCGCAGGTCGATGATGATGCCATCTACCTTTTCTTCCTTGAGCTTGATCACTTCTTTCGCCACGTCCACCGAGCAACGGGCGCCGTCCGGCTTATCAAAGTCTGCATAGAATTCCGGCAAATATATATACCCTACCTTGCGGTCGCCGTCGTTGATGATGGCGCTACGGGCAAAGGTTTCTTCTGTTTTGATTTCATCCCTGACGAGGGAAATGACCTTGATGCTGCCATCTTTCTTCTTCAGGGTAAGTTTAACTACACTCCCCTTCGCACCCCTAATGATCTTTACCGCATCCTCTCTCGAATAACCCGATAAATCCTGCGCTGAATCATTACCCTGCGCCACTTTCAGAATGATATCATCCTGTTGGACCGCCTGGGATTTCCATGCCGGGCTACCCGGTAAAAGGGTGGCAATCTTAATATTGCCTGCATCGTCTTCCGACAAGGAGGCCCCAATGCCATAAAAGTGCCCGCTCATCGTCTCATTAAATGACCGGCGTTCCACAGGAGGAAAGAAATCCGTGTGGGGGTCCATTGAATTGGTAATGGCGTTGACAAGATCATTAAATTCGGCATCCGGCGTTTGTTGTGTTTTCAACCGGACAAAGTTCCTGTCCATGATCTTATAGATCGCCTGACGGGCATCTTGTTCTAATTGTTGGTCTGTTTTGACCACAAAACTATCTTTTCCTTTGTTCTTATCCCGGATATCCAGTAAATCAGTATACCGTTCCAGGGTGAGGTACTTGAGCCTCTTTCTCCACCGGTCGTATCTTTCCTCTTCAGTCTTGGGGAAACCGATCTTATCATAATTCATGTCCACGTCTTCCTTCACCGAAAAGTCAAAGGGCTTCGCCAGTATCTGTTTGAAAAGGCCGGAGGCTTCGTCCAGTCGCTGGCCATAGATCTTGCTGATAGCGTAAAAAGAAGTCAATTTAGCGCCATGGATCTCGTCGTCAATATGAGCGCTGTATTGAGCAGTCAGGGAACTGATATCCCCATCCAGGAAATACCCTTTGTCAGGGTCAAGGTCGGTGATAAATTTATTAAAGACCTTCTTTGAAAAGTCGTCGTCAATCTTTTGGGGGCTGTAATGTCCTTCTTCCAGGAAGGCCCCTACGGTTTGCAGGATCCTTTCGTATTTAGAGGTCGGATTATCAAGGGCTTTTCTTTTAACCGCGTATAAAAAACCTCCTCCTACGAGCACCAGCAACAGGATAATGGGTATACTTTTTTTACTAAACATAGTCATAAACCATTTTTGCATCGTGTAAATATAACGATAAAACAACTTTATTGGGTTGTTAGCAATTACCGAATTAACAAAGGATTTATAAACGGCAAGGCCGTTCTTTTGTTGGGCGGTAAAACGTTAAAACTCATACAAAGGTCGGTCCAAAGGATAAAAATGCCTGCCATGGCCCCTTTTTCTTTGTCAAATGGATTAACTTTGAGCGTTTTGCAACCGGAAGATCGTTATGCCTAAAAGGACCTTATCATTATTGGGGATTTATTTGCCTTTATTGTGTTGTTTAACGACAAAATCATTTTCCCAGGTATTCCGGGATACTATTCCACCCTCCGCCAACAAGGGAATAATGTTAGCCAATCTGCCGGAAGCGGATACTGCATTACGTATCCGGAACATGAACCCCTACTTTACCATTCACGTAGATTCCACACTGTCCTACAAATTCACTATCAACAAGGATTCTTCCCGGTATTACTGGTTTCTTAAAAACTCTCCCGTGGGTCTCAGGATCAACAAAGACAACGGGCTCTTAAGCTTTCGCGCGGAAAAGAGCTACTTTCTCTCCGGGAGATTAAAATACGACTATCCTTACAAAGTGAGCATGGGTGTTCAGAACCTGGATAACCCTGATGATCATGTAGATACCGTTTTCACCGTACTGTTTTACAATACGGAAATCATTCCCTCCCACGTAAAGCCGTCTGTATCCGGTGGGAATATGCTGGTGCAGGAAGGAGATACCGTCAGCTTTTCGGTACAATGCGACGATGGCAGCTTTCCCATTGAAAACATTACCTTTTTCACTAATGTACCTATCAAGAACTATACGGTTGTCAAACAGTGCGGTGACAATTTTGTGTGGGGCATCCCTTATGACTTTGTCCGGGCGGATGATCTCAACAAGCAGAAGACCCTGGACCTGAGCTTTGTAGGCACCGACAAGTTTTATAATAAGGATACGGCAGTAGTGCATATCACGGTCAAAGACGCCACCAATTATCCCGAGCAACTGGGAGAATATAATACCCTGAGACACGATATCCACTTTTACACCCTGCAACTGAAGTATACGTTCATGGTGCTGGACAGGCAGATCAAATCCAATAAGAGTACCCGGACTACTTTCGATCTGACCAGTGCTACCACCGCCTTGGGAGGCACGGTGGCCGGCACCCTGGCTAACGGGAACGCGTCCACCACCGGGACCATCCTGCCTAGTGTAGGCGTCGCCCTGGTGCCTGTCAAGGAAGCCGTTGCCCCTACCAAGAGCTATGAACAGAATGCAGCCACCGCCATCCGCTCCAATATTAAACGCCTTGACTATTCGCTCAGTGAAAACCAACCCATTGGAGAAAAGGATCCCGATATCGTCAGCAAGATCAAAAAGATCAGGGAAGACCTTAAACAGGTACAGTTACAACTCATAGACGTGCCCCTGGAAATCGCGGAGAATATGAATGAGGAACAGTTGAATGCGTATTTCAACAACCCCAAAGTGAATAAAAAGTACCGGACTTCCAGACACTAGCATCGCCTAGCGATCGATCGTCGCCAATCCCTCTTTCATCCGGCTAAGCACTTTTTCAAGCCCCAGGGTATACCCCTCTCTTTCCTTTTGAAGGGATACCGCTTTTTTTTCCTGTGCAATAGCCTTTTCCTTGTCCCCCATCCTGTAACTGAGGCGGGCCCGGGTGTCCATTGCTTCAGGGGTCGGATAGAGCAGAATGGCCTGATCGGCCCAGGTTTGAGCCTGATTTAATATGGTGCTGTCGCTGGAAGGAAGCGCTACGTGATATACCCTCAATGCGGCCTTCCGTAACTGGGCCGCCACGAACCGGGATGCGGACAGGTCCGTGCTTCGCTGGTTGATATAGTCCTGGTCCCTCAGTGAATCCACGCTCAGGCTCATCAGGAACCGATCATAATAAGTACCGGCCAGGCTTAAAAATTTGGATGTATCCCCCACCCCGTAATAGAATTCTATCATGATGCCCTGAAAGGCCCGGAGCTTCGCCACAATCGACTTATTGGTATTGGCTGCAAACGTAGCGGCCAATTGGGCCTCTTCCATATTTACGTCCGCTATTGCCTTTTGCCAGGTCTTGGTAATCACCCTGTTATTCACTTGTATCCGCTGAGCCACCGTCAGGCCTAACCATACCTGGTTAAACAAGGTTGGATCCTGCCTGAGTAGTTGATTGGCGTTGCTGTTCAAAAGAGGAGCTTGCAGCGCCAGGAAACGAAGCACCCGAAGAGACCCTATTGAATCCACCGGTAATTCGTTGACGTATATGTCCAGCAAGCTATCGATCGATTGGTCTTCCTTTCCCTTCCCCTCTATGATTTCCTGCAGAACTGCTTCATCCTGGTTCCCCAAAAAACGCTCTGACTCCAACAGGCGAACGTGCCGGAGCGCTTCCTTCCTGTCAATCGCCTTTTCCATTAATTCCAGGTAGTCCCGTTCCTTTGGCGCAGCGCTATCATACCGCAACAGACATTTTCCATCTCCGTCCACATACATAAACGAAGCCATTAATTCATCCTCATTCCCCTGCTCCTGCAAGCGGATCCAATTGCTATCCAGGGGAGACAAATAAACGCCTGCCGTACAATGCCGCTTAAGGCTATCCAAGACGCTCTTCTTGCGCAGTACCTTGTCGGTAAGTACCGTACACGTCTCGCAGGAAGGCGGCGCCAGGCGCACCAGGACGAGCCCCCTGCCGGCTTTGGCGGAGGCAAGGGCAGTTGCATAGGATTCACTCCAAAAGGCGTCGGGTGGCGATACCGGGGTCACTGGCTTGCTTTTGGCAGGCGGCTTTGGGGAATGCGGGGCGCCCGTACCCTGTGCGAATACATATTGAGTACAAGCCATCCCGGCTCCCAGGAGCGTGAACAATAAAAGTCTTTTCATAAACGGCCCAAAGTAAACGGTTTTTACTTTGGTAATTTCAAGGCGGGTAGCGGGTTTAACAAATTCTTCTCGATTTTAACTATTATTGGCAAATGAATAGAAGAGATCATATCCTTATCCTTTCCTCTGGCCTGCTGTCTGCTCCGAAAAGTCAAACCCTCCCTCTACTGGAATCTTTCTCTGCTTATTACATATTCGACGAAATAGCCAAACCTGGTTTTGTATCCATCGGCGGGGACCTGGATGGAAAGCGGCAACCGTTTGTTCAGTGGCTGCAAGCCCTACAGGACGAAGAAATCAAAGAAGCCTCCTTTGAAGGCGCGGATGGGCTCACTTTAAGGATCACCACGGGCAGGACCAGCCGTTCTTTTGTGCTCAGAACGATACTGAGTCCTGATTATTTGCTTCGCCCCGAAGGCCTGGTGGAATTGCTAGGGGCCCAGATACAACCACAGCCCCTGTGGGAACGGGTAAGCGGACTGATCAACGAATCTAATGGGCTCGATCATGGAGCGATCCGTGATATTTCCGCTTATATCCTAGATCCTGAAAACAGAGATGTATTTTACTCCCTGCTCGACACCCTGATAGAAGAAATTCAAGCGGAGTACCAGCGTTTAGACATCCCCTTTCGGATCCCTCCTTCCCTGGAATCCTGTTTTTTTAAACCCGGACCTTCCCTATTCTATTTGGAAGACACCGATCAGGATTTCGGTCTTGAAAATGAAAAATGGCACCTCACCCCTATTACTTACGGCTGGGAATTATATTATTTCGAAGCGATCGATGCGCCGGACAGAAGCCCTTCAATCCCGCTTCCCATGCTGAATGCCGCATTTCAAACTCAACTGGAAAAGATAACTGCCTTCGCCGGAAAGATAAAGTCCCCTGTGAAGGAAGCTTTTTTACTGGGGAATTATTTCCTGAACACACCCGCTTTCTCCCCTCTTTTGGATGAAGCGCACCTGGAAGCCATATTACATGACCTGGAAGAAAAAGGGTTTTCGGAACAAGCCCTGGAAAATACCAGGAATATTTATGAGACGTCAGCCCCTTTTTACCATGAAGGCTGGCCGGCCCAAAGGATTTACGGATTATTCGCGTTCGATATTTCCGATGTCTTTGGCGGAATGGGATCCTGGAATGACATGGCCATGGAATCGGACGAAGACTATGCGGAGCATCAGCAACTTTCCACTGATACGTACGCTGCGATGAAGGCCTATTTTACGGGGCTTTTATCATTTAACAGCTAAGGTATGCACGGCCGGATAGGCGCCCGCATTGGTTACCTTGCGCAGTGTTTTCCTATACTTACATTTCATTTTTCGAATGTATGTCGAAAATGGATTGCCTCCTGCTTCAAACAAACGCCGGTTGACCAGCCATACCACGGTTGCCGTAGCGAAAAAAAACAAGGGATAAACAATGGTGCTCAATATCCTGACCGAAGCTGTTTTGTGCTCAAACAGGATGGCCAATCTTTCTGTCTGAAAATGTATGTGATATGCCTCATCTATTAATATATCCGTACAGATCTGTTGCAAAAGATCGCAGGAAGTCGCGTCCTTGAGCGATTGATAGAATATCTGGGCCGTGCTTTCCACGATAATGACGGTCAGGGTCCACATTTCCATGCTGGTATTCAGGTGCCTGACCTTCCGGAAGAGCGTATCCCCCCAATCGTGTCTAATCCTCGGTCGTCCAATCGCGTCCAGGTACTTCCCCAAATTGTTCCCGTGCTTTTGTTCCTCTTTGATGAATAAAGAAACCGCCATCACATAGTCAGGGTCTCCGATCTTCTGCGCATATTTTTTCGTAGCCCTCATCAGGTCTTTCCCCTCCGACGTTTCTCCCAATTGCCAGGCTTGCATGGACCGAAGGACCAAAGCTATCTGCTCTTCCGTGATGGCAGGTTTCAGGTTCCAATTAATTCTTTGTTGTGTGGCGCTCATGTTGAAATGCTCGATCCACTGTTTACTGGAGTTCATAATTGATGGATTTGCTATTTATAAAAAGCACTTTGTATTTCAAAGTAACAATCTAAAAAAAGAGCGCTTGCAGGATTAAACCAAAGCGCTTTGTGTTTCAAAGTAAATAAATTATTTTCATCCGGCCAAATTCTTTTGAAATCGAATAGGGCCCGGATCGACTGCCCTATTGCGACATCAGGAGTGAACACTCATTGTAACGGAAACGTACGAATCCACCTCGTGTTTAATAGTTAAATAATTGTCTTACAGTCACATATAAAACCGGCATTTTATTTGGTTCTATTTGGGTATGCTAAGGAATCAATTCAAAGTCGCTCTCCGAAACCTCTGGAGAAACAAGGGGTTTTCCGCTATTAATATTTCGGGGCTTGCCATCGGTATTGCCACTTGCCTGCTGATCCTTCTTTTTTTGCAGAACGAATTCAGTTACGACCGCTATAATGAAAAGGCCGACCGCATGGTCCGCGTGGTGTTCCGAGGCAACACCGGAGCGCAGGAAATGAAAGAAGCCAATGTGATGCCGCCTGTCGCCCAAGCGCTTAAATCGGATTTCCCCGAAGTACAGGAAGCCACCCGCATACGTACTTTTGGCGTTCCCCGTATTACTTACAAGGACAAAACCTTCAGAGAAAATGCCTTCGCCTTTGTTGACTCCAATTTTTTCCAGGTTTTCACCATCCCTCTTATTCAGGGCGATGCAAAAACAGCCTTGCTACAACCCAATGCGGTAGTCATATCCAGGGCCGTGGCAAAGAAATATTTTGGGAACGAAGATCCCCTTGGCAAGGTCCTCCAATTCAAGGATAATAATGCGGCCCTTACAGTAACGGGGGTGATTGACAAGGTCCCCCTTAACTCACATTTTCATTTTGACTTATTCGCCTCCATGTCCGGTCTGCCCGAGGCCAAAGTTTCCAGTTGGATGACTTCGAACTTTTACACCTACCTCGTGCTTCCGGAAGGATATGATTACAAGCGGCTGGAAGCAAAGCTGGGGCCGGAAGTCGATAAATATATAGGCCCCCAGATGCAACAAGCGATGGGCCTGACACTGGCTCAATTTAGGCAACAAGGCAACCAGATCGGGTTTGCGCTCCAACCGATCACAGACATCCATTTACATTCCGATCTTACAGGCGACATGGAGCCTTACGGTGATATCCGCTATATCTATATATTCAGCGCCGTCGCTGTTTTTATGCTGCTCATCGCCTGCATCAATTTCATGAATCTTTCTACGGCGGGCGCTTCCAAGAGGGCAAAAGAAGTAGGTATTAGGAAAGTCATGGGCTCGGTCAAAGGACAACTGGTCCAGCAGTTTCTCACGGAATCGTTCATCCTTACCTTTGTTGCCTTGATGCTGGCGCTTGGTCTGGTTCAATGGGCGTTGCCCGTTTTCAATGACCTGGCCGGTCAGAATTTAAGCCTGCATCTGATGACCCATCTGTGGGTCCTACCGGCATTGATTGGACTGGGCTTGTTTATCGGCTTCCTGGCGGGCAGTTACCCAGCGTTTTACCTGTCCTCCTTTAACCCGGTCGCCGTACTCAAGGGTAGGTTTGCCTCCGGAAAGAAAAGCAGCGGGTTTCGAAGCGGCCTGGTCGTTTTCCAGTTTTTCATCTCGATTACACTGATAGTAGGCACCTTGGTAGTGTACAAACAACTTGCCTACATCCAGCATAAAAAATTGGGTTACGACAAGGACCAGGTACTGGTCCTGCAGGAAACCTATTGGCTGGGCCACAACCAGGATGCATTCCGTCAGCAGTTGCAGCAGGACCCGCGTGTCCTGAGCGTGAGCAGTTCGGGCTTCCTGCCTGCCGGGTCTTCCGACGCCAGCCTGTTTTATGCCTATCCTGACAATCACTCTTCCGAGCTGGTTAAAACCCAAATGTATTATGTAGATGACCAATACATCCCTACCCTGGGTATGGAAATGGCCTCAGGCCGTAATTTTTCAAAAGCATTCGGTTCCGACTCCACTGGGATCATCATCAACGAAACAGCTGCAAGGGCCTACGGCTGGGGAGAAAATGCACTGGGCCGGACCATCACTCACCGGGACAATGACGGCAAAAATTATACGTATAGCGTGATTGGAGTGGTAAAGGATTTTCATTTCAAATCCCTGCATGAATTGATCGCCCCACTTGCCATGACCCTCAGTTCGAACTCCGGCTCCATGATTGTAAAAGTAAAAGCCAGAGATATTGCCGGCTTACTGGCCAGCATGAAAAAAGAATGGAAGGACTTTAAACCGGACGCTCCCTTCTCCTATTCATTCCTGGACGAGCGATTTAATACTACCTACAAGGCAGAACAGAACATCGGTTATATACTGGGCATCTTTGCAGGGCTGACCATTTTTGTAGCCTGTCTTGGCCTCTTTGGCCTGGTCACCTTCACTGCCGAGCAGCGCACCAAGGAGATCGGCATCCGCAAGGTGTTGGGCGCCAGCGTGACCGGCATCGTCACGCTCCTCTCCAAGGACTTTTTAAAGCTCGTGCTACTTGCCTTCCTCATTGCGATGCCCGTAGCCTGGTATGTCATGAACAGGTGGCTGGATGATTTTGCCTATCACATGACAATCAACGGGTGGGTATTTGCGCTGACCGCTTTACTGGCGATGACATTAACCTTCTTCACCATCAGCTTCCAGGCCATTAAAGCCGCTATTGCCAATCCTGTGAAAAGCCTGCGGGCGGAATAAACCCGATTATGGACTCCTACTCTTACATGGCTGCATGTAATATCCACCATCATTTTTTTTCTTGCCTTATTAACCTCCGGTTTTTGGCTTGACAAAGTCATTCCTAAACATCCGGCCCCCCGTTCCTATCTGACGGCTATCGATCAAGAGCGCAAGGACAGCCTGGCTCTTTTACCACTCGCTTTGCTATTATTCCTGGGTCAACTCGCATTTTTTGTAAATCTCTTCGGCGGCATCATCAAACGAATCATCAAAGGCACGCCCAAGCCCCCGCCCCAATAAGCGGTTCAAAAGCAAGCGCAGACCCGAAGGCCCCCACGTGGATTCCAAACGCCATACGCGCCCAACGGGGAGTACCGAGGGGTACCCCTCGGTCGCGACGCAAATGAAAGCTTTTTCAATATGCGCCGAAGGGCTTAAATTCTTAAAAGCCCTGAGGCGGCGCATATGGAAAAAGCCCCGAAAAATCGGGGCTTCCATCGAGACATGAAGAAAAATGCTATGTCGGGTTTACACAGCCTGGCTGATAAGAGAGCGGTCTTTGCTCTCCAGTAAGGAGAATCCCATGAGGAATTCATCCACTTTTCTCGCGCATTCACGGCCTTCACTAATGGCCCACACTACGAGGGACTGCCCCCTGCGCATATCTCCTGCCGTAAATATTTTGGCGATATTGGTCTGATAATTCTTTTCGGTGGCTTTCACATTGCCGCGTTCATCAAATTCGACGCCCAGCTGGTTCAATAAGCCTTCCTGTTGAGGGCTCACGAAACCCATGGCCAGCAAGGCGAGTTCGCAAGGCAGCTCCCTTTCGGAGCCTTCTCTTTCCACGAACCTGGCCGGCTTGCCGTCTTCCGCAATGACCCATTCCAGGTCCACCACTTTAAGGCCCTTCAGATTGCCTTCTGCGTCTCCTACAAAAGCCTTGGTAGCGATGGCCCAGTGGCGCTCACAGCCCTCTTCGTGCGAAGAAGAAGTCTTAAGGATCATGGGATAGGTCGGCCAAGGCATGAAAGGCGTTCGGCCAGCGGGCGGCTGTGGCATCAGTTCAAACTGGGTAACACCTGCAGCCCCGTGCCTGTTGGAAGTACCCACGCAGTCGGAACCGGTGTCTCCTCCTCCGATCACGATGACATTCTTGCCCGTGGCCAGGATGTCTTCGGGCAACAGGCCAATGCCGGCCGCGGCGTTGGCGGCGAACGCAGCGGCGCCTGTCGCAGCGGCACCCGCATGAGTGCCGGTTCCGGCGGCGGTCGCAGGAAGACCCGCCACACGCTTGTTTTGTTGTTTGAGGAAGTCCATCGCAAAGTGAACTCCTTTCAGCGGACGTCCTGTAACGGGCAGGTCCCGGGGAATGGTGCTCCCACCCGCCAGTACGATGGCCTGGTATTCCCTTAAAATATCATTGATGGATACGTTCACGCCTACGTTTGCATGGCAGCGGAACTCCACCCCTTCTTCCTGCATGAGGCGGATACGGCGGTCGATGACCCATTTTTCCAGCTTGAAGTCCGGAATGCCGTACCGGAGCAGTCCTCCGGGGGCGTCATCTCTTTCATACACCGTCACCTGGTGGCCGGCGGCATTGAGCTGGGCAGCGGCAGCAAGGCCGGCAGGCCCAGAGCCGATCACGGCCACTTTCTTTCCGGTGCGGACTTTGGGGGCGCTGGCCTTCACCAGTCCCTTATCAAAGGCGATCTCGATAATATGCTTTTCGATCTCTTCTATCGCTACAGGAGGCTGATTGATGCCCAGCACGCAAGAGCTCTCACAGGGAGCCGGGCAGATACGACCCGTGAACTCCGGGAAATTATTGGTAGCGCTAAGGATCTCATAGGCTTCCTTCCAGTTCTTTTGGTAGACGGCGTCGTTAAATTCGGGAATAACATTTCCCAAAGGGCATCCGCTGTGACAGAAAGGAATGCCGCAGTTCATGCAACGCGCCGCCTGCTGGTTGAGTTTCGAATCATCCAGCCTTTCGACAAATTCATTATAGTTCTTTACGCGATCCTTGGGGGATTTCTTTCCGGGAAGCTCCCGCGTAAATTCTAAAAATCCTGTTGGCTTACCCATGCTATCTAAAATTCTAATAGTCAAAAAATGTTACATTCTTCCGGACGATGGCCGGGCGCTCACAATGCGCCTGCCGCTTACGACAGTATCGGGCGCTCACGACCCCTTACCGTTTCACTTTCTCCTTCTCCTTGTCCTTTTCACGGCCTTCCTGCTGTTGCAGTACGCGCTTGTACTCCTGCGGGAATACCTTCACGAAATGGGGCAACTGGTTTTCCCAATCGTCCAGGATGAACCGGGCGACGGAACTGCCGGTGTATTCGTAGTGACGGCTGATCATTTCCTGAAGCAGGCTGATGTCGGCACCCGATAACGGGTCAATGTCCACCATTTCCATATTGCATTGCCTGGAGAACCGGCTATTCACATCGTATATGTATGCCAAACCTCCGCTCATGCCGGCGGCAAAATTGCGCCCGGTATCTCCTAATATCACTACCCGGCCTCCCGTCATATATTCGCAGCCATGGTCGCCCACGCCCTCTACTACCGCATTGGCGCCCGAGTTACGCACGGCAAAGCGTTCTCCGGCCTTACCCCGGATATAGATCTCACCGGCGGTCGCCCCATACAGGGCTACGTTCCCGATGATGATATTCTCTTCTGCTACAAAAGCGGCTTCCCGGCTGGGGTAAGCGATCAGCTTGGCGCCCGAGAGCCCCTTGCCAAAGTAGTCATTGGCATCTCCTTCGATCTCCAGGGTGATCCCCCGGGTATTGAAGGCGCCGAAACTCTGCCCCGCCGTCCCGGTGAAAGAAAAGTGTATTGTATCATCCGGGAGACCTGCCGCCCTATACCGTTTGGTGATCTCATTGGACAATACCGTTCCCACAGTCCTGTCCGTATTCCGAAGCGGGAAGGACGCGTTTACCGGCTGTTGTTTTTCCAGGGCCGGCTGAGCTACCTTGAGTAATTTCCAATCCAGTATATCCGCCAGGCCATGATCCTGGTCTTCCTGGTGATAGAGTCCTGTCGTCGCCGCTGCCGGTACTTCGTATAAGATCGGGGACAGGTCGAGTTTGCTGTATTTCCAGTGACGGATATTATCTCTCACTTGCAAGGAGGACGCCTGGCCCACCATTTCGTTGACCGTCCGGAATCCCAATTCGGCCATGATCTCCCTCAGTTCCTGGGCCAGGAATTTGAAGAAATTCACCACGTGATCCGGGTCACCCGTAAACCGCTTGCGCAATTCGGGGTCCTGGGTGGCAATACCCACGGGGCAGGTGTTCACATGGCATTTCCGCATCATGATACATCCTTCCACCACCAGGGCGGCAGTAGCAATTCCCCATTCTTCGGCTCCCAGGAGGGCCGCAATGGCCAGATCCCTTCCTGTCCGAAGCTGCCCGTCTGTCTGGACGGTCACCCGGCTCCTCAGCTTATTGCGTACCAGGGTCTGGTGCGTCTCAGCAAGGCCCAGTTCCCAGGGCAATCCGGCGTGCCTGATCGAACTGATGGGAGAAGCGCCCGTACCTCCGTCGTGACCGGCAATGACGATCACGTCGGCCTTAGCCTTGGCAACGCCCGCTGCAATGGTGCCAACGCCGGCTTTAGAGACCAGCTTGACGCTGATCCTGGCTGCTCGGTTCGCATTTTTCAAGTCAAAGATGAGCTGTGCCAGGTCCTCAATGGAGTAAATATCGTGGTGAGGTGGAGGGGAGATCAATCCTACGCCGGGGGTGGAATGTCTTGTTTTGGCAATCCACTCGTCCACCTTATGTCCCGGTAGCTGTCCGCCTTCCCCGGGCTTAGCGCCCTGGGCCATCTTGATCTGCAGCTCATCCGCCTCTGTCAGGTAAAGGCTGGTGACCCCGAAACGGGCGGAAGCGACCTGCTTGATGGCAGAACGCATGGAGTCCCCGTTGGGTAATTTGTCAAAGCGCGCTTCATCTTCCCCGCCTTCACCCGTATTGCTCTTACCTCCGAGCCGGTTCATGGCAATGGCAAGGGTGGAGTGGGCCTCATGGGAGATGGACCCAAATGACATCGCTCCAGTGGCAAAGCGCCTATAGATATTCTCTGCCGGCTCGACTTCATCAATAGAAATACTGGGGCGGGTCCGGCGGAAGGCCAAAAGGCTTCTCAAGGTCAGCGCCTTTTCATCCTGGTCATTGATGACCTTGGAGAATTTTTTAAAAGTATTGTAATCGTTCGTACGGGTGGCCACCTGCAACAGGTGGATGCTCTGGGGATTGAAAAGGTGGGCTTCCCCCTTACGCTTCCATTGATAGACACCACCCACGGGAAGACGGTCCACCGGCGCTTCTTTACGGCTGAATCCCAGGTAATGACGCGCCAGAATCTCTTTGGCAATTTCATCCAGCCCCATTCCTTCGATCCTGGATACGGCTCCGGTGAAATAAGTATCCACCACCGCGTGGTTGAGACCGATGATCTCAAATATCTGCGCTCCCTGGTAAGACTGCAAAGTGGAGATCCCCATCTTGGAGAAAACCTTTAACAGCCCGTCGCAGACGGCCTTCACATAGTTCTTCTTGAGTTGGTCCGCATCCAGTTCGGTCTCCAGCTTGCCCCCGAGCTTCATATCCCGAATGGTAGACATGGCCAGGTAGGGATTCACTGCGGTAGCGCCAAAGCCAATCAGGCAGGCAAAATGGTGTACTTCCCATACATCTCCGGCTTCCACTACAATCCCCACCTTACCCCGCAGTCCTTTCCGGGATAAGTGGTGGTGTACGGCAGATACGGCAAGCAGGGAAGGGATGCTGGCGTGCTCGGAATCGATGGCCCTGTCGGACAACACCAACACCTTGAACCCGTCGTCCACGGCATCCACCGCATACCTGCATAACCTGTCCAGCCCCGCTTTTAAAGCACCTGGTTGGCCGCTTGCACGGAAGTAGGTCTGCAAGGTCTTTGCCTGGAATATCCCCGTATCGATGCTGCGGATCTTTTCAAGGTCATGGTTGGTCAACACAGGGTGTTGCAAAGCTACCGTGTGGCAGCTCAACGGATCTTCTGCCAACATATTGTCAGTACTGCCGACAAACGTAGCCAGTGACATCACCATTCTTTCCCGGATGGGATCGATCGGCGGATTCGTCACCTGGGCGAACAACTGCTTGAAATAATTAGCCAGGTGTTGGGGCTGGTCGCTCAATACTGCCAGTGGCGTATCAATCCCCATGGAGCCAATGGGCTCTTTGCCCGAAGTCGCCATAGGAGCGATGATCGTATCCATGTCTTCGGTGGAATAACCGAAGGCTTTCTGGTATTTGAAAATCTGGTCGTGTTCCAGGTGGGTAAATGCCACACGCGGATCCGGCAATTCGTCCAGGCGGATCTTATATTTATTCAGCCATTCCCCGTAAGGTTTCTGGGAACAGATGGTCTCTTTCAATTCGGTATCACTGATAATCCTGCCCTGCTCCATATCCACGACAAACATCTTGCCCGGTTGGAGGCGGCCCTTTTCAATGATGAGTTTGGGATCCACCGGAAGGGCTCCTGTTTCAGAGGCCATGATCACCCTGTCGTCGGAAGTGATGCAGTACCTGGAAGGGCGAAGTCCGTTTCTGTCCAGTGTCGCTCCGATAATCTTGCCATCCGTAAAGGAAATGGACGCGGGACCATCCCAGGGCTCCATGATGGAAGCATGGTATTCATAAAACGCCTTCTTCACCGGGTCCATCTGCTCGTTGCCATCCCAGGCCTCTGGAATGAGCATCATCATGACATGGGGAAGAGAGCGACCGGTCAGGGTCAGCAATTCAATCATATTGTCCAGGCAGGCTGAATCCGATTGGACGCCCGATACAATGGGCAACAACATGTCCATCTCTTCCTTGCTGAAATAAGGAGAGGTGAATCCCCGCTCGCTGGTCCTAAGCCAGTTGATATTTCCCTGTAAGGTGTTGATCTCCCCGTTATGGGCGATGAAGCGGAACGGCTGAGCAAGATCCCAGGAAGGGAATGTATTGGTGGCAAAACGGGAATGGACCAACCCGAAGGCGGATACCAGCCGTTTGTGCGATAAGTCGGTAAAATATTGTCTGACTTGTTTGGAGGTTAATTGCCCTTTATACACCACCGTCTTATAAGACAGGGAAGCAATATAAAAGCCCACCGCATCCTTTTTCACGGTATTGCTGATGATGCTCGTCGCATAGTTGCGAAGGACAAATAATTTGCGTTCAAAATCGTCCGCATTCTGAATATGGTCGGGACAAGCGATGAAGACCTGTTCCATTTCAGGTTCTACGGAGAGGGCTGTAGAACCAATAGAGTCCGCTACTACGGGAACCCGGCGATAGGTCAGGACTTCCAGGCCCAGTCGCTCTGCGGCCCTTTGAAAAATAGCTCTGCATTCTTCTCTAAGCCGGATCTCCCGGGGAAAGAAAAGAACGCCTACCCCGTAACGGCCGTAAGCCGGAAGGTGTACCCCCAGTTTGAGACATTCTTCAAAAAAGAATTCGTGGGGTGTTTGTATCATGATCCCTGCGCCGTCTCCTGTGTTCTCTTCACAACCACAGGCACCGCGGTGCTCCATATTCTCCAATATGGTCAGTGCATCCGAAACAATCTGATGGGATTTGTTCCCCTTGATATTGGCGACAAAACCGATACCACAGGAATCATGTTCAAAGCTTGCATTATAAAGGCCTCCATTACTCATAGCAAATACTGGGTTTACTTGTACAACAATTCACAACAAATGAATAAATCAGCGTACGGAGGCAGCAATCGTTAACTTTCCGTTATAAATGTACGACTTTCATTGCAAAATTTTCAACAACTCTACAAAATTGTCATACTAAGTATCCAAAAAGTGCAGAGTCATCGTTAAGGGTCGTAAAATTGATCTGGTGCGCTTTCATACGCCCCAACAGGTATTCATAATCTTCCCTGGATTGGAGCTCAATTCCCACCAGGGCAGGGCCCGATTCCTTGTTGGTTTTCTGCATGTACTCAAAGCGTACGACGTCGTCGTTGGGTCCCAGGACATTATTCACAAACTCCTTCAGCGCCCCCGGGCGTTGTGCGAAGCGTATCAGGAAATAGTGTTTGAGGCCCTCATATTGTAACGACCTTTCTTTGATCTCCGGCATACGGTCTAAATCATTGTTGCCACCGCTGACCACACAGACCACCGTTTTCCCTTCCAGCTCCTTCCGGTACCCGTTCAGGGCCGCAATAGCCAAGGCCCCGGCCGGCTCTGCCACAATCGCATTTTCATTGTATAACTGGATGATGGTGGAGCAAACCAGGCCTTCCGGCACCAACCTTACGTCGTCCAGGACTTCTTTACAATATTCAAATGTGGTTTGGCCAATTCGTTTGACCGCCGCGCCGTCCACAAAAGTATCGATCTGGGGAAGGGTAACGGGGCCGCCGGATTTAAGGGCCACCGTCAGGGACGGCGCCCCCTGGGGCTCTACGCCAATGATACGGGTCTGAGGGCTGAAGGTGCGGAAATAATATCCTACTCCTGCAGCTAGTCCGCCCCCGCCTACCGGCAGGAACAGCCAATCAATCCCGGAAAGCTCATCCAGTATTTCTTTTCCCACTGTGGCCTGCCCTTCAATGATACTCGGATGATCAAAGGGTGGTATGAAGGTTTTGTGGCTCTCTTCCGTGTATTTCAGGGCTTCTCCCAGGCATTGATCAAAGGTATCCCCTACTAATATCACGGAAACCTTGTCGCCTCCGAAATTGCGGACCTGCTGCAATTTCTGTTTAGGCGTGATCACGGGCATAAAAATCGTGCCGTTCACCTGCATATGATGACAGGCGTAAGCAAAGCCCTGGGCATGGTTGCCGGCGCTCGCGCATACGACCCCTTGCTGCAATAATTCGGGAGATAACTGGGCCATCATATTGTAGGCGCCACGGATCTTGTAAGACCGTACGACCTGCATATCCTCCCTTTTTAAATACACGTGGCAGCGATAGCGCTGGGACAGGCGTTGGTTGTATTCCAATGGGGTCTTACGCACTACCTTTCTAAGGCGTTCGTAAGCTGCGTCCACAGCCAAAGGTTGTAATGAAGTGAGCGATTGCATGAGGCCTTTTTAAAAAGCCCCGGGAATTGAAGCCCCGGGGCCATATGGAAAATGGATTACTTAGCTGCCTTTGAAGGTTGATTTTCCGGACGTAAACTGCGCACAGCCTTACCAGCCTGCCACAATTCGCTTTCACGAAGTTCTGCGAGTTCCGCATCCAGTTTTTCCCGGTAGTCGGGTTGGCTGTTGCTGGCAATAGAGCGGGCTGATTCTTTGCCCGTAGCCACGCTTTCATACAACTCATCAAATACGGGTTGTGTAGCGGCCTTGAATTTCTTCCACCAGTCCAGGGCGCCGCGCTGTGCGGTCGTAGAGCAGTTGGCGTACATCCAGTCCATCCCATTTTCTGCTACCAGCGGCATCAGGGACTGGGTCAGTTCTTCTACGGTTTCGTTGAAGGCTTCGGAAGGTGAGTGCCCGCGCTTACGCAAAGTCTCGAACTGGGCGGCAAAGATTCCCTGGATACATCCCATCAACGTACCGCGTTCACCGGTAAGGTCGCTGTATACTTCTTTCTTAAAATCGGTCTCAAACAGATAACCACTGCCTACGGCGATACCCAGGGCCACTACCCTTTCTTTGGCGCGTCCGGTAGCATCCTGGAAAATGGCGTAGCTGCTGTTCAGCCCCCTGCCTTGCAGGAACATGCGACGCAGAGAGGTACCGGAACCCTTAGGGGCCACCAGGAACACATCTACATCCGCGGGAGGAATGATCCCCGTCTGCTCTTTAAAGGTGATCCCGAAGCCATGAGAAAAGTAGAGGGCTTTTCCTGCGGTCAGGTGCTTTTTAACGGTAGGCCATAATTCAATCTGAGCCGCATCACTCAACAGATAACAGATAATGGTACCGCGCTGTAACGCTTCTTCTATTTCAAACAGCGTTTCTCCGGGAATGAAGCCGTCTTTCACAGCTTTATCCCAGGTCTTGGAGTTTTTCCGCTGCCCTATGATCACATTGATCCCGTTGTCCCTTTGATTCAACGCCTGCCCCGGCCCCTGCACACCGTAGCCGATCACGGCAACAGTTTCGGCCTTTAATACTTCCTGCGCTTTAGCTAACGGAAATTCTTCGCGGGTAACTACATTTTCTTCTACCCCTCCGAAATTGATTTTTGCCATGGTCTTTTAATTTGAGAATTTTTGTATGGTTAACTGTTGAATGATTACATCGTAAAAACTTCGGCTCCCTTGTCAAGGAATTCGTTTTCTACCACTTCCTCTCCCGGTTCAGTGGCTTCAAACTCCTTCAATTTCTCGTGGAAGCCATTGCTGGCCTTGATAATCGCCACTCTCGCACTGCGTACGAACTCGATCAGGCCATACGGCTCCAGGGCTTTGATCAGGCCATCGGTTTCCTCGCGTTGCCCGGTCGTTTCAAATACCGTGTAGTCCTTGCGGATCACTACGGCCCTGGCTCCAAATTCCCGAAGCAGGCGTTCCACCTTGACCTTTTCCGCTATCTCATCGGTAGGCACTTTGTAGAGTGCAAGCTCCTGCCAAACGATCTCATCGTTCGTATTGAAATAGGCCTTGAGCACTTCCACCTGCTTTTCAATCTGACGACAAAGTTTGCGGACGACGTCCTCGAATTCATTAATGACGATGGTGAACCGGTGAATGCCTTCCACTTCCGATGGAGACGTATTCAGGCTCTCGATATTGATCTTCCTCCGGGAGAACATGATGGCAATGCGGTTCAGCAAACCGATCTGGTTCTCCGTATAGACTGTGATGGTATATTCCTGCTTTGACATAACCCGGTTTTTATTCTTTTACGATAGCCTGATTTCCGATACACTGCATCCCTGGGGCACCATAGGGAATACATTATTTTCCTTGCCCACCATACATTCCAGCAAATAAGCCCCCGGATGATCGAGCATGGTTTTCAAAGCTGCCCTAAGATTTGCGCGATCGTCCACCTTTGCCGCTTCGATATAGTATGCCTTCGCCACGGCCACATAATCCGGGCTGGTAATGTTCACAAAGGAATACCGCTTATCATTGAACAATTGCTGCCACTGGCGTACCATCCCCAGGAACTGGTTGTTCAGGATCAGGATTTTCACTGCTGCCCCGAATTGCATGATGGTGCCCAACTCCTGTATGGTCATCTGAATGCCACCGTCCCCGATAATGGCCACCACCGTTCTGTCAGGCGCCCCATATTTGGCGCCTATCGCTGCGGGCAGCCCAAACCCCATGGTTCCGAGTCCGCCGGAAGTAATATTACTTTTGGTCTCGTTAAAGCGGGCATAACGGCAGGCCACCATCTGATGCTGGCCCACATCCGTTACAATAACGGCATTACCACCCGTCAGTTCGTTTAATACCTTGATACATTCTCCCATGGTCAATTCCCCTGCAACCGGATTCAATTCTTCCCGGATGACGGTATCGATTTCCTTTGTTTCCAGTGTCCTGAATTCCTGTAACCATGCCGTATGCGATTTCTTTTCCACCAGGGCCGTCAGCAGCGGAAGCGTTTCCTTACAATCGCCCCATACGGGAATAGTCGCCTTTACATTCTTGTCGATTTCGGCAGGGTCAATATCCAGATGGATAACCTTGGCCTGTTTCGCATATTTATCCAACCGTCCGGTCACCCTATCATCGAAGCGCATCCCGATAGCGATGAGCACATCGCACTCATTGGTCATTACATTAGGCGCATAGTTGCCATGCATGCCCAGCATACCTACATTCAACGGATGATCGGTCGGCAGTGCACTGAGGCCCAGGATGGTCCACGCAGCAGGGATACCTGTTTTTTCAATAAAGGACTTTAGTTCCGCCTCAGCTTGTCCAAGGATGACCCCTTGCCCGAAAATGACGAAAGGTTTCTTTGCTTCATTGATGAGCTTTGCAGCCTCTTGTACATATTCTTTGCGCACAATGGGTTTGGGACGATAACTGCGTATATGATGACAGGGCGTATATCCCTCATACGGAAATGCCTGTATCTGGGCGTTCTTGGTAATATCGATCAGTACCGGACCAGGCCTTCCGGTCCTGGCAATATAAAAGGCCTTGGCCAGCACCGCAGGTATTTCGGTGGCGTCGGTCACCTGGTAATTCCATTTGGTCACCGGAGTGGTAATATTGATCACGTCCGTTTCCTGGAAGGCGTCCGTACCCAACAAGTGGGCGAATACCTGTCCTGTCACACAGACGAGAGGAGTGCTGTCAATCATGGCATCGGCCAGTCCGGTCACCAGGTTGGTGGCCCCAGGGCCGCTGGTAGCAAAGACAACCCCTACCTTACCCGACGTACGTGCATAGCCCTGGGCGGCGTGAATGCCTCCCTGTTCGTGCCGTACAAGGATATGGGTCAGTTGTTCATTATAATCATACAGGGCGTCATAGATGGGCATGATCGCACCGCCGGGGTATCCGAATATGACGTCCACTCCTTCAGCGAGAAAAGCTTCCAGGACCGCCTGGGAGCCCGTCAAACTGGCCGATTGGGTCACCTGGCCCGGAATTGAGGTCTCGGGCTGAATGGCGGCCTTTGCCGAAGTCGCCTTTTTCTTTATATCCAAAGTTTCCATACTACTTTATTTAAAAGTAAAACGATCCAGGTTTGTATTATGCTTCGTCGGTCACGCAACCTTCCGCTGCATTTTTGACCGTCATCGCGTATTTGAATAAAATACCCTTGGTGGCATTCAATGCCGGCTTCTTCCAGTTTTCCTTTCGCACCCGGAGAATTTCTTCCGGCACTTTCAGGTTGATGGTGTTGTTCACGGCATCCAGTTCGATCACGTCCTCGTCCTGCACCAGCGATAGCAATCCGCCTTCAAAAGCTTCCGGCGTGATATGTCCCACCACAAAACCATGTGTTCCTCCGCTGAAGCGTCCATCTGTGATGAGGGCCACCGATTTTCCCAAACCCGCGCCGATCAGGGCGGAAGTAGGCTTCAGCATTTCCGGCATACCAGGCGCACCTTTGGGTCCTACGTAACGGATAACCACGACATCCCCTTTCTGCACCCGGCCACTTTGAATGCCGGCAATCAAGGCATGCTCCCCATCGAATACCCGCGCAGGTCCGACAAAGCGTTCTCCTTCCTTGCCGCTGATCTTGGCTACACTGCCTAATCCGGCTAAATTGCCGTAAAGGATCTGCAGGTGACCGGTCGCTTTGATAGGATGTTCCAGGGGATAAATAACCTTCTGGGCGTCGAAGTCCAGGTCCGGGATTCCCTCCAGGTTTTCCGCCAGGGTCTTCCCTGTTACCGTTATGCAGTCCCCGTGCAATAAGCCTTTGGAGAGCAGGTATTTCATCACGGAAGGAATCCCCCCGTGCTCGTGCAGGTCCTGCATCAGGTATTTCCCACTGGGCTTAAAATCCGCCAGTACCGGGATACGGTTGCTCACCGCCTGAAAATCATCCTGGGTAACAGATACTCCCACCGATTTGGCCATGGCGATCAGGTGAAGCACCGCATTGGTGCTGCCACCCAGCACCATAATAGTGACAATGGCGTTTTCAAAAGCCTTCCGGGTCATGATGTCCGAAGGCTTGATATCTTTTTCCAGCAGCAGGCGGATGGCCTTTCCCGCAGCAGCGCATTCTTTCTGTTTGTCTTCACTGAGTGCGGGATTAGAGGAAGAATAGGGAAGACTCATCCCCAACGCCTCAATCGCTGCCGCCATGGTATTGGCCGTATACATACCCCCACAGGCGCCCGCACCCGGGCAGGCATTCATAATGATACCCTTGAAGTCCGCATCACTAAGGTTACCGGCAATTTTTTGCCCCAGGGCCTCAAAGGCCGATACAATATTGAGGTCCTCTCCCTTGTAGTGACCGGGAGCAATAGTGCCTCCGTAGACCATGATCGAGGGTCTGTTCAACCGGCCCATGGCCATGATCGAACCGGGCATGTTCTTGTCACAACCCGGAATAGCAATGAGTCCGTCATAGTATTGCGCGCCGCAAACCGCTTCAATGGAATCAGCAATAATATCCCTGCTCACCAATGAATAACGCATACCGTCAGTGCCGTTGCTCATCCCGTCGCTCACCCCTATTGTGTGAAAGATCAATCCTACCAGGTCACTCCCCCAAACACCTTGTTTCACTACCTTGGCCAGATCATTGAGGTGCATGTTACAGGTGTTTCCGTCGTATCCCATGGATACGATCCCTACCTGTGCCTTCGCCAGATCCTCGTCCGTCAATCCAATCCCATAATACATCGCCTGGGCGGCAGGTTGTGTGACATCCTGCGTCAAAGTCTTACTGTACTTGTTTAATTCCGTTGCCATTGTCTTTTTTGCTTTCGCGTTTATAAAATCTTTATGCCATCTCCCGCGGACGGGTACAAAAAAACCGCCTCTCTTGGGGGGAGGCGGTTCAGTTTCTTTGCTGAGTCAGGGTTAAACGACGCCACCTCCTGTTAAATCCGGAATTATAATAATAATCACCACCACCACAATAATGTGGATCACTACTGCACTGCGAAGGATAACATTGATATGACGGTTGGATAACATAGTGTAATTGTCGTCAAACAAATGTATCTATTCATTGCTACTTTACAAAATTTTTTCGCCGAAAGGCTATTTTAAAAAATGTAGCCTTTCGGCGAAAACCTCTATTTGATGGCCCTTCGGGCAGCGGCCTCCGGCCGCTTTATTTTAGATGATTGTTGATTTACTAATCGACACATGCTCCCTATCCACTCCAGAAGGCAACCGCTGCTCCACATAATCCCTGATCAGGTCCCCTATCGTAGAAGTCGAATAATAATTCACCGGGTCTATGTCCTTGGTGACAAATCCATAGGACAAGGTCCACTCTACTCCCGCCCGCACGGTGGCAGCTTCTTCAGTCATTCCAAGATGGTCCAGCAACATAGCGGTGGACAATATCGAACCGATCGGATTGGCGATGTCCTTCCCGGCAGCCTGGGGATAAGACCCGTGAATGGGTTCAAATAAGGCTGCTCCTGTGCCGACAGAAGCCGAAGGCAGCATACCCAGGGAGCCGCTGATGATACTGGCCTCATCACTGAGGATATCACCGAACATGTTCTCGGTAAGGATCACATCGAATTGCCGGGGATTCAGCATCAATTGCATCGCTGCATTGTCTACGAACATATAATCAACCGTGACTTCAGGATATTCTCCGGCCAGTTCCCGTACTACTTTGCGCCAAAGGCGGGAAGTCTCCAGTACGTTGGCCTTGTCCACCAGCGTGAGGTGATTGCGCCTTCCTTTGGCGTAGGAGAATGCCAGGCGGCTGATCCGTTCGATTTCCGTACGATTGTACGTACATTCATCCAGGGCCTCCGTGCCTTCTTCATTCAATTGTTTCTTCCCAAAATAGATACCACCGGTCAATTCCCTGAAAATCACCATATCCACGTTCTCCAGGTGTTTGTTCTTCAAGGGGGACAGGTGGTGAAGGGATGGATAAGTACTGACAGGACGGATATTCGCATATAACTGCAGCGACTTGCGCAGTTTTAGCAGTCCTTGTTCGGGCCTTACCTTGGCGGTAGGATCATTATCATATTTAGGGTGTCCGATGGCCCCAAACAGGATGGCATCGCTGGAAAGGCAGACTTCAATGGTTTCATCCGGTAATGGATTGCCCGTCTTATCAATGGCGTCCGCACCCATGAGGCAATGGGTGTACTGAAAAGTATGGTCGAAGCGGGAGGCTACCGCATCCAGCACCTTAATAGACTGCTGGGTGACTTCCGGCCCGATGCCGTCTCCGAATATGACCGCAATGTGTTTGTGCATAGAATTTTAGTATTTATAGTTGTACGGTTAAAGGGGTATGGTTAAAAGAATGATCCTTTATCTGTTTTCCCCCCTCCAGGGCCAGTACGTGGCTGATGCAGGAAGGAAGCTGATCCGTGCGGTGGCTGACATACAGGAGGGTCCTGGAGGAATGCTCCATGATGCGGTCCACGATGCCAAGGAAATGCGCTGCCTGCCTGTCGTCCAGGCCCTGACAGGGTTCATCCAGGATGAGCACGGGGGGATTCTTTACGAGCGCCCTTGCCAGCAGGGTCATGCGCTGCCTTCCAATGGACAGATCCTGTATCCTTTGCCCTCTGAAGGGCGTCAATTCAAAGACCTCCATCCATTGTTCCACCATCACCGATTGCCCGGCGGAAATGCTCCTGTACAGGCCGGTAGTATCGAAAAAACCGGTGGCAATCGCATCCTCGCAGGTTGTCTGCTGGTCAAAGTACCAATGTAATTCCGGGGAGATATACCCGATCTTACGTTTGATATCCCAAATACTTTCCCCGCTTCCCCTCCGCTTGTCAAATAAGTAGATCTTATTGGCGTATGCCTGCGGGTTGTCACCCACGATCAGGCTCAACAGGGTGCTTTTTCCCGCCCCATTATGTCCTTTTACCCACCAGCGCTGCCCCTTATGCACCGTCCAGTCGATCTGGTCCAGGATGACTTTGTCTTCGTATTGCACGTGGACATTTTCCATCCGTACAGCGTCCGAGAAGAGATGGTCTTCCCCCGCCATATCTCCCAGGTAGGCCGGCATGGCCGGTGCTGCGACAGGTAAGGAAGAAACGCCGTCGTGGCAAAGGCTGTAAGCCCCCCTGGGAACGATATCGATCCGGTCCGTAAACAAGGTGGCTACGTGTGTGATGACAGGGGGCAACGTATGATCGTCGCCAATAATGATTAACTGTGTTCCCTTAAGTGCCAGGGATTCAAATAACTTATCGAGGCTCAGGCAGGTGGCAGCGTCCAACCCGACGTAAGGGTTGTCCAGTACAAGGAAGGCGGGTTCGGAGAGGAAGGCCTTTGCCAATTGTAATTTCTTGTGTTCTCCGCTGGATAGCTGGACCAGGGAGGCTCCCGCCCGATGTTCCAAAGCCAACGCGGCGAGCAGCTCCTGTACCCGCGAAGAGGCTTCGGAGGCGGCGCTGGCGGTGGCAGCCGAGGCGGCGGCGTTCTGGTCGACTGCAACGCTCCCGCCGGCGGCGACGTTCCGGTCAACTGAGGCGTTCCGGCCGGCAGCGACCTTGTTCAACTCCTCTTCCACGGTGATGGCGCTATCGGAATCCTGACTGTTATATCGTTGTTGGTAATAAAAATTGGACGACAGTCCCGTGTGATCCGTAAAATGATACCACTGATCCACGAAGAAAGCCACAGGTGAGGCGGCGCCGTTCGTGTCATAATGAATCTGTAAATCACCTCTCAGGAATAATTCGCCGCAAAGCCCCTTGCCCAGGGTGGATTTACCAATCCCCGCAGCCCCCGTCAATAACCAATGCTCTCCCCTTCCTATGGAAAAAGACAGGTCTTTCAGCACTGTCTTACCGCCCCGGCTGACCGTCAGCAATTCGGCGGACAGAAATGGGTGGATGGTGGAAGATGGGTTATCTGGCCGATTCATATGCTTCGATTTCGGGTCGTATGCTGAGTAAGTAATCGATATCGTCATACCCGTTGATCATACAGGTCTTTTTGTACCCATTGATCGGAAAGGTTTCCTGCTCTCCGGTAGCGTCTATCGTGATCGTCTGCTGCTCAAGGTTAATCGTCAGCGTTCCCATGCGATCCTGGTCGAATATTTTTTGCAGGAAACCGTCAGACACCTGCACCGGGAGAAGCCCGTTGTTCAGTGTATTGTTGCGGAAGATATCGGCAAAAAAGCTGGATACCACCACCCTGAACCCGTAGTCTGCGATTGCCCAGGCAGCATGTTCCCGGCTGGAACCGCAACCAAAATTCTTGCCCCCGACGAGGATCTGTCCTTCATACAACGGGTTATTCAAAATGAAATCACGTACAGGCTCGCCCGATGCATCATATCTCCAATCTCTGAAAAGGTTTTCACCGAATCCCTCTTTGGTTGTCGCTTTCAGGAAGCGGGCAGGGATGATCTGGTCCGTGTCCACATTCTCCATGGACAAAGGCACTATCCTGGATGTGATCGTCTTAAATGCTTGCATGCTTAATCGCTTTAATTCTGAGTCTTTTATAATCCGCATACCAGGACCCGTTCCTGAAATGGGCAGGCCGGAGCAGTGCAATTGCCCGCGCAATGATCTTATCCGCCTCAGCAGGGCTGAGGTGCTCGAAGAAAAATCCTCCAAACATACGGATCCAGTTTTCCATTCCTTTATCACCACTCAGCAGCGTCTCTCTTTCAAAATAGAGGGCCGTGCTTATTTCAAACCCTGCACTTTCCAGCAATGTGGCGTATTCGGCCACCGAAGGGAAATACCAAAATTCCGGAGCCAGCCGTTCCCACCAACCGGCTTCCCACATGGCTTCTTCTATAGCCTGCACAATATCTTTCACATTCCCCTTCCCTCCCATCTCAATCACGAGCCTTCCTCCCGTCCCAAGAGCATTATACATCGAACGGATCACCGCTTGTGGCTCATTGATCCAATGAAGGGCCGCGTTGGAAAAGATGGCGTCAAATGGAATGTCATACACAAAATCCCTCGCGTCCCGGACTTCAAAACGGCCTTCGGGATAGGTGGCTTGTGCTTTTGCAATCATCTCCGGAGAGTTATCCATCCCGGTCACCAGCGTTCCGTAGTTCGATATCTCGGCAGCCAACTGCCCGGTTCCGCAACCCAGGTCCAGGATGCGCTCCCCTTTTTGAGGAGCCAACCAACCAATCAGGTCCTCTCCGTATTTAGATACGAAGGAGTGCTTATCATCATATAAATTCGCATTCCATTGAACTTGTGGCATGGGGCGATATTTTTTATCCTATTAACTCTCTTATATCTGTTACTTTCCCGGTGATCGCGGCGGCTGCGGCCGTCAACGGGCTGGCAAGCAACGTACGGGCGCCTGCGCCCTGCCTGCCTTCAAAATTCCTGTTGGAAGTGGAAATACAATATTCCCCTGCGGGTATCTTGTCTTCATTCATTCCAAGGCAGGCACTACACCCGGCCTGACGGATCACGAAGCCGGCTGCTTCAAATATCTTGTCCAGCCCTTCCTCCTTCACCTGTGCCGCCACCTGCTGGGATCCGGGCACGATCATGACATTCACCGACTCATGCCGGTGTTTACCCTTGATGACGTCCGCCACCATCCGAAGGTCTTCGATCCTCGAATTGGTGCAGCTACCGATGAATATATACTTCACAGGCATGCCCAACAAGGCCTTACCTTCTTCCAAGCCCATGTATTTCAGGGCCTTGATGATCACCTTCTTTTCATTTTCGTCGGGCACCGTATCCAGAACGGGAATATGTCCGTCGATCGGAATTCCAAGGCCCGGGTTCGTCCCATAAGTGATCATGGGCGCTATGTCGGCGGCGTCAATTAATATTTCCTCGTCAAAGAATACGTCACTGTCGGAATGCAATTCCGACCACTCCGCCAACTTGCGGTCCCACTCGGCCCCCTGGGGTGCAAAAGGACGGCCCTTCATATAGTCAAAAGTCGTTTCATCAGGAGCGATCATGCCTCCCCGGGCGCCCATCTCAATACTCATATTGCAGACAGTCATCCGCGCTTCCATGCTCAGGGAACGAATGGCGGACCCCGCAAACTCCACAAAATAGCCGGTGGCCCCACTGGCAGAGATCTGTGCGATAATGTACAGAATGATGTCCTTCGCAACCACGCCCTTAGACAAGGTGCCTTCGACCCGAATACGCATCAGCTTTGGGCGGCTTTGCATCAAACATTGAGAAGCAAATACCATTTCAACTTCGCTGGTGCCAATGCCGAAGGCAATGGCGCCGAAGGCCCCATGCGTAGAAGTATGGCTGTCTCCGCAGACCATGGTCATCCCCGGTTGGGTAATGCCTAGTTCGGGGCCTATAACGTGTACAATGCCTTGGTAAGCGTGCCCCAGTCCGTACAAGGAAACGCCATGACGAGCACAATTTTCGGTGAGCATTTCCACTTGCTTGCGGGACAATTCGTCCTTAATAGGCAAATGCTGGTTCAGGGTAGGTACATTGTGATCCGCCGTAGCCAGGATCTGCTGAGGCCTGAAAAGAGGCACACCCCGTTTTTCAATGCCGTTAAACGCCTGGGGGCTGGTGACTTCATGGATGAGGTGCTTGTCTATATATATTACATCTGGTCCTTCAGGAATGGATTTAACTATATGCTTCTCCCAGATCTTTTCGAATAATGTTTTTCCCATCAAAATAGCTTTACATCGTTTACTTTAAAACCGGCGCTGACCCCCGTCACAACAGCTACCGTTGAAAACCTTCGGCTGCGTTACGCCACGGATGCCGTTTCAATTTCATACAAGCGGGCCATCAACGTCAGGTCCTCGTCATTTATCTCTTTCTTGCTATCAGCCACTTGCAGGAATCGCTGATAAAGGATATCTACATCGTTGCGGTTAAACAGGTAGCCCAATTTATGAAACCGATGCGCCAGCGCGGACCTTCCGCTACGGGCGGTGAGAATGATTTTTGAGCCGGCTGCACCGACATCCTCCGGGCGGATAATTTCATACGTTTCCGCCAGTTTCAGGAACCCATCCTGGTGAATGCCGGAAGAGTGGGCAAATGCATTCAGGCCTACAATGGCCTTATTGGGCTGAACGGGTACCCTCATTATATCCGAGACCAGTTGGCTGATTGGGTTTAAGTGTTCTGTACGGACGTCCGTATACAGGCCAAGGCTGGTGTGTTGCTTGATAACCATTACTACTTCTTCCAAGGAAGTGTTTCCCGCCCTTTCTCCAATCCCGTTGATCGTACATTCAATCTGCCTGGCCCCTGCCATCGCTCCGGCAATGGAATTAGCCGTAGCCACGCCCAGGTCGTTATGACAATGACAGGAAATCACCGCCTTGTCAATATTGGGGACGTTGTTTTTCAGATAGGCAATCTTTTCTCCATATTGGTGGGGAAGGCAATACCCCGTCGTGTCAGGGATATTGACCACCGTGGCGCCGGCCTTGATCACAGCTTCTATTAACCTGGCCAGGAATTCAACGTCCGCCCTTCCGGCGTCCTCCGCAAAGAATTCCACGTCGCCTACAAACTTACGGGCATAGGCGGTAGCTTTTACGGCGCGTTCCAGGATGTCTTCCCGGGTCGAATTAAATTTATGTCTAATATGAATGTCGGAGGAGCCGATGCCGGTGTGGATCCGGGGTCTGCGGGCATGCTTCAAGGCTTCAGCCGCGCACTCAATATCCTTTTCCACTGCCCTGGTTAGTCCGCAAACCGTGACTTCTTTCACGTGACGGGATATGGCGTCCACGGACTCGAAATCCCCGGGACTGGAGATGGGGAAACCAGCTTCAATGACGTCAACGCCCAGTGCTTCCAGGGCTCTTGCTACTTCAATCTTCTCTTTTGTATTTAATTTACACCCCGGCACTTGCTCCCCGTCGCGCAGGGTGGTATCGAAAATATAAATCTTGTTGTCGGTCATAGCGTGCCGTTTTATTTGGTACCTCTAGCGAAGTTATCTTTACCTAATTTCGTATTCAAATCAAACTAGGGCTCCAAATACACCGGCTACCACCGGATAAATCGCTTCAAAGCACCAATAGATGAGGGTTTTACATTAAATGAATTACGATGCCCAACAGAACAAAAGACGAAGTATTTCAATTAGTTAAATCACTGGAAAAGTCGGAAAAGCGGAATTTTAAGCTGTTTGTCAACCGGCATGGCGGAAGCGCAGACGATTTAAAGGTAGTTACGCTCTTCGACGCCCTTGATAAAATGGACGTTTACGAGGAAGAAGGGCTGCTCCGCAGGCATCCTTCCATCAAAAAGCAGCAGCTTTCTAACCTGAAAGCTCAGCTGTTCAGACAGATCCTCTCCAGTCTTCGCCTCATCCGGGATGAAAGCAATATCGATCTGCAACTGCATGAACAGATGGATTTTGCTAAAATACTGTACAACAAGGCATTGTATCTGCAAAGTCTGAAGATGCTGGAGCGGATCAAGGAAAATGCGCGGACCTACCACCAACTCTCCTATGTCCTCCAGGCCCTTACCTTTGAAAAGAAGATCGAATCCCTGCACATTACCCGGAGTATGGAAAACCGGGCGGAGCAATTGGCCAGGGAAACCGAAAAGGTCAACGAGCAGTGGCTGATGTTGGGTAAATTGTCCAATCTGGCCCTCCAGCTCTATAGCTGGTACATTCAAATGGGGCATGCCCGGGACGAAAAGGACGTGCTGGCTGTAAAGACGTTTTTCGAGACCAATCTCCCCGCAGGCGCCCGTTCGGTGGAGACCTTTTACGAGAGACTCTACCTCTACCAGGCCCATTGCTGGTATCATTATATCCTCCAGGATTTTCTGCAATTCTACCGGAATACCCAGAAATGGGTGGACCTGTTCGAGGCAGATCCACCCATGAAGGGGGTTGAAACGGTGCAATACATCAAGGGGATACACAACCTGCTTATCGCCCATTTTGTCCTCCTGAATCATGATAAGTTCATGCCCTGTCTCCGGGAATTCGAAGCCTTTACCGAGTCCGAACTGGGTCTGCGGAACACCACTACCACCATTCAGTCCTTTGTTTATCTCTATATCTCCAAGATCGACCGCCATTTCATGGAAGGAACCTTTACTGAAGGACTGGCCCTGGTTCCGGAAATTGAAGCCAGGCTGGAGGCTTACGAAATTCACCTGGACCGGCACAGGGTCCTCGTATTCTATTATAAGATCGCCTGCCTTTACTTCGGGAGCGGGGATAATGAAAAGGCCATTGAATACCTCAACAAGATTATTCATTGGAAAGTGGACCTGCGGACAGACCTCCAGTGTTATGCCCGTTTGTTGCACCTGATCGCCCATTATGAACTGGGGAACGAGCAGTTGCTGGAATACCTGATCAAGTCGGTCTATCGCTTTATGGCCAAAATGCAAAACCTGAGCGTCGTCGAAGAAGAGGTATTCAAGTTCCTTAGAAAATCCTTTTTCCTCAAACCCGGGCAGATCAGAAACGCCTTCGTGGCGTTAAAGGAAAAACTGGAAAAATACGAGGATAGCCCCTTGGAAAGCCGGTCCTTTATGTACCTCGACATTATTTCCTGGCTGGAAAGCAAGATCCAGCAAAAGCCGGTCCAGGAAATTATGCAGCATAAATACCAGGTTGATTATCAAAGAAAAAAACGCTATCTTTAGTTTTACAAATCCGATATCTATGCATTCTATGAAAATCTTCACGCGGATCGCGCTTGTGGGCGCCCTCTTCCTTACCGCGTGTAGCAAAAAAGATGACAACACGTCCGGAGGCAATTCTGGCTCCGGGACTTTGGGACCCGCCAATACCTGGGTAAGTAATATCATAGCCTACCCCACCACCCAGTCTATCCTCCAAACCGAGCTGCAGTTCAATACTGACCATACTGTAAAACGGATGATCACTATTTATTTTACTTATAGCGATACGACCTATACCACCATCCTGCCCGTTTACTCCGGGAGTGAGTTGACCCAGTTGCAGAGTCCCGCTGATTCCAACGCTTCTTCAGGGCCTGCCACCACTTTATTTGACTACACAGCGGGGGGAACCCTGCTGAGGATCCGGTATAATCCCCAATCAGCCAATTATTCCTATGACTCATTGGCTTTCAATAGCAGTAACGGCCTCCAGGCTGTCTATCACTTCATTCCCGTAGGGACCAGTGGCGTCATGACCCAGGTGACTTCCGAGCAATTCACCTGGAACAGCCAACAAGATATCACGCAGGTGACGGAAACGGCCTACGACACGTCCAGTGCGACTACTTCCACTCAGATCGGTCAATACGTCTATGATGGTTCTTTCAACCCTTACAGGACGGTAAAGGATTTGTCGTTGATCATGGGGGAATGTGCAGATCCCCTGTTACTAACGGCCAATAATGCGACTTCACTGCGATTGGAGGGGAATATCTCGGCCGATTCCATTCTTTACGTGTACAACACCGCCAGCCTTCCGACTTCTGCAAACCTGGAATTACTCCAACAAGGCGCTCTGAAATCATCTACATTCACCTATTTTCAATACATTGGGCAAAATTAGCTATGCGGATTAGATGGGCGATGGCCGGTTGTATAGTCCTGCTTTTCAGTTGTCATGTCAACACCTCTTCCGTGGATGCAGGCATTGATGCTGAGATCAGGCACCAGATGGACTCGCTTAATAAGGCCGTCATTGGAGGTGTTACCGGTAAAGATCCTGCCAGGATCAAAAGCATTTGCAGTGACAGCCTGTGGGCCCAGGCCGGCAACGCCATCAGCACACAAATACTGCATAATCAGAAAGCCCTTGACTCCGGTAAATTCAGGATCAGAAACCAGTTTTACCTGGCCAACTACGGAAGCACTCTCCCAGCCACCATGCATCGTTTAAAAGGGAATGACCACGATTATATTCTGACGTTTATGCCCCTGAATGCGGAAACCGCTGTAACGTTGGGGTATTTTGCCGATACCATCGAGTCCTTTTCGCTGACCACTGCGTATGGAAAATACAATGATACCTGGAAGCTCAATATCCTGCAAATAGGGCTTCTGAAGATCATGAACGGGGATGCCATCGACTGGTACCACAAGGCCCAACGTGATTATAACAATGGATACCTGGTTGATGCAGGGAACGACCTGCTGCTTTGCGAAGAACTACTGAAACCGGCCGGAGATTTTGTGCATTATATAAAAGAAAAGGAAATCAATGAAACGGACCAGCGGCTGACTGCCGCTATCACGCAGCGCTATCCTTTTCCTTTGAAGGATAGCCTCGTCTCCACCAAGCCGGAAATATTCAAGATATCCCTTAACAGGACGGCAGAGGGCTACTTTCCCATCGTATTATACAATACGAGGCTTTCTCTTTCTGATTCCGGCAAGGTCGCTAAAGAAAATAATGACGTCTGCGCCCACCTTGGAGAACTCTTCAAAGGACTGGACCAGGGCAAACGTTTCATGTACTTCCGGGTGTATGGCCGTTTAGCCGGTGACACGTCCGGAAAGGCGTACCTGGAATTCAAGAAAGAAAGTAAAAAAGGGAATGGCCTGCTATGATCCCTCCCAATCAGGGTCATATTTTACGAACCAGCTCAACCATATGCTCCTGGACAACCTGATCAGAATGGGCTGAAGCACAATCAATAAACCGATATTGGATCCAAGCCACCAAATCAACCGGTTATCTTCTGAGGATAGGCCGATCAGCACCCACCATGCAATAAAGGTTGAAACGGAAATGGCCACCGTCAGTGCATAACTCACATAACCTGTCCCAAAATAAAAACCGGGTTCGATTTCCATGGCTTGTCCACACACGGAACAGACTTCATTCATTTTCATAAAATGCCGGAGGTTGTAGGGATTGGGATATTTAAACATGTTACCCCTTCTGCAACGGGAACACTTTTGTCGTAATACGCTACTGACAAACCCCGGCGCTGATTTTTTCTCTTCCATTATTATATCTCAGTTTATTTCAGTTAAAATCAAATGACACCTATCCACTGCCTGCTGAAAAGTATGCGTCACATTGGCTTTGCCAATGGCAAAAAGTAAGCGGGTATCTTTCAGCTCTTTCATTACCTGTTCGCTGCGGACCTCCGACAAGACCAGTTTGGTTCCCTGACGCCTCGACTCCTTATATACTTCCTCCAATGTCCTTATCCCGGTAGCATCAATGATGGGTACATGACGCATCCGCACGAGCAATATCCTGGGAGCCTTTTCAATTAACCTGATGGCCTCTTTAAACTTATACGCCGCACCAAAAAATAACGGGCCGGTAATTTCAAATACCTGAACATTCCTCGGAATGGTATACTGCTCAAGGGATTCACTATCGTTAACTT
>Ga0302312_10000317_pt1 | contig 41226 bp, 37 predicted proteins | sample III_Palsa_N2_1_FD_200529 | JGI IMG/M metagenome (GOLD analysis project Ga0302312, IMG submission 200529) | Peat permafrost microbial communities from Stordalen Mire near Abisko, Sweden - III_Palsa_N2_1 | ecosystem: Environmental > Terrestrial > Soil > Palsa > Peat permafrost | place: Sweden... | reverse complement strand
TGCCCGAGTGGCCGAAGGGGCTCCCCTGCTAAGGGAGTATAGGGTCAAAAGCCTTATCGAGGGTTCGAATCCCTCTCTCTCCGCCAGATACGCAACTAAGCCCCTGAAATATGGGGCTTTTTTGTGGGTAAAATTTCTCTACCCATGATTCTACCCATGAGCCACACGGCGTTGGGGATGGCTCTTGCGCACTAGTGAAGCGGATCAATTTCGATCTTTGGCTGCGTATGAACGGTTGCCAATATCGGCGCATCAACTGTTGCCGAATTTACCTTGAACCTTTTGGATCACACATCTCTTCGAGTCGATCTTAAGAGTGACGTCGATTACGGTGCAGCAGTAAGCAGGGGTTTGCATGGACGGTGACGTGGGGCCTCCTCACGTCATGGTCCATGCGAGCAATGTACGCTGCACTGGCTCTCGCTTGCGCCGGGAAAATTGTGTGACCCACCAAGTCAGAAACTCATGACGACTCAACCCGTTCTACAGAGCACGTTGACCTGTCCACATTGCGGTCATCAGGTCACCGAGACGATGCCAACCGATGCATGCCAGTTTTTCTACGACTGTACGGGTTGCGGTGAACTGCTCCAGCCGAAAGCAGGCGACTGCTGTGTGTTCTGCTCCTACGGCAGCGTGCCGTGTCCGCCGATTCAGCGGCAGAAACCCTGCTGCGGATAGCTGTCGCCGAATCGCGCCCGTCAGGCTGTTCGGACTTTGCCCCGTGTGGCGGTGTTGCAGGCGCTGACGATGATCGCCTTCGTTGCGCAACTCGCGCTTGATAGGGGATGACCGTAGCCGTGACGAATCTGGATCTGGACCTTCTTGATCCGTGCCAGTACTAACGTCATCGCTCAGGAAACCTCGTGCGTTCCATCCATCGCCCTGCGCGCTCCGCAGCCGACGCAATACAACCGTCTTGACGTTTTCCGAAACACCCGTTACAAATGACCGACTGGCTATCTATGCCAGCGTGTGTACCAAACTTCGAGCGTACCAAAAAAGTAAGCGCATATGCGCACCGAATCGGGTCAAGTCTGCACTTGGCCTCTCCTTACTTTTGCTCGGAATTTACCCCGTGAATAAACAAACCTCTTCGGCGCCGTCGGCGTCGCACGAATCGCTCCGGTGTGCTCAGAGCACCTCGCTTGCGATGCCGGCTCCACCCGTCTTCAGCACTATCAGTGCTGACCGCAAAGCCGATCGTCCCGCCAGCCTTACATACCTCGCGCCCGCGAGCTTCGTCTCGATGGCCGATATCTGCGCGCGCGTCAAGCGTTCAAAATCCTGGATGTACGAAAACGACGTCGTGCCGATCATCGACGATGAAGGAAAGCACATCAACAATGACAAGGTGCCGCCGCCCCCATGGGAACAACTGCCGAAACCGCGTATCGAAGTGGGCAAAAAACTCTGGCTTGCGGCTGATATTGAGGTGTGGCTCCGTCGCTTGGACGTCCGCACATACCAATCAGCAGATGACTCTATAGCTAGCCCGAAGGCACGCCGGAAGGTGACGCCATGAACCCACACGTTAGCACCATGCGTGGGCTCGAATCTGGCGAGAAGCCGCCGAGTCCAATTGCGCAGGCACCACGCGAGCTTGAGTCCAGTCAGCACCGCCGCAAGGAAGCAGAATTTGCGGAGCACTATAAAAAAATCGCTGCGCTCATCGAACCTGCCTTGGAGCGAAGCAACACTCCGGAAACCGCCCTCCGCCACGTCGAGACCTCCCATGAAGGGACGATCAAACGGGATCCCGAAGATCCACATGGCCTGGGTATTGGCACGCCCTTAGCCTTTGCGGCGTACACGGTTGCCACCGAATGTTATTCGAAGCTGCTGAACGGAACTATCGGCGAAGAGGCTGTGCTTCACCGTCTTCGCAAACTGGTGCCAAAGTCAGCATTTCAAATCGACTACGTCACCCGGCAAGCATTCAAGTTCATCAATCCCCGTGGCCACGGGGCTAACAGCGCAAGATTCAACAACGAAACGCTTGCATGGTTTCGACAAACGTATCCAGCAGATTCACATCTGACTGCTGGTCTGATCCTGGTTGTCTGCGCCGCGAAGTGGTGGACTCATGAACAGGGGCGTCGGTCGGTTATCCCTCGCGTGAATCCGCTAATGACTTCCGATCTGGACAGCAAGCTGAAGTCGTTCGGGTTCCTTTCCGGGGAACGTGAAGCTATCTGTCGAATGCTGCGACGAGACTCGAGTCAGCGGTAACTGCCGACCACAACAAAGCAGGATTAACCAAGCCGTTCGCAACCCGCGAGCGGCTTTTTTTCTTCCCGTGCCGAGGGGTTATCCCCCTCCGATTAGCTGACGCAAGAAGTGCAATCTTCTCGTAGGCTATCCGGCATGCCTGCCAGACCGTCGCATTGAGAGCGGGTACCACCAAGCCAAAGCGCTCGGGGAGAGCAATCGGATCGTGGACTGGCTGACGACCTATCGAGACTGGGGCTTCGGCCTGTGCTTTCTGCACCTGCGCAACGTGAAGGGCTTTGGCTGGCACCACAAGCAGATCTACCGCATCTACCGAGAACTTGAGTTGAACCTGCGGATCAAGCCATTGAAGTGGCTCATACGTGCGCGGGCCGAGCCGCTGGCAATACCCGAGACGATCAAACAGACCTGGTTGAGGATTGCCAACCCAGTTGACCAGTCCTGGCGGAGAACTTGATCAGCGTCGCCAGCCAGTTGACCATCCGACTGAAGGTCTGTTGTCGACCCGTTCCCGTCGTTCGCAACTGTCTGCTTTCGGGAACTCTGATCACCAACGCTCAAGGTCAGGGGCGCTGCAGGGCTTTATCGCGCAGCGCCTCTCCTGCACCGCAGAGTTAGCCCTTACCATCTGCGGTCTTCTTCGCGAGTTCCATGAGCTTCTCAAGCACATCGTTTTTCGCTTCGATTGTTCGCTTGTCAATCGTGATACGAAATGACTCAGGCTTTTTCGTGTAACCGATGCTGGCGGAATCTAATAGAGCCGCAGCATCGTCTTGTAGAGATGAGGTAATTTTCAGATTCAGCAGAGCTTTTGGCGATGTGCGCTTATGGAACCAGAGCCGATTGTACGAACCACTACTGATGCTTATGTACTGCTTCAGGTATCGGAGTGCCGGGGCGTCAAAGTGCTTCGCGGCGACTGGCAGCAGCGCATCCGCGGCTTCAGTAACCCACTTTGCCTTCTTATTCCAAAACTCTCTGTCGTAGCTTTGTTCTTCAGTAGCAGTCCCGTCATCAAGCTCTTCGTACGTATTGAGAACCGTAGTGAAGAACAGGCTTTGAGCGCCACCGCTTTCGACCAATGATGCTTGAATAGCAATGATTGGAATTGAGTGGCTTAGGAGATGGATGACGTTGAAAAAGCGCCGGTTGATATTCTCGGCGACGAGCACAGCGTAATGTTGTCGCTGCGGCCACCGGCGCTTTTCGTTATCCCAATACTCGATGGTGCGGATGATGTGGGTTTCATCAGTCTCCCCAAGCATTACCTCAACCTCGTACATGGCGTCGACTTCGGGGTCTTTCAGCAGGATGTCGAGGCGGCCGCCAGCAAGTTGCCGACGCTCTCTCTGAATCGCTTCCAATTCGCCAAGGCCGAGACAAGCTGGATTCTCGAAAATTTGAGCCTGAAGCCAGTATTCGTCGAAACCGGCATCCCGGATTGATACTTGAGTGGCGATGGTAATGTGATTTGGCACGCTCGGTTCCTGGAAGGCGAATACTGAATAGACAGCCCCGTTGGTCGGTACAGCGAGCACCACCTGCCGCAGCGCGGCCCCCGCTCTGGGGTGAGTGCCTAGGGCTTGGGTGCCATCGTAGCCGCTCTCGCGGCCGGTTGCTGTGCGTAGGCGGAGGGTGCCAGCACCACTGGACAATCTGCAACGACCGTTTTTCGGCAACGCGACTCAGGCCGCGGCTGGCAGCTCCTGGCCGGAAGCAGTAAATCGAAGTCGGCAGTCAGTGCTCATTTTCCGAGCAGGCGGCCGACGGCAGGTCGTGCCCTGCATCGAACTCGTCCGCTTACGCTTCGGCTCTTCTGGCGATTTGCTCACTCGGCTGTTACTCCGCCCTTCACCCCTGGCAGCTCAGACTTTTCCTAGGGGTTGCGGGAACCTGGCTGGCAGGTGAGTTTACGTGCCGCCACTGACTTGATATGACCGCGATTCAGACGTCGCGCGAAGCCAGTCCAGTGCCTCGTCAAGATCCAAGTTAGAGCTGGCATAGCTTTGCCGTAACAGGTGCGGTGAAAGCAATCCGTCCCATTTTTGGCGGACGAGATTGCTTGCTTTTGCGAGCAGTTCGTCCACAGGTGCAGCGGGCTCCGAACCGATGTCCCCCAGCAAATTTTCGATCTCCTCGAGACTACGGCCAGCGCGCTGGATCTCGACCCCCAACCGGCCTGTGAATGCCTGTACGCCGCGCGACATCAGTACACAAGCGATCGCCTCATTGGCCGCGTCGCCCAGCCAAGTCAACAGGATCGCTTGGCTTCCCTGATCCAACAGCAAACGATCAGCCAACGCCAGCGAGGCGAACGCCTCGCGGCCTTCCCCCAAGAAGCGTTGTGCCGTTGGGTCCAGGAAGGGCAGCGCGTCTTGTGCAACATATATATCGCGCATGCGCTGCCGCACCCGAGTATGTACACGACCGCCGCCTCCATTGAACAGAGGTGGAGCGCCCCCCTTGGCTGGCGCGACATGGATCGTCTTGTGTTCTTCGTCGATGGCTTCAATGAGCCAAGTGCGCCCCCCAAACAGAATGCGCTGACCGGGCGTCATCATTTGCGAGACAGGTAGCGTTCCCAATGCCTTGCCACCAGAAACGATGCGGAACTCCTCGTCGCTGGAGAATGCCGCATAGAAGGAATAGTGATTGACGATCTTGTCACCGATGCGGCCGTGGAGCAGCAGACCTGAGTGATCCTGCGTCAAGATTTCCTCTTTTCCCAAGGTGCGCAGAAGTTCGGCAAAGGCGTCTTTGGACACTCGCTCGAACGGACCGGGCGGGGCGCAAAGAAGGTGGAACGCCTGAGCCGCCTGGAGGCCGCCATATTGCGCGATGGAAGACAGGAGCTGCTGCACGAGCGTGGAGTAGTGCGCCCCATGGACAGCAGGCGGCTCGAACCAGTTTTCCAGCAAAAGCGAGATGACGGCTGCGGTCTGTACCGTATCCAGTCGAAGCCGCGTTTCCAGATCAGCCTTCTCATCCAAGGCGTCTTCGATCACATAACCGCGCAGGATGGCAGATTCACCCTCGCGTCGGCCGGAACGACCCAGTCGTTGCCGGAGGCTTGCAACGGACGGCGGCGTGCCAATCTGCACTACACTTTTTACCGCGCCGATATCGATGCCCAGCTCCAACGTGCTTGTGCAGACGGCAGTCGCCGCGCGCTCACGCTGTTTCAGCGCAGCCTCGGTTTCGTAGCGGATTTCCTTCGACAGATTGCCGTGATGCGGCCAGAACTCGTTGGGGACTTGGGCTTGCTCACACAGCCCATTCAAAAGATGCGTGTAGCGCTCAACCTCCCGACGGCTGTTCGGGAAAACGAGATTGTTGGAGCAGCGCAAGGTTTTGAACATGTGCTGGGCGATCGCCAGCGGTGCATGCTCCGATTCCGGATTGTTCTTGCTGCCCGTCCCGTCCGCGGCCGCGAGCTCTTCAAACCCTTTGACCAGGATCAACAACTGGCCCCCAGTCGATGCCGCATCGACGATTGCCACAGGGCGGTCGGGTCGCAGGAACTGGGCCGCCAGGCCCATGTCGCCCAGCGTGGCGGACAGACCAATGCGCGGCACTGTGCGTCCCAGTGCGACTTCGATGCGGTGCATCAGCGTCTGCAGTTGCTTCCCGCGTTCAGTGCCGATGAACGCGTGAAGTTCATCGATGACGAAGAAGGTCATCTGCTTGAACAGGGCGGCGATGCTGGTGCCACGGTTGCACAAAGTGGCCTCCAAGGACTCCGGCGTGATCAATAGCACACCAGTTGGTTTTTGCACGAACTTCCGCTTGGAAGTCGAGGTGATATCCCCGTGCCATGGCCAGACGGGCACGTCCAAGTTCTCACAGAGGCGGTCCAAGCGTCCAAACTGGTCATTGATCAGCGCTTTCAGCGGGCTGATGTAGATGATCAAGCCCTCGTCTGGCTGCGCGAGAAGATGGGTCAAAGCGGGAAGGAAAGCGGCCTCAGTTTTCCCTGAGGCTGTGCTGGCGGCCACGATGACATCCTGGTTGCCTGGCAGGATCAGCGGAATGGCCTGTTCCTGCACCTCGCGCAGCGCACCCCAACCCTCGGCCCACAGATAGCGCTGTATCCGAGGGTCTAGTTGCAGGAAGGCCTGGGACGCTGCCATCAGAGCTTGAAGGAAGCCAGCTCGTCTTCCGGATCCACGGCTACATCACTCTTGCCGCCTTCATCAGCTTCCACCCGGACCTCGCCGATCAGGTTCTTCCAGTCGGTGCCAGGGTTTTGTTCCAGGATGGCCAATAGATTGATGAAGGACGTGATCGTGGTGCGCGGCGTGCGGAAGAAGCTGTCGCCGATGCGATGGGCGCAGTGCTCCATGAAGCTCGCGATCGCCGGGTCGGGAAGCAGATACCGAGCGGAGTCCCCGGCGGCGTATACATGGCGGATTTTCCCCAGAAGCAGGTAGAAGTCTTCCACCGTCAAGCTCGAAAGGCGCAGCACGGGGCCAGAGAAGTCGACAAGCTCATTGGTCGCGAAAGTGTTCTGGGCAAGCCGACTTTGGAGTGCCGAGTAGCTGTAAATCCCACGGCGCGTATCCATCAGGAACTCCGGCGTGCCGCCCAGCACGAACCCGAGGCCCACAGCCGTGCCCTGCAAAGAGTCGTTGAGCATGCGCAGGATCTGCTCGTAGTTGGAGTTGCGCGCTTGCGAGTTGGCAAGCTTGTAGAGATTTACCATTTCATCCAGACACACAAACAGCCCCGCGTATCCGGCCAAGCGCACGAACCTGGCCATGAGTTTCAGTTGATCGTAGATCGATGCGTCATCGACAATCGTGCGAACGCCCAGTGCCGCGCGCGCGTCGGTCCGGGTCGCAAACTCACCGCGCAACCAGCGGACGGCATCTGATTTCAGCTGGTCGTTTCCTTCCTCGACGCCGCGGCAATAGGCCGCGATGACATCGGCAAAGTCATAACCGTTAACGAGCTCGGTCAGCTGTTCCAGCTTCGACCGGATGACCTGCTCGGTGGACAGACTCTGCGCTTTGGCTTTGGCTTCGGACTTGGCCGTGGCGATGAACTTCTCGACCACGCCGGACAACGCGCCACCTTCTGGTTTGGTTCGCGTGGCCAAGTTGCGCATGAGTTCGGCATACAGCGACCGTGCCTGACCGCCAGACGCGTGCAGGCGTCGATCGGGATTGAGGTCGGCGTTGGCCACGACAAGCTTGCGCTCCATGGCAATGGCGCGGATCAGATTGAGGAAGAAGGTCTTGCCCGCACCATATTCGCCGATGACAAAGCGGAACGATGAACCACCGTCGGCTACGCGGTCGATGTCCGCGACTAGCGCTTCGATCTCCCGGCCTCGGGCGACCTGGATGAGGTGTTGGCCCGCGCGTGGCACGACGCCGGCACGCAGGGATTGGATCACGGCGTCGCGATCCTTCGGACGAATGGCAGCATTCATGCTTCGATCTTCTCAAGTAGTTTGGTGTGCACTGAAATCGGGTCCTCTCCTTCGAACAGTGGCTCGTCGAATGCTTCGAAAGCTGCCTCGTTGATCTGTTCCATCGCGCCGTCGAGCATGAGGTCCAAGTCTGTGGCAGCGTCCTCCAGCTCGGCACGCGTCCACTCGGGTCGCGACAGAAGCAAGCGCAGCAGGGCAGAATGAGCCTCGTCCAAACCCAGCGGCGCATTGGTTTCGTCTTCGAGCTCCGGCTCGAGAACCGGTGCCACAGGCGCGGGCGTACTATCAGCTTCCTCGACGAAGATTCTCGACAGCAGCTCTGAAACTCGCACCGTATCTTTTTGCAACGCCGCGATGCGCTCGATATCTAGGCGGAAGCCCTGCTTCTCAGGCTGGACAGTGGACACAGGCGCGCCGCCGGTACCAGCGGTGTGGATGTCGCTGAAGACGCGTTTGGGCTCTACGCCGAGAGCTTTGTAGACCTTCTCCAAGAACTTCACTTCGTCGGGCGAGACGACACCATCGGCCTGAGCCAGCGTCGCCATGAAAGCCGCGAGCGTCTCGCGCGCCACAGTGGGCAACGGCTCCAACTTTTTCTTCAGTGCCGACAAGGTCATTGGCGAGGTGGTCAACCATTGGAGATGCGCATGCAGCCTGCGGCGCTCGGCGAGAGTGAGGTGCGTCCAACCTTCAATTTCTGCCCGCAGATGTGCAACCTCCCGATCGTGAAATTCTCCATCGGCCTGGGCCACAGCCGAGGCCAACTGCAGCGTCAATGCCGCCATTTGATACTCGGCACGCGAACCTACCTCCGAGTCCATAAACGGCTGAGCGAACAACACGATTGTGTCCTGCTCGCCCGGGGCCTTGGCTCCGCCGAGGACATGCGGTTCCATCCCAATTTCGGCGCCTTCGAGTGCACGCGCCAACCCCCGCGCACGATCGCGATTGACCACTTGATCGGCACCTCCTAGCGCCGCGAGAAGTTGCTTCAGCGGTAACGACAGTCGGCCTTCACGCATCTGTGCGGTCAATGCTCGCAACTTTGCTAGGGTTGCAGCGGGCCAGAGGGTGGCGGGCAACAGCAAAAGCCCTTCCAACGCTCCGGCTGCCCCAGGATCCTTTCCGACGAGGCGACTATAAGAACCGAGTTCGTCCGTGCACTGGTTCGCAATTTCCATCAGCTTCTTGATGGGTGCGGTCAAGGCCGTGACGTCCGGAACATCCCCGAAAGTCATCGTGATATTGGCGCCACGCAGTCCTGCCGATGCGCCTTGGTATACGAATTTGAGCTTAGTGCGGTTTTTCGGAAGGACCAGTCCAGGGCCGAGGGCTTCGTAATAGCGTTGAGCGAACAGAGGCTCGAACTCGTTGGGGCAACGGGTAGCTGCAGTGCGCAAGTAGCATTCCGGACTCAAACGAAGCCAGGCCAGCGCGAGATGCGCGGGAAGCGGAACGCGATCGAAGGCGGCTTGGCCGAGAGCCAGTCGAAGGTACGATGGCAGCTCATAGGTTTTCGGGAAATCGGGGACGGGCTGCTTGTAGAGCTGAGTGGATTGTCCGGCCAGCTCGATCCAACTCAGGAGTTCGCTGGCGTAGCGATTGAACGATCCCGATTTTCCCCCATAGATCACAAGCAATCGGCGAAGCTCAACCTTGATGGCTGGCCAGTCATTTCGTGCTTTGGGGTCGCTGCGCGTGTCCACGATGACACGGCGTTCGAGTCCGTAGAAGTACAGGAACACGTATCCAATGTCGCAGTCGGGATGCGAGCGACCATCCGATAACCAGTTCAGGTAGGCGCGCCTTTCCTCTGGGGAAGCTTCGGCGTAGCTGGGCCAATAGCCCATATGACGTGACTGAAAGTTGCCCACGCGCGCCACGGTGTATTGGCCACTAATTAGGCATGGCTCGGGGTTGCCATTGAGATCTTTCAGCCTCCCGCCGACATAAATCATCCCGCCCGATAGGTTTACGCCGGCGACTTCGACTCTTTCGCCTGGCGGGACCCAGCGCCCATCCCCGAGGCCGCTGGGAGCTTTCGGAATGACGTGCACAGGCGTGGGATTTTGGGCTGGGGCTGATGACGAGTAGAACTTGTCAGACTTCGCGGATACGTCCGTGCGATCGGAGGCTGTCCTCGGAGGCGGTGACGCGGTTGGGCGGCTGGGCGGCGCTTGTGACGACGCCTGGAGCACCATTTTGGGTGGAAGGGCGCTCTTGGGTAACCCTGGGGCGTGTCGGGCGGGCTTCCGAGCTGGCCGCCGGGACTGGTTCGCTGCCATCCACTCAGCCAAAGTAGGTTCGTGCTGGCGGGCGTCGCGACTTGCGGAAGCTTTGGGACTACTCGCCATTTTGCCCAAGCGTTTGATGACTAAGTAGGTGACAAGGGCAATGCCGCCGATCACCCCAAGGCCAATCCAAACCTCCTTGGGCACCACGGCGACTAGCACCAGCACCCCGACGACCAGCCACAAGCCGCCCCCATTTGAACGTCTCGCCATTTGAACCTACCCCTTGGTGCTTCTAGGTTCCGCCCCTAGCCCCTATGCGGAAGCATACGCCTGGGCGCGGCCACTGTGGTTTGCAGCCGTGATTCTCAATGTCCGGTAATGGCCGATCACTGCCGGTCGACTCCGCTGGTCAGTGCTGCCGGGGAGCCTGGCAACTTGCACCGGCGATGGCGGGCAAGTTTAATGAAGGGAATGGGCAACACTTTGGCGGCAGTTGGCAGTTGGCTGGCCTCTTGCCCTGGTCGATGGATTTCATGCGCGACCAGCTCAGTGACGGGCGTAGCTTCCGGCTATTCAATGTGCTGGACGATTCCAGCCGCGAAAGACTTGGGATCGAGATCGACTGATCGTTGCTTTCCGCCTGCGTGATTTGTGCTCTGGACCAGATCGTCGAGTGGCGCGGCAAGCCCGTTGCGATTCGCTGTGACAATGGCCCCGAATACATCGGTGGCACACTGCTGGCTTGGGCGGCATAGCATGGCATCCGCATCAACCACATCCAGCCGGGCAAGTCGCAACAGACGCCTACGTCGAACGCAACAACCGAACCGTTCGCTATGCCTGGCTGGCACGAGCTCAAGTCACCACAACACTCACGAGTTTGCAGTCCCAAGGCTTTCGCCGGCCACTACGTTTTCCATGGCGTGAATCGCCCCATTTTTGAATGCGGGCCGACGGAAGGCCCCATTACTAAGCTTCCTCCTGCCTGCCGAGCAGGATTCTCTCGGCAAGCGACACATCGTTCGGGAACTTCCGAGGCGCTCCACGACGCTTACCATCCTCATGCCGCCTTGGAGGCTGGCCTTTGCGCATGTTCTTGCCAAACGTCTTTGGAAGAAGGAAATGGCAATCAGTCTTTGTCAGGTAGTCGATCGCATCGCGGACTCCCAGCAGCATGCCTTCATCGGTGTAGTGAACGAGACCTATCGCGTTGTAGCGATACTCGTCCTTGCGCAAGTAGCAGTTGAATCCGGACGCCAAATTCGGTGATCCAACACACTCGTATATCCAGTACGTCTTCAGTATCTCGGTCAGGTTATATGACTGGAAATGCTTGTCTCCGTCGACGATCACCATCAAATGCAGATGAATGCCCCTGTCATAGGCGTCCTCGCGTTTGAGGATGTAACCGAGAACACCTGGGATGATGCGCCTCTCACGAAGGTTGCGGATGAACTTCTCCACAGCCTGCTCAATCTTGCCTTCCTCCGCAGCCCTCTTCGCTGCACCTTCGACGTACAGATCCACTCGCATCACCAGCGGTCGAGCGTGCATGCGGAGGATGGACAAGAAATATTCGCAGCACGCCTCGAAGTTTTCCCGCTGCTGGCGCTCCAGCTGCGCGACCCGATCTAGGAACTTCCTTGAGGTGCACACGCGCCTGATGACGAAGACGATGTGCGCCAACATTCGCCGCGGATACTCTTCGGCGATGAGCACCTCAGAGTCCGTATTAGTGAAGAAGCGCAGTCTCGGTTCCCACTTTCGTGCCAGGCGCATCCCGACGCTAACGTAGGGACCCATCTCACTTTCCCGCCCCCACGCCTTCTGCGCCAAATCGACGCCCCGGATTGCGTGCCACAGTAACCTCGCTTCCCTGGACATGATGTACCGCGTCCGGCTTCCGGCACTCACTTCCCTCCACGGCGGAGCTTTGCTCTTGGCAATTCGCTTGATGGCACCTTGTAACGTGTCCAAGTAATCCACTGCCTGTTTGTTCTCGCCTAGCTCATAGCCATGCTGGCGCTCTCCATTCTCGTCATTCCATTCATATGGTGAGAGGACACCAGAAGAGACAAGACTGTGGAACCGCTGGCCTACTAATGGAGCGGCTTTGATCATGTGCGACTGCATAGCGATTCACTCGTCTCTCTCTTATTCATTTATGGGCTTCGTTACCCAACTAATAACGTAAAGACTACGTACCGGAATTCGCGATCAGTCGGATCCCAAGAAAACTCCACCCTTGCGAACGCGACGCCGCGGTAGAGCCACTGTTTTTTACTGTCGGTCTCATGTCGAGATAGCGCGAGCGCTCATAGCAGCTATCCACTCCTGCAGCGTTAATCGTTCTAAGCGACGACGTCGAAACGAACAGCCACCGCGCTTATAAACTACGACCTGAGCAGGCACGGCATGACGCTCAATCGTTCTGGCCTCGACGTTGCTAGTCGGGCAATAGATACCACCGAGTTCGATGCGCATCCGCATCGATTTAGCTGAGTTTGACTAGCGGGAGGCGGGCGACAGAGTAATAACTCTTTGTCGATCGGTCACTTGCGGCTCTTACATCCATGCTCAAAGTCATTCTCTCGCTCCGAGGTGGCGCTCCCACACCATGGCTAGACGAGGCCTGACCGTCAGCAGCAGACGAAAAGAAATGTTTTTTCAGACTCAGGCCGACCACTAGTGGGATCAATAATTTGCGGCAACTAAACACAAAAAAAGAAAATTCGTGGCCGTATGTCCGAGGACTGCACCAACAACGAGGTGGCACCTTGGAGCCTGACTTTGCATCCGCGCATCCCATTGTTTTATCTGGGATGGCTAGTCAATTACTCAAGCTTGGAAGGCGAACCCCAGCTTTCGAATCTGGCTGCCGCTGATTCAATGTGGAATGCTCCACAACAAGCGGATTTCAAAACGAACCGTGCTCGCGACAACGCGATGGACGTTCCCAATTGACTGCGCGCTAAGCAGTTCCAGGAGTCCCATGGGCAGCCGCGACAAGCGTTGCTCTTGGTGAGAACCGAACACGTGGAGGAGGTGAGTGGTTGTGAGTCCGTTTAATCCGCTTTACAACGTGCTTCGAATGTTGCCGCCCAGAGTCACGGGAGCAATCTTGGAGGTCCATAACAAGACTGGTGCGCCGCTCGAGATCGTCATCCTCGTCGCCATATCTGCCATGTCCACCGCGTTGCATGGGATCGCTATCCGCACGCCCAGTGACCGTTTGATGCCAGCTTCTTTGTATTGCATGGGGATCGGGCCGCCCGTATGCGGCAAGTCGGCTGCGATGTGGGAGTTCTACAAACCGATTCGGGAATTCGATGTGCGCCTCGCCGAGCGCCGCGTATCGCACTCCGTATTCACCGATCATGCGGCCTTTCGCGACGTCCTGCAGTTGGATGCCACCTGGAGCTCCTTGCTCGAAGCGCTAAAGGGCACGAGCAACGGTCTAACGATCGCGGATGACGACTGCATCGACCAATTAAAGAGCGATGTCATGAAGAGGCGCGGCAAGCTCAATCGCTTTTTTGATGGCCCGGTAAAAGAGTCGCTGATCCGGCGAGATCAGGAACCTCTGGTGGCCTACTATCCGTCGGTAGGGATGTGCTGTTTGACACAACCGGAGATCTACGCCGAACACCAGATCGCTACGCGTTACAACGACCGCAAGTCTGGGCTAGCGTCAAGATTCCTCTACGCCCACACCTTGGATGGCCGTGGGCCGGAGCTTCCCTTTCTGCCGACGCCCAATCTCAACGAGGTTCACACATTGGCTAGCTGGTTCCTGGAGCAGCGGCTTCAGCGCCTGCTAGCCGGCAATACCGATCGGATTGAGTTGCGCTTGTCTGCTGAAGCGGAGTCCCGTTGGGCGCAGCTGAAACAGAACATCGACATGCGCATGACCGGCGATTTCCAACTGGTTCAAGACTCCGCCGGTCGTGCCACGGAAAAAACGTGGCGAATAGCTGCCATTCTGCACTGCTTCAACTCGCTGTCTATCCCTGCCAGCCCTTTTGATGCACTTCCTCCCATATCCCCCATCCCGCCCGAAGCGATCGATGCTGCATGGCAGATCGTCCAATGGTCGATAGTGCAGTTTTACAAAGTTTTCCCGCCGTCGAAACCCAAGGCGCCTAAGCCTTCGCGAGTTAGGGAACGTCAGCTCGAAGAATTGCGACTCGCCAAGGGACACTTGTACAACCACCTGCGCAGCAGTGGCAGCGACACTATGGCGTGGAGCCTAGCTCAAGAGCTGTCCTGGCTTAGCGCGCACAAGTTCAAGACGGTCGTCGCGCACATGAAGAGCATGAAGCAGGTCGAGGTGCTTGAAGGTAAGGACCCAGTGCTCTGGTTTTCCTCACACTTCTTCGCCGAGATGGGCTACGAGAAGGCCATCACAGCGGAGATGGCGTCACTGTAGCCTTCCTGATCACCACTGCTGCACCAATGATGTTGAGACATATCGACGGTCACCGAACTTATGGTTTCGCCGAATTCTTCCAAAGAACTTCACCAACACCGCAGCATCGTGGATTCGGCTCCATCATGGTCGTGGTCAGCTGGCGCAGACGAAAGCGTCCATCGGCAAGCCAGTTCGCGGCTCGATCGCTTCCGTCTGATGGCTATATAGCTGGTCAATTCCGCGCGATCTCAGCGCGTTCGTGAGAGACGGCGGTAGATCGTCGGGCATCGGAGCGAACGCACCTTTCCAATCTGGCACCACAAAGGCGCCAGTGATCCTCGCCGCATATGGGTTCGAGAGGCGCGGGGCCAGCGTGCGGCCGTCGCTCGGGTCGCGCAGGACCAGTGCATCGGAGACGTAGCGATCAGGAAGAGCGTTCATGCGGTGGCCTGGGCTGATAAGGGGAGCAGTGAATCGCGGAGCCATCTCATGCCGTGAGATGACTTCGGGTGACGCTGCGGCTGAAGTCGCCTTCGAAGCCGTATGTGATCACCGCGCTAAGCCATTGATCTGTCTGAAGTGGTTTGGCGGGGTTTTCTTTCATCTTCCATTTTCACCTAAATAGGTGAAACTATGCGAGCCATGACCATCCAGATCACTCAGCGCCAATTGAACGTCCTTGCTTTCATCCGCGCCCGGATTGAGCGGGATGGGCAGGCGCCCACGCTTGAAGAAATCGGCGACGCACTGAGCATCGGCAACGTCAGTGCGGTGCTCAAACACGTCCGGTCGCTCGCAGCGAAAGGTCGGCTGACGATCGAACCCAGCCATGCCCGCGGTATCCGACTGGTGCGCGAGTCCGATCCCTTGGATGCCGATACGCTGGAACTGCCGCTGATCGGTCGCATCGCGGCCGGCGAACCCTTGTTTTCGGAGTCACGGGTCGATCGCAGCCTGCTTGTGTCCCGTTCGCTGTTCCGGTTGCGACCGGACTACCTAGTGAAGGTGGCGGGTAATTCGATGCGCGACGAAGGCATCCATGATGGCGATCTGGTGGCGGTGCACGCCACGCCGGTGGCTCGTCATGGTCAGGTGGTGGCGGCACGGGTGGGTGGCGACCGTTTCACGATCAAGCGGCTGCACTGGAAGGGCGATGTGATCCGGCTGATGCCGAACAGTCCGGGCTTCAAACCCATTGACGTGGATCCCACCGAAGACTTCGCGATTGAAGGTCTGTTTGCGGGCCTACTGCGGGGCAGCTGATGAGCGCCGTGGTTCCACTCTCCGCATTGCTCGATGCCCGTCAGGTCTGGCGTGGTCGTGCCCCCGAGGTGCCGGTCGGTGACCAACCCACCGGGTGGCGTGCACTCGATGCCGTTCTGCCCGCAGGCGGTTGGCCCGAGGCCTCGTTGTCCGAGATCCTGTTGCCTGTTGATGGCGTGGGCGAACTTCGCCTCGTGCTGCCCACGCTTGCCCGGTTAACCCAAGGTCAGCGTCACGTGGTGATCGTGTCGCCGCCGTATGCGCCATGTGTCGCTGGATGGCGTCAGCAAGGCGTCGACATGCGCCGGGTGGAATTCGTCGGTGCTGGCGAGAAGGATGTACTCTGGGCCACTGAGCAGTGCCTGCGATCGGGAAGCTGCGCCGCTGTGTTGGCGTGGCCGCATCACGCTGACGATCGTGCCCTACGACGCCTGCAGGTGGCCGCGGTCACCGGGCAATCCCTCGCCTTCGTGTTCCGCGATCGCTCTCATCTTTCCAATGCATCGCCTGCGGCGCTGCGTCTGGAATTGGAAGCACCGCCGCGCCCGCAGATCTGGGTGCGTAAATGCCGAGGTGGGGCCGTGCCCGCCCAGGCCATTCCGTTGCCGCGCTCTGTCCATTAATGGCGGCCAGACATGCTTTGGACCTGCATCTACCTGCCAAGTCTGGCGCTGGACGGAATTCTCCGACGCCGTCATACGGAAGGGCCGCTGGTGCTCGTCGACGGGCCGATCAACACACGCACGATCGTTTCAGCCAATGAAACCGCCCGAGCGGCAGGCCTGCACGTCGGTCAACGCCTGAGCGCGGCACAGGCGCTTCTGTCGCAGTTCGAAGCAATACCGTACGACCGCGAGTCGGTGGAGCGGTGGCTCCGGTTCCTGGCTGCTGTGGCTTATCGCTATAGCTCCGAGGTCAGCTTGCTGCCGCATGCGATCGTGCTGGAAGTCAGCAAGAGCATGGGTCTGTTCGGGCCGTGGCCACGGCTTGAATCCATGTTGCGCGCGGACTTCACCGACTTGGGCTTCCGTCATCGCATAGCCGCGGCGCCGACGGCTCACGCTGCGCATGTGCTGACCACGGTCTCCGATGGGCAAGCGGTGCTCTCCATCGATACGCTGCGTAACGCCCTGCAACGTGTGCCTATCGCGAAGAGTCGATTGCCCGCGAACGCCCTCGCAGCGTTGCCGAACATGGGCATTCGCGATCTGGGTCAGGTGCTAGCGCTGCCGCGTGATGGGCTGCGGCGACGCTTCGGTGCGGAACTATTGGCGTCGTTGGATCGCCTGACGGGCGATCTGCCGTCTGGCTTGGAGTTGTATCGCCCCCCGGACACGTTCGACCTGCGCATCGAGTTGCTTCACGAGGTGGAGAACCAATCCGCGCTGATCTTTCCGGTGCGGCGTATGGTCGATGACCTGGCTGCTTATCTCGCGGGTCGCGACGGCGGAGTGCAGCGTTTTTTACTACGTCTGGAGCATCGCGAAGATCGCTTCACGGATGTGCCGGTGGGCTTGCTGGCCTCGGAACGTGATGGCGCTCTGTTGTTCGAGTTCGCACGTGGCCGACTGGAACACGTGACTCTGTCTGAGCCGGTGCTGGCGTTGCGTCTGATCGCCCGCGATCTGCCGGCGTTCGTGCCCGCGGGACGTGACCTTTTCGATGAGCGACCGGCGAACGCGTTGCCGATCGAACAGGTGCGCGAACGTTTGCGCGCACGGTTGGGAGATGGCGCAGTCTATCGGCTGGGCAGCACGCAAGACCCCCGGCCGGAACGAGCACAGCGCGAGGCCACGCACGATGAAGTCCCGATCGAGCCGCACCCTCGCCCCACGTGGCTACTTCCCCGTCCCATCCCCTTGCGCGGTGGGAACCCGATCATTCTCGCCGGTCCGGAGCGCCTCGAAACGGGTTGGTGGGATGGCGGTGAAGTCTGTCGTGATTACTACGTCATCGAGACCTCGCTGGGGCAGGAAGCCTGGGCGTTCTGTGCACCCGATGAGCAGACGGGCTGGATGATCCACGGGTGGTTCGCATGACGGCCTACGCGGAACTCCATTGCCTCTCGAACTTCTCCTTCGGTCGTGGTGCATCCAGTGCACGCGAACTGTTCGAGCGTGCGAGGACATGCGGTTACGCTGCACTGGCGATCACTGATGAGTGCTCACTCGCCGGCATCGTCCGCGCGCTAGAAGCTTCGCGCGAAACGGGCGTGCCGTTGATCGTCGGTTCGGAGATCCAGCTGGACGATGGCCCCAAGATCGTCGTGTTGTGCGAAACGAAGGAGGGTTACACCTCGCTCTGCGGCCTCATCACACGGGGTCGGCGTGCATCGGAGAAAGGCACCTACCGCTTGTCGTGTGCCGACATGGTCACCGGCTTGCCAGGCACGCTGGTCCTGTGGGCGCCAGACCTGATCGTCGACATGGCACACGGGCGTTGGGTGCAACAGACGTTCGGCGATCGCGCATGGCTGACCGTTGAGCTGCATCGTGGACCGAACGACGCACGGCGAGTGCGTGAACTGGAAGCTATAGGCCGGAAGGTCGGCTTGCCTCTAGTGGCCGCTGGCGACGTGCACATGCACATCCGCCGGCGGCTGGCCCTGCAGCACACGCTCACGGCGATCCGGCATCACGTGCCTGTCGCTGAAGCAGGTGGGTTGATCGCGCGCAATGGCGAGCGGCACCTACGCCGCCGCCATGTGCTCGCCAAGCTCTACCCCGAGACGTTGCTCGACGAGAGCGTGCGGATCGCCGCGCGATGCACCTTCACGCTCGATGAGCTGCGCTACCGCTATCCGGCTGAGCTCGTGCCCGAAGGCCACACCGCCACCAGCTGGTTGCGTCAGCTGGCGGAGGAGGGCGCACGCTGGCGCTGGCCCGAGGGCATACCGGAGAAGGTGCACAAGCAAATCGAGCATGAACTTGGATTGATCGAAGCGCTGCGTTACGAGTCCTATTTCCTCACCGTGCACGACATCGTGCGCTTCGCGCGCAGCCAGGGAATCCTGTGTCAGGGCCGGGGATCGGCGGCGAACTCCTCGGTATGCTTCGCGCTCGGCGTGACCGAGGTGGACCCGATGAAGATGAGCCTGCTGGTCGAGCGATTCATCTCGAAGGAGCGTAATGAGCCGCCGGACGTCGACATCGACTTCGAGCACGAGCGCCGCGAAGAGGTTATTCAGTACATCTATCGGAAGTATGGGCGGGAGCGTGCCGCTCTGGCGGCCACGGTCATCTGTTACCGCGGTAAGAGCGCCGTGAGGGATGTGGCTAAGGCCATGGGACTGCCGCTGGATCAGGTCGACCAACTGAGCCAAGTGTTTGCGTGGTGGGACGGCGATGAATCACTCGCCGAGCGGTTGCGCGAACGAGGATTTGATCCCGAGAGCGCGGTCATCCGCCGCATCGTGAAGCTGACGGCGGAGATTCTTAACATGCCACGGCACCTGTCGCAGCATGTCGGCGGGTTCGTGATCTCCGATGCGCCACTGAGTGAGCTGGTGCCGGTGGAAAACGCTGCGATGCCCGATCGCACCATCATCGAATGGGACAAAGATGATCTGGACACGATGAATCTGTTGAAGGTCGATTGTCTGGCGCTGGGCATGCTCACGTGTGTGCAGAAATGCTTGAACATGCTGCGCGACCAGCGCGGAATGGATTACTCGATGGCCACGTTGCCCTCGGAGGATCCCGCCACCTACGCCATGATCCAGCGTGCAGACACGGTGGGCGTGTTCCAGATCGAGTCACGCGCACAGATGGCCATGTTGCCGCGGCACCGACCAGAGAACTTCTTCGACCTGGTAGTGCAGGTCGCGATCGTCCGACCCGGTCCCATTCAGGGTGACATGGTGCATCCGTACCTGCGGCGGCGTAGGGGTGAGGAGCCCGTCGACTACCCGTCGGAAGAGTTGAAGGAGGTGTTCGAGCGCACGCTGGGCGTGCCGTTGTTCCAGGAACAGGTCATGAAGCTGGCCATGATCGCGGCCGGTTATACGGCAGGCGAAGCGGACGGGCTACGGCGTGACATGGCTGCGTGGAAGCGACGGGGCGGCTTGGAGAAGCACCGCGAACGCATCCTGACCGGCATGACCGACCGCGGCTACACCACCGCCTTTGCCGAGAAGCTGTTCGAGCAGATCAAGGGCTTCGGTAGTTACGGCTTTCCCGAAAGCCACGCGGCCAGTTTCGCTGGCATCGTCTATGCGTCGTGCTGGTTGAAGTGCCACGAGCCGGCGGCATTCGCGTGTGCGTTGTTGAACAGCCAGCCAATGGGTTTCTATGCACCAAGCCAGATCGTGCAGGATGCCCGACGCCACGACATCGATGTCTTCCCGATCGACGTGCAGTGCAGCGATTGGGACAACACGCTCGTCACTCGTGAAGAAGAACCTCCTGCGATCCAGCTTGGATTGCGTCAGGTGCGCGGGTTCAGTGAAGAAGCCGTACGGCGGATTATGGCGGCCCGAGAGCAACGTCCGTTCGCAGACATCGCGGATCTCTGCGCGCGGGCGGCCGTGGACAAACGTCATCGGGACTTGCTGGCGCAGGCCAGCGCCTTGCGAGGCTTGTCGCTGCATCGGCATCACGCGCACTGGGAGATCGCTGGTGTTGAAAAGCAGCTGCCGCTTTTTGGCAATGTCAGCCCGGCAGAGATTGAGGTGACGTTGTCGAAGCCGACGCAGGCGGAGGATACGTTGGCAGACTACGCGCGAACCGGTCTGACGCTGGGGGTACACCCTATGGCACAAATCAGGGATCAGCTGCGCGCTACCCGATGCACGGATTCACGAACGCTTCGGCAACGACCCCACAACAGCTATGTGCGTGTCGCGGGTATGGTCACGATGCGTCAGCGACCGCAGACGGCCAGTGGCGTGACGTTCCTGACGATGGAAGATGAGTACGGCATGGTCAACGTCATCGTCTGGCGCGACGTCGCCGAAACGCATCGGCGGGTGCTGCTGGAATCAGAACTTCTGGGAATCGATGGACGTTGGGAAGCGCTCGATGGCGTGTGCCATCTGATTGCCAGTCGGTTGCTCGACATGAGCGAGCTGCTCGGAGGTCTCGATGTGCGGTCGCGGGACTTCCACTGAGCGCCTCGGGCGAAACACGCGGCCCCAAGGGAAGGTCTGGATGTCTCGGAAAAGTGCGAGAAGCACACACCAGCGATGACGACATCCAGGCTATCCAGGGTCGACATCGTGAACAGAAGCGAGGACGACGTCGACGAGTCCCTGATGCGTTCGGTCCTGGTGGACCTGCGCGCTCCGCTTGTGGGTCAGTGAGCGGGACAAGCGGTTCTGCGGTCCGGCCAGCGTACCCAATGACTGTGACTTCAAAGCCTTGTGCACCAGTGCATCTCCATCAAAGACCGTACTTGCGCTTCCGATTCTTAAAGGCAGGTTCGGTGCCCTCAAGAATTTCAACGACTGTCCTCTTGATCACTGGCGACTCGATGCCGCCAGAGACGTAATTGAACGTATTGGTCGCCTTGTCACAGGTCGCGCAAATGATTTGCTCGGCGTCGCAGACCACCGCCAAGTTCGGGTTGTGCGTCACCATAATGACTTGGCGCCGTTGCTTGGCCGCCTTGATGCACTTAACAAGCACCTTGAAGATGGTCTGGTTGTCTAGGTTCTCCTCGGGCTGGTCGATGATGATCGGGATGTCGTCCTTGTCCACGAGTAGGTAGAAGACGAGCAAAAGCAGGCCACGCTCGCCGGGCGAGAGCTGGCTGATCTCTTGCTGGTCGAACGTCAGCGAATACCTCGGCGCCAAATAGCTCATGCCGTAGAGGTACTCGAGGATGTCTTGGGCCTCGCCGCCCTTGCGGAGCTGATCGACAATCCGGGTCTCGCGGCCAGCGCCGGACTCGCGCCGGTCGAAGTGCAGCATGTCGTCGATGGTCTCGAGGAATTTCAGCGTCGAATCCACGTCTCCGAAGTTGACCTCCATGAGCAGCCCGCGCATGAGCTGATTGCTCTCGTCCACGCCTGAGAAGCTGCCCCGCGACTGCCGATTGATGCGAGGGAAGAACTGCTCCTGGAAGTTCGACTCTTCGATGCGCACGTCGAAGTCCAGAGGCAGGTGCATCTCCATCTGGGCGGCGGACTTGACGAACTGCTGCACCGGCTCATACAGGCGGCGGTATTCCTCGACGGTCTTGCCGATTTGCTCGTGGACGGCCCTGGCCGACTCCACCCGGTTTGCGCGCAGCGCCGCTAGCTTGTCGGGCAGGACGGCCAAGGATTCGATCTCGGCCTTGAACCATTCAATCGACTGGGGCTTGTGCTTGTTGCCGACAAGCTCCTCCTTGGCCCGCTCCCATTTGGCGATCTGGTCCCTGAAGATGATGAACAAGCGCTGCTTCTCGCCGAGCTTGCTCTTGATTTCAGCCATTGCCACCTCGGCCACCTCGCGCCGTTTGGAGAGGCCCGTGGGCTCTTGATTGGCGAGCGCCGCATCCACTCCGGCAATCGACTCTTTGGCGGCCTTGGCCAGCGCGTCGATCTTCGTGGTGTCTATCTTCAACTCGACCAGCTCGGAGGCTTTCAACTCCGCGCCAGCCTCGGCCAGCATGCGCGCCAGCTCAGCCACGAATTGATCGTGGGCCTTCTTGTGGTTGGCGATGGCCTGGGCGATACGGCTCAAGACGGCCTGGCACTTCGCGTCGGCTGCCTTCTTGTCGCGAAGCAGCTTCTCCTCTTCGCGAAGGTTTTTGAGTTCGTCCTCGAGCGCCTGAATTTTCTCGGTGGCCGCTGTCGATTCTTCCTGCGCGGCTTCCGACGCCGTGGGATCTTCCACCTGAGCGGGCTTCGAGGCCACGAGGGAGTTGAACTCTGCGATCTTGGCGTCGAGCTGCTCTTGCAGCGACTGCTTGAACTCCGGCGTGAGCCGGCGCTCGGTCTGCAAAATCTCGGCGTTGGCCTTCGAGATTTCCTTGATGACTTGCTCGCGCGCGCTGTCGATCTCGGCGACTTTAAAGTCGAGCAGCTCGTCCATCGAGGTGTAGCCTAGGCGGCCTTCTTCCGGGACGTGCGTGTAGATGATCTTGCGCAGCTCGGTGTCGAAGGTCGCCGAGCCGCCGTCGCCGAGTTCGTTGCACAGCGTCTCGAGGTAGCTCTGCGGCAGATACTTCACCCGCTCCACGCTTGTCTCGGACGGGTCTTGGTCGAGCTGGCGCTCGGACTCGGTGCCATCGTGCCATCCCAGCGCGCCGAGGAAGTGCTGCGCGAGCTTGTTCCTCGGATTGCGAAACCGCGTGTCTTTGAGGAACGAGAAGCTCTTGAAGTTCTTGGTGTCGCCGGCCAGGGCGGCGATGTCGGCCATCGCGCTCTTGCCGCTGCCCTTGTTGCCGATGATGGCGACCAAGTCATGGCTCAGCGGCATGTCCACGTTGAACCAAGTGTCGGCCAGCGTGGAGCTCGCCTTGCGGCCGATGCGAATTTTGGACGCGTATTTGGTGCGGTTGGCCTCGACCAGCAAGCGCTTGGACGGCGCGTCGCCGATGAACACGCGGTCCTCGAACTCGGTGATGGCTTGGACGAGGCCGTCGAAGGTGGCGTCGGCCTTGATCCAGGTGAAGCAGTTTCCGACGCGGTCCTTGTTCTCCGAACTGCTCGGCGCGTGGGCATCCGAGCAGTCCAGGAGCGTGGCCTTGACGTTTGACTCCGAGAGCTTCTTACGAGCCGCGTCGTATGCGGCCGGATTGGCGGAGGCTGTGAAGACCAAGTCGGCCTGGTTGATGATGTTGCGCTTCTCGGCGATGGACTGGTCATCCCACTTGAGGTTGTCCCATTCCGTCTTGCCCACAGCGATCAGGTATTTGCCGGCGAAGTAGTGCTTGTCGAGCGCCTCGAGCACCTTTTCCAGGCTCACGCACAGGTTGTTGAAGCCCTCCTGCAAGTGCGGCGCATAGTCTCCTTGCTTGTCGGCCGGCGCCGACTCCACGATCATCTTGCCGAGTTCGGACAAGCTGTCGCGGGTGATGACGCCTTTCCACCTGCCCTTCCAGTCGCTGGAGTCGGGAATCAGTTGGTAGCTCGGAGTCAACGAGTTGAGGAACTGTTGCTGGATGACCTCGGAGTCCATCGCGTCGAAGATGACGTGCAGGTTGATGCGGTTCCAGCCGGACTGCGAGTAGGTCCCGTCCTTCTCCTTCTTGACCACCCCGGCGAACTTGTCCAAGCGCAGCTCGATGACGGGCAGCAGCAGGTCGATGTTCTTGAGCCGGCCGTGCTCGGACTTGGCTTTGCGCGCACGCTCGTAACCATCGATGAAGATGTAGTCGTTGATGCCGATGGCCTTGAACTCGGGCGGCAGGGCCTCGAGATCTTGAAGGAAGGCTTCCCACGCATCGTCTTGACTGGCGCCAGGGTAGTTGTGGACGACCGACGATGGAGTGTGGACGTGCAAGTCCCATTTTTTCCAAGTCGAGCCGGCAGGATCATTCGTCATTGGAGCCCCCTCCCTGAATTGTTGGCCGATGCAGGCTGTGGTTTCTTCCTGATGCAGGTGTTTCGTCTTCAACGTGCCTGCGTTAATTGAGTAGCAATTTGATGAGCCTGACCAAGAGGCTTTCGGAGCGCGGCCAGGAAGGCACCTCGACTACGCCGATTGAGTCTACAGGTGTCGTGGCCGCGCCGGAGGCGTGAAGACCAACAGCATCAATTCCAGACCTTCAGGTGAGGCATGTACCATTCCCCGCCGATACGTCAGTGGCCCAAGCTCAACGTTGAGCGACCAGTTCCATTGGCGTAATCAACACAAACGACCTGTCGCTCTGAATCAAAAGCCGCCGCCCTAGCACCCTCGCAGCGAGCGGCAGAAACCACAGTCAAACGCGGACAGTCGGCCAAGCTTTCCCAACGTCCGCTTCCGGGAACAGACATTCGCGGCGAGTTGAAGCCGCCTCGATTCAGTGGATGCCGGCACTTTAGTGTGGTGTCTACTTAGTGTGGTGTCTACGAGAGCGGCAGCAGTCCAAAATGACTGGTGAGGAATCACTGCTGGGCGACTAAAGTCGCTACTTCGAAGTCGTGGGGAAGGGCTGTGATACCCAAAGATGGATAGCATCCCAAGTCGCAACCTTTGCGACAAATAGGTCGCAAGCTCGCAACTGGAGAATTTTCCGTTTTTCGCCCATAGTCGATCCCGTCGGGCTCACGAGTGGGGGAAGGGATGAGTGATGTAGACATGGAGCGGTGGCTTGAAATCCGCATCAACAACACACGACCGGTGTCTTTGACAGAGCTTACGCTCTCACTGCTTGCCTTTAACCAGCAGTACGCAAAGTTCGTTGATGAAACGACCAATGAAGATCAAAAAATAAGCACCGAACTTCTGATCAAGGAAGTTCGATCTGGCTCGATTGTCGTAGAGCTCGTGACTCAGGTAGCGCCGTTTGTCCCGTTGCTATGGAGCGTGACACCATTAGACACGTGGTTCACGGCAGTAACGCAGACACTCTCCTGGCTGGCGGGAAAAATCGATAAGCCGCCTCAGAACTATACAAAATCGGATCTTCGAGGCTGGGCCAACTTCGTGCAGCCCGTCGCGACAGATGGTGGTAGCCAGCTCAACCTATCGGTGGGTGACAACTCAACTGTCACAGTAAATCACTTCAGCTACAGCTCGCAAGATGCGAAGCAAGCTCTTGCCACCATTCAGAAGGAGGCTGATCGACTGGACGAACCATCCGACAACGTGCATCGACGCATGCTCATGTATTGGTACCAGTCCAGATTCGTTGATCACGCTACGGCCGGTGATAAGGCAATCATCGAGACCATCACCCTGAAACCAGTCAAAGTGATCTTCGACAACGACGAAGTGAAGCGACAGATGTTAGCTGGCGACGAACGCTTCGACCGTCCGTGGCAGGCGCTTGCATACGTGGTCGACGTTGAGGTGCAAACGGTGCGAGACGTGCCCAAGCTATACACGATCCTTCGCTACTACCCTGACGATACGATAGATCCCGAAGAGTGACGGTGCGAAATTGCCGTTGGCCGAATCAGATGCGCTCTACGTTCCGGCCGTGGAGGAAGCGCTGAGCTACCTTATGGCACGCAACATGATCGGCAGTTCCGAGAGCCTGTCGTCCAGAGCCGATGATCAACGTCCGCTATCTAAGTCCGATTTCTATAAGAGGACGTTTTCGCGTGTAGAAGTAGTCACGATCTGCGTCGTAAATGTATCGAATATTGTCACGGATTCGCTCGAATTCGAGATGATGTTCGGGCTGCTTGGGCTGCACGAAATTTCGGAAGGTGGCGAGAGCAAAATCTGGCACAGTAACGCAAGCGGTATCTTCCTTTCTAACCACTGAGACCGATGGCTTTGCTATGGGTCGCCGGTCACCTCTTCGCTCAGCATCATTGAACGTCGTATCAACGAGGTTGCGCAACGAAGGTGCCTTAACCTTATCATTTCGCTCAACATCAATCGCAAGCGTGCATCCATCAGCAGTCATAAACTCTTGCTGAAGGGCGCCGCCTAGAAGGCGAAGGTACGTATCTTTATAACGCCTGTGATTTGGTAACTGAGCAAAATATATAGAGGCGCTCCAAGGGAGCTCGGTAAGCAAGTCAAGTGATCTTGTACGTAAGTCAGGATGCGCTTCATTGTAATGAATGCCGACTTTTCTTAGTTTTTCAAGGTCGCCCTTGGCGCCAGGTTGCGTTTGATAGTCGGACCTAAGTTTGTTTAGCAAGAGATCAACATTTTTCGGTCGATTGGTGCGCGCAACGCAGATGGCCAAATACCCTAGGCCGTTTTGCTCGAACTGAATCTCATCGACGACCGCGTAGACATTTCTTGGAGGTCTATTTGCGAGAGATGCGAAGGTGGTTTCGCGCCCTTCAGATCTAGCTAGAGCCTCCCACCTGTTGCGTAAGGTTGCGGCAATTCTTCTTTCAATGAATGCCACGTATTGAACAGTGCCGTCAAGGCGATTGAACGTCTTGCGTTCCAATTCATCGATCCATGCCGCATGACTTGCAAGACCGAATTTTTCGCAGAAATAGATCTCTTGCCTGAGCCTTCGCTTTATCTGCTTTGGTGCATGCGGCACGTCACGCTCGGATACGCTAAGCCCAGTCACGTAGTGGGACTGACCTCGCTTTGAAACTCTGAATTTTCTGTCGGCTAGCGAAAAATCATGACGAGCTAGAATCGCGCGCATTTCTTCACGCGACGGAAGATCAGCATATCCGGAGAGAGTTATGTCGTCGGCATATCTGGTGTAGCGAAGCTTCCGCTTATCTGCTGTGCTTTGAATATCTTGGTCCAACTGCAAACAGATCAGATTCGACAGAACAGGGCTTTCCGGAAGTCCAAGTGGAAGATGTCCGTCAATGGTCGCAAAGCGCGCCAATGCCTTTGCGGGTCGCGTCTTCATCCCTACGGAGCGCAGCGCCTTTACAACACGCTGTTCTGTGATTCTTGGAAAGAATTCTTCAATGTCTGCGCGCAACAATAGCCTAGCACCACAGTGCGGCTCCGCATTGCTTCTCGTTGATCCACCGCGCACAAAACCGTGAATGGCTTTGTGGGGGTATCCGATGCTCTGTTGCCTAGCGAAAATATCGAGCCTTCTCGCAATCGCTTTGTGAGCACGAGCTACCTGCTCATCGCGTGTCTCCCAGACCACGCGGACATCGCCTTTCCTGCGGGGGTTCTTTTTCTCGATCTCGTGCCTGAAATAGAGTTCGAGAGGTTGAGCACATCTAACAACACGGCGGAACGTTTTCAGTGGAACGCCAAGCACCACCGCGAGTTGTTCAGTGGTTGTGACATCAGCCAACTTGAACGAAACGGGCGCGGGTCGATTGGGTATAGACATAGATGTGGAGGCGGTCGGGTCCAGAAAGCTTGTGGTCACTTAAGCGCGGATGCGACTCGCATCCCAAAACCATGAACTACGACCGCCCCCGCTACATGGTAGGCCAATTGTAGGCAGATTCCGCGTTCAATGAGTTTTCGGCCCTGCAAATGGCAGATTTGGGTGGTGGGTTCAACCGGTCGACGTGGACCTACAGCTGAGCACGCTGGTCGACAGGTAGGTCGTCGTCGATCGGTCGTCCGGTATGTTCGATCTGGTGCACGCATGGACCATGAACTCTTGCGGGCCTATGAACCGTTTGCCGCGTGGAACATGCCTGTCTTTCAGTTCCATTTGTCCGAATGTAAATTTTTACATTCGATCACCCTATTGTATGCCGACGAGTTCACCCGGCGTCGGCGGGGTGTAAGTTGCCAAACAAATGCTCTTGCTCTTGCTCTGCTGTGCTCTTGCTAGACCGATTGGTCAGTGGGGATAGCCCGAGCTAGACCCACACCGCTCAATGAAGGCTCTAGCTTCGCTGTTGCTTGGGGGGAGGGGGGGTTAAAGAGGGGGTGGAGAGAGAGCGCGCGAGAGGGGGAGGCGGGAGAGAAGAAGGGGAGAGGCGAGACGCTTTAACTATGAGTGCTGGCTACTAAGCCAGCGCTCGACAAGGGATCGGGTCAACACCCGAACTCCTCGCAAGAGAGAAAGCGTACGCGATGCCACAGGCGAGCCGTACGCTTTTTACAGACCGCCGTAGGCAAGGGCTGACAAGTAACCCTAGTCGCCAGCCGAAGAGCTGGCGACGACCGGTTTTATGCTGGCAAGCAAAAGTCCGAAGGGATGGAGACATCTCACCCCAATCAGTCAATCCTGACACTGCAGGGTGAGTTCATGAGCAGAGGGCCAGACATCGAGCGTGCCGAGCCAGAAGTGATACGAGGCGATCATTTCGATGAACTGTTTCGCTGGTCGCCTAAGAGGCAAGAAGTGGACAGTATCGGGCCGATCTCTTTTGCTGACTCGCCGAGCGCTGGCAACGCACTGACCCTCATTGCCATGGTCAGCTTTTTTCATAGCGATGGTTGACCCACGACGTTGCTCAGGGCGTCTGAACAAAACACGGCGCACGTCAGGTGGTAATCCACTGCAGCCTGAGGATCAACGGCTTCCAACTGATCAGCCACCTGTTTGACAGTACCCTGACGGTTCCCCGCTGAGTCATGGCACTGACCATCAAGGCCACACAAGGCGTCATAGATCGGAAAGCCATCTTGATTGATCCCGCTCACTGGGACATCCGAATCACCGTTTTCACGCTTCATGGCTGCCAAAACAGCCAACGGCTGAGTAGCCGACCTGCTCCACTGTGACGGCGGGTAAGGCGAAGGACGGCCAATGATGTTGCCTGCCTTGTCCGTACAGATCACATCGCACTTGTAGCCGTAACGCCTGATGTCGACTTGACGAACAACCGTCATAGCGACCGATACCTGTTGCACCGTGCCCTGGTCGCCCAGTGTTCCATTGGAGCAACGGCCGTTGGCACAGGTAAGTGCATAGACCGGATAGCCTTCGTGGTTGATAGCTGTGACCGTCAGCAAAAGCTTGGAACCGTGCTTAGCAGCTATCTGCCAGGCCACCTTGCTGTCGGTGGTTGCGAACGACAGGGGATGACCGTCCACGCCTGTGCCGTCGGCTTCGATAGCGGGCAGATCCATGTCCTGCGCTGAGTCGGCCGCTGCGGTGGTAGCAGCCGGCTGTTGAACGGTAGCGGATTGCACCGGCACGCCTACTGTGCCGGCCAGAGTAGCGGCGACCTGGGCCCTAGCGTCTTGGTCGGTGGTCCCATTGGTAGCAGGGCTGTTGTCCACTGGGACCGTTACATCACCGGATGCCGAGTTGGAGTTGATACTCTGGTAGCCAAGGAAGGCAACGGTAACGCAAATGACGATGACACACAGGAGGATCAGTGTCCTAGTTTTCATTAAACTATTTTCCTTCAGTGAGTCATTGGGAATGGATCGAGCGGTAGGTAACTCCGCATGACCGCCTGGCGTCGAAGCGAACACCGCGATGAACAACATCCTTCTTCAGTCGGAGTCAGCTGACCATTTGCGAAAGTGCATCAACTGTATCCGTCGCCGAATTCACGGCGACGGATGTTTCCTCTCACAGAACGCCATTCGGATATGCAGCTCGCCCATTAAACTCAAATTTGCGGTTTGTACTGGGAATAATTGTTCATTGAGTTTTGGACGATCAGCTGAATTGCAGTTCCGACAGAGTTGTAGCCGTATGCAATATCATCGGTGTGGCCATCTTTGTGAACCATCTCAGCGCCTGCGTAGACTAAGCTGGGTGTGTTGTCATCGGCGACTGTCCACTGAAACAACTCATCTCCTCTGACGACGGGGTTCAGACCAATCGCTTGAATCTGCGCGCCGACACTCTTTTCTAAGTTCCTGAAATAGTCCTCTTTGCCAGCCGTTTCTTTTGCAAGCTCGTCTTGGTCAGACTTGATGAGGGCAGACACATCAACAATCCGGTTCTGTATTCCTGCCGTGTCATTCTTGTCTTGCTGAATACTTGCAGCACTCTGAGCTATGCCTGACTGCAGCAGTCCGATACTTCTTTGTAGCTCGTAGATGGCACTTTGACTGGCTGATGTGATCCCGTTTTCGTCTCTCGTCAGTTCCGCTGACGGCGCGCCATTCTGGCCAGCCTTGGTGGATAGGGAGAGATGCTCACTCGCATCTCTGGCGATGGTCGATAGATCTGCGTCATTGAACGAGTCCGTTGGAAGGCTGGCGCTTATTCGATTTGTCGTGCTTATGATTGAGGTCACGTCCCCGGACTTCAGTGCCAACAATTCTTCGGACTGGTCTTGCAACTTGATCTTCTCAGCATCAACGTTGGCTTCGGCATCGGGATTCACGATGCCTGCGTTGAGCTCGGTCAGTTTCTTTTGCTCGCCTTCAATCTTGGTTTGCAGGGATGTCATCCCAGCAATGTAATTGCCTTCGAGGCCCTGGATAGTTCCCTGCAAGGCGGCCAACTTCTTATCGTCAAGCGATTTGTAGTAGTCCGCCACACCGCTTAGTTCGCAGCGATACTCGACGATCAGTCGGCCCCTGCCATCTTTGACCGAATCCCACTTCGTGGATGTGCAGATCTTTCGATGGTCGAACGCCTGCCCGATTTTGTAAGAGGGATCGGCCGGGAGAACGGCATTCTGTACTGCCGCTACTTTTCCTCCGGAGCAAGCGGCCAACGTCGAAGCAATGCCGAGTAGTAGTGCCACCTGGCGCACCTTTAAGAGAACCGACCGTTCGGATCGGGGAAAGTCTTGGTTAACAACTTTCATGGATGTAATTCCTTTGCGTAATGTTTAGTGTGGTGTGGCAATCCTTCGCTGATCACGAAGTGGGCACAGACGCGTTCATCGGCTGGATGCCTAGGCGGTATCCACGCATCGCGGCTACCCGCACGCCCAACCAGGTAAAGAAAGCCACCACAAGCGTCAGGGCCATCAACCCCAGCACACTGCTGCCCGGGTTGTAGTCGTCGTTGAACCAGCTGAACAACAGCCAGGAGACGTAGCCCGAGCCCAAGGCATAGACGGCCATGAGGGCCATCACAGGAAACGTCTTAGGGAAGCTCGGCAGACCCGCTGTGTTGGATACGAGCCGGCCGTACTTCCAGCCCTGCTGAGTTGCCATATACCGTACGGCGAACATACCTACGGTCAAGATCGGGATGGTCAGTCCGTCGGGAGATGCGTCATCGGCGGAGGCGCCGATGGCGATGAAGGTCGCAATGACCATCACCAACGTCCATATCCCCGTAAGTACGAGGAGATGCTTGCTTTGTGGGGCGGTAAAGCAGGAGGAAAACAGTTTCATTATCGAGATCCTTTAATGGGTGGGTGCTTACGGTGTAGCGGGTGCCTTGTGCCCATCGGTGTCTGCTTGGCCAAAAGCACAAGCCGATCGCGACGGTAGCTACCGTAATCGGGATGACGCTGAGCGGACACCGGGTGTGATTACGCGAGCCGCGGAAAGAAAGGTGGCCAGATCGGCTGCAAAGAGACGCAGCAATGGACTTCATTGGCATACCCCCTGTTTGACCCGCGCGACAGCGCGGTGTTGGGCGATCATAACGATGTTACCTGAATATTAGTTAGATACTTGGCATCGTCGACGATGGCATCAAGGGTGTAGTTAAAGTGGTCTAACCCTCTGATCAGGCGCGCGACCCGAACGTGCCCCCTCAATGCCAAGATGGGCCCAGAGGTGGCTAGCTGCCCAACCGTAAGTCCAGACTTCAAGGCCGCATCTAGCCGAGCGAGCCGGCCCACCCATGAAGCGGCGCGGATGGATATGGCCATGCTCAGGGGTCTTCACGAGAACCTGCTAGAGCGTGATCACGTTGGCAGCTATGGCCTTCGGCTTAAGTGTCTAACGCAAAAATAGGTGATTAGCGAATAGGCCTAGTTTGTTTGACCGCTAGGGTTGAAAGGCGCGGTCATGGCGGCTAAGAACATCAAATCCATCGACAAGGGCGAATACGCCATCGCCTGGACGCTGCTGCGTTCGCTGCGGATACAGGCGAAACTCTCTCAACAAGACTTGGGGGATTTGCTGGGGCGAACACAGACGTTTGTGTCAGATGCTGAGATCGGCCGACGACGACTGGACATCTTGCAAATTTACGAATGGTGCAAAGCCTGCAGGACAACTTTGTCTGCTTACACGCAGATGCTCGAAGGTACTTTGGACGTATTGCCCTCGAACCTTCCCAGGGTCGTGCGGGAAAAGCGACCACGCATGCCGCCGGCTATCAAGAAGGGCCCACCTGCCAAAAAGGCAGTTGCAAAAAAGAGCCCCGCCAAGAAAAGAAGCCGCCCCAGTTAGGGGCGGTATGGTTCCGTTCGTTGGTCATCCTCATTCGAGATCCCAGAAGTTACCGGCGCTGGGATTTACTGGATGTACTCTTTTCTCACATATTCCGGAGGCGTCATGGGTCGGGCTGCTGCGTTGGAGTTGTCTTCCATGGGTGCTTGATTTGATTGAGCGACAGGGCTTCGGCGGTATCAGGTCACCAAGCGTATGGCTTCCTCCCACGCCATCCGCTTAAGGGCGGCGCCTTGACCGAACCAAGCCGCGTCGAGGCGATGATCATTACTTCGAGCGCGACGATGGTGATCAACGAACTCCGTCACGCTGTTCACTAAGCCCCAGGCTGTGCCAGTCGCGGAGGTCAGGTCCGAGCCCTTCCCACGTCCAGCGAAGAGCTCCCGCACCGACTTCACCGCACGCTCGTTGACGACTGCTGCACCGCGTGCCGTGGCGTTTGTGGTCGGGTAGGTCAGCACGCGCTGCAGGAAGGCCTCCGTGGTCTTCGCATTGACTCTGCACTCGGACAGCGCCTTCATCTTCAACATGAAGTCGTCCCACGACGCCACCGCAATGCCCAGCTGGCGCTTGACCGCCTGGGCGTCGAATTGACTGCGGTGCGGCACCTTTACGGCGCCCGTGCCCTTTGCAAGGGCAACGGCCAGGGTGTTGTTGCAAACCACCCGTACTGAAGTGAATTGCGCAGTGGTGGCCAAGGTGCCATCGCAGGCCGTAGCCAGCAGCAGATAGCCATTTACCTGATCGTGGCCCTTGAGCGACGCGGTCTGACCTGTACGGGCAAGCGCCCAGAACTTGCGTCCCTCCTTTAGAACACCCGCCGTTTCCAACTCGAAGCCACCGATATCGGTGAGGTCGCGATAGAACTCCAGGATCTCGGCCGGTTGCACCACTTGGTAGCGCTTGGACACGATTGCTAGCGGCGCCTTGGTGTCAGAGCGGTAGAGGACCTTTTGCTCAGGGAATGCGCGAATAGCATCTATATCGGATCCGCGCGCGGCGAAGCGCACATCCGCCGCCTCGATACGCCAGTTCATGCCGGCCTGTTCTGCCCAGACTTCGAGTGGCTGATCGTGAGAAAGCTGTTGACCCAAGCCGTGCCAGGGAACTTCATTGACGTAGGCCATCGTTTGAACGAGATGCATGACAACTCCTTATAGATAGGTGTAATGGCATAAAGCCCGGCATGGCCGGGCTTTATGGATGCTCGAGAGGGAAAGGGTGGGCTTCGCGCTAGGGAGAAATGCCGTCTAGACAGGCTTTTGCCAGTGGGGTCAGGTGATACCTGGTTCTTGCCGATACCCGGCGTGGGTGATCCGGGTCAGACCGTTCATAGGGTTTCCTCAAGAGTGACTTGCCAGTTCCGATAGACGATGAGGGCCGCCACGAACGCCTCGGCCTGATCCTGGCTGTACAAGTCCGCCATGCCATCGACGCCTCCTGCGTTCTGGTGCAGGTAGACCGTCCAGAAAGGGGGTGTCAGCCAGGTGTGGTCGCCTTCATAGCCTTCGTCGACACGAACCGTGCCGTCCTCCAGCGTATCCACGCATCGGCGGATCTCTACCTGCCCATCCCAATCGGCGAGGGCATGCAGGTTGAGCGTGCTCTGAATCAGAACGCCCGCCACCAGCAGGGTGGTGTCGTGGTAGACCCTCATGTCAGTGCGCTCCAGCTCGCCGGCCAGTTCTCACAGTCGTCGCGGACTTCGAACAGCTTGTTCAACGCGAACGCCTCAATGCGCTCGATCCATTCATCCGCGTGGTACTCGCCGGTGGCCACTTTCGCCGCAAAAAGTTCCTCCCACTCAATGGCCCATCGAATCACGTGGGAATGGAAGTCCCGCGAGTCGGCCGGGCGGTAAACAACGCGCATGGCGTGCTGCGAAAGCTCCGCCACGTTCTCCATCAAGCCATAGGTTGCGCGCAGAACCTCCGCCGTGAACGTTCCCGGCCTTTCACCGTTGATGTGCATGTGCGTATTCCTTAGGGTCAATAAAAAAAACCGGCGCGGTGGCCGGGTTGGGTAGGGGTCAAATGGGCGGTGAGTCGTGAGGTCCGAGGTACCGGCCCCGATAGCCCGTGTGTACGAAGGGAGCGGGAGTAGGGCATCCCTACGGAATCTCAGATGAGGCCTCTACCCGCCATGCTGACGCATTCGGCACCCACGACGATGTGGTCAAGTATCCGTACGCCAATCAATCGCAGCGCATCGCGGAGCTCGCCGGTGATCGCCCGATCAGCGGCACTGGGTTCTGCAACCCCGCTGGGGTGGTTATGCGCAAAAATGGCTGCGCTGGCATTGACGCTCAAAGCCGCCCGCACGACCTCTCGGGGATAGATATTGGCGCTATCGACAGTGCCCGTGAAGAGTTTCTGGCAGTCGAGAATTCGGTAGCGGTTGTCGAGCCACATGACGTGAAATTCTTCATGCAGCAGCGGACCCAGGCGCATCCGCAGGAAGTCGCTGGCATCGGTCGGATTGCCAATGCTGCCCTGTCGTTCGAGCCTCCCTTTCAGGATGCCTTCGGCCGCGGCGAGAACGTCCTGCTCTGTCATTTCGTCGGTGAGCTTGTAGCGAGTGTAGGCCAATGATCGAACAACTTTCATAAGGTGCTCCTTGTGATGTGCACAAACGCATAGAGCCCGGCTGTGAGGCCGGGCTCTATGCGAAGTCGTCAGGAAAGATGAAAAGAAATGGGGTCCGAGCCCGGTTGGCTCGATGCGGCTGGCTTTGGGGGCGCTACGTCAAAGCCGGATCAGTGCGATTGGCATCAAATACATAGCCGCAGGCCTGGCAACGAAAGTTGTCGGGTAGGGCTTGGTCAAGCGGCGCACCGATTGCCGAACCGGCCGCACAGCCTGCTGCCCCGCCGAGCAGGCCGCCGAGGATCGCACCAGCAATGACGCCGAGTGGATCACTGTTGCCCTTTGCATCCGTAATCGCAATCGAGGCACCCTGAATAGCGCCGGCGACGCCACCGATAGCAGCGGCTGTGGTTTGAGCGCGATGTCGGGGGACCACGAACGCGGTGTGACAACGAGGGCATGAAGTGGTCATGAGCGGACCACTCCCTTCGGCAACGCCGCGGCGCCATCGTTACGGTTGCTCTTGGCCAGCAGAAAGCCGATAGCGAATACGATGGCGAACGCTATAAGACACTCGATTACTGGGTAGTTGTACATCACGACTCTCCCGTGTGGTCGGCTGCGAGACTGACGGCGTCAGCTCATGAGCGAGAGCAGATTGGTGCTCTCAATGTCGTGATATAGGGCTGAGATTATTTCGGATGTGCAGCGGTTGGCTGCCATCGCGCTGGCCAACAAGACCGCGCGCATGGCTTGGGCGATGCTGCGCCATGACGCGGACTACCAAGCTGCAACTACGACCTTAATGACTTATCTGTTGATGATCTTCCGGGCCTTTTTCCCAAGGAAATTTTCCGTCGGCTGCATCAGACGCGCCACTGCCTTTGCACAAATCTGGTTACGGCACCCGCAATGCCTGAAGTGCCTGGTCACTTGCTGGACTAATCGAACTGGCCATTCTCAAGCCTAGTGGGCTAACGTGCCTTCGATTTTCTCCATCCCGCTTTGTCGCCACCGCGCGGGAGGCTGTCCATGGTGTCGGCGAAAGGCTGTAGAAAACGCATATAAAGATGAGTATCCAACGCGCTCGGCGACTTCAGTCATCGGAAGCTCTTGAGATCGCAAGAGGTCGCGCGCAACCGTCATCCGCCAGCCTGTGAGATATCTCATCGGCGTATCACCAAGAACTTCCTGGAATACCCGCGCAAACGTGGCGCGTGACATGTTGCTTAGCCTTGCCAGGTCGTCGACAGCCCACGGTTTGCCTGTGTCTCCATGCATTGCCTGCAGGGCACGCGAAAGGCGGGGATCTGATGCGGCACGGAACCACGCGGGCGCATTGGCACTGCATGACAGCCCAGTGCGAAGTCCAAGCACAACCAAGACGTCTAGCAACCTATCAAGCACCGTCTGCCGCCCCGGCTCGACTTGAGCCATTTCCCTGGATAGCAGAGCGACGACTCCGTGAATCGGATTGTCCATGCGAGAGGGAATGGACAGTACAGGCGGTAGCGCACTGACGAGACCAGCGCCGATGTCCCCGGCAAAGCGGTAGGCACCGCACAGGAACACCGCCGCTCGCGGATCAAGCGTTGCCTCGTCTGCAGAGTGCTGAGTTCGGAAATCCTCCGGCAAAACACAGCGCGCACCCGGCTCATGGGCGATAAAGTGATCGGGGCCTCCTCGAACGAGCGCCAAGTCGCCTGGCTTGAGTTCGAGGGGGGTGTCATCACCGTCAATCCACAACCACGCATGTCCCTGAATCATGGCGTGCACTGCGAGCTGTATCGTGCCTGGCAATCGAAGCCCCCACGGCGCGACAGCAATAGACCGCGCAAATACGCCCCCGGATGCGCGGGCTCTGATCAGATGTTCTTGCAGAATGTCCATGAAATGATCGTATCACACAAATAATTGAGTGTTTTGATTATTGATGCGCTCACGATCCTCGCCTAAAGTTGCTCCATCGACCAAGCAACCAAGTGCAGCATCATGATCAAAGCAACCAACAGCCGTATTCTCGTACTTGGCGCCACCGGTAAGACGGGATCCAGGGTCGCCCAAAAGTTGACGGAGCTCGCCATGCCCATTCGTAGGGCAGCTCGTGCCGGGGCAGATGCCCACTTCGACTGGAATGATCCGACGACGTTTGACTCCTCCCTACGCGGAGTTTCAGGTGTCTATCTCGTGTCGCCCGTGATGCGCGTGGACTTCGCAGGTGTTGTCTCCCGCTTCCTCGACGACGCAGAGCGGGCCGGTGTCCAACATGTGACCTACCTCAGCGCATACGGGATGGAACATGCGCCAGTCGACGTGGCACTGCGTGCCGTGGAGTTGGATCTAGCCTCACGCGCGTCACTCTCGCACTCCATCCTGCGCCCAGCTTGGTTCATGCAGAACTTCAGTGAGACGTTCCTTAAGCCCGTGAACGATGAGATCGTTGTGCCCTGTGGTATCGGAGCCGAAGCTTTTGTCAGCGCCGAGGACATTGCATCCGTCGCCGTGGCGACACTTAGCGACCCAACTCGACACGCAGGCCGCGCGTATGCACCGACAGGGCCGGAAGCACTGAGCTTTGACGATGCGGCAAGGCTCATCTCCGTCGCCGTTGGCCGGAAGATCAGATACCGGGACGTGGATCGTAATGCGTGGATCAAAGCGATGGTCCAGGCCGGCGTGCCAGCCGAGTACGGCGAGGTACTTCGCTCCCTGACCGGGACGATCGCCAGCGACCGCGGTTCTCGACCGAACGACGATGTGCTTGTAGCCACCGGCGAAGCGCCGATTCGCTTCGAGGAGTTCGTCGCCAAGGCCGCTCCTGCATGGAGATAGGTGACCCGCCGCCAGCTGCAAATGTTCATTCCGCCGTCGTCCCAAACATCCCCACGCCATGAGATCCGGCATGTCGAACGAGAAATATGCCATCTACGAACCTGTCAGGCCCTACTTCGACCTGGTGCGCGGTGCACTGGGGGCCCTCGTCGATGGGGAGCACTTCTTCGATATCGTCGCCGGCGACATCGCCTATGAGGTTCTCTACGACTTTCCCGGGTGGCCTCGGATCATCCGGGGTCGAACGGATCTGATGGAAAGCTTCCGCGGGTATGGCGATCACATCGAGCTCCAGGCGGCGGATCATTTGCTTAAGCACACGGCAGACGATGGACAGGTCGTGGTGATCGAGTATGAAGTCCACGGGACGATCCTTGCGACCGGTGTCAAATACAACAACCGGTTCTGCTCGATCATCAGGATCGAAAATCGAAAAGTTGCGCACTGGAGGGATTACATGGACTCCCTCGCGGCCTGGAACGCGTTGAGCGCCGACACCCGTTGACAGGGCGTGCGATCCACGGGAATTGCGCGCCATTCAAACGTCAACTTCTTCAAAGAATGATGGCGAAGAGTGATAGGGCAGGCATGCCTAACTGGAGGTGTTGTCATGAGCAGCAAAGATGAAGTCGACGTCGTCAGCCAGTCGCGTCGCAAGGTAGTCATCGGAGTCGGCGCCATAGCTGCTGCCTCAGTGACGATGCCTCTGCTCGCTTCAAAAGCAACGGCGAGTGCCGCCGCATCCGGGAAGTCAGCCCACCCAACCATTGGAGATCAACAGATGAACAGCAAGATTGTCACGAAAGATGGCGTCGAGATCTTCTACAAGGACTGGGGCCCGAAGGACGCTCAGCCCATCGTGTTTCACCATGGCTGGCCCCTGTCGTCGGACGACTGGGATGCGCAGCTGCTGTTCTTCCTAGCCAACGGTTACCGTGTCGTCGCGCATGACCGACGGGGCCACGGCCGCTCCTCGCAAGTGGGCACCGGTCACGACATGGACCACTATGCGGCCGACGCCGCGGCAGTGGTCGAGCATCTCGACCTGAGGAATGCCGTCCATATCGGCCATTCGACGGGCGGCGGCGAGGTGGCGCGCTACGTCGCGAAGTACGGTGAGCCTCAGGGACGCGTCGCCAAGGCGGTGCTTATCGCCGCCGTTCCTCCACTCATGCTCAAGACAGGTAGCAACCCGGGCGGCACTCCGATCGAAGTGTTCGACGGCTTTCGCAAGGCACTGGCCGCCAATCGCGCACAGTTCTTCCTCGATGTTCCTGAGGGGCCGTTCTATGGCTTCAACCGGTCCGGTGCGAAGGTCTCGCAGGGGATCATCCAGAACTGGTGGCGCCAGGGAATGATGGGCGGTGCGCTCGCCCATTACGAAGGCATCAAGGCCTTTTCCGAGACGGACCAGACGGACGACCTGAAAGCGATCACGGTGCCAACCCTCGTGATGCAGGGTGACGATGACCAGGTCGTACCTTACAAGGATGCCTCGCTGCTGCAGGCCAAGTTGCTCAGGAATGCCACGCTCAAGATTTACCCAGGCTACCCACACGGGTTGATGACCACGCATGCGGATGTCATCAATGCCGACATTCTGAAGTTCATCAAGAGTTAGCGGCGAGAGCGACCTCCCCGGCATGGGAGGTCGCAGCCACGTGTGCGGCGCCTCATCCTCATGCCGACTACCTTCAGCCGCGGCGAGCACGTCTTGCTCTGTCGTCTCGCTGCCGACCTTGTAGCGGGTGTATGCCATGGATCGAACAACTTTCCTAAGGTGCTCCTTGTGACCGGCATAAACGCATAGGGCCCGGCCATATGGCCGGGCCCTATGCGCAGTCGCGAGGGAAGATGGGACGGATGAATTTCGAGCCAGGTTGGCTCGGTGAATTGGATGCGGCGGCCTAGATCAGTGCCGGATCCGTGCGGTCGCAGCCGAAGACATAGCCGCAAGAGTGGCAACGAACGCTGTGGGCAGGGTTTGGTCAATCGGTGCACCGATCGCTGCGCCGGCGGCACAGCCTGCTGCACCACCGAGCAAGCCGCCGAGGATCGCGCCAGCGATAACACTCAGCGGATAACTGATGCCTTTTGCATCCGCAATCGCGATCGAGGCCCCCTGGATAGCCCCGGCGACGCCACCAATGGCGGTAGCTGTGGTTTGCACGCGACGCCGAGGGACGATGAACGCGGTGTGGCATTGGGGGCATGATGGCGTAATGGGCAAGCTACTCCCTTCGGCGAAGCCGCGGCGCCATCGTTGCGGTTGCTCTTGGAGAACAGAAAGCTGATCGAGAATACGATAGCGAACGCTATAAGACATTCCAATACGGGATAGTTGTACATCGCAGTTCTCTCCATGGAATCGGTAGTGAAGCTGACGGAGTCAGCCCATACGCGAGAGCTACCTGCTGCTCTCCATGGGGTGATATAGGGTTGAAAACATTTCCGGTAGGCGGCACTGGAGTGGAGGTGAAGTGGCTGAGATGACGACACGACTTCAACCATGCAAGGGGGACACATTGCTTGAGCCAATATGGCAGCCGTTTTGGCATGAGCGGGTGCTCTCCCGAGATTTCACCGTTTTGGGCCGAGAGGAGGCACCGCTTGACATGCTCGCAGATGTCTAGCTGCTCTACAGGCGTGCAGCGGAAGCTGCATTTCCGCCGTAACACAGTAGTAGTCAGGGAGCTGTTTTTCTTGATGCTGAAGGTGATGCCGAGGGGGTCAAATCATCCTTAGATGCGGCAAGAGCAAGGCGCGCCAGGGCAGGGATAGATTTCGATTCAGTTCGCTTCATAATCTCGGCGCGATGGTTTTCGACTGTACGCTGGCTGATGCCTAGGTCGACGGCGATATTCTTGCTGGGGTGACCGGCAAGCACGAGGTCCATGATTTGACGCTGCCTTGGCGTGAGATCAGCAATTTGATCACTGGCTTCCTGTTTCCAGGCGAGAAGCTTGTTGGCATCACGGGACTGTTCGAGTGCACGCGTAACGCTGTCGAGCATCTCGCTTCGTTCGAAAGGTTTTTCGATGAAGTCGGTTGCCCCGGCTTTCATGGCATCAACCGCAACGGCAATGTCATTGCTACCGGTGATCATGATGATGGGCATGCAATCGCCAAAGGCGCGCAACTTTTGCAGCAGTTCCAAGCCTTTCATGCCGGGCAGGTTGGCATCTACTAGCAGGCATGATTCTCGCCCGGGCGCATACGCTTCGAGAAATGCCTCGCATGACGGAAAATCCTCAACTTCGCGCCCGGCGGCTTCCAGCACCATGCGAATTGTCTCGCGCAGCATGCTGTCGTCATCGACGACAAAAATGATTGGCGTGCCTGGATCTTCGTTCTTTATGGAGGGATCGATCTCCGCATGCAGAGGGGCCTCAAGAGAAGCCATCTCTGATTGCGCGAGCAGGCGCTGTATTACGTAAGTGACTTCTTTCAATTTGGCTGGTTTATTGAGTTGCGTGCA